>OLQQ01001058.1_pt1 | contig 11656 bp, 6 predicted proteins | sample 1672041 | NCBI WGS metagenome assembly OLQQ01 (sample SAMEA3136639, study PRJEB25190) | human gut metagenome
CGTAACAGACTCAAGACTCGCTTCAAATGCTGTGGTTAACAGCTTATTTGATGGGACTTCCACCCACCGGACTATATACCCTTTGCTGGACGCACGGTCAGACCCTTCCAGACAACCAAACTCTGGTAAACGAAAATTCTTTCAATCAGAGCCTTTGATCTATCAGGTCAGAGGCTCTTTATAAGGTAGTCTGTGTTCTGAACAGCCTGATTGAAAAGAAAATCCTGAAAAAACAGGTGCAGGTAGATATTACAAGCCATCTTCATCTTCTGAATCATAGTCTCTTTCATTAGGAAAAAGACAATATTCTCCATCAGCGCATTCTTCCATCATCTCATCAAAGACTTCTTTTATCTCTTCATAAGTGGAATCTTCATTCACTTCCAGTTCATCTTCGTCATAATAATTCCGAAGTTGTGATAACATGTTATCTTTTTCCAGTTCAAAATCCATAACATCTTCATTAAATGGATTATCTGAATCAATATCATTATATCCATCGTCATCCATATCAATGTATGGAATGTCATCTTGCTCAGTGTCTACAGCTACCATAATAGCTTCACCACAATGTGGGCATATTATTTTTTTGTTTTTTGTTACCATTTTTAAGTATCCTTTCTTTTTTGCTTATTATTTTAAATGGATATGTCTACTGTCAAAAGCTTTTCGCGGTAAAAAATTGCTATTTATTATAACAACTCTATAAAAAGAAAAACTATTGCTGTATAAATACAGTTCTTCCCCTTAGATGCCGGTTTGTTATTATATCCCCTCATCTAGGGGAAGTACTGTATTTGACCCATTTAAGAGCCTAGCAATAGTTTTTCTTATTTATATATTTCTTTACCCAAAGGATTATTTAACAGTAGCCTTTTTCAGGTTTGACCATGGGCTGAAGACTTTCTTTCCGTCTTCGGATGTTCTGTTGAATGCATGCATTCCAACTACCCATGTTCCCTTTGGTACGTTCTTGAATGTTGCTGTTACTGTACCTTCTTTGAGGTTCAGTTTCTTGTGATTGCCATACTGGTATGGACGTGTCTCACCGTTTTCTTTCTTGGAGCCAGTTCCCAGTACTACATCGTAACCAGTTGCATTTGCAGCTGCTTTGTATGTTACTTTGATAGTAGATCCGCTTACTGTTACGTTTGTGATAACTGGAGCGTCCGGTGTGATTGCGGATACAACGAATGGATATGCGCTAGACCAGTCGCTAAATACCTTCTTACCGTTTTCGTCACGTTTCCAAGCGTGGCAGTATGCATAGTAGGTTCCCTGCTGTACATATTTGAATGTAGTAGAGGTCTGAACCTGGTTCTTGTTTACGGAATCATAATCTTTGTTTGTGATGCAGTCGCGGTCTGTGGAGATTACATAGTCGTAACCTGCAGCACCTTCGGAATCACCGGAAAGGATTACAGTTGCTTTGTTTCCGGTAACTTTAACACTGCTGATCATTGGTGTAGCTGGTTTTTCTGTCGGATCAGTTACAACGGCAGAAACAGTCTTGGAACCTTTGTAGTTCTTATTTCCTTTTGTAGCAGTTACAGTAACTTTGTTTGCTGCTGCATCCTTTGTGACAGTATATTCATCAGCCGGAACTTCTACTTTTCCACATTTAACAGTAACTTTATCACCATCTACGGCAACTTCTGCGTTTGCAAGATCGAATTTGTCAATTCCCCATGCATAAGTCAATGTACCAGAATCTGGTAATTTATAGCCATTCTTAGGTTCAACTGTAACAAGAAGAGTCTGTTTTTCTGTTGCGTTGATTACATCCTTGTTTGCGGATACGTTTAAGTCATAATCTGTACCTTCTACAAGTGTTCTTCCTTTTACAACAATTTTTACAGATGGTTTAACCGGAAGACCTGCTGCATATGTTCCGTTGGAAACAGATACACAGCTTGTAGTAATCGTTTCCTGAGTAATTTCAATCAGATCCATCTTGAATACGTTTGTAATCTTGTTTCCGGCAGCATCTGTATAAACACCATCTTTAACACTAATACCGGAAGTAGCATCTGAAGTTGTCAGATTTCCGCCAAATTTGCCCTTAGCTACTGCAAGAACGGCAGCATACTGTTTTTTATCTTTGCCTTTCTGACCGTATACATTATCAACGTACTTGATCTCATAGTCAGTGCCTTCTTTTAAATCTTTGCCTGTATATGTTAAAGAAGTTTTAGCACAGGTATGTGCGGTACCGTCGTAAGCAAATGTAGGCTTAACTACTGCAAAACCATCTTTATCAACGTAAGCAAATGTCGCATTGCTGCCATCAAGCATTTCACCACTGATCTGGAATGTTAATGTTTTAGTTCCGGTAAAGTTTTTGTTCTTTGGTGTTAAAGTTACTGTACCTTCACCTACTTTTACGTTTTCTCCATAGGTTAAGATGAAGTTGCTTTCAACATCAATTTTCTTTCCGTCTAAAGTAAGGTCGATCTTATCTGGCGCAATTTCAAGAGTGTATCCTTTGTATTCCTGAGTACCGATTACGCCCTTTAATTTAGATGCATCAGCAGACTGAATAGTATACGTAATGCTTGCTGTTCCCTGATAATCAGAATTATCATTAGCAGAAACTGTTAAAGTTGCAGTACCAGCATTTACATTATTTGTATATTTTGCAGTGTATTGATTTGGATTGACAATATGTCCGCCAATTACAACGTCAAAATCAGGTTTAACTGCCTGACCATTGTATGTAAAAGAAGTCTCTTTCAGTTTGATGTACTCTGATTTTAAAGTCGCATTGGAAATCTTTGAGTTTACTGTAAGAATATTATTATTGGCTGCAGTAGCAAAATTGCTATTAGCTTTTACTGCAACAGTTGCATCAACAGATTTTCCATCAGCTCCCCATGCGTAAGCTACTGTATAATCTTTTCCCTCTGTTAAAGTTAAGATTTTATTTGTTCCAGGAACCTGAGCTTTTACAACAACTCCCATTGCTGTTTTATAATCTTCTGGTTTTGCACCATTGATCTTTTCAACATATTCACTTGCTTTTACATCTGTAACTGGTGTTTGGCTAATTGTAAAAGTATAGTTTTTAATGCTGTTTGCGTAGCTGCCTTTTCCAATAAGGAACATTTTTGCAGTACCTGCATTTGTATTATCGGAATATGTGATTTCGTAATCATTATCCTTTATTAATGGAGTGTTGTTATTACCAACTGTTGGAACACCAATTTCATCAGTTGTGAATGTAACTGGTTCTCCGGTATAGTATTTCTTAATGCTATTAAAATTGTAAGTATCTTTTTTACCACCAGTACCTGTTACTGTTGCTTCTTTAGCATCACTACCTATTTTGAATACAGCAGTATTGATATCTGATGCAAAAATTGATAATTCAGCGGTAGTTTTACCTGTAAGTTTACTGCTTGATGTAGTTGCCTTAGGTGTAATTGTTACAGTGTATTTTCCAGCTTCAACTGCGTTATTTGGAATATCAATATCTACATAATTATACAGAGCTAATTCTTTTTTGCTGTCTTTGTCATAAAAATGAACTTGATCTGTTGTGAGTGTTGCTTTATTGGTTGTTTTCTGAACTGGATCGATTGTAACTGTAACTGAGCTCAGGTCACGTGCAGCAACTTCAGGAACATTTGTGGACTGGATTTTAGTATCGTCAGTGCCAACAGTGCCGGAAATAGTATAGTTTTTGTTTCCGGTTTCCGGAGTGGCAAGCTCAATCTTTCCCTCTCTTGTAACATTTACATAGCCGTTTTTGTCAACTTTGAGATAATCAGATAAATCAATCTTCTTTGTAGCTTTATCAACTAATGTGATGTCTTCTTTTTTTACTTTTAATACATCAGTATTAGTATTACCGCCATCAAATTTATAAGATGTATTCTTTAATGTAGCAACCATTTCAGTTGCGATTGCACTTGAAGTACTTAAATCTTTTGGATTAATTTTATAAGTAGCTGTGATAGAACCTTTATATGCAGATGATTTAGGGGTTAATGTGATGGTGATCGGTTTATCAGTTACATTAACAAAATCACTGTTTTCATCATAACCTATAGTATAATCAGCAATATTATCTAATTCTGCCGGTAAACTTCCTGTTCCTGACACTGTATTTAATGTAGGTGTTGCCTGCTGGATTTTACCATTAAAAGCAACATCAGCTGCTGTTGCTTTTACAACATCTGCGGTATTCTTGGGATTTACAGTAATAGCATCTGAAGTATAACTCCATACAACCTTCTTATCCTTTACAGCGTATACATATAATGCTACTGTCTTGTTTGCGGTTGCTGAAGTGACATTATATGCAGTTGGTGTGATTGTAGCTACTTCATTGGTGAATGTTGCTCCTGTATTAGTGTTTAAAGCTTCTACAGCTACACCATTAACTTTCCATGTTGCATGTACGTTTGCACCGGTAAGAATCTTATTATCTGTAACAGAAACAGTTGTGGATAATGTTCCATCAGCCCATGTCATGGTGTTTTTCTCTACAGGAGTTGCGGCAGTAGCACCTGTTGCAGTAAAACCAATAGGTGTATATGTTACAGAATATTCCTTACCAGAAACCTCAGCTTCATTTGCTGCATTAACATCTGCTGTGTTGTCTTCTACAACAGGAGCTTCTGCGGCATCATCAGAAAATGTTTCAGTAGCCGGAGCTTCAGTCTCAACAGAAACATCGCTGCCATCACTGAACTCAGCAGCCCATACCGGCACATTAGAAGTAGCAAGCATTGCAACAACAAGTGACATACTTAATGTCTTTTTTGCCATGCCCTTCTTTGTGTTTTTAATCTTTGTCATGATTATAGTTCCCCTTTGGGTGGTGTACAGGTTGTGGATTGATTAAAAATTTATTTTTAGGACAAAATTATATCGGAATATATATAAGAGAAATAGACTTATAACTATATTTTTTCTTTTAGTAAATAATCTTTTTATAGTTATATGGAAATTTTGGTTGAAGATTTAGAGAAAATATAGTACTTTTCAAATTTTTAATATTTTTTATAATTCCTTTCATGGAAACATCATTAGGCATATGGTATATTGTTAGTAAGCAAATTCAACGTTATAAAAATTTTTACCAGATGTATGATATTTATTTAATTGTATGAAGGAGTGAGTTATATGACAAGACTTAGACAGGATGCAATCGAATTATTAGAACAGATGCCAGAGGATAAATTGATTTTTATGATACAGATTATGAAAGGCGTAAGGGGGCTTTATAAAGATGAAAATCAAGAAGCGAAAGATCTTGCCTTTGAAAGTTTGGAAAAATTACGGAAAAAATTTTCAGATTTAGATTATGATAAGGAATTGGCAGAATATAGGGAGGGCAAGTATGAGAATCTTAGTTGATACAAATATTCTGTTAGATTATATATTGGATCGTGAACCTTATGGTGAAGCCGCACGATGTGTAGTTAAAGCCTGTAAAGATGGCACAATAAAAGGGTGTATTGCAGCACATTCTATATCCAATATGTTCTTTATTCTTAGAAAAGTATATGCCCCCGAAGAAAGAAGAATTTTATTAAAAAGTTTGTGTACTTTGTTTGAGGTGGAAAGCATTGATAAACGTAAGATTGAAAGAGCGCTTTTAAATAAAGAATTCTCAGATTTTGAAGATTGCCTTCAAATGGAATGTGCGTTATCGTTTGGAGCAGATTATATTGTTTCTAGAAATCCAAAAGATTTTCAGAATTCAAAGGTACCATGCATTGATCCAAAAGAGCTTGTAGTAAAAGAACACATTTAGCTTTGTTTCGATGTAATATTATAAGGGTATAAACAATCTGGCAGATTTTCTGATAAATAATAAGAAATTCAATGCCATAAAAGAGTTTAATTAGTGACATTTTATTTAGAGTAAAAAAAGAAAGACTCCAGTCGAAATGACTGGAGCTTTCTTTTTTAGGAATCTGTATTATTTACCCAAATGGATTATTTAACAGTAGCCTTTTTCAGGTTTGACCATGGGCTGAAGACTTTCTTTCCGTCTTCGGATGTTCTGTTGAATGCATGCATTCCAACTACCCATGTTCCCTTTGGTACGTTCTTGAATGTTGCTGTTACTGTACCTTCTTTGAGGTTCAGTTTCTTGTGATTGCCATACTGGTATGGACGTGTCTCACCGTTTTCTTTCTTGGATCCAGTTCCAAGTACTACATCGTAACCAGTTGCATTTGCAGCTACTTTGTATGTTACTTTGATAGTAGATCCGCTTACTGTTACGTTTGTGATAACTGGAGCATCCGGTGTGATTGCGGATACAACGAATGGATATGCATTAGACCAGTCGCTGAATACCTTCTTACCGTTCTCGTCACGTTTCCAAGCGTGGCAGTATGCGTAGTAGGTTCCCTGCTGTACATATTTGAATGTAGTAGAAGTCTGAACCTGATTCTTGTTTACAGATGTATAATCTTTGTTTGTAATGCAGTCACGGTCAGTGGAGATTACATAATCGTAACCTGCAGCGCCATCAGCTTCACCAGAAAGGATTGCTGTTGCTTTATTTCCAACAACTTTAACATTGCTGATCATCGGAGCATTTGGTTTTTCGTTTTCAGCTTTTCCATCAGCTTTTACAGTCTTAGAACCTGTATAATGCTTGCTGGTTGATTTAGCTGCGATAGTATATGTTCCATCTTCGTTCTTTGTAGATGTGTATTCATCAGCAGGAACCTTTACGCTTCCATTCATAACTGTAGCTACACCATCTTTTACAGATACTTCACAGTTTGCAATTGTCTGTTTATCAATTCCCCATTTAGCAATCTGTTTTGCTGTGTCAGTATTGTCAGAAGATACGGAACCAGCATCTGTATATCCATTGATACCAGTTACTTTAACGTTGTATTTTGCACCGTTAGTAACTTCTGTAGCTGTGTCGTAGTCTAATTTATAATCAACACCTTCTACTAAAGTATTACCACCGAACTGTACAATTACTTCTGGTTTAACAGCAACACCACCTGCATAAACACCATTTTTAACAGTTACATTTTCTTTAACGAATTTCAGTGCACTGATTCCGAATGTGAGGTCTGCAACAACATTTTTAATCACTGTACCGTCAGCGGTAGTAATAGTTTTTGTACCAGTATAGTTGCCGCCTTCTTTTGCAACAGCATATACATGTGCAGTGTTGTATGTTGCGCCCTGTGTAGATTTACCATATACGTTATCAACATAGACAAGTTCAAAATCATCAGCTGTTGGTTTGGCAATATTAGTATCTGCGCTTTCGCCTGTTTCAAGAACAACATTACCGACGTTCAATTTAGCAGATGCAAATGTCTGTGCTTTTCCATCATATGTGAATGTCTTTAAGTTTGCAGCGGCAACGGTTGCTGTATCATATTTATCATTTACCATCTGACCATATTTATCATATACAGAAATGGTACTGCTAGCTACTTTTCTGGCTTTAATTTCAAAAGTGCCATCTACAGTAGATCCTGTAAAGTTTTTATTTCCGCTGAGAAGAGCAATTGTTAAGCTTCCTGCTGTTTTTCCTGCATTTGTGTTATCACCGTATGCAGATAACTTAAACTGATCAGTTACATCATTTCCATTTAATGTAGCTTTGAAAGATGTAGGTTTGATTTTCTTTCCTGTATATGTTTTAGCGTCAGCTGTAACTTTTACATCTTCAACTTTAGCAGGTGTGATTGTAAATGTTCCAGAAGCTTCTCCTGAATAATAAGTACCTAAACCTTCAACTGTAATAGTAGCTGTACCAACATTAACAGCATTTGTGATACTCTTAATTCTGTAGTCTACACCTTCCTGAAGTTCAAGAGTTCCATCCATAACTTTGAAAGAAGGAGTAATCTTTCCACCTGTATATGTATAGCTATCCTGTGTAAGTACAACAGATGCGTTTGTTAATACAGGAGCTTTGATTTTTGTTTTTTTATCAGCAACTACACTCTGAGTTTTACCATTAGTGTCATAATCTTTATTTGAATCAACATAAATATAGTTATGATCTTTTAATACTACAGTTGTTTCGATAGTGTTTTCTTTAGCATTTTCATCAGTTTCCTGATTTGTAGTAGCATCTAAAAACTTAGCTGTTGTTGTATATGCAGATGCAGGAACTGTTATAGTTTTATTATTAGAATCTTTCGCATTAACTGTTACATCCAGTTTGTAATCAGAAGCTTTTCTATTTGCTTTATCATAAGAAGTAGTTTTTGGTACTGTAATAGTATCTCCGCTTACTTTTAATGGAGCAATTTCAAAGTAAAGATTGCATGTTTTTCCATAGAAAGTACCAGACTGTGTAACTTTAATCTGAACAGCTGCATATTTTTTATAGCTATAAGGTGCTGCAGTAGCTGACGTATTTCCATAAGTACTTGCTTCTGTATTGTTGGAATATCCTACGATTTCCCATTCACCTTTCTGGAGAGTGACAGTTTTTCTAGAATCTTCGCCAGCAATAGTTACTGTTCCAATATCATCTTTTGTAGGCTGAATTGCATTTCCAGTATAATCTTTTACATATTTGATTGTACCGTTAGCATTATTAAATCCTGTACTTGTAGCAGATTTAATAACATTTCCCTCTACGCGGAAAGTTGTAGAAACAGAGTTTTTAGTATTGGAAACTCCGTCTGCTGCTGTAATTTCAACAGTATAGGTACCTTCTTTATCAAAAGCAGGATTAGGATTAGTAGTAGTATCAATCTGTTTACCATTTACTTTTACTGTATAAGCGTAATCAGTTGGTTTTAAATCTAACTGCTGTGAGCCATCGAAGAAATTTAATTTTGATGATAATTCTGATAACTTTGTTCCTAACTGTACTTCGCCATTAGATCCAACAACAACTTTTACTTTTGAAAGGTCTCTGGCTACGATTTCATATGTATTGCTGGTCGGAACAGTTTCATATGCTCCTGAAAAATTAAAGTTTCCTAATTTTCCAGTTTCCAATCTTACTGTTGCTGTATGCTTACCAACATTGTAGCCACCATTAGTATCTACATTAGTTTCTACAGATTCAATAGCAGAAGATAAGTCTGCACCGCCTAATTTCTTGTCATCCGGAGTTACATCTGGATCGTGTTTAGATTCAGCGACAGTTACATCAGATGCTTTTAAATAGATTTTTGAACCTGTATATTCATATTTAACATCATCTTTTACTTTTGCTTCAATATCTGCCGGATTGCTCGGGCTATAATCTTTGGCAACAATTTTAATATTTCTTGTTGCTGTTCCAACATATTTGTCACCTTTTGCGGTTACAGTAACTGTAAGGATATCTCCTGCGTTAATAGCACTGCTTACTGTCATGTCATAATCTTCTGATGTAAGTTCATCGCTACCAAGCATAATCTTGCCAACGGATGCAGCATTTTGAACACGACCATTATAAGCCATAGTTGCAGCAGCATCATCAGCTACGCCAGTAATTTTAATAGTAGCATTTTTGATATCTTTTTTATTTACTTTAACTGTGCCAACGACGATTGGTCCAAAAGATGCATCAGCATCATCACGATAGATATACAGTTCAAGTGTTTTTCCTGCCATTGCTGGAGTTGTTGCAAAGTTCATGTTAGTTGCTGTTACTTGCTCTCCACCAACGCTTGTAACATCTGTTTTAGTAATAAGCGCCTGTGCAGTACCAGCTTCTCTTACACCAAAATTCCATTTATCTAAGCTAGTATTCGTGTTAGTATTAACAATACTTCCGCTTACAGAAACAGTATCACCCCAAGTAACTTCTTTCTTGGTAGTAATGTCAATTTTTAAATCGCCTTCTTCAACAACAGTATTTGCAGTTGCTGTATCAGCATTAGTATCTTCAACAACTGGAGCTTCTGCAGCATTATCAGAGAATGTTTCAGCAGCCGGAGCTTCAGTAGCTACAGCAGCATCTGTACCATCGCTGAACTCAGCAGCCCATACCGGCACATTAGAAGTAGCAAGCATTGCAACAACAAGTGACATACTTAATGTCTTTTTTGCCATGCCCTTCTTTGTGTTTTTAATCTTTGTCATGATTATAGTTCCCCTTTGGGTGGTGGACAGGTTGATTTTGGAGAAAATTTCGTATGAGGAATTGATTTCAGACTTGTGGAATATCCGGATTTTATGATTTATAAGTGGATAATTGTTGACAATCGTAGTAAAAACAGGCAGTTATTGCAAATAAATCTGATGTTGTATTGAAAAATTCTTCTGGTTTTACGATGGTTGTAATAAGTAACGATACACAATGAAACTCATAAAATATAAAATATCCAGGGGATCTGCCTGAAAAATTGACGCAGTAAATCGGAACCCGGTTCTGATTTTGGTGAAGGAAATTTACTCTAATCTGTTACCTCCTCTGGTGTCTGCCCGAATCGGGAAGAAGCATTTGACGAAGTTTTATTTTGGAGGTATCATGAGAATATAAATAGAAGATTTCACTTGCAGGAGTATCTCATGAAAGTAAAAAACAGTATTTCTACAACAATGAGAACCTTAAAAGGCAGAGAAACAAAAGATAAAGCGGCTAAAAATATTTTTTCGTATAAGCCGATTATGGGCAACATTCTAAAGTACACCGTAGCAGAATACAAGGACTGTTCTCTGGAAGAGATCATGAACTGTATTGAGGGAGATACAATCCGGACCGGAACAGCATTTGTAGAGGAAGACATGGCAGGAAGCATCCGGGGCGAACAGACGGAATTCAACACAACAGATGAGGCACCGGCAGTTTTTGATATCCTTTTTCGTTCGCTGCTTCCAAAGAAAAAAGGAAATATCCTGGTAAATCTCCATGTGGATTTTGAATTACAGAAGAACTACCGGCCGGGGTATCCTGTTATTAAAAGAGGCATATACTACGGATGCCGGAAATTATCTGCACAGTTGGATAAAGTAGGGAAAAATGGGAAAGGCTATAAATATCTGGAAAAGGTCTACAGTATCTGGATCTGCCTTGAGAATATTCCCAAAGAACAGCAGAATACCGTATCTTATTACAAGATACATAATTACAAAAATGAAGGTTTCCGCATACCTGACATTCAGATCGATGCTGCGGAAGCAGACCTTATGGAGGTTGTCATAGTACGGCTTGGCGGGGAAGAACAAAATGAAAAGGGACTGATGGATCTTTTATATGGTGTATTTTCCGGTGATCAGAAGAAAGTACTATCCTACATTCCGGATTCAGACAGTCAGATCCGACAGAAGGAGGTGTCCGATATGTTGAGTATGATTTCCTATGCAGAAGAGAAAGGTGAAAAAAGAGGCGAAAAGAAAGGCGAAAAAAAAGGTATAAAGAAAGGTGAAAACCGTCTTGGGATGCTTATGAAAATGCTTTTAAATGACAAACGTTATGCAGACGCAGAGAGGGCATCTGAAGATGAAAAATACAGGGAACAATTATATAAGGAGTTTGAGATTTAGTTAATGACAAACTGAAAAATCATCAACAATGCGTAAAAAGTTTTCAGCCATATCAGAGAGATATGGCTGAAGATGTGAAAGCGAGAAGAACTACCGGCCGGAGTCTGCTTTTGCCGGTTGTATCTGCCACGTTCTATATGCAAAATACCGCATATAAAGGCACGATTCGATAAGCTTCTTTTTGCCTGAAGTCTTCGGCAGAGATTAAATACATTTGCGTGGG
>OLQQ01001060.1_pt1 | contig 11647 bp, 10 predicted proteins | sample 1672041 | NCBI WGS metagenome assembly OLQQ01 (sample SAMEA3136639, study PRJEB25190) | human gut metagenome
CATTATTAGTCAGCGCTCTTTTGTGATTGATGAGTTGCGTAAAATTCCAAGCGTTACTGCTTTTGACTCCGATTCGAACTATGTATTATTCCGCGTGCCTGAAGCGAGTACTGTTTGGGAGAAACTCTACGATGTGGGCGTTTTAATTCGCGATTTCTCTCGTTCGCCCTACCTGGAAAACTGCTTGCGTGTTTCTATTGGAACCGAAGAAGAAAACGCGGTATTTTTGGCAGAACTTCAAAAGATTTTAGGAGTATAAATGCAACGATGCGCAACCATTACGCGTAAGACCAAAGAGACTGACATTACGCTTTCGCTCGATATTGACGGTACGGGTAAAACGCAGATCGATACGGGCGTCCCCTTTTTTGATCATATGCTTGATGCGTTTGGCCGTCACGGGCTGTTTGATTTAACGGTTTCGGCAAAAGGAGATATTGAAGTTGATGCGCATCATACGGTGGAAGATGTCGGAATTGTTTTGGGTCAGGCTTTTGCTCAAGCAATGGGCGACAAGCGTGGCATAACGCGCTTCAGTTCTCAATTCGTACCGATGGACGAAGCTTTGTTGTTGGCGGCACTTGATATTTCAGGGCGTGGGCAGCTTCACTATGATGTCGATGTTCCTTTTGGTTTATTGGGAACGTTCGATACAACACTTGCGAAGGAATTCTTCATTTCGTTTGCATCAAATGCTCAGGTAACGCTCCACGTGAAAGAACTTGCGGGCGAAAACCCTCATCATGTTATTGAGGCGGCTTTCAAAGCAGTCGGCAGAGCGATGTGCGCAGCGTTGACCATTGATCCCCGTGTGGCGGGCGAACTTCCTTCAACAAAGGGAATGCTGTAGAGGTAATTGTTTGCTGGTTGATGTAGGTGCGCAAAGCTGACGGAAAGCGCAAAGCGCAAAGCGTATCGGGACTCATAAGGGAATTAGATTTAGTAAGGAAAAATACGAAAGGTAACCAATGATTGCCGTTGTTGACTACTGTAAGGGTAATCTAAAAAGTGTCGAACGCGGATTGCGTGCAGTAGGCGGCGATGCGTGCATTACTGATGATCCTACAGTTATAGAGAAGGCTGATGCAATCGTTCTTCCGGGTGTCGGCGCGTTTGCACATGCTTCAAAAACTATGACCGAAACAGGCCAGATGGAGGCAATCCGCAAGGCTGTTAAAAGCGGGAAACCGTTTTTGGGGATATGTTTAGGTGAGCACCTGTTGTTTTCCGAAGGAACAGAAGGCGCCGAAGGCTCTGCTCCTTCAGAAGGTTTGGGTTGCATAGAAGGTGTTGTTGATAAAATGCCCGAATATGATTCCAATGATCTACGTTATAAAATTCCCCATGTTGGTTGGAATTCGATTGAATTTGATGCTTCGTGTGGCTGTCCTCTTTTAGAAAGCATAAAGCCAGGGGAGTACTTCTATTTCACCCATAGTTTTATTGCCCCAAAAAGCGAAGCAACTGTTGCAACGACCACTCATTCAATTACGTTTCCAAGCGTAGTTCACTGCGGGGAAGCGGTATATGGCGTTCAGTTTCACCCCGAAAAATCTTCCGATGCGGGTGCGCAGGTTCTTAAGAACTTCCTCTCAATTGTTGAATCAACGTTATCTCGGTAGCGCTGTAAGAGTAAGAAAGGTGCGGGAATGGATTTATTACCTGCTATTGATATTTTAGACGGTAAGGCTGTTCGCTTGGCAAAGGGCGACTATAATGCCGTGACGGTGTACAACGATGATCCTGCTGCTCAGGCTCAGCTTTTTGAGGAAATGGGCGCACGTTGGATTCACGTGGTTGACTTAAACGGTGCCCGTTCAGGTATGCCTGAAAACATCAAGATTATTGAGCGCATCATGGAGCGTACGCATTTGAATGTTGAAGTCGGCGGCGGTATTCGCAGTATGGAAACCATTGATCGCTTGTATCAAGCGGGTGTTTCAAGAGTGGTTTTAGGAACTTCGCTTGTTACGAATCAGGATTTTGCTGCCGAGGCTCTTTCTCGCTACCCGGAAATGTTAGTAGCTGGCATTGATGCCAAAAATGGGGAAGTTGCTGTAGCGGGATGGCGCGAGGGCGCAGGTGTTCCTGCAGAGGAGCTTATAGCTGAAGCGGGAAAACTTGGGTTCAAGCATCTTGTTTATACTGATATTTCTCGCGATGGTATGCAGACGGGGATTGACGCTGGCCGCTACGTTGAAATCGCTAAAGTTTTTGGACATCCCGTTATCGCTTCAGGCGGTGTTGCGAATCTTGACGACATTACACATCTTGCTACGGTTGCAGACAGCATTGAAGGGGTAATTGCGGGACGTGCGGTATATGAAAAAACGCTCGATGTAGTGCAAGCGTTAGCTCTTTGCGAAGAGGCAACCGAGAAGGTTCTTGCAGAAAAGGTTCGTAATAAACAATAGGGCGGTTGTGATGCGTGTTAAAAGTTGCAACGAGTTCTAAAGGCTAAGTTTGCAACGAGCGCGTAAGACTAAAGGTTGCAACGGACACGAAAGATAAAAATTATAACGGGCACTAAATACTGCTGTACTCGGTGGTAGGAATAAGAGTTTTCGGAGGCTATGGTGCTAACAAAGCGAGTAATACCTTGTATGGACGTGAAAGATGGTCGCGTTGTTAAAGGCGTTAATTTTGTTAACTTGCGCGATGCGGGTGATCCTATTGAGTTGGCGCAGCGCTATGACGAGCAGCGTGCCGACGAAGTAATTTTTCTTGATATCACGGCAACGAGCGACGGACGTGCCACGACTGTTGAAATGGCAAGCCGTGCAAGTGAAGAGCTTCATCTACCGTATTGCGTTGGTGGTGGATTTCGCAGTGTTGCAGATATTCGAACAATGATTGCAGCAGGTGCCGATAAGGTTTCCATTAATTCTGCCGCAATTGCTGATCCAACGCTTATTACTACTGCGGCGGCAGCTTTCGGAACGCAAGCAATTCTTTGCGCCATTGACGCAAAGCAAGTTCCAGGTAATCCCAACAAGTGGGAAGTGTATGTTCATGGCGGCAGAAAAAACACTGGTCTTGATGCTATTGAGTGGGCAAAAGAAGCTGCAAAGCGCGGAGCAGGAGAAATACTTCTTACAAGTATGGATCGGGATGGCAGCAAAGATGGGTTCGATTTAGCGCTGACCCGTGCTGTTTCTAGAGCCGTCAATATTCCCGTTATCGCCTCGGGTGGTGTTGGAAAGCTTGAGCATTTTGCTGAAGGAATTCTTGAAGGTGAAGCAGATGCAGTTTTGGCAGCAAGTGTTTTTCATTTTGGAGAACTTACCATTCGTGAAGTGAAAGAATATCTAAAAAGCCAGGGAATTCCTGTTCGTTTGTAGGTGATATATGTGCCGAACATCCAGCACAAAAAACGCCCTCATAAGCGGAGAGCTTCTGTTAAAGCGAAGAGCCCTCACTTGTATGCGCGTATAGGAATAGTATGCGTGCTTTTTGCTGTCCTGGCAGCTCTTTCCACGTTTTCTGTTTATGCACTTATTCCTGATCAGGTAAGGAATAACCTCGCTGGCTTTGAGGTGCGCAAAGATCATGATGATAGTTTTGCGGACACTGCCCAGGGAAAGCAGCGAGGGGAAGTGCTGGGAAGCCAATCTGTTTCTTCTGCAGTTTCCGACCTAAGACAAACCTCTGATTTTTCGGGCTGGAGCACGGGACTTGCTTCAGCGTATAGTTTAGAGACTAATGATGATTGGGATGAAACCGCTTCAGGTATTCCGTTGAACAATTATTCCTATACCGTCGCGGTTCCTATTGAAGAGGCGGCCTTGTTGGGTTCGAGTATTGAAATCGGGTATGGCACTCTATCGCTAGAGGCACTCATTACTGACACAGGAGGTCTTGGACCACTTGGCCGCGACTTCGACTTGAGTCCGGCAATTTGGCATGCTTTTGGAGCAGATTCAGAATCTGATTGGGGAGTTCGCACGATATATTATCGTTTCGTTGAGTAATCGTTTCTGGTGGCATACGATTTGATTTCAAACACTATTTAGACGCTGTTTTTGGTGTTTGTTGTTCCCTAGGTGCCTCTTTGTTAACATCCCATTTGCTTTTATTTGCTAAGGAGAACAGCATGGATATCAAGGAATTAACCTATAACGATCAGGGTCTTATTCCCTGTATTGTTCAAGATGCAGAAACAAAAGACGTTTTAATGATGGCTTGGATGAACGAAGAATCTCTGCGCCGCACATTAGAGGAAAAAACTACGTGGTTCTGGAGCAGAAGTCGTCAAAAGTTTTGGCATAAAGGAGAAGAGTCGGGCAACACGCAAAGGCTTGTTGAGTTGCGTTACGACTGTGACTGCGATACCCTTCTTGCTCTTGTGAACCCTAAAGGCCCTGCTTGCCATACGGGTGAAACCACCTGCTTCTATCGTTCGTTTTAGGCCCTATGTCTAAAGGGACATAGGGCGTTTGCTGCGGATTATGCTCTATAATCCGCAGCTTTGAGAACGTTTTTCTAGCTTTTCGGCAGCCGCCATTGCTTCGATAGAGGCTAGATTTGCCATGGTCGAACGAATGATGTCCGATCTTGAAAGGGAACCGATAAGAATTCCTTTCGCATCAACCACGGGGGCTTTTTTGATGCGCTTTTCCGCTAAAAGTCGGCAAGCTTCATCAAGTTCTGAGCCGCTGTCAACCGAAATAACGTTCTTTGTTGCAATTCGCATAACATTAAGGTCAACTAATTCAGCGACACGGCCAACGAAACTTTGATCGTCGGGGATGCGATAGAGCATTAAGCTTCCATCGAGAATTGCTGCGTCATTGCGCCCAATGTATTTCATGATATCGCCGTCGGAGACAAACCCAACAACTTTGTTTTTGTTGTCAACGATGGGAACACCGGATGTTTTGTTCGATGCCAAAATCTGTGCAACGCTACGGATGGAGTCTGTGCTGTGCACATAATAGGGCTCGCTATTCATGGCCAAATTAACGGCAATGTTGTCATCTGCTTTGGTGGGAAAATGCACAGGAATCGTACTAAGAGGGCTTGTTTTTGCATCCCGAACTTTAGCAAGAACGATAACGAAAATGACAAGCATTATTGAAGCAGTAAAACAGAATGCAATTTTATCGCCAGCCATGGTTTGTTCAATGGTTGGCATTTCTGGGAACAGAAAGGTGGAGGTTGCAGAAAGCGAAACCAAAACAGCTGTTCCGAGAGAAGCTCCAACTTGGTTTAGCGTGTTTGAAAGGGCATTGGCATGCTGAATAACCTTGTTGTCAAGGGAATTGATGCCCCAGGTATTAAGAGGCGTAATAATCGCTTGCATGCCAACTGACAAACATGTGTATACACAGATAATGAAAACTATAGGAGTGTCAAGATTCAACGCGACCAACCCAAGACCGCCAACAAAAGAGATAAAGGCACCAGGAAGGATAACCTTACGAGGTCCTATTCTATCGAAAAGTCGACCTGCGAAAAATCCCACGGATGCACCAATGACGGCTCCAGGCAACATAATGAGACCAGTTTGTAGGGCCGAAACGCCGATCAGGTTCTGCAGGTAAATGGGGAGCAAAACACCCGTTCCAACAAGAGCTGCCTGTAAAAGAACAATAACAATAACGGTAATAGCGTAGCGATGCGTTTTTAGTACCTCTATGCGTAAAAGAGGAATTTCAAGTTTGAATTGCCTTCTCACAAAAAAGAAGAGCAAAACAGCGCCCACGGCTATAAGGGCAAGAGGTAAGGTAATATTCCGCGCTGAAGAGATAGACGAAAGCCCATACAAAAGGCTCAGTAGTCCCAGAGAGCAAAGAGCAACGGAAGGCTTGTCGAATGAACTCGGTTCAAACTCTCCGTAACTTTCAAGGGGAATAATTGAAGCGATAATGATAATTAAAGCAAGGATGAAAACAACGACAAAGAGTGCGCGCCACCCAATTCCGTCTACTAAAATACCCGAAACAGATGGGCCAACAGCGGGGGCGAATCCAATAACAAGCGAAACCATGCCCATGGCAGACCCGCGTTTTTCGCGAGGAAAAATAAGAAGGATAACCGTAAATACCATTGGCATTACAATGCCGCAGGCAATAGCTTGGAAAACACGTCCTAAAAGAAGAATTGCGAAGAACGGCGCAAATGCAGCGAGGAGTGATCCAAAAGCAAAGATAGAGATGCCCGCAATAAAGAGCTTGCGGGTGGAGAAGCGGCCGATCAAATAGGCGGAAAGCGGAATGATAACCGCTTCAACCAAAGAGTAGGCAGACGTTAACCATTGGACGGTAGTGGCATCAACGTGCAAGTCTGCCATGATGGTGGGAAACGCTGGAGAAAGAAGCGTTTGGTTGAGCACGGCAAGCACAGCCCCTGCAAGTAAAATAACAACAATCATTTTTTGTTTGTGGGTTAATCCCATTAGTTCTCCTTTCGTACGGAGGGCGAAGGCGTAAAGGGGTCAACGAGCGCGCGAACTGTGTCGAACCCATCAAGCACTTGCCGTTGGAGCTTTTCGCTGTTTTGGGTGTTTGCTCCAAATGCGGCAATGAAATCTTTATCGATGGCGCAAGCCAGTTCCTTTCCTTCTTCGGTAAGGTATAGGCGAAATGCACGGCGGTCTTTTTCGTCTTGCTTTCGCTCGATATAGCCTTTTTCTTCAAGAAAACGGCAGAGGGGTGTGAAGTTTGAGGGTTTAACACAGCAGCGACTAGCAAGCGCTTTGGATGTTTGTCCACTTTCGCGTTTTAAGTCTCCAATGACAAAAGCTGCGAATGAGCTCAACTCATGCTTTGCGCATATTGAGGAAATGATGTCTTTAATGAGCCTGTCAATAGTGCGCATTTCTTCAAAAAGCTGGTAGCAAAATGGTTTCTCACTCATATACAACCTCCCAACCGTTTATGGACTTAAGTAGCTAAAAAAGGCACCAATAAGATGCCGCATTTGGCATTATAGTAATGAAATATAATTATGTTTTATTACTAATCGTGGTCTTCACATTTTCTCAATGAACCTGTTACACAAGAGGTAGTGATCGTCCGTCGAAACATTAGGTAAAATAAACTTTCGTGAAAGAACTGCTACGCGAGTTACTTCGCGTCTTTTGGAAAGGGTTTGTTTATGCCAGGAAAACTTGCTGAATTTTTAGGTGTTCAGGTAATTGAAGACTCTGAGGATCGTATGGAGCTCCGCACTCCTGTAACAGAAATCATGCTTCAGCCTCACGGTGTTTTACATGGAGGCATTAGTGCGTTTTTGGCCGAAGAAGCAGCAAGCGAATGCACAACGCATCACACCAATATCGAAGAGGTTCACGCCTTGGGCTTACAAATCGACTCAAGTCACTTTTTGCCCATTATGGCAGGCGACACCATCCAAACGGTTGCAACTCCTGTTTCTAAGGGAGGTCGTATTCGTGTTTGGAAAATTGAACAGTTTCGTATGAGCGACGGAAAGATGTTTAATAGCTCTCAGCTCACCATGTATCTTCAAAAAGTTCACCATTAGGGAAGGCCTGCCATCAGGGGTCTTTGTCTCCTTTATGGGGTTTGTCTAATTCGGTGGCGCACTTTGGTGTATTTGCGTTATACTTCCTCCGTTGCGATGACGAAGACAGTGCAGCATTCTGTTCGTTCTCCAGAGAGGGCTCGTAAGCTGAAAGAGCTCGAGCGAATTTGTTGCAATTCCCTTTATCAGCAATGTGTTTAACGCAGGGGACAGCGAAAGCTAACCGGATGTTAGTAGGCACATCGGGAGCTCCCGTAACAGAGCAAAATGAGTGGATAATTGAGCTCGTTTTCCTAAATAGGTTGAGCAAAATTGTCAATCAAGGTGGTACCACGGGAACCCTTCTCGTCCTTGTTTTAAGGATAAGAAGGGTTCTTTTTTGTTGTTAGAAAGGCAATGATTATGTCGGTTATTGAAGAAATTCAATCGCTTCACAAAGAAACGCTAGTCGCTATCTCTGGCGCAGCAAACACGGATGCTCTTGAAAAAATTCGTGTTGGTGTTGTTGGAAAATCAGGTTCACTTACGGGGTATTTGCGCTCAATGGGCCAAATCGCTGCTGATATGCGTGCAACCGTAGGAAAAACGGTTAATACGGCGCGCAATGAAATCGAAGCAGCGCTTGAATCCAAAAAGAAAGAGCTTGCCTCTGCTGAGCTTGAGGCATCTATGGCTGCTGGAGCCCTCGACATTACGCTTCCTGGTCGCGCACAGCAAATGGGTACACGTCATCTTATCAATGCCATTAGCGATGAGATTTCTGAGATTTTCTTAGGTTTAGGCTACACGGTGGCAACGGGTCCCGAGGTTGAAACCGACTGGTACAACTTCACCGCGCTTAATGCTCCAGCCGATCATCCCTCTCGCAGCATGCAGGATACATTCTATGTTCGTGATATGTCAGGTGATAAAGCGGCTGTCCGTGGTGAGTCTGATGTGTTGTTGCGCACGCAGACTTCAGGGGTTCAGGTTCACGTTATGGAAGATCAAGAGCTGCCAATTTACATTATTGCGCCGGGCAAGGTGTATCGACGCGACGTTGCCGACCCCAGTCATCTTCCGCAGTTTACTCAGTGTGAAGGTTTGGTTGTTGATAAAAATATTACCTTCGGCGATCTAAAAGGAACGCTTGAGTACTTCTGTAAGCAAATGTTTGGACCCGAGCGCAAAACGCGTTTTCGTGCTCATTTCTTCCCCTTTACCGAGCCTTCAGCTGAAGCCGATGTGAGCTGTGGTGTTTGCGGTGGAACGGGCCATACGCATGATGGCGAACGTTGTCGTATGTGTAAAGGCACGGGCTGGCTTGAAATTTTAGGTTGCGGCATGGTTGACCCCAATGTTTTAAGTATGTCAGGAATTGACCCTGAGGTATATTCGGGCTTTGCATTCGGTGTTGGCGTTGAACGTGTTGCTTGTTTGAAATACAACGTCCCCGATCTTCGCATGTTGCTTGAAGGCGATATGAGATTTTTACGTCAGTTCTAAAACTGCTTTGTGGTTTTGAATTGGTAGCTAACGTTGAGCAAGCTGCCAACGCCGAACTGGCTGCCAACGCTTGAGTGCTTGAGTGAGACTTCCAGGATTCAAGTGCGCGAGGGCAGTGAAATTGGCGAGAGCGGCAAAACGCAGGCTGCTTGAGCTCCAGCTCGGATGAACTTCCTGGGGGCATCTTTGATGAACTGTTCTTTTGGTTAGGTTTGCTGCTTGGGGAGTTGCGACTTGTTTTAGTGTTGGTTGGTTTTGCGTTGACAGATAAAGCGTACAAGCTTTTGTTACTGAGATGTTCTGCTAGATGCTCGGTTGATAAATGGAAAGAGATAAACATGAAAGTATCTTTGAAATGGTTAAGTGAATATGTAGAGGTGCCCTCTGACACAAAGGCATTTTGCGACCGACTCGATTTAACGGGAACGGGAGTTGAAGGTGTTGAGCGAACAGGCGATACGTTTGACAAAGTAGTTACTGGTCAGGTAATTGAAAAGGCTCCTCATCCTGATTCCGATCATATGTGGGTTTGCAAAGTGGGCGTCGGTGAATGCAATGTGGATGCGCAGGGCAATCCTGAACCTTTGCAGATTGTGTGCGGCGCTCAGAACTTCAATCAAAATGATCATATCGTGGTAGCTATGATCGGGGCTGTTTTGCCGGGAGATTTTAAAATCAAAAAATCAAAGCTACGCGGTGTGGTGAGTTGCGGAATGAACTGTTCCTCTCGTGAACTGGGAATTGGCTCGGATCACGAAGGCATTATGATTCTTCCTGAAGATGCTCCTGTAGGAATGCCCTTTGCTGATTATATGAAGCTTTCTGATACCGTGCTCGACTTAGAAATCACGCCAAACCGTCCTGATTGCTTGTCGATGGTGGGTATGGCGCGTGAAGTTGGAGCCATGTATTCGCTCGATTACAAAAACCCTCTTGATGAAATGCGTGCAGCTCTTGTTGAAGAAGGTTCTTCGGTTGAAGAACTTGTAACAGTGTCTATCGCCGATGAAGATCGCTGCGCTCGTTATAGTGCACGGGTAATCAAAAACGTCAAAGTTGGCCCAAGCCCCGACTGGTTAGCAGAACGCGTAACGGCTGCAGGTGCTCGTTCTATCAACAACGTTGTCGATGTAACTAATTACATTCTGTTTTTGTTTGGACAGCCGCTTCATGCGTTTGACTATGACAAATTGATCGATGAGTCAGGCAAGGCAAATATCGTTGTTCGCGCTGCTTCGGATGGGGAAACCTTTACAACGCTTGATGGCGAAGAGCGTGTTTTAACGTCTGATATGACCGTTATTGCAACACCTCAAAATGCAGTAGCACTCGCGGGTGTTATGGGCGGTTTGGATTCGGAAGTAACTGAAGAAACTACCACGGTTCTTTTGGAAACAGCAACATTTAACTCAGGGTGCACTTCTCGTACGAGCCGCAATCTTGGTCTTATTTCTGAGTCTTCTATGCGTTATGAGCGTGGCGTTGACGATAATCCAATTGAATACATTTCTGCCGCTGCAGCTCAGCTTCTTGCAGAGGTTTCTGGTGGCGTGGTTGCTCCTGGTATTGTTGATGTTTGGAAGAAAAAGACCGAACCCGTTAAGCTTACGTTCCGCATTTCTCGTTTTCAGAACATGATGGGGTATGAAATTCCTCGTGAGTTTATTGTCGATTGTTTAACTCGTTTGGGGTGTGCGGTTTCCGCTGATGGTGAAGACGCGCTTTCGATAGTAGCTCCTACCTTCCGCCCCGATCTTGAACGCGAGATTGATTTTTACGAAGAAGTGCTCCGTCTTTACGGAATGGACCGCATCCCTGCAACGCTGCCTGGTGGTCGCGAGCGCGTGGGTGTTCGAAGCGAAGCCGAGCAAGTTCTTTCAAAAATCAATGATACGTTGCGAGCTTCTGGCATGAATGAAACCATGACCTATTCATTTGCTGATCCTGATGAGCTCAATAAACTGCGTATGAGCACCGAAGGCTTAGGTGTTCCTGTTGAGCTGCTTAATCCTTTGAACGCTGAGCAGTCAGTTATGCGTCAGTCAATCATACCTGGGCTTCTTCGATCGGTTGCTTACAATCAAAGCCGTGGCGTTCATAACGTCCAGCTTTACGAGACGGGCGTGGTGTTCTTTGGCGCTGAGGGTAAGAAGAAGCCAAAGGAAAAGCAGCGTGTTGCGGGCGTTTTGGCCGGCTCTATGAAAGATGCTACTTGGAATCAGCCAGCCGTTGCGTTTGATTTCTTTGATGGTAAAGGCGTTATCGAAAATCTCGTACGCGAGCTCGCACTCCCTAAGGTTCGCTTTAGAGTGCTCGATGCTGGTCATTTGCAGCCAGGTCGTGGGGCAGAAATTCTTTCGGGCGGTACTTCGCTTGGTTGGGTCGGAGAAATTCATCCTTTAGCAGTGGAGGCGTTTGGTGCTCAGGCACCCGTTGTAGCGTTTGAACTTGACCTACATGCCTTGATTTCTTGTGCGCGTCCTGCTCGTGACTATGTGGATGTTCCCCTGTTTCCTGCAGTGACGATGGATGTAGCGTTTGTTGTAGATGAGGAAGTAACCAACGAGAAGCTTATGCAGTGCATGAGTTCTGCAGGAGGAAAGTTGCTCGATAGCGTAGCGCTTTTTGATGTGTATCGAGATGAAAAGCGTTTGGGCGCGGGCAAAAAATCTATGGC
>OLQQ01001078.1_pt1 | contig 11488 bp, 11 predicted proteins | sample 1672041 | NCBI WGS metagenome assembly OLQQ01 (sample SAMEA3136639, study PRJEB25190) | human gut metagenome
TAATACCTTCTCATATTTTGTTGTTTATGATTTTTCTTTGTATCCCTTATATTAGAAATAATCGAATATATAACCGTATCTAATAACACAAATTCTAACAACGCTTCTTTGACAAGAGAAAAAACATAATCCGATTGTGATACATTTACACTATATGTAAAAACACTTGTAAAAAATAGTAGTATGTATATAGCATAACGCAACACATTAATACTTATTAATGCTTCGACCGGCTTAAAAATCAGTGCCACAGATTTATTTCCAGTAACTCCTTGAATAAATTTTTTAACCATTCTTAACAAAAAAGATAAGATATACGGTATCGATATTAGAAATGTTATCATTGTCAAAAAAATAGAATACTTCTCTTGTCCTATAAACTCACCATAAGTCAATTCTATCCCCGAAGACGTACAAATCTTTTCAACAAGTAATACAAATAAATATGTTCCATATCCAATTATATTTTTCAACAACATAGATGAAAAAAATACTAAATATAAAAGCGCAATCACTATTGCCATTGTAACAGTGAATAATGGTAATACTACTTGAGATATTAATATTAACTCAATAGCAAGAAATATAGTCTGCCCCCATGTCAAAACATCCTCATCATTTTTTCTATTTCGAACGAAATATATAACAAACAATAACAATGATGCAAAAAAAATAGCTCCAGAAATAATATACCACTTACTCATAATCTGTGTTAATTCGTCCAATATTTCTGGATTAGAAATATTCTCACTAAATATTTTTAGTAGCTCCATAAAATCAATATTTATATAAGCTAACACACAAGATAGTATCAAACCAATAGGTGTCGCTAAAGCCAACATGGCATATTTTATTACGCCACTTTTCTTAAAACTTTCTATCTCTTTTTCATTAAATACAACTAATTTCATAATATTTCCTCCTACAACGTAAGCACTTAATTTTCAGGTATCATAGAAAAATATCCGACTGCCTTCTGGTAGTCGGAATTTTCTTATAATCCCCCAATACTTACTTCTTTAAATTTGCTGCCCGGCGCTTGATTTCTGCTTTTACCTCTTCATTCCATGGTGCAAGCTGTTCGAATTCCTTATCACTCATTCTATCATTCGGACGTTTTTCCAGCAGATAGGTTAGATAGTGATAGACGTTTACTCTATCCGGGCTGTCGCAGAACAGCCAGTTTTTTCGCTTATGTGCTTAAAAACATAAGCGAAATTATGTGTTCTGACAGCATCGAAGGTGGTATGTTTTGCTTTGATGTCTTCCTCTAAACGGAAAAGTTCTATATATAGGATTCCCTGTACGGCTGGCTGGTTGTAATCCAGTTTCTTCCCTTGGGGAACTGCATCGGTTAGATACCTGCGGATATGCGCCCAGCAGGCTGTCCGTTTTATATCTGGAACTTTGTTGTAGCCGCTATAGCCATCACACATGAGATAGCCATGAAATCCATCTAAAAATTCTGCGGCTGTATTCCCACTGCGGGTTTCTGAATATTTATATAGTATGATTGGCGGCCCGTCATCCTCCCCACTCTGGAATAGCCACATATAAGACTTCGTCTGCGCCCGGCGACCTGCCTCATGCAGTACCTGAAGGGGTGTCTCATCTGCCATCACAAAACCCCTTTCTAAAAGTTTCCGATGAAAATATTTATACATTGGATGGAAGAATGCTTCTGAATTCCGGATTACCCAGTTTGCCATTGTTGCCTGGGTGATAGAAGCACCATACTGCTCCCAGTCTTTTTCCTGACGGTAGTATGGCAGGCTGTTACAGAACTTCTGATACATTACCCACGCAACGGGACCCTCAGAAGCCATTCCATACAGCATATGGGCTTTTCCATCTTTTCCTTTTTTGATTGTAGGGAAATCCTTTCTTTTACATTCTGGGCAGCTGTAGCTGATACTGCAATATTCAACCACCTTCAGCTGTGCCGGTATAAATACCAGTTCCCGGCGGACGAATTCTTCCCCGATTGATACCAGACCGGCACCACAGACAGGGCATTTCTTTTCTTCAAGATTAAGATATTCCTTTGTCACAGGGATTCCTTTATAGCGTTCTACATCGGCAGCCCTGGCTTTTCTCCTTTTTGTTTTTTTCAGGAAGGGAAGCTGCCATTTCTTCTGCCTCTGCTGCAGCAGGATACTGTTCTTTTTCTGCCTCATTAAAAAGATTCTGTTCCTTAGGAGGTGCAGGTCTTTTTTCGCTGGATGTACCAAAAAGTTTCTGGCGTAGAAGACGGAGTTCCTCCTTAAGATTATCCCTTTCCTGTGTAAGGGATTTTCCCGTTCATTTGCTGCATCGACAGTTTCCTGAAGGGTCTTTATCAGATTTTTCAATTCAGCGACCATGTCTTTCAATTCACGAAGCTGGATATCTTCGGAACTGTCTGCCACTGTGTTTACCTCCTGTCTTTCATAGATCTATTATAGCAGAAAACAGGAAGTGCTGCTAATAAAAGCAGCTCTTTTTTACATCTGTTTACCGTGTACGGATGGCTTTGGGCTGTTCGATATCAATGCCTGACATCAGGCAGTCGAATTCCCTCCATGTGAGATTGCGTACTTCAGATCTATCCCTCGGCCATCGGTAAGAACCCTTGGCAGTGAGTCTTTTATAGATCATGACAATTCCGTCCGGTTCTTTCAGGATAGCTTTTATCCTGTCACATTTCCGTCCGCAGAACAGATAGAGGGCATTGTCAATCTTCATGGAGAACTGGTCTTGAATAATTGCACACAATCCGTCAATGGATTTGCGCATATCGGTTCTTCCACATACGATATAAATGGCATCAACATTTGAGATATCCACTAACCTAATGACTCCTTGAGGGATTCTATTAAAGTTCGAAGAAGCGCTGGATGAACAGAATTACTCAGATGGATAAGCAGCCCTTTTGTTTTAATCTCAATAGTGTGTGGGGCATCTGTATACACAGGCTCACTCTCCTGACCGTAAAGTGGCTGTGTAGAAATATCCTCTGGCTCTATGGCAATCTGGACAACATCCTGCATAATAAAAAACAGGCAAATTATTCCATAATAAATATATATGGTAAATAATTTGCCTGTGCATCTGAGTTTCTTCTATATAATATAATATCATTTTTATCTTTCGAATTTTATCTTAGTTTATCTTTGTCGTATTTAATATAATTAGAGTCCAGTATCGATTTCAAGACCATTTTTTAGAAAAAATCGCACGTCTTGTTTGGTATATACTACGATTTCATATACAAGGCCACTCCAAAGGAATTCGTCAAACTCTGAAATCGTTTCATTTTGTTTCTTAAAGGTGCTGATAAAATTATCAAATAATTTACCTTGAAGATCTTTTTCTTTTATTTGCTTTGAGAGTCTATCTATCTCTGACGCAATGGTATCATATTTTCTTTTTAATCTGAAATATTCTTTATTATATTCATCTTGATTTAATGATACTTTACTATTTTGAATTACTATATTATTTATTTGTTCTACAACAGTATTAATTTCTGCAGTTTTATCTTTTAATTCCATAGTAAGACTATTCATATCACAAATAGTTTTTTTCATCTCTTCTGTATTTTTTATTATTTCTTCCTTTTCAGAAATTAATTGATTGACAACTTGAACGAAGAGCTGTTTGATTTCATACTCTGAAAGATTAGGAGTTTTACATCTATTTTTATATTTTTTGTTACATTGATAGATAGTTTTTTTATATTTGGTATTTGAATTCCATACTTTAGAACCATACCACCCCCCACAATTTCCGCATTTTAATATAGATGAAAAAATACTTATTCCACTATATTTTTTTATCTTTTTTCTCCTGTAAAGTTCTAATTGTACTTGGTCAAACTGTTCTGCGGTAATAATCCCTTCATGATGGTCTTCTATGTAATATTGGGGGATTTCTCCATTGTTACGAACACTCTTATGTGAGAGAAAGTCTTTGATATATGTTTTTTGAAATAAAAGATCTCCTTTATATTTCTCATTTTTTAAAATTTTAAGGACTGAACTATTAGCCCATTTTTCTTTTCCTCCAGGAGTTTTTATTCCCATCTCGGTTAGGTCTTTTGCTATTCTATAAGCAGAAAATCCTTCAAGAAATTTTTCATAAATATATCTCACTGTTGCTGCCTGTTCTTCATTGATAACAAATTCTCCATTAGGTCCTCTATCATAACCTAAAAAGGTATTAAAAGACAATGAACCTTTTCCATTAGCAAAAGCTCTTCTTTTCCCCCATTTAACATTTTCTGAGATAGATCGGGATTCTTCTTGAGCTAGAGAACTCATAATGGTAATAAGCAATTCTCCTTTTGAATCAAATGTCCAAATATTCTCTTTCTCGAAATAAATTTCAATACCGTTTTCTTTTAATTCTCGGACTGTTGTGAGTGAATCAACGGTATTTCTAGCAAACCTGCTAACTGATTTAGTTATAATTAAATCTATTTTTCCTGCGAGAGCATCAGCAATCATTTGTTTAAAGCCATTTCGTTTTTTGGTTGTTGTGGCGGTTATACCTTCGTCAGTATATATACCAGCAAATTCCCATTCCGGATTTTTTTTAATATACGCAGTATAGTAATCAACTTGAGCAGCATAACTCGTTGCCTGCTCTTCAATATCTTTGGAAACTCTGGCGTATCCTGCAACTTTTCTTTTTTGTGGATTTTTAAGAGAAACAGAGTCATACAAATTTAATGTAGCAGGAATTGTAGTTACTCTTTTTCCCATGTAATCACCTTTCCTTCTTTAAAATAGAAATCTATCCTATCATTATAAATGATAGCCTTTTCTATATTCTGAGCAAATAATCCTTCACATTGTGGTTCATTGAAAAGAGATTGTGTGGCTTTTCTTATAACGTCATCAAATTCTCTTTGCCCAGGACATTTTCTGCAGCACCATATTTTATATCTCTTTTTTTGCCCATTAATACTTAATGTTCTGGAATCAGCTTCAAGCATTTTACAACAATTTCCGCAAAATAATCTACAAGAAAATCCACTATATCCTTTCGTATAAGTTCTTAAAATCTGTTTCTTTTTTCCATCTTTTAGATTGAACACAATATATGCATTATCAATTGTAATAAGTTTGACTTCTCTTCTTACTAAATCTTCTTTAAATTCATTGACAGCTAATGCTTTTGTTGCTGCCGCTTCTAGTTCTATTTCATAAATATCTCGAAAATCACATGCAGCCATACCTTTCCGATCCTTAGCATTACAAACCCATTTTTTGCCGTATCTTGTCGTTCGTCTACATACAGAACATCCACAATTTCCACATTTGACAATACCTGAAAATGCAGTCAATCTAGGATTTTTGTTTGGCATTGCTTCCGCTCTCTCTTTTTTAATCTGTAATGCTTTTTGGAAATCTTCTTTAGAGATTAAAGGTTCGAACATGTTTTCTACAGCATACATTGGCAACTCACCTTTATTTTCTTTCCGAACATGATTTTGTGTAAAAAACCATTTCTGCAACAATAATGTTCCCGTATAAGAAATATTTGAAACAATATACCTAATAGTAGAATCATCCATTGGTATTCCTGTTTGTCCCTTAATTCCCCTTTTTTTTAGGGCCTTTGCTATACTATAAGCAGGCTCCCCGTCAAGATATCTTTTGTATATTTCTTTTACAATTGCTCCTTGTTCGGGGACGATGCTGTAACTGTTTCCATTCCATTTATAACCATATGGAGCTTTATATCCATTTGGTTTTCCTACTTTGAAGCCTTTACGAATTCCCCATTTTATATTTTCAGATGTGTTTTCACTTTCTGCTTGGGCATAAGCGGCCAAAAACGTGAGAAGTAATTCTCCCTCCTGTGATATAGAGTGAATATTTTCTTTTTCAAAATAAACGTCTACTCCTATATTTTTTAAATGCCTTATAGTGTTCAAAGTGTCTACAGTATCTCGGGCAAAACGGCTAACCGATTTCGTAAGTATAAGGTCAATTTTCCCGTTATTGCAGTCATCTATTAAACGATTGAATTCTTTACGTTTTTTTATGGATCTGCCGGTAATCCCTTTATCGGCATAAACTCCTACATATTTCCAATTTGGATTCTTTTGAATTAATGCACTATAATAATTAACCTGTGCTGAAAAAGAATACTGTGTCATTTCTGTTAGAGCAGATACTCGTGCATATGCAGCTACTTTTTTCTTTTCTATTTGCTTGGGGATCATCGCTTCTATCTTATGTATTTTTGACATAAACTTCCTCCTTCTTTTTACAATAAAAGTCATTAAACTTTTCTATTTATCTGTTTATTTTATCTTATCATTTCCATACTAATATAGCAAACATATATTCCAAATATACGTTTGCTATTTATATATAGTATGTCAGAAATTTGCTTCTATTAGAAATTTGGACGAGTTTTATATTTTCTGTCGAAGAGAAATGTTTATTAATAGAGGAGATGATATTTTATAATCTACTTTGTAGATGGATATTGCTTTGCATTTTTTATTATCATCATACCAGATTGCGACATCCGATGCACATCCTTCAGCCGGCAAACAGACATCCAGAAATATATTTGGTTCATTAATGGCAATGATGCCATATTCAGATTGTTCCAGTAGTTCAATTATTTCATTTGTCATTTTTGTTTCCTTTCTACTTCTCCTATTTTTACTTATTATTAGTATGATTGTTTTGGAATTTTTTAATTTTTCTGTGGAAATAGGAATGTTCGGATACCAAGGTGTGAATCCTTAGATATTCAATGACTAGGTAATTTATTTTAGTCAGTATACTGACTTGTTTTATGAGGGATTAAAAGGGAAATTTATCGATTTTGCGGATAAGAATGGATGAAAAAATGGACTATAAATGGGGTCAGATGTATCTCATAGCAGGTAAATGAGGGGTTCATGGTAGATTCAACATTCCGTTGCCTGCTGCTGAATGCTTCCTAAAAATTTTTTTCACAGAAAAAGGACTGTATTAATTAATATATTACACTTTCCATGGAAAAAAAATTTTTAGTCAGTATACTGAAATACACTCTCCCGCGGCAACCATGTTTTTAGTCAGATTACTGGATAAAAATATTTTTCTCCAAATTGTAGAGGATTGTATTGATGATGGTCAAGGTGTTCAGGTATATTCTGGAAGGTTTCCCGATACGGAAAACCATAGCTTAGATAGGTATTTGGTGCAAAATCGATATGTTTTTATAGGAATATGATAGGAATTCTATAAGGTCCAATATATATCCTCTAAAGAGGGTAGGTTTCCAAATACCTTCACTTTTATTTGTTTTTAGTCAGATATCTGGTGTTAAAATACATAATCTTTCATACTAAGAACAAAAAGATAAGGAGTAGTCGCAGATTATGATAAATTATTTAATTGATTCGGAAAATATTGGAACAAAATGGATATCATATTTAGACAAAAATATAGAGGAACTAGATAAAGCATTTTTGTTTTACACCGATGCAAGTAAATCCATTTCTTGTAAAGAACTCAGTGTATTATTTAGTTTTATCCATCAACTCGAAACAATACATTGTCAAAATGGTACAGCAAATGCCCTCGATTTTCAATTAGTCTCCTATTTAGGATATTTAATACGAATGGATACAAAATCAACTTATTGTATTTTATCAAAAGACAAGGGGTATGATGCAGTAGTTCATTTTTGGAAAGAAAAGGGAATTCATATTTATCGGTGTGAAAAATTTATAGAAGAATTAGAATTAAAACAGATTCAGGATGTTTCAAAACTTAAGGAGAATTTTCCTGCTACTAATCTTGATTTTGTCAAAAATATTTTACCTGTACCAGTTCCTGCCAAAAAGAAAAATCTTCTCCCTCCTTTGGGAAGTCTACTGTCGTTAAAGAAAAATAACCCTACATTAAAAAGGATAACAGAAATCGTCCAATGTACAGCATCTTCTAACGAAGTAAAAGCACTCTTTCACTCTTCTTTTGGAAAGAAACAGGGGACAAAATATTATCAGAAAATAGAAAAACACTTGAGAAAATATTATAATGAAGTTTAATTAACTATGTTAATTACAATGATAGGATATTTTATAAATTAACATCATCGGAAGTTGTGGAAGCTTCACCGGACCGTAACTGGAAGGCTTCCTCTGTACATTTGTTGCTTAACAGCTTATTAAATAAAGGCGTGATTGAAGTAAGAGGTTTTAAAAGAACGGCAAAGAATTATGCCAGAACTTTTCAACCATATTTTTCAAAAACAGAATCAACCTACATTATATTATCATAGAAAAAAGAACCCATACCTTCCGGTATGAGTCCTTCAAAAGAATCCGATTCTTTTCTATATTTATTTAATCTTCAGCCTCTTGAAAATCTTCACATAAGCCTTCTTCATTTTCTTCGACACCTTGATAACCATCTTTTTATTTGTTCCCTTAAACGCTTTCTTATTCGCTGTTTTCTTCGTCAGTAGCACAGATTTGATGTTTACCATCTTCCGTTCCTGGTCGTAGAAAGTCAGCTCATATCGTGAAGGAAATCCTATCTTAGGTTCCACTCCCCGTACTGCGGGGGACAGAGCTTCCCAGTTCGCATGGTTGGAACGATACGACTTTACCATCCCGATCGCATCTGCGATCAGGGCTCTTCTCATATATGCTGGCATGTTTGGAAAGCGGATATCAAACTCTGGATATTTTGGAGCTTCTTTCTTACTCCCATGGAGCAGGATATCAAATGCCCGCCTGCGCTCCTGTGCTTTTACATGATCCCATTCTTTTAAGGCAACATCGACACAGAACCGTAACGCTTCAAGACAGATCTCTGCCGTCTGCTGCATTGATCTGTCATCGACTCTGCGTTTTCTGGAGATGTTCAGTTTCTTTGTTTTCCTGTCTGGCACCGCATCCAGCTGGTGTTTGATCTTTACCGTATAACAGGTATGGATCTCCATCTTTTTCGTATCTTTTGCTGCCATGGATTCTCCTTTCCATATATCTCATTTGACATATTGATTCTTTTTATATTATACTATATAATAGTACCAAACACAAGTACGATTTACAATTATCTGGAGGGTATTTTTATGAAAGAGTATATCAGGACAAGACATTCCGTTTACCTGCTCACCTACCACATGGTCTTTGTCACAAAATGGAGAAAACCCGTGATCACAGATGAGATTGGGGATTTTATGGTCGCAACAGCAAAACGCTTATGCGATGGCTACGGTGGAGAACTGATCTCCGGAGAGACAGACAGAGACCACATCCATCTTCTTGTGTCCCTGCCACCATCTAAGAACATCACTGATATTGTCCGCAGCTTAAAGACACAGCTTTCCAAAGAGGTTCATGCACACCCGGAATACGATCGGATAGTAAAAAAACACATCTATGAAAATGCCCCGCTTTGGTCGCCTTCGTATTTTGTGGCAACAACGGGTTCCGTTTCTATGGATGTTGTAAAGCAATATATCGAGGGACAGCGCACCGATGAACATAAACGCAAATATGAAAAGCGTTCACTCGATTACTGGAATTCCCGGCTCTAAAAAAAAGAGACTCCCGAAAAATTCGGGAGTTTTTCTCTTAGTCTCCGACAGCCATACTCTCGGTTTCCCGAACCCCGAGCGACTTCGTCGGTCTGAGGTTTGCCGTATGGATATTTATCATAAGTAAAAAAAATGGTATCTTTATCAATTCGTACATATATTTGAATAAAATCATTTGCACTATTAAGAAAAGGTGTCGTTATTTCATAATATTCTCCTATTTTCTCAAAAGTTATTTCCTTTTTCAACCAATGTATATAATCATCTATTAATTGCTTAATCTCCATAAGCAAACCTCCTACATGATTTCATATTGACGAATCCAATTCTTTCTCTGCAGTCTTCCTTCTTCTGAATACATCCCAATTATATCTCTGGCATGATATCTTTTGCAAGATCGATAAGCCACTGCTTTCGATATTTCGTTTTTTCTATCAAAGCGGGAAAGCAGAATTCATTAATCTCAAGGTCTAATCCAAACAGTTCTTTTGATGGAAAGATATTATTGTTCAAAAATACATTAAAATGTAGCGTCTCTTTAACTTCATTAGAAATCACCTGCCGTTTATGTAAGATAGATACAAAATTCAGATTTAAAAATTTATTGGCCTTATCCACTTTTACATATCCGTTGTGTTTTCCAGATGTTAAGCATACATCTTCTCGTTCGGACAAGAAGATCTGTAAAGCAGACCCTTCTTTTACTTCCAGTCCATAACATGGGCTAGGACGCAGAAAATAAAGCAGCATCCATGGAATATTATATAGAGTAGCCCAGTAATACATATGCCCTTCTACCAAAAGGTAATCTTCCAATATTCTTCGGGCTATTCTTTCACCTACATATATACCCGTTTTCTGCTGTATGATATAGACTGCCAGATCAAAATATTCCCTTACCACATTGTATATATTGCGTTCATAATCAGTTAATTCTTTCTTCCAGGATTCTTTTATCACTTCACGCGAGTTAGAACTATAAGGGCAAAAGCAATAGGCTGTCTCATTGTATGGTGCAAAAGAAAGACTACGGTTATAATGTTTTCCATAAGGTCGGTCTGTATTCTCTAATCTTTTATATAATCCAATAAGCTGTATAGGGTTATCACAGGCCGAATCAACATTGATTTCATATGGGTTACTTACCCCTGTGCGTAGCTTAAATTTTCTCATCTCTCATCTTCCGGAACGTCAACATATGTCTCAAGTCTTGGATAAACTTCACTCATTTTCCACCACCATTCCTGTGGCAGTTCCGGTATTTCCCCCTGTTCTTCTGCAAATTTGAGGCATTCTAAAATATCCCCTAGCCCTATTGTAAATTCACTCGTTTCGTTTTTTAATAGGAAGAAAAGATACTCCTCTCTGTCAACATCCGTATCTTTAACCACATCTCCCGTAGGTACTGCCATTTTTTCCATTACATATCCTTCCTTTCTTTATTGATTGTAATGTTAAGAAAGGCGGCAAAATACCGCCTTTCCCATCAATCATACCTTTTATTTTTCCTCATTTTCAGTCTTGGGACTCTTTTTCTTCTTGATTTCGTAAATTCCGACACCAATAAGCAACCCCATCGCAATCACAATCGGTACATAAGTCTGCCAATTGTCAAATGCTCCTGTCATTGGTACTTCCGCTGCTGTCAACGTCTTAGGGATAGTGATACTGATAGAATCCTTTTAATAACGAATATCCCGCTAACGTCTTTGTTTCTTTCAGGATGTAGGTCGCACGATGGAGTTTATCAAACAGTACCTCTCCATTCTCATCTGTTTCTTTTTCGGCAACTTTATTTCCTTTGTTATCATACAGTGCAAAGGTAACACCTTTTAATGGCTTTTCCTTTTCATCATTACTGTAGTGAACTACTCTGACTTACACTTCGTGTAGAAGTCAGAGCTTCTTGCTTCATCGACCCCGGTTATTATCACACCCATTGGCA
>OLQQ01001080.1_pt1 | contig 11462 bp, 9 predicted proteins | sample 1672041 | NCBI WGS metagenome assembly OLQQ01 (sample SAMEA3136639, study PRJEB25190) | human gut metagenome
TTTTTCCTGTTCTTTGGGATTCAGCCTCATGATATTCCTCCTCTCGAATTGTGCGGATTATAATATGCAAAAATCCTCGTAGTACGCAAAAAAAGAGCAGACAATGGGATTCTTTCTCAGACCCCATTGTCTGCTCTTTGCACGAAAATTTTTATATAGGGGATTATAACTTGTGTTTCTTTGACGGTCAAGATGTTTTTTGTGAACTTTTTGTTTCTTTTTTACATTACACCAACCATAACACTATCTTCTTTTTGTAACTCGAATTTTATAAAACTTTAGCAAGAAATTCTTTCGTTCTCTTATGTTGTGGCTTTTCAAATACTTTTTCTGGAGAACCGTCTTCTAATATAACTCCCTGATCAAAAAACAATACCCTGTCACTCACTTCTCTGGCGAATCCCATTTCATGGGTAACTATAAGCATTGTAATTCCCTCTCCTGCCAATTTCTTCATTACATCAAGTACTTCTCCTACCATTTCAGGATCTAATGCTGAAGTTGGTTCATCAAATAAAAGAATTTCAGGGTTCATAGCCAGTGCTCTTATAATCGCAACCCTTTGTTTTTGACCTCCGGAAAGCTTTGATGGATAAGATAATGCTTTCTTCTCCAATCCAATTTTTTTTAACAGTCCTATTGCTTTTTCATCTGCTTCCTCTTTTTTCCATTTTCCTAATCTTACAGGTGCAAGAGTTATATTTTTCAGCACTGTCATATTGGGAAATAAATTAAAATGCTGAAATACCATTCCTACATTTTCTCGATATTTATCAATATCTTTCCTTTTTTCCAGAATACTCTCCCCTCGTATAATAATTTCTCCTTCATCTGGTACCTCCAGAAGATTCAGGCATCTCAAAAAAGTAGATTTTCCAGATCCTGAAGGGCCAATAATACAGACACATTCACCTTTTCGTATTTCTATATTAATACCCTTGAGAACCTGCACATTTCCAAAAGATTTTTTCAGATTATGTACACTAATCACTTTGTCTCATTCTCCTTTCCATCTTTTCGAGAAATATAGAGAGTATTTTCACAATCAGATAATACATAATTCCAGCAGTTATCAATGGTATAAACATCTGATATGTTCTTGACGAAACATAACTGGAAGCTTTGGTAAGATCCATAATACCTACATATCCCAAAATGGAAGTCTCTTTAATCAACTGTATAAATTCATTTCCCATTGCAGGCAGAATATTTTTTAAAGCCTGTGGAATAATAATAAATCTCATTGTATCTTTATATCCAAGTCCCAGAGATCTTCCGGCTTCCTGCTGTCCTTTATCAACTGCCATAATTCCGGCACGTATCACCTCAGACACGTAGGCACCACTGTTGATCCCAAAGCTCACAACTGCTGCCACATATCCCAACCGACTGTGAAAGACAGCAAAATACACGATCATCAATTGTAATACCGAAGGGGTTCCACGAATCACATCTACATATATATGGATAATCCTCGACAATACAGTTTCTTTTTTCTTACGGTCAGCATTCAATTTTATCATTGCTGCCATTAATCCAATCACAGTTCCCAAAAGTACTGACATGATTGAAACCAAGATCGTAACCTGTAGTCCATTCAGGTAATATTTCCAACGGTTATCCTGCAGAAAAATAAATTTGAAAGTTCCAATTATTCCTGTGTTATCTGCTATCTGAACTTGCGTTGTATCATTTTCTCCTGAGAAAAATTTTTCATAAATCTGGTCATATTCTCCATTATCTTTTAACTTTTTCAGTCCCTCATTTACTGTATTTAAAAGTTCTGCATTTCCTTTTTCAATACAATACACTGTATCCTCTTCCGTTCCATCCACTTTCTGATAAACAATATCATCGTTCTGTCTGCAGTAAATCTCTGCCATAATAGTATCAATTAGTACAGCATTTACACCTCCGTTTTTCAGTTCCATTACTGCACTTGCAGCGTTCTTAAAGCGGACAACTGTTGCATTTTCAACAACACCATAGTCTGTATTCTCTCCGGATACAATGAAATCACTCTGGGATCCTTCCAAAACTGCTACTCTTTTCCCGGATAATCCAGCAAAATCATACAAAGGTGTTTTCTGACTGCTTACAATACTCTGGGATCCCGTATAATAAACATCCGAAAAATCTACACTTTTTTCCCTTTCTTTTGTTGGTCCTATCGCTGCCGCAATAATTTGAATATTTCCGGTTTCCATAGAACCAACCAAAGAATCAAAGGGCATATCTTTCCATTCCAATTCCAGATTTTCTTCTTGGGCAATTGCTTCCAGAAGTTCATAATCAAAACCCGTGAGATTTCCATCACTGTCCAGATATTCAAACGGTGCATATTCTGCATTCGTTCCGACAGTTATCTTTTCCTTAGCATAGACACTCTGCGTTCTACATGCACATAAGAAAAACAGAGTAAGCATGATGCATGAAAAAATTTTTATTCTCATTTTATCACTCATAGCTGGTCTCCTATAATATGAGTTTTAGCGTATAAATGTTTCATATGCTTTCATATTCCGTTTATCTGCCCTAGCCGGATCTTTAAAATAGTCAAATTCTGTAATTTCCTGTCCCAGATATCCCTTATATCCATGACGATTGATTGCCTTCAGAAACTCCTCAAGATTATGCGTTCCATCCCCCCAAATCAGATGGCCATAAGGATTTCCATCAATAAAATGCATGTGGATAATATCATCTCCAAGTATATCAAACCATTGATCAATTGTTTCACCGGCAACTCCCATTGCTGTGGTATCAATCATCGCTTTCAGATTTGGATGATTTACTTCATCCAGCATTCTTTTTACATCATATACCGTAGTAGCAAGGTTGGATTCCTGCGGACGAAGAGATTCCATTGCCAGTCGGATATTTTTTGTTTTGGCATATTCTGCCAGAACAGACAGCATTTCCCTTGAACGTTTCCAGGCTTCCTCCCTGTCTTCATTCCAATATCCCCATCCTGAATTGATTGCCATTGTTTCTACACCCAATTCTTCACCGGCATCCAGAGCTTTCTTAAAATATGCCATACTTTTTTCAAACTGCTCTTTTTCCTGTGCAGCGAACTGATATTGGTATGTACAATTTTCCGGTGTAATCACCTTCACAGTCAAATCTCTTTCATCAAGAAGTTTTCTGACATGTTTACAGTCAGAATATTCTATATAGCTTAAAAAGAAATGCGGTGTTCCAGGCCATAACTCAATTGTTTTAAATCCGGCTTCTTTTTGTGCATCAAGAAAATATTCCAATGAATAAAATAAATAATGAATATTCATACCTGCCAATTGTTCTCTGTTGATTAATTTCTCCATTTTATCCTCCATGCTTTCTTCTGTTACCTGTTCACAGCTCAATAATACCCATATAATTTCACTTTCCTATTTTTCCAGTTTACTACCCATATATCTATGAAAATCAGGATCTGACGGAATATTCAAATCTATCTTTCTTGCCCGTGATGTCATAACAAACAACATTTGTACAGGCAGAATATATTCCAGAATTGAAAACTCAGGATCATCTGTAAATTTACAGTTCAGTATATATTTTATATTTTCATCTACCTGTTTGGAATTAATCCCAAATAAACAGTAACCCTGCTTTGTATAATAATCGAACAATTTTTCCATTCGATTTCTTTCATAACCATTAGGTGGAAAAATATATAAAAAGTTAGTTTTTGAAGTGACAGCATTATACATACCATGCATAAATTCTTCTGCCTCATATCCCCTCACCGGAAATCTGCAGGTCTCAGAAAATTTTAATATTCCCTCCAGCAGCAAACTCCTCATTTTATTACCGGAAATAAGTATCATATCTTCATTATCTTTTAGTTTCTCTGATATTTCTGAGCACCAGAGTTTGCTTATCTGCAGAATATTTTTCATATTCTTTATTACAACATCTATTCGCTTTTTATAGTTTTCAGCTTCTTTTTTTGTAATCCTTCCAATGCTTTCGGCAGTATCAATAATCCATATCATCAAAGTCAATACTGTTGCCGTAAAACCTTTGGTTGTTGCACCAGCATCTTCATAACCACATTCAATATATATGTTAGCATCTGCATGTCTGGTAATTTCCGTATCATATTCACCGGTCATTGAAATTGTGGCAATACCGCGCTCTCTAACATCGTCCAGTGCCTTTATGACTGCTGCACTGGTTCCTTGTTGTGAAATTCCTGTTACCACTGCGCTTTTTGAAATAAATTCATAATCCTCTATAAGCATTACTGGGTATACAGGTGTAACCCGTATACCCAGTAATTTCTTTGCAAAATCGGCTACAGCTACTGCTGCATTATAAGAAGATCCTGAACCTGTCAGGTAAATTTCTGATATTTTCTTATCTTTCAGCACTCTGTTGCTGTCCTCAAGAATTTCCTTCTTATGTTCCAATATGTATTGCAGGATATCAGGAGTTTCATATATGTAATCCATTGCATTTCCATGGTACAGCATATATTTTCTCCTCTTTATCTTTCACTTTATATATTATATTTCTAATCCTCGTATGGTTTTCCGTATCCAAAAGCACCATTGAGTGTACATACATGTGCTGCAAATTTAGAAGCTTCTTTTAAAGAAGTACGGATTGCTTCCTGTCTGTCAGTTCCTCTTTTCAGCTGATCAATATAACAATCCATAAAAGAAGTCAGAAAAGAATCTCCGGCACCCATTGTATCTACCACATTGTCAATAAGTGTTGCCGGCTGTGTATAAAACTGTTCACCATCATACATAATGCAGCCTTTAGAGCCTCTGGTAAGAGATACCAGCTCTGGTCCCAGGGAATGAATAAATTTCAGATGTTCTTTTGCTGCTTCATCATCTCCGTCAAAAGAACAAAATGCATATGTAATGTATGGTGCATATTTTTCATAATATTCTTTGGAAGAGTCATCAGAAAAATCGAAGGAAATTTTTATACCAGCCTCTTTCATAACTTTCAGCTGTGATTCTGTATAGCAATAATTTCCCGTATGCACAAAATCAAATTCTTTCATATATTCAAGGTCAAAACGGTCAAGAATATACGGAGTCTTTCCTCTTACTCCACCTTCATTATAATCCCCAAATATACGGTCTCCATCACGAAGTGTACATTTAGACCATCCGTTTTCTCCTACCAACTGTTTGCACTTTACAGTTTCAATTCCAAGTTCATTTAATACTGAAATTACAAATTCTGCAATGTCATCACTTCCAAAATATCCCATATATGCAGCTCTCTCTACACCAAACATTTTGGAATATGCACACAGATTTACACAATTCCCGCCTGGATACATCATATGAGAATGTTCATACAGATCAACTACATTATCACCAAATCCCAATACTTTTGTATTATACTTTACCATTTTTCTTCTCCTTTTTTATCTGGCAGATTCATATCTGCCAGACTTGTTACGAAAGAATATTAATATTCTACAACACCCATGTATCTTCTCATATCAAGAGGATGTCTTCTCTTGTCCTGTAAACCTGTACGATATGCTACTGACATTGCATAGAATACCATTGGGCAGAAATATTCATTTACGCTTTCGTCAATTGCATCAATTCCCAGTTCCTTAGCATCAATTACTTCATATTTCTTTCCATATTTTTTCAGGAAAGTAAGTGCTCGTTCATCCATAACTCTGGCTGCACCTGTTCCCATAAGAAGAATGTAGAGATGGTCTTCATCTGTGCATTCGAATGGTCCATGGAAATATTCGCCGGAATGCAGATAGCAGCAATCCATCCACTGCATTTCCTGAAGAGAACAGATAGAGAAACCATATGCCTGTGAATAAGAAGCACCAGAGCCCATAATATAAAGGAACGGCTCTTCAAAATATTTCTCAGCAAATACCCATGTACGGTTCTGTACTTTCTTTACTGCTGCACGGACAATACCGTCAGCTTTTTCAAGTCCATCCAGTACAGCTTCATATTTTGTATAAGATGGCTCCTGTAACTTCATCAGTTCATTAAGAACACGCATTACAATTCCCTGCGGTCTTTCTTTTTCATTTGTATCATCTTCCCAGCTATATACGACTGGATTCATATCTTCCTGTGCACAGATAGAATTTGGATTATGTGTCATGGTAATCACTGCTGCACCACGTTCTTTGGCAAGTTTCGCTGCATTTACAGTTTCATTTGTATTACCACCATGAGAGCAAAGAATTACAAGTGCACCCTTTTTCAGAAATTTGGATGGGGATACAATCAACTCTTTTGCTGTAAGCCAATGAGAGTGCATAGTTTCTGATTCTGCATTGATAAAATAGAATCCTGGATAAAGATCTACTAAAGAACCTCCACATGCTGTAAAAAATACATCATTAATCTGTCCCTGCTCTTCATAGATTTTTTTGATTAATTCTTCTGGTCTGTTCATTTTAATAATCTCCTTTTATTTATATTTTATAGTTTTCTATAATCCTGCTGAAATTGTACAGAATACAATTGCTATAACCGCCATGATCAAAAACATTTTCCAGATAGTTTTCCACCACTGTCCAAATGAAATCTTGCAGATTGCAAGCCCCGCTACTGTTGTTCCTGCTACCGGACTCATAAGGTTTGTCAACTGATTTCCATACTGTAAAGCTGTAACTGCCGCTTCCGGATTTACACCATGAAGGTCACATAAAGGTGCCATGATTGGCATAGATAATGCTGCCAGTCCTGAGGAGGACGGTACTAACAATGTCAGTAAAGACTGAACCACATACATCACTGCCGAGAAAACAACATTATTGGATTTTTCTACCAGTCCACTTAATGCATTTAAAATAGTATCAATAATCATTCCATCCTGCGCAATTACCATGATTCCACTGCAAAAACCAATTACCATAGCTGCAAATGCAATATCCTTTACACCATTGATAAACTCTTCTGCTATTTCTGTTTCATTCATACCACCAAAGATTCCCATCAGGATTCCCATTCCCAGAAAACACATGGATAATTCATTCATATACCAGCCATTTTTTACAAGTCCTACTACCACTATAACCATTCCGATCACAAAAGTGATGAGCACCAACTTCTGACGAATTGTCATTTCCTGATTAAAATCAATATCCGTATTCATTTCTTTTTTCTTGATCAAATCATCCTGATACGTAATAGACTTTTCAGGATTTTTCTTAATCTTAAATGCTCTCCAGGTTACAAAAGCAATAACCAAAGCCATCATAATCACAAACTGGAGCATTCTAAATACCAGCTGTGGATTTCCCTGAATCCCGGCAATGCCCTGTGCAATCAATACACAAAACGGATTTACTGTAGATGCGGCATAACCAACTGTTGCAGATAAGCAGACTGTCATAAAAGTAGTCATGGAATCATATCCCATTGCAAACATAATTGGCATGATCAACAAATAAAATGGAATCAACTCATCTGACATTCCAAAGGTACTTCCACCCAATCCAAAAAGAACCATTAGAATCGGTATGATCAGAATTTCTTTTGCTCCAAGTTTTTTCACAATCTTCTGAATTCCCATATTCAGTGCATTAGTCTTGGCCATAATCTGAAATACACCGCCGATAATAAAGACAAATGCAAGAACCTCTACCATCTGTTGAATTCCTTTTCCAGGTGCCATAAGTACCTGAGCAATTCCCTGTCTTAAATTTGTTCCATCTTCAAGAACTTTATCTACCGAATGATAAGTTCCTGCTACTGCTACACTTCTTTCTCCTGCAGAAGTTTCCATTACCTTTCGTTCAAACTCACCACTTGGAAGAATCCATGTAAGTATTGCCACTACAATGATCAGGAAAAAAATCAATGTGAGCACATGTGGCATATGAAGTTTGAATTTTTTCTTTTCTTCCATTTTACCTTCCCCTTTTCTTATTGTTTTCTGTCAGATCAATTTTTTTCTGTCTGACTATTTTCTGTAAAAACGGTTCTTCCGTCCATGATTGTCATTACAACCCTTGCATCCCTGGCATCTACCGGATTAATTTCAAGTAAATTTCTGTCAAACACAGTAATATCTGCCAGTTTCCCTTCTTCTAACGTTCCAAGTACTTCTTCCATACCCAGATTTTTCTGTCCACCGATTGTCCATGCTTTCAGAAGTTCCGGTACAGTAAGAGTATTTTCTGATTGAAATGCTTCAGCACGTCCATCCATGTATCCTCCACAGGAATAATAGATAGATTCCGGTATACTGGTAAGCAGTAACGGTAAATCTGTGGCACCACTTAAATTCATTCCACTGTCTTGCATTTTACGGCGGTTCCAGTAATATTTTCCACGCTCTGTACCTATCGTCTGTTTAATATTATTAATCAGCACATCTGCCGGATCCAGTGACATAATCTGAAAATATAATTCTGCTGTTACCCCAATCCGACCAAGGATTTCCAAATCCTTTGGATCTGTAAACTCCATATCTGTAATTGCATGTCTGTTTTTCAGCTTTCCCTGAACCTTCTTGCATTTCTGATAAATTTCTGTGATTTTTCCTACTGCACCATCTCCCTGTGCATGTAAAGACCATCTGAAATCTTCTGCATCTGCTTCCAGAACGTCTTTTTCAATTTCTTCATATGGAACCGGATCTTTACAGCAGAAATCCTGATTTTCATATGGCTCTTTTAAGTCACCCTTATAAGAAGCAATCGTACCATCAGTCATCCGGTTAAAACCACTGAAACGAATCTTATTTCCTGTAAACTGCTCTCTCATTCTGCGGGCATAAACAAGATTCATTCCTTCACCTACAGGCTGTGACATAAAGAAGGTTCTCAGATTAAGATCTTCAGAATCTTCCAGTTCTTTAAGATAATCTGTAAATCCATAAAAGTCATCAAATCCCATTTCCTTTACAGTAGTTACCCCTCTGGAATTCATCATTTTCATATAATCTGAAAATTCCTTTTTAATAAATTCCCGGTCATTCAGATATTCTCTCATGATGCGGTAATAGCTTTCCGGATAACATGTTTCTGCCGAAAACTGATAAATGTTTCTGGCTTTCTGATTCATAATACAACAGGAACGATCTGCCGAAAAAATGATCACCGCTTTATTTGGAAATTTCTCCTCCAGCATTTCTTCTCCGTTCTGCCTGTCCCACATCTCCGGATTCCATCCATGACCCAGTAATGCTCCCTTCGGATGTTTCTTCTGCTCATATTTTCTCAGAATACAGCATCCCTCTTCATTATCTGTCACTTTCGAAAAATCTGCTCCTACATGATAAATTGCATATCCGGTAAAAAATGTATGAGTATCTGTAATTCCCGGCATAACCAGTTCATCCCTGAAATTAAGAACTTCCTGTGCCTGATCCAAAATATCTTTTTCAGGTTTTCCTGCTTTTTTTTCGACAATATGATTTCCACTTAAACACAGATATCCTTCGTAATCTTTCTCATTTATACCGTCAAAAAGATGTTTTGCAATAATCACTTTTGAAAATCTTTTTTTCATTTATCACGTCCTCCTTTCTTGGTTTGTATTATATCATTATATAACGTTATAATACAATATGACCTTTTGGGCAAATCATAACTTTGTGAATTCTTGATATTTTATTCTTTATTTTTTTGTCTATAACACACAAAAAAAGGATTTCCGTTTCTCATTTTCAGAGTATATTTCTGTGCTGAAAACAAGATTTGAAATCCTTCTTTTTATTCAATATAACCTTTCGTGTTTAAACGGTTCTTCACCATCTATTAATATTACATTTTCGTTGTTTATATAGAAATTTTGTAACGTGAACCAGCAATAATTTCATAACTGATATATAAAGGTTCTTCTTTTTCATTATTAATATAGCTTGCCAGAATCATAACAGGTTCTCCTTCATTCATTCTAAGGTATCCTGCCACTGGTTGAGAAACTGTACTGACTTCTACTGTACTTCTCGCTTTTTCAGATTCTTTCATATGATATTCTTTACTGAGAAGACGTGTAAGAGATCCATTTTCCAGCTTTTCCACCTGAAAATCTGGCAGAAAATCGGTTGGAATATAAATATGTTCATAAATAATCGGCAAGTTATCGGCTGACAGAATTCGTTCTATATGATATATCTTAGTATGTTCAGGTTTAAAAAAATCCTGCTGCCATTCCTGCATTTCCGTAATATGACAGGAAATGATATGTGAAGACGGCTTTCTTCCATTTGAACGACACGCTTCAGAAAAACTCATGTTGTTATCATTTTCTATTTTACGATATATTTTGGGTATTTCCACAAAAGTTCCTTTTCCCTGTCTTTTTACAAGAAATCCCTGAGAGCATAACTCTTCAATTGTTCTGCGCACTGTAATCCTGCTGACCTGATAGGCAGCGGATAATTCTCCTTCTGTGGGAATCTGATCTCCTTCCTTATATGTTCCCTTTCGAATCTGATCTTTTATCTCTTTCATTAACTGAGCATATAATGGTAACTGTGATTTTTTATCCAAACTCATCGATAACTCCTTCCATGTGCAAACATTATATAACGTTATATTATATCATACTTCTTAGAAAATCGCAAAAAACTTTCAGAAAAAAAACAAAATCCGACGTTGTCAGTGAACACGGGAGTTTGACAGTTGAATATAAGAAAAAATGCTTGCAGTCCTTATGGTACCTGCTTTTTTATGTCAAATTTTTTGCTTTATTTTATAGTATTATATAGCATTATTTTCAGAAGTGTGTAGAGGGATTTTCCATGAAAGTAACTACATCAAAATCAAAAAATTCGAAATCCTTTTATATTGCCAAAAGCTATATTAACAATAAGGGAAATGCAAATAAACCAACTTCTTTAAAACCACAGTATGCAAGATATCAGAAATCCGTTTGAGATGCCCAGATAGAACGTGCTGAAAAAATGCTCAGCACCGGTACGATAAAGAAGGAACGTAGGAATCCGAATGATCCTGCTCGATTCATAGGGAAAGTCGCAGCAACTGAAGATGGAGAAACTGCAAAGATCCACAATTATCTGGACACAGAAAAGATCGAACAGGAAGCCTTATATGATGGGATGTATGCAGTAACTACAGACCTCTTAGACGATGACGTAAAAGATATCTTAAAAGTCAGCGAAGGTCGTTGGGAAATCGAGGAATGTTTCCGTATAATGAAAACTGATTTTGAAACAAGACTGGTTTTTCTCCAAGACGATATACGCATAAAAGCCCATTTCCTTATATGTTTCCTTGCATTAGTGATATAATATCGTTACCTTGAAAGAAACCTGGAAAATGCCATCAGCTGCGAAACGATCTTGGATAAACTAAGAACGATGAAAAGGCCGGGAATAAAATACTATATTCCAAAACAACACAAAAAATCGCCGAACCTCAGTAAAATCAAGAGGTACAGCGATTTTTTTGTTTAGTAACTGTCAAAGACAAGATTATAACTTGTGTTTCTTTGATGGTCAAGATGTTTTTTGTGAACTTTTTGTTT
>OLQQ01001090.1_pt1 | contig 11395 bp, 7 predicted proteins | sample 1672041 | NCBI WGS metagenome assembly OLQQ01 (sample SAMEA3136639, study PRJEB25190) | human gut metagenome
CACGGGAGCTTCGAATGGTGGGCAGAATACGGGTTCCGATTCATTGAAGAATCAGGGAGCTTACAGCGTGTTAGGTAGATCACCTGGTCAGGAGGGTTTGGGCGAGTTGAACGAAGATGGCGCTTTGGCTTTGTCCGACTCGAGCGAGGAAGCCGGAACCAAAACTGCAGAGCAGCAGAACGTGCTGCCTACGGACAAAAAAGTCCAGTTCCTGATTGCTGTGCTACTGGTCCTTGGTTGCGGTGCTGCGATTGCTGTTATAGTTGCAATTCGCCGCCGTCACAGAAGCCGGGATTGAGTTTGAGGTGCGCAAGGGGAGGGTTGGATTATTAGACAAACCCCCTTTGCATGCGGTAGTCTGCTGGCGCTTAAACAAGGAAAGAAGGTTGTCGGGCTTTGTCGATTTCTTCAAATTAAGCATGGTAACTTGTTTAAAAGGTCGTGCGGGTGATTGCTGGCTTGTAAGGTAATCTCATGGTACTTCCGAGTATCGAAATGGACGCGCTTGTCACTTGCTAGCTTGTTGCCTTGCATAGCAAAAACGAGCTGTATTCGATTAAAATTTAACCCCAAAAACATTGATTGATATGCTATCATTAAGCCGATTTGTTTCGTTTAAGTGTTGTTGAATCGGGGGTGATAGTATGGCTGAAGTGAAAATGGAAGAGTCTGGCGTTTCAAAGAACGGTGAAGCTATCTATATCGCCAGTAGCGTACTACGCCTTGATTTGGACCATGTTAACAGTAGGGTGCCTTCAAAACAGTGAAGGTACCCTTTTTGCTTTTATGAAGCGAATCGGAAAAGTGAATTGTGTCGTGCTGAGTGAAGACGCTGTGTGCCATTTGAGAAATGAGCGCTATGACTTGGCTTCTGCTGTTAGTGCATTTTGATATTGGTGCTGCTTGAACGCGGTGCGGCTGTTTGTAAATCTTTTATTTAGCAAACCATTTCTCGGCAAAAGTTATAACAACGGGAATGAACATACAAAGCAATTATTGGAAACAAAGAAAACAGAAAGGAAGATGCGGAAGAAATGAAAATAAGTAATAAAAACAAATTCATTTCGGTCCTGATGGGTGTTGCGATGTGCCCCATGATGTTGCCAACCACAGCATTCGCGGCTGATGACGACGCAGTACCGGGGGGTTTGTCATCCCTGACTGAGCAAGTTCAGTTTTCTGATCAGGCGGAAGGCGCCGATACGGGTGCAAGCCCAAGCGATACGCCTACCGCGCAGTCCGAATCGACGGGCGAAGCGAACAATGCGACGACCGGCAAAGCAACTAATGAAACAGCAGCCCTTACAACCGAAACTGGCGGGCAAGGTACCGAAGCTGCGGTTGCGCAGGTTGGTAGCCAGGGCTATTCCAGTCTGCAGGAGGCTATCGTTGCAGCCCAGGGCGGTGAAACCGTCACGCTGCTGACGGATGCGACCGAGGACGTGGCCATCAGCAAGAGCATCACCCTCGATCTGGGCGGCAAGACCCTAACCAACACCAACTCCGGTAAAGCCACGGTCTCCGTGAAGGGCGGCACCGTTACCTTGAAGAACGGTAGTGTTGTGGGCGGCACCAGCTACTACAACATTGAGGTCACGGAGGACAGCAACGCCAACCTGACGCTGGCGGACGTGACGGCTACGGCGGGCAACACCGGGTCCTCCATGATCGACAACTGGGGCACCATGACCATTGCCAGCGGTACCTACACCGGCGGCCTGAACGTGGTCAAGAGCGAGGAAGGCTCCACGCTGAGCATCACCGGCGGTACGTTCACGCTGAATTATGCGACGAGCGGATACACAGGAGTTATTCTGGTTTACGGTGATACCACCATCAGTGGCGGCGAGTTTATCCAGAGTCTGACCACCACAGGACAGTGGAACCACCCGCAGGTCGTCGCGACCGGTGTTGTGGAAGGCTATACCGCTATCACGCGGGTTACCGGCGGCCACTTCGTCAACAAGTTATCTGGGGAGAGCATTTTCCGCGGTATCGGCAAGGCTACTTTCGACAACTTCGAGGTATCTGGGGGTACGTTTAATAAGAGCATTCCCGAAGGCTACTGCGCCGATGGCTTCATTCCCACCAAGAACGCGGATGGCACCTATGGTGTGAAGGAAGAAAGCTATGTTGCCGAGATCGGTAGCAAGAAGTACGAGACGCTGACCGATGCAATCCGCCTGGCTGTAAATGGCAAGACCGTTAAACTGCTGGCGGATGTGACGGAAAACGTCACCATCGCTGCGAACAAGCAGATCACACTTGACCTGAACGGTCACACCCTCAACGGTGGCACGGGCACCGCGAAAGCGGCTATCCTGAATAAGGGCACCGTGACCATCACCGATACGAGTGCTGGCAAGACCGGCACCATCAAGCGTGATGACCAGGGCGTCGCGGGCGAGACCAGCTATTACGTCATTGACAACAATGGCACTATGACCATTGATCAGGCGAACGTCTTTAACAATTCTGGATCCAAGGGATCTTCCCTGATTCGTAATGGCGGTGTGGACGCTACGTCGTCGCTCACCATCAACGGCGGCACGTTCGAGCAGCAAAACTTCATTGCTGTTAAGAACGACAGCAATGGCGAGCTCACCATCAACGGCGGTACGCTGACTAGCAAGCAATCTGTTGTTCAGAACTGGAACAAGGCGAAGATTCTTGGTGGCAATCTGACGGGCGGTTACCTCTGGACAGACTCCTGGACTGAGACGGGTACGGTTGGCGAGACCATTATTGGTGGCGACGCTCAATTCACCGGCACGATTTATATGGATGTCACGAGCCCCAATCCTTCGACTCTGAAGATCGAGGGTGGCTCGCTTGATGTTGCATCGTGGCGCGTGACTCCCGCTGCAGCTGCGGTGGATGCCACTATCGCAGTTTCCGGCGGTACCTTTACGGCTGCTGTTCCCGAGAACTACTGCGCTGCAGGCTATGCTCCTACTGCTAACGCTGACGGCACGTACGGTGTCGAGAGGGCGGTTACCGTTAATTTCGAATCCAACCAGGGTACCGCAGTTGACTCTCAGCTTGTTACCGTTGGTAGCAAAGTGGTAAAGCCGGCTGATCCTACCAAGGAAGGCTATACCTTCACTGGATGGTTCACTGACGAGGATTGCACCAATGCTTACGACTTCGACACTGTTGTTGATGGTGTGGAGCCCGAGTTCACTCTGTATGCCGGTTGGAAGACTGCTGAGTCTTCTCCCGTCACGCCTGGTGCTGGCGATAACTCTTCTGCCGATAACAACACCGTTAACAATGCGGTAAGCGAAGCAAAGACGGCTACCGTAAAGACGGGAGACAACCTTGCTCTTGTTGGTGGCGCAATTGCTCTGATTGCTGTTGCGGCTGCCGGGCTTGCGGTATTCGCACTGCGTCGCAAGAAGATGAACTAGCGCATTACGCTTGTTGCGCTCCATTTGCTGTAGGGTAATACAGTAATAAGGTTGCTTGATGAAAAGGGCCGAGTCTGGAAACAGTCCAGGCTCGGCCCTTCGTTTTCGAATTTATTTCCAGGTGATTTCAGCTTCAAAACGCGTGCAAAACAGTAGGGAATAACTGGTTTCCTTTATCGAGAAGGAACAAGCCGAAGTCAGCGGTTTTCTCCGAAATCCAGTTGAATCGGCTGATTTTGCGCTGAAAACGCCCGTTTCGAAACTCAAACGCCCTTTCGTTATAGCGGAGATGCCGACACAGGCAGGCAAAAAGAACAAGGAAAAACCTATACTAGCATTGTTCTGCCGTCGTGTAACGCCTAGGCAAAGCTATGGTAAAAAGGGCGCAAAACCGGCATCCCAAAAAAGCCGAGCACTTCGCCATGCCACCGAGGCGAGTAGGGCTCGGTTCTCGTGCCGGGCATGTGCTTTGCAATCGAGCCGATCATCAACGCGGGCACCTACGACGTTGACATGTCCGACCTCAACGGTTGGATTGTGCGCACCAAAGACGGCAAGCCGTCGGTGCAATGGGAAGTGCAGCTCGTGGTGATCGAAGACGGCTACGAGCTTTTGTTCCGGTAGAAAACTTGCATGACGTGAGGACGTCATGCTTTGCCTTTGAAGTGGGAGTCGGTTGCATGGCCGGCTCCCACCTGTTTTCGGGGCAGCGGGGCATCGCTCGATGCTATTCCTATTCGATTCGTAGTCTTTTGCGGTAGGCGCGTGGCGTCGTGCCGTAGGCACGCTTGAATGCGTCAGTGAACGCCCCCTGGTTGCGGTAGCCCGCGCTTTTAGCGATTTCGCCGATTTTGCGGCTTCCATCAAGGAGAAGGCGCCGACCGTACTCCAGGCGCTGTGCGCGGATGTAGCTTTGTGGGGTGTCTCCCTGCACATTGCGAAATGCCGATATCATCTTTCCCTCGCTTACATGGGCGATGTCGCACAGCGTTTTCGTGCTGAGATCGGATGATAGGTTGCTGTCGATGTAGGAGCAGATGCACTCGACGCAGTCTCTGTCGCTTATGCGTACGATGTCGGTTGCCGTGACCCTTTCGGGAATGCTGCTTGCCAGCAGCGCGAAGCATTCAATCACCTTGGCGTGATAATACGAATCGGCGACCGATGCGGCGGGGTAGGTGATGTCGAGCCCCCGAAGCGCCGAGGGCAAGCCGGGCACGCCGTCCGACGTGGTGAGCTGCCCGATGGCACGGCGTAGTTTCTTTTCATCGCAGTGCAAGGCATCCGCATAGCGGCGTATTGCTTCAGGGGCTATGGTGATCGACGCCGATGACAGTCGCTTGCCGGACTCGAACGAGCTTATGTAGGGACCGCCATCCCAGTCGTGCCCTATGAGCTTGCAGCTTGATCCGGCACACTCAGGCGAGCAATACATGGGCATCGCATGCTCATAGAGGCCGAACCCCAGATAGGGAATAGTCTCTATGACTGCCTCCACGGTGCGTTCGTATGTGATGTCCATCGACACGACGATGGTGTCACCGTCCATGAGGTAGAACCAATAGGAGCCCCTGCCGTATTGGGGGTCGACAAACCATGTCTCGCCGATGCTTCGCACCAGGTTGGCCTGTCCGAATCCGCGCGCGAGCGCTTCCTTCGCGCATACGGTGTGCAACCGAGAAAGCTGCGTGACGAACATGTCGTAAAGCGGGTTTCCCTGTCCTGTGGCGTAACTCCCGTTTGATTTTTCGGTAGAACTTGAATTCTTTTCGGTGTAGTTTTCCATCTTATTGTTCCGTCTTTCGCATCGCCTCATCGAACTTTATTATATTGCGAAATAGTTATCCATGGCTAACTATTAGGAAGAGAGACGAAAATCACATGGCTCTTTTGATGGATACGCCTTTGCCCTTGAGTGCGGTAGCGCAGACGCGGCCTTCGACGTCTGCCAACGCCGCGCCGCGCCATCTCGACCCGCGCGTGTCGCTTGCGGTGCTGGTGGCAATCAACGTGCAGATGGCGCTTACGCAAAGCCTGTTTGCCGAGATGGGCGTTTTGGCGCTTACCGTTGTCGTGATGGTATATTGCCGCCGCTTCTTCGCGATTGTGCGTTGGCTTGCCTTCTACGTGCTGTTCGCCGTAACGGCGCAGCTGTTCGTGGCGAGTGGGAACACTTTGCTTTCGCCCTTTGCGGCGTCGCTTCTTATGTATCGCCATGTTCTGCCTGCTTTCATGTTCGCTTTCAACATGATTGCAACCACGCGTCTTGGCGAGCTTGCTTGCGCGTTGCAGGCGATGCACGTTCCCGTGAACGTGTCGGTGGCTGTGTGCGTGGCATTTCGTTTCCTTCCCACCATGGGACGCGAATTCTCCGCTGTCGCCGATGCGATGAAGACGCGCGGTATCGCGCTCACGCCGAGGTCGGTCGTGCGCCATCCCGCGAAGACCGCCGAACATTTCCTTGTGCCCGTGATCGCGCGTTTGGGCCAGATCGCCGACGAGCTGGGGAACGCGGTCGTCGTCCGCGGCGTGGGGGCGAGTGCGCACCGCACCTCGTATTACCGCTTAAGGGTGCGCGCTATCGATGTTGTGTGTCTCATCGCTGCGATGGTGCTCCTTGCACTTTCCGTTTGCTTTAGAGTGGGGGTGCTCTGATGATGGAAAATGCCGTCGCGGCGAAGGTTTCGCCCTATGCTATCGAGTTCGATGGATGCACGTTTTGCTACAAAGGCGCTTCCTGTTCATCGCTTCGTGACGTTTCGCTGAAGATCCCTCGCGGTCAATGCGTTGTTGTGACCGGGCAGTCCGGATGCGGTAAGACAACGCTTACGCGCCTCGTTAATGCGCTTATTCCTCTTATGTACGAAGGGGACCTTCAAGGTGAGGTGCGTGTTGAGGGGAAGCCCGTTTCCGCATGGACGATGGGAGAGCTTTCCGCGCATGTCGGGTCGGTGTTCCAGAACCCGCGTAGTCAGTTCGTCAATCTCGATGTGACCTCGGAAATCGCCTTCGGATGCGAGAACTTCGGAATCGATCGCGAGGAGATGGTCGAACGTGTGGCGCAGGCAGCGGCAACGCTCGGTATTGAGGGCCTGCTCGGGCGCGGTACCGAGGCACTTTCCGGCGGGCAGAAGCAGTCGGTTATCCTGGCATCGGCCTATGCGGTGCATCCTAACATCTTCGTGCTTGATGAGCCAACCGCGTCGCTCGATGTGCATGCGATGCGAAATCTTGCGCGAACGGTTGCGCTTCTGAAGAGTCAGGGGAAGACCGTGCTTATCTCTGAGCATCGCCTGTGGTGGCTTGATGGTATTGCAGACCGCTATGTGGTTATAAGCGATGGTTCGGTTATAGGAGACTGGGCGGCGGCAGAGTTCCTTGCTCTGCCGTTTGAAACGAGAACCGATATGGGGCTGCGCGCCGCCTCTCTTGCTGAAATCGACTCTGTTGTGGCGGTGCGGCCCTTGGGCGACGCGGCCACATCGACTGCCTCCGGATTGCCTTCTTGCGAAAAATCCATCGTACGTATGAGCGGCGTAGTTGCTGGCTACCGCGGTGCGCCTGAGGTCTTGAACGGTCTCGATTTCGGCCTCGTTCCAGGTCGTATCGTCGGCATCGTGGGGCACAACGGGGCTGGGAAAACGACGTTTGCCCGGTGCATGGCCGGCCTTCTCAAGGAAAAGGCGGGGGTGATCGAGGTCGACGACGTGCCGCTTCGCGCAAGGAAACGGGCGGGGCGTGTGTACCTGGTTATGCAAGAACCGGGATACCAGCTGTTCAGCAGCACAGTCGACGATGAGCTTGCAAGCGCGTGCTCTTCGGATCGCGCGGAAGACAGCCTAGGTAATAAGGACCGGATTGCAGCAATAAAGGCTGCGCTTGCCCTCGAAGGTCTTGCCGACAGGCATCCGCTCTCCCTTTCAGGCGGGGAGCGCCAACGGCTTTCCATCGCAGCCGGCTTGCTTTCGAGTGCCCGCGCGATGATTCTCGACGAGCCTACGAGTGGCTTGGATTATCGCAACATGCGTCGAATAGATGCCCAGATCGCGCGCATGCGCGATGCGGGTATCGCTGTCTGCGTTGTCTCGCATGACTATGAGTTCCTCTGCTCGGCATGCGATGAGATAGCCCTGGTCGAAGACGGGCGCATCGCCGAGCGCTTCCCCTTAAACAAGGCAACACTTCCGAAGTTAAAACTCAATTTCGGGTTTGTAGAAATAAAGTAACAAGAGAAAGGTTTCACAATGACAAGTAAAGCAACAATCGGTTCTGCCGCCAAGGAACGTGATGGCTTAAACCCGAAAGACTTCGTCTTTATCGCCGTGTTCGGCATCCTTTTGTTCCTGGTGTTCATGGTGTTCTCGATTATCTTTAGCGCGAATGCCAACCTGTGTTGGTTTACTCACACGGTAGGCGCGTTGTTCGCTGGTACCGTGTTCATGTACCTGGCCTATCGCGTCCCGAAGCGTGGCGCGATCGCCATCATGGGCATCATCGTCGGCGCGGTCGGCCTTCTGATGGGTATGTTCTGGAGCGGTCCTGTCGGCATTGTTGTGGGCGGTATCGTGGCAGACCTTATCGCAGGTGATCCGCAGAAGCGCACCAAGACCAAGCTTATCTGCGCCTTTGCCGCGTTCACGTTCTGCTTCTGGCTGGGGCAGATCTCTCTCATCCTTATGATGGGCGAGGCTTATGCCGAGATGTGCGTTCAAGCCGGCATGACCCTCGAGTACGGCCAAACGCTCGTTAACTCGATTCTAAGTCCAATGGGCGTCGTTACCGGCGCTGCCACCATCGCTGGCGGCCTCGTCGGTGGCTTCATCGGTACCAAGGTGTTCTCGAAGCACTTTGCCAAGCTTGGCATGTAGATTTACGACCGGGAGGTAAATATGGCAATGACCCGGGGAGACGGTGCTCCAACGGCTTGGGAAGGAAAGGGCATGGGAAAGGAAGGTTCCGCCAAGAAGAAAAACGCGATTCTCGAGCTGTTGAGATTCGCCGGCAAGCGGCGCGCCTTGGCATATGCAGGATGCGGTCTTTCGGTGTTGAACGCCGCGCTTACCGTGATGCCTCTCGTATGCGTATGGTTCGTGGTTCGTGATTTGATTTCGGTGTACCCGAACTGGGCAGAAGCCTCATCTGCCGCGATGTGGGCTGTGTTTGCTGTGGTGTTCGCCGTGCTGAGTATCATCGTGTATTTCGGCGCGCTCATGGCTTCGCATCTTGCGGCCTTCCGTATTGCGGCAAATATGCGCAAAGCGATGGTTCGCCACGTGGCGCGAATCCCGATAGGGTATTTCAGTGCGCACTCGTCGGGGGAGATGCGCCGCGTGATCGATGGGTGTGCGGGCCAGACCGAAGATCTCATCGCCCACAAGCTGCCCGATTTTGTTGGCTCTTTCGCCACCCCGGTGATCTTCTTCGTCGTGGCGTTCCTCTTCGACTGGAGGATGGGGCTTCTGTGCCTCGTCCCCATCGTCGTTTCCTTCGCCGCGATGTGGTGGATGATGGGCCGCGAGGACGCGAAAGGTGGCCGCCATTTCATGGAGCTTTACCAGGCAGCTCTCATGCGTATGAGCGCTGTGGCAACCGAATACGTTCGCGGCATACCCGTGGTAAAGGTATTCCAGCAGACGGTGTTTTCGTTCAAGGCGTTCCACGAGGCGATCATCGACTATCGCGACATGGCGACGAACTATACCGAGTATTGCCGACGACCTCAAGTCGTGCAGCTGGTTGCGATCAACTCGACCTTCGCGGTGCTCGTACCTGCGGGCATTGCGCTTGCGGCCGTCGCGCCTGATTTTCCGGCTTTCCTGATTGACTTCCTGTTCTATGCTTTCTTTTCGGCGATGACAACAACGATGATGTCGAAGATCATGTATTCATCGGAGGCCGTCATGATCGCTGAGGATGCGCTGCGGCGGATGAACACGATCATGGAGGTCGCTCCCATCGCCGAGGTGGAGTCTGCGAAGGCGCATCATCCTAAGGGGGCGAGCATCGAGCTTGCGGGAGTCAGCTTTTCATATCCGGGTTCTAGGGAACCGGCGCTTCGCAACGTATCGCTTTCCGTTCCCGCCGGGGCGACGGTGGCTCTTGTCGGGCCGTCGGGCGGTGGCAAGTCGACGCTTGCGTCGCTTGTCCCGCGCTTCTGGGATGCAGATGAGGGTGCCGTTCTTGTAGGTGGGGTGGATGTGCGACACATTCCCGCCGAGGAGCTGATGGGCGCCGTTTCCTTCGTATTCCAAGACGATCGGCTGTTCAAGCGGAGCTTGGCCGATAACGTGCGTGCGGGTCGCCCCGATGCGAGCGATGCCGAAGTGCTCGCATCGCTCCATGCGGCTCAGTGCGACGACATTATTGCCAAGTTCCCCGATGGCGTGAACACCGTGGTAGGAAAAGCGGGCGTGTATCTTTCCGGGGGAGAGCGTCAGCGCATCGCGCTTGCGCGTGCCATTCTGAAAGACGCCCCAATCGTGGTTCTCGACGAGGCGACGGCGTTTGCCGATCCCGAAAATGAGACACTGATCCAGGCCGCTCTTGCAACGCTTTGCGAAGACAAGACGGTGCTTATGATCGCACACCGTCTGTCAACCGTTGTGAATGCGGATCGCATCTTCGTCATCGACCGTGGTTGTGTCGCGGAGCAGGGTGCCCATGAAGAACTTGTCGCGCAGGGCGGACTGTATGCGCGCATGTGGCGAGACTACCGAACGAGCGCGACGTGGAGGATTGAAGGGGGTGACAGCCATGTGGCGTAGGATTCAAGATGCTTTTGCTTTGACCGATCAAGGCATGAAGGATTTTATGCGCGGTGCTGGGTTCTGTGCGTTGGCGAACCTGATGCTGATGCTGCCCATCGTGGTGCTGTACTTTACTGCAAGCGATTTTATTAGGTACCTTGGCGACCCCGCTGTCGGTCTGCCCAGCATGGCGCTCTACGCGGTGGGCATCGTGGCGGCACTTGCCGTGATGTTTGTCACGCAGATGTGGGAATATCGGGGGACGTATACGGTGGTGTACCAAGAAAGCGCTCGCAAACGCATCGCCATCGCGGAGCGTTTGCGCCTGCTTCCGCTCTCGTTCTTCGGGAAGCGCGATTTGTCTGACTTGACGAGCGTTATCATGAAGGACTGCTCCGATCAGGAGCGCCTGTTCTCGCACACTATGCCGCAGATTTTCGGCATGGGCGCTTCGACGTTGGTGTTCGCTGTCATGATGTTTGCATTTGACTGGAGGCTGGCGGCATCTGCGCTTTGGCCCATCCCCGTGGCGCTCGTGGCGTTGCTTCTGACTGCGCGCGTCCAGAAGTCGCATACCGCGAAGAAGAACGCGGCGTCCCTTTCGTTTGCTGATGGTCTGCAGGAATACCTTGAATGCCATCGTGAGATACGCTCGCTCAACAAGGTGAGCGCGTTCCAGGGCGAGCTTGACCGTTGCATCGATTGTTTTGAGCGAGAGAAGATCGATGCCGAACTGGCTATGGGTGTGGCGGTATGTTCCGCTCAAGGCTTCTTGCGCCTGGGAATCGCATCTGTCATTGTGGTTGGGACGATGCTGCTCGTGGCGGGACAAATTGACTTTCTCGTGTTCTTTGTGTATTTGTTGGCGGTGACGAGGGTTTACGATCCCATCAACGTTATCTTACAGGCCATCGCCGAGCTGATGGACATGAGCTTGAGCTTGGAGCGTATGCGCGCTATCGAGAACGAGCCGATCCAGACGGGTCGCACCTCGTTCGAGCCTCAGGGCTATGACGTGGTCTTCGAAGACGTGGGCTTCGCATACGCCGACGGCGAGGATGTTTTGAACGGCGTATCGTTCAAGGCGCGGGAAGGGCAGGTGACGGCGCTTGTGGGTGCGTCTGGTTCGGGCAAGAGCACGGCTGTCAAGCTTGCTTCGCGTTTTTGGGACGTAAGCTCTGGCGCGGTTTTCGTGGGTGGTGTCGATGTCTCCACTGTCGATCCAGAAACGCTGCTTTC
>OLQQ01001098.1_pt1 | contig 11342 bp, 8 predicted proteins | sample 1672041 | NCBI WGS metagenome assembly OLQQ01 (sample SAMEA3136639, study PRJEB25190) | human gut metagenome
ATTCGCACTACAAAAACAAAAAATATTGTTCTTGCTTTTCTAAAAAATAGAAATGCAAAGGATGACAATGCCTAATTTTTGTATAAACTTTCTAAATAAAGCAGCGAAATTGTTATCAATTTCATACGATTTTGCTGTCGCACCCTCCTCGGATGCGTGGATTAAAACGTCAATTGGTGTAAAGAAAAATACGGTTGCAAGGTCGCACCCTCCTCGGATGCGTGGATTAAAACTATTAATCAATACTTATAAGTATTGATAAAACCCGTCGCACCCTCCTCGGATGCGTGGATTAAAACACTATAAAAACGATTTTATTACATCTACTACTTGTCGCACCCTCCTCGGATGCGTGGATTAAAACATACTATAAGGGAAGGGATAATATCCCTTTGTTTGCGGGGCAGGCAACGGTCCAGTCTGTCCCGTATACTACCAATTAAACAAATCTTTTGCAGAGCAGGAATATTGAAAGGAGAATGCTAAGTGTTAAAACAGTATTTTTTAGACATCATGAGGAAGGAGCGCAATGGATTATATCTTTGTGAAGTGCCGACTGGAATTGGAAAAAGTTATCAAGCTGCCCATGCCATGGAAGAATATGTAAAAGAGATAAGGGAAGAATATGCAAAAGCCATGAGGCAGTGTGCTAGAACGATAACAGATGAACGAAAACTTATTTATCTGACCCCGTTAAGAAAAAATGTTGGAGAGGAGGAAGAAGAGCTTAAAAAGGCATATGAAAATGAAGAGTTGTTTGAAAAAGAAGTGCTGCATATAAAATCGAATGTAGATAACATTATAGAAAATCTCGGGAAAGTAACAATACCGCAGGACAAGCAGCCATTTAATTACGATGAATTGAAAAAGCAGGTAAAGGCATATAAAGGAGAGTCTAGTCCGGAGATTAAAAAGATATGGGAAGATAAGGTGGAAGAAGAAGAAAGGAAATTTCGAAAAGAAATTAAAAATACACTTTCTGTCATTCCAGCAAGAGAGCGATTAGAAAGGATAAAAAATGATAAACAGTATCAATGGATTGGACAATTGTACCCGGTCGTATTTATAAAGGAAAAGAAGATTATCCTTATGACGATCAGCAAGTTTTTGTCTAAAAACATATCTTTAGTTGATAAGAGCGTCACATTTTTTGATTCAGATATTAGCAAGAATGCGGTGATTTTTATGGATGAATTTGATTCGACAAAGGAATTTGTTAGAAATCATATTATTCAAAATTCTTTTAAGTCTAATGATGACTATCTGGATGTATTTCGGCAGATTGCCAGTAATATGGATTTAACAAACTTTGACCGTTATGTTACAGAAGCAGAAACAAGGATCGATGAGGATGGGACAAAATATAAAAAGTTTTGTGATCGAGCGAAGAAAATCATGGAAGATTACAAACTTTATCTAAATTATAAAACAGTATTAGAACAGGATGATTTAAAACAGCTTTTTATTTTCCACGATGGACAGATTAATACGATCTGCAAGAAAAATTTTTCTGTTGTAGGAATAGAGAACATGGTTAAAAATAGGATAGATATTCAGCAGGTAGATGAAAAAGAGGAAATCAATGAGGCAATTTCTATCAGTGCATTATTGAAAGATATTCATGATTTTCTTCGTGATTTTCGTTTTTTTTTACTAAAGTGGGCAGAACAGTATGCAACAGTAGTCAATATATACCGCCAAAAGACTGAGACTCCTATGGATATTTTACAAGAAGATAATGCTCTTAGCTCATTGATGGGGTGTTTTAAGTTGAATGTGGATCAGCAGAAACTGGTGTACGATGAGGCAGATAAGATTAAAATAGAATTAAAATCTAAAAAAGAAGATTTTTACCAGACGGGTTTTGAATATTATCGTTTTGTCGATGCGGATAGGCATAACCATAAAACAGATATTAATTTTGTGAGTATAAGAACAACACCCGAAAAGATATTACTCGCTATGGCACGGAAGGCTTCTGTTATTGGGATGTCTGCCAGTGCAGAATTTAAGACAGTACTAAATAATTATAATCTTGACTATCTAAAAGAAGAATTAGGTCCAGATTATCATATAACAGAATCTGCATTAAAGACCGAAATAGCTGCAGAATTAGTTAAGCGTAATATCCCTTATAAAAATAAAGAAATAAAATGTCATGGCTTTAGAATCAGTGCAGAAAGAAATTATTTTGAAAACAAGGAATGCGAAAAAAAATTGGTTCAAAAAATAAAAAATGAAACATCTGATAGTTATAAACAAAATCGGTATTCGGCTATTGCTAATGTTTTCCACATATTTTGCACAAGTAATATGAGAACTCTTTTGTGTCTCGAAAATATCTTAGCGGAAGAGGGTAAAGAAAAGTGGGATACTACAGTTTTAAATAAGCTTTTAGAGTTAGCTAAAAAAGATACTGATTATAGAGGTGATGATATTGAAATCATAGTCATGAATTCGAAAAATTTTAAAAACAAGAAAAAAGAATTCAAAGAAAAATTAAATAAACATAAAAGAGTGATTATCATATCCTCTTATAAGACACTTGCTGAAGGACAAAATTTACAGTATAACGTAAAAGATACGGAAGGACTTATACGGCTGCCAGGTAAGAGAAAGGGAAAAGAGAAAGATTTGGATGGAATCTATCTAGGTGAAATTACGCATATCATTCGAAGAAGTATTGACTCTGGGCAGCCTTTTGACAGAAATGAACGAAATAAAAATATATCAGAGCAGATATTCCAAGCAGAAGATTTATTTGTACAATCAGAGATTGGAAAGACAGATAAAGATAAATGGATTAAGGAAGCTTTTTTGGGAGAAAATAAAAGCAAGCAGTACAATCTTAAGTCTATTGGTGTCTCTATTACACGGACAGTACTGCAGGCTGTTGGACGGCTTTGCAGAACCACACTTAAATCACCAGATATTTACATATTAGTAAATGAGAATGTTTTAAAGAAAATGAATGTTGATGATCTAAATATAAAGGAAAGCCAGTGCCTTTTTCCACCAGAGATGCTAAAAATACTAGAATTAAAAGAAGAATATAACCGAGATAAAGAAAGAGCGAAAGAAGATTTTATAAAAGAGGCATGGGAAGAGGCACGGGAAGAGGCGAATAAATCGTCTTTCCGTAGTTTGGATTGGATTAATGATTTTTTAGAAAATTGTTGGAAACTTATAGAGCAACGGAATTGGATTGAGATGCGTGAATGGGTATTAAAATATCCGACTCTTTATGATGAAGCAAAATTGCCGGACAATATTTTAAACGAATTTTATTTCCATATTCCAGGCAGAAAAAAGAAATATTATTTTAAAGCATATAACGATTTTCAGGATGGAGTTGAAGTCAGTTTTGCGGATAAGAGTAATTGTCGTGGTTGGAGTGAAATGAGTGAAAAAGCAGCAAAACTGCCATATATCCTTAAATATAAAGGTATGAAAGAGTATTTTAAAAAGAAAGGATATGTAACCAGTTTTAAGATGCTGCCAAGAATTTTAAACCCGGTTATGTTTCGTAATATCTATAAAGGTGCGTTAGGTGAGGTTGCAGGTCGGTTTATAATTGAGAATGAGTTGGGTATCAAACTGATAGACATTACGGAACCAGAAAAGTTTGAGAAATTTGATTTCCGACTGAATAATGAAGTATATATTGATTTTAAGAATTGGGATGAATCCATGCAGGTAGACCGGGAGAATGAATTAAAGAAGATACGGCAAAAAATGAGAATGGTTGGAGCGAAACGTGTCTATATCATCAATATTGTTGTGGAAGATGGCACAAAGTATGAGATAAAAGAAAGCACGGACGGGATTATTGAGATACCGGGACTTATCACAAAAAACGGTGATATTATCACGAAACCTATTGAAAAATTAGCAAAGGAGGTCAAATGATGAGAGAATATCAAACGAATAAGTTGCACTTGAAATTTGACTATGAAACAATTGAGCGTGATTTTGATATTTACCAGATTAAACAGAAAGCAGAAGGAAAGAAATATATCAGTCAGGAGGTTCTGGACAACGTATCAGAAGAGCAGTATATCACTGCGGTACAATGGATATATGGAAATACTGCTTTGGTCTTATTAGAAAAAGATAAAATAAGTACCTATGCGTTTAAAAAGAAAATGAGGGAAAGATTTCCGGATATAACTGTCTGCCAGATAAAAGGATTACTTGATAAAAAAGTGAGGGAAAAGTATTTTGGAGAAGGAGATATTCAATTAGCAAGATTACTATTTAATTCTCTGCGTCCTTACAAAAATGAGATATTTCACAGGAATAATATCATGGGAAAACTTTTTTACCAGAACCCAAAATGGAAAAGCAAAGATACAGTATATTTCGTCCAGATACATCTTGATTATTCATTTCATCTGATACTAAAAGTTGTTACTTTTACAAAAGATACAGGAGATTCAGGTGGCTATGTTTTCGATAAATCGACAGGCAACTTCCGCCGGGCTTTAAAAACAGACAAAGGTACAAAATATATAAAGAAAAATAAAAATACAAAGTCAACTGTTCCATTTTTAAATATAGAAAACATGGAAAAGTTTGAAGCTAGTAAGATGGGTGTGTTAAAACAGTTTGTTGAAGATGTGAGAACCTATCTTCGGGATTACATTGAAATAAACTTTGAAACAATGGAAGAAATGATGTCTCATGATAAAAAATGGGAAAAATACAGCATCAAAGTCAAAGAAAATAAGTCAAAAGTTTATGAAAAAGAAGTTGCAAAGCGGTTATCTTCACATATGATAGCAATTGTAGATGAATGCAATACGGAAACATCAAAAAAAATCGCAGATGATTTTCAAGCATTTCTTAAAAAAGTGTATGGTATTGGTTCAATGCCAGGAGGTTCTGTTTCTAGTGGCACATATAATCTTCGTATCATACATGATAAGGGTTATTACAAAGGGGAAAATGATTTACATGACGAGATCTTTAACAAGTGTATTGTTCAGCATATTACAGTTGAAAACTATAAAAAATGTGATTTAGAGAAAAATCCAGAATTTTATGCGATCATACAAGAACTTTTTATCAAAGAAGATATCGTTAATAAACAGTTAACCATGTTTAATTGGTCAGAAACATTAGGTAAATCAGGAAAAACATGGGCGTTTGTGTCCTTTAAAAAAGATGATACAGATAAGAATACGAAGAAAAAAGACCAATATACATATTACCGTGTTTTTATTGCACCGGACGGAAAACTTTCTTTTGATTCTTGTGCAGGAAGAAGTTGGATGAGAAGGAAAGATGAATGGAAAAATATCATAGGGTATCATCAGGAATTGATCGATAAAAGGAAATCTGAAAAGAGATATGATGAAAATATAGAAGGTTTTTTCTATACGGATATCAATGATATATGTACGATTTACAAGACAAATGTTTGCGTGTATCCACGATTTGACGACATAGAAGCGGAACTTCTTTTACTCAAAGCTGACAAAGAATTAGATAAAGAACAGATGATAGATGCCTTGCTGCATTTCAAAGAGGATTCTCCTGAGTTAGTCAAAAAAAACAAAGAAGATTTCGAAAAATTTCTTAATAATCTGAAAAATAAAGAAGAAGAATATGTAGACAAAAAGGCTTTTTATAAAGATATTGGAAGAGGAAAATTAAGAGAAGGCTTCAATGAATATCTTCGTGCAGAATATAGAATCCTGCTTAATTTTTCAAAAAGCAAAGAAAATCTTCCTCTATATGATCTGGATGCAATGACAGATATCCATTATTCTATTTCTGGCGATTCGTCTGGTGAACTTGTCAAATATTTTGTGGGTTCCGCCAAAGCTCTCAATGGGAGTGTTGCAAGAAGCAATCCTATTCGAAAGATTATTGGAAAAACCTTAAAAGCAGAAGAAATTCTGCCAATGCTAACAGCAACATTTGTAAGAAATGAACAGTATACGGTTATTCCATTTCCATATAAATACATTCGAGAATACTTTCAGATATCATGAAGTCTGAACGATTTTATTACAAAACAAAGAGGAATAGAAAAATGGAAAGGAAAAGAATATGAAATGGAGATATGAAAGCATTATATGAGATTGCAACCAGGTCCATTTGCGGACATAAAAAACGAAAGTAAACAAATGGAATATCGTTTATATGATAAGAAAAAGTCTCGGATACAAAATATGAAAGAGAAGAAAATATTGGAGAGATAGTTGCTCTTTGTGATTTTGATGAACAACCCACCGCCTATGATGTGGACAAGGTTATTGAGCAGATTGAATATAGAAGAGCAAATTTTGATTGTAAATTATGTAAATACAATGATATATGAGAAGAGCCCTGATTGCAGATGCGATCGGGATGGTAAAGTCGTATCGTTCCAACCATGCAAACTGGGAAGCTCTGTCCCCCGCAGTACGGGGAGTGGAACCTAAGATAGGATTTCCTTCACGATATGAGCTGACTTTCTACGACCAGGAACGGAAGATGTCCAATCTGGCAGAGGGGCAGATTGGATTAAAACTATATAACGGAAAGACCTGGGACTGGTATTATTTCGAGATCAGTGCTTCTGACGCAGGATATCTGATGCATCTGTGCAAGACAAGGAAGATGCTCTCTCCCGTGGTAGATAAAGTCCATGGAAGATACCAGATCCGTTTTTCATTCAACAACTAAATTTTTCTTATAAAAATGTTTCTCTTCTAAAAAATGATATATATGAAATATCTGTTTTAGGAAGGAGGATAGTTTTATAAGAAAAACAAGGATTCTCCTAACCTCTAAATGAAATGTAGGTAGCGAGATGAATTGTATAGTTAACCTAGCGTCAGTAGTGGGCGGAGAGAAAACGGTATCCCCTACTGACAAGAAGTAAGCACCGCCGGGTTTTGCTCGGCAATCAGCCTTCGCAAAGATACCGGCTGGGGATTAAAACAAGGAGATGCAGGAACTCGTGCAGGATAAAGATAAGCTTGCTTACCGGATACTTGCTGTAGATCTGGGAATCAATGCCGCAGCCTCCTGGTGTATCATGAAAGTGGACGGTACTGTCCATGCAAAAGGTGTGATCCACCTTCCATGTGAAGAAGACCGTCTTAATCATAGGATCAACCGGAAGCGTATGTATCAGCAGGCAGGGAAGAAAAGCCAGTGTGTTTACCGGTGGATACGGAACGCAAACCGTGCCCTGTCGATCGAAACAGCCAGAAAACTGATAGAAGTCGCTGTCTTATACAGCGAGGACTGTATCGTATTTGAGTATCTGGATTCCCAAGGGAAGATCCGGGGCAAGAAGTTCCGTGAAAGGATTCACTTATGGAGAAAGAATGACGTGCAAAAAAGAGTAGAATTACAGGCACACCGTCTGGGAATGAGGCTCTCCCGTGTCTGTGCATGGGGAACTTCTAAATACGCCTTTGATGGCTCCGGGATGGTAGACCGGCACAGCATCTACCATTTTGAACATGGAAAGAAAGTATATAACTACAGTCTGTGTACATTTCAGAATGGAAAGATCTATAACTGCGACCTGTCAGCAGCACAGAACATCGGTGCCAGGTTTTTCTTAAGGGAGTATCAGAAGAAGGGAGTAACCGGATTTCCTTCCACACCGCTGCGTACCTTAAGTACGCTACGGGAATTTGTGAACAACGGTCTGCCAATGGCGGCCTGAGTTATAGATTGGAGCTGTTAATAAGATCCAGAGTCTGTCAAGGACCTGGTGTCACGGAAAAGGCAAAAGTTCCTGTCCGTGGCGGCGATGCCCCCGCACCTGTCTACCGTTGACCTGGATGTGGTTTCTCTTTCTGCGGAGAGAGGGACTAAGTTCAGGCTGCATCGGTAGATAATGGAACTCCCGGCTCTAAAAGTTGGGAAGCCCCGTCCGACGCCAGTCGTTCGGGGAGGTATCACACCGAAGATGTGATCATTGATAAGATAAAGCATTTTCACTGTAGGCAATGCAAAATAGCATGGCAAAAGTTAAAAGAAAACATCCCAATAGCCTATCAGAGATTAACAGATTAGATTTTATATATTAAGACTCATACCTCCCAAGGTATGAGTCTTTTTTCTTCCTTTGGAATTCGATTCTTTTATTTTCTGAAATCTGATAAATGCTATGTATCCATATTAGATATGTAAAATTTCAAGATAAGGAGGAAAATATTATGAAAATGGAAACAACAAAAAGATGGGGATTAATGCTTACGAATATGTGTTATCTTCCTTATTTCTTTTTCTCACCAAGCGAAGCTGCTGATTTCTTAAATGTGCATCCTGAGTATAAAGAACGAAAAATACGAGTCGTTCCTGTACAGGAGATCCATATGGTTGAAGACAAACAGACATTTTATGAGGAATTGCAGCAAATGCGCAATCGGGTATTGACAGGTAACTGCTAGAAAGGAAAGGAAAATGGCTACATTTAACGGAAGATTACGACAATTAATGAAAGAAAATGGCTTCACGCAGCATAAACTGGCAGAAGCAGTTGATGTATCTGAGCCAAGTGTTTACTCTTACTATCATGGATTCACTACACCAAGATTGGATGTTCTTGTTGCAATCGCAAAAGTCTTTGATGTTACAACGGACTATCTATTAGGTTTAGAAGATTTTAACGCAAAAAAAAGATTCTTAAATGGTATTGCGGTTACAAAAACCGGTTGGGATGCAGACGATGAAATTTGCTGCCCAATATGTGGGTGTAGTGTAGCTCGAAATGATGATTTCCATGAGATGCGACCAAAACATTGCCCGGACTGTGGTACCAAGTTGGTATACTAAAAGGAGGGTTAATTGATGTCTATTTTATTATTCATCTTATTTGGCAGTATCACATTAAGTTTTTGGAGTGTGTGTATTGCCTCCGGCAGAGCTGATAAAAAGTTAGAATATTTACATTTACAAAAGGAAAAAGGAGAACACTATGTCCGATAGATTAACTACAGAATATGCAGACCTTGTGAATATTTATAACAAAGAACAAAATTTTATACGACAAAACGACTCAATCTTACCAGTTATTCATATAGCCTGGTTGTATAACAAAAATGTTGAGATTATTGATGCTCCAGCAAGCGAATATAAGCTGCCCGAAGTCATCAATACACATTTTGATGAGCTGTTTTCTTCTTATCAAACTTCTGAGGTATATGATAATATGAATATACGTGTTGATGATTGGAAGCTTAACAGTGAGAAAAATCTATTTCAGATTTTTTCAGGCAGAACAACTTATTATAAGTCATTAGTTACAAACCGCGCTATGGATTATGTGTTAAGTAACGGAGCAAGTGTCCGTAAAATGTTAGAAGGCGGACCAGTAATTCATTCTTTGAAAGACTCTTCTCTTTCTAATCACTTAGGATTCAATGGATTTATTGAAACTTCTGATGAAAAGTTTATGTTTGTTTTTCGAAAAAAAGGCGTATCTATTGGTGAGGGCACTTACTCTAATAGTGTCGCAGCAAGCCTTAAAACAAAATACGCTTTAAATCCTTCCTCGCAATTCACAATGGCTGGACTTGAGAATGGGATTATCCGGGAAATTGAAGATGAATTAGGAATTCCTCCGGAAACACTTTTAAGAGATAAAAATAATATTCTCTCGGGTCCTATCAAATTAATCGCAGCTTACAGAGACTTACTTGAAGGTGGAAAGCCGCAATTATTATTTTATGCAATGACTTCAATGGACTCCAAGCAGGTAACAGAGGTTTTTAATGCAAAAAACAATCATCTGCTCAATAATGAAAGTGATAGCGTAGCTGGAAAGAAACAGGTAATGTCTACAGATGGAAATCATCTTTTCTGGGTTTCAAGAGACGAATTAATATCTGGCTTGCTTTCTTCTGGTGGTATAATCCATCATGAACTACCAATGCTTCCGTCTGCTTCAGCATGTGTTTCTATGTTGCAGCAATTTTTAAAGATAACTATGATCTTACCAGAAGAAATTGTAGATATTTTAGAAAATAACGGATTTTCTTGCAATGGAAAAATCTCCAAACAAAGCGGAGAATATTATGTAGAAATTTCTCAGGGCACTCCTCTTGGGGAGGATTGGTCTGAAATCATCTGGTTTGACGGTTCTAAAGAAGGATTTGTCGAAGCAGTTAGAAAACGGGCAAACGGTTTCGATGTAGACGAGGAAGTAGAAGTCTATATACCCTGTCGCGGAGAAAACGGCTGTCCTAGCAGTATCGAAGATTTGGTAAATGATGCCAAATGGAAAAAAGAACAGATAGAAAAATTAGCAGATGCTTTGGAAGGACTCAATCGTCCAATACCGGCTGAGAAAAAAGCGATTTTGCGTGTCGTTGTAAATTACGCTGGAACGGAGTTTTTCACAAAAGAGGACGATGGTTGTTTCAAACAGCATGAATCATTAGAATCTGCCAGAGACTACATCATCCATGAATATGGAGCAGATGTAGAAATCGAGACAGAAACTGACGTAAGATTCAGCTATTAATCAAATTAACACATAAGGAGATATTACAATGAAAAAAGAAATTAAGGTTGCTGATTTAGATTATCCAATAAACTTAGGTGAAACAAAAACCCCAAATTTAGAAGAGTGGTTTTGCAAATGTGATGTGATTCAGAATATGTTTGAATCTGGAAAAGCTTCAGTAGTTGAAATCAAACAAGATTCCGGCTTCGTAAAAAGAGTTGTTACTAGCTTATCAGATGAACAAAAAAAGTTATGTAAGAAGTCTTCATTATGCGGTCCATTAATTGAAAAAATGCAAACAGGAGCTTATGCTTACAATTTAGATGATAACGAGGAAGATAATATTCAAGCTGCTTTTCATGATGGTAGTTATTTACCATATGAAGGAAAGCATCGAGCTTGTTGTGCGAAAAATTTCTTATCTCCAGATTGTACGATTTGTGTAAAAGATATAACAAAATACTAATATCACAGATCAATATAATAATCAGTTTTTTCATATTCGTATAAAAAGAGTCAATTATTTGGCTCTTTTTTCTTTTGCCTTTTCTACCAGGATTTCTTTTTTACATATTATATTTGGGTTTGAGAGGTGTGTAATTTTTTATGGTTGTCAAACCACATTTTCTATTTTGTGCAGACTGAGGTGTTTGAGAGGTGTGTAATTTTGTATGGTTCCAAAGCAGTAGACGTCAACGACTTAAAAAATGATTGTGTTTGAGAGGTGTGTAATTTTGTATGGTTCCAAAGCGTAGATATCAATGACTTAAAGAACGACTGCGTTTGAGAGGTGTGTAATTTTGTATGGTAAACAAGCTATCATATTCTTTTTTAACCTCTGAATTTTGTTTGAGAAGTATGTAATTTTGTATGGTAAACAAGC
>OLQQ01001100.1_pt1 | contig 11309 bp, 10 predicted proteins | sample 1672041 | NCBI WGS metagenome assembly OLQQ01 (sample SAMEA3136639, study PRJEB25190) | human gut metagenome
CTTCCTGGGCGGCGTCGACGAGCGCAGCGGCCTCGGCGGCGTCCGCCACGTTGGCGGCCACCGCGATGGCGCGCACGCCGCAGTCGGCCTCGAGGGCTGCGGCGAACGCCCGCGCCTCGTCCAGCCCGCGCTCGCTCGAGCAGTTCACGCACACGTCGAAGCCCGCGCGCGCCAGCTCCTCGGCCACCGCGCGGCCGATGCCGCGGTTCGAGCCGGTGACGACCGCGCTTCGACGCGGAGTTTCGGTTTCGTTGGTCATGGGAGTAGAAGCTCCTATTCGGAATCGGTTGCGGAAGCGACGGCCAGGCAGCCGTCGAAGCTCGCGCGGTCCTGCACGCAGGCGCGCGTCGCGGTCTTGTCGATGCGTTTCACGAGGTTCGCCAGAACGCCGCCGAAGCCGACTTCGACGAACATGTCCGCCCCTGCGGCGGTCAACGCAGCCACGCTCGCATCGAAGCGCACGGGGCTCGTGAGGTGGCGCACGAGGTTCTCGCGCGCGTCGGCGGCGGACAGCGGCGCGGCGGTGACGTTGCAGACGAGCGGGATGCGCGCCTCCGAGAACTCGACGTTATCCAAGTAAGCTGCGAGCCCCGCCGCCGCATCGGCCATGAGCGGGCTATGGAACGCGCCCGAAGTGGCCAAACGCGACGAGCGCTTCCCCGCCTCGGCCCATGCCGCCTCGGCGCGCTCGACGGCCGCGGGCGCACCGGCGATGACGATCTGCCCCGGGCAGTTGAAGTTCGCGGGCACCAGCACCTCGCCCTCGGCGCACTGCTCGCAGAGCGCAGCCACGCCGTCCTCGTCGGCCTTCAGCAGCGCGCTCATGACGCCGGGGTGCGCCGCAGCGGCCTCGGCCATGAGCTCGGAGCGCGCCTTCACCAGCGCGAACGTCGCCTCGTCGCTCAGCATGCCCGACACGGCCAGCGCGCTCACCTGCCCCAGCGAGAAGCCCAGCACCGCCGCAGGCTGCACGCCGCGCGCCATGAGCGCGCGGGCGATGCCCACCGACAGCACGCACAGCGCCGGCTGGGCGTTGCGCGTGTCGTTGAGCTCGTCGGGATCGGCATTGAGCACGAGATCGGCCACGTCGTACCCCAGCACGTCGGACGCGCAGGAAAACGTTCCCTTCACCTCGGGAATATCGAGCAGGTCCGCGCCCATGCCGGGCTTCTGCGCCCCTTGCCCCGAGAACATGAAGACGGGCGCGCGCGCGAGGAGGGGCGGCAACGTCCAGTCGCTCAAACAGTCCTCGCTTCGCTGCGGAACTCGCTTGGTGGACGCCGCCGCCCCTCCTCGCTCCACACCCACAGGCTTCCGAAGCCCTTTTTCCTCATCCATCAAGAGCCCCCTAGATCGCACGCCCGCGCCGGGCGCTCAGCGCAGCCAGTGCTTCCAAGTCGAGACCGCCCAGAGCCTCGGCTTCTTCGATCATCCGAGCGATAGCCTCGGCCGCCGTGGCGCGCTCGTGCACGAGCGCGGCCGACTGGCCCGCCATCATGGTGCCGTTGTCCACGTCGCCCTCCACGGCGCGGCGCAGGGAACCCACGTACATAGCCTCCAGCTCGTCGCCGTTGGCGGCGACGTCGCCTTCGAGCTTGCGCACGGTACGGGCGAACTTGTTCTTGAGGCAGCGCACGGGATGCCCGCTGCCGCGGCCCGTGACGATGGTGTCGGCGTCCTTGGCGGCGATCACGCGCTCTTTGTACGCGTCGGAGATGGTGCACTCGTCCACCGTGAGGAAGCGGGTGCCCGCCTGCACGCCCTCGGCGCCCAGCGCGAAGGCGGCGGCCATGCCGCGCCCGTCGGCGATGCCGCCTGCGGCGATCACGGGGATGGACACGGCGTCGCATACTGCGGGGATGAGCGCCATCGTGGTCAGCTCGCCGATATGGCCGCCGGCCTCGGTGCCCTCGGCCACCACGGCATCGGCACCGAGGCGCTCCATGCGCGCGGCCAGCGCGCTGGAGGCCACCACGGGTACCACCTTGATGCCGGCGTCCTTCCACAGCTGCATGTAGTTCGCGGGAGAACCCGCGCCCGTCGTGATGACGTCAACACGCAGCTTCGCCAGAAGTTCGGCCGTCTCGCCCGCGTTCGGATCCATGAGCATGACGTTCGCGCCGATGGGCTTGTCGGTCATCGAGCGGGCGATGCGCACCTGCTCCTCGACCCAGTCGAGCGGCGCGCCGCCGCATGCGATGATGCCGAGGCCGCCGGCCTCGCTCACCGCGCCGGCCAGGCTCGCATCCGCGATGCGCGCCATCGCGCCCTGCACGACGGGCACCTCGATGCCCAGCAGTTCCGTTACCCGCGTCTTCATGCTCATGCTCTCTCTTCCTCGAACCCACGGCCCCGTTCGGGCCCCGTCATACAAGCGGGCCCCGTACGGGGCCCGATCAACGCGCGTTACAGCGAATCGATGTGCGCGACCAGCTGACCCACCGTCTCGATTCCCTCGGGCTCGCCGAACTCGACGTCGCACTTCTCCTCGAGGTCGCAGATGAGCTCGACCATGTCCAGCGAGTCGATGCCGAGCGACTCCAGCGTGGCCTCCTCGGTGATCTTCTCGGCCTCGAGATCGAGGTTCTCGACGAGGACTTCCTTCACGGTGTCGATGGTAGCCATGGTGCGTTCCTTTCGCTTCATGCAATTTAGTTTGATAGTCAAAGTATTTCTCCGGAAGTAATGGTATGGTGACGGGACTCCGATTGCAAGAGCCGCCATGCGCCCTCCACGATTTCTGCGCCCTTCCTCTTATTCCCACCGCCCCGTTCCAGGCGCACCCAAGACAGGCCCCTTCGACGCATCCAGCCGAATAGCCCAACCGCGAACAGGGCGTGAGCGGTCATGCAGTGCGACGAGCAATCGCTGCGTGTGCGAGGAGTGCTGCGTGACCGCTCACGCCCGCCCCGCAGGTCGCAAACTCCTTACGCCTGCGCGTCGAAGAAGCCCTTCACCTTCTTGAGCGCCCCGGCGAACACGCGCTCCTCCTCCTCGGTAAGATCGGCCAACGCCTCGTCGATCATCTGATGGTGGAACAGGTTGTGCGCGCGCAGCACCTGCCTGCCTTTCTTGGTGAGCGAGACCAGCACCTTGCGCCGATCGTCCTCGGCGCGCGTACGTTCCACGAAGCCCTTGTTCGCCAGTTTGTTCACCGCCGTGGTCAGCGTAGCCAAGGTCACGTTCAGGCGCGCGGCTATCACGTTCATCGGATTGCGCTCGTGCAGGCCGATAGCCACGATGGTGTGGACCTCGGTTATGGTGAGCCCGTGCGTCAGGCGGTTGTCCAGCGACTGCTCCTCGATGCGCAGGATGGAGTTGAACGTGCCGGACAGTAGGTCGTCGATTTCCTCGCGCCGTCTTTGAGAAGCGCTCGCCGTCTCGTTCGAACCGTCCACGATCCCCGCCTCCTCGTCCGTCGTTTCACATCGGCCGCATCATACCGTATGTAGTTAGATAGTCAAAGTTTCGACATCGTCGGGCGGTGCGGGGGTGGGCACGAAACGTCGCACGAACCGACCCTCGCTCTTGCTTTTGAGGTAGCGGTACCCGATGACCGAGAACGCAAGCGCTCCGACGAAGTTCACGAACAGGTCTCCCATGGTATCGCGCAGCCCGATGTCCAGATATCCGCCGACACCTAGCTCCTGCCCGTTGACCTCGACGGATTCGATACGGTCTATACGTTGCGGATGCTGCGAGCCCGACGGATCGAGCAGCGTGCTGGAGATGCCGGTCATCACCGTGTCCTTCTGCATGTCGAGTCCGAACATCTCGTCCATGCCGAACTCGAAGAACTCCCACAGCACGCCGATGGTCATGGAAAAGCAGAACGCCACCACCACGCAGAAGAACGGCGACAGAGAGAACGCGATGCGATCCGAGCGGTTAAGGATGGACACGAGGGCAAGGCCTATAGCGGCAGCCAGAAACCCGTTGAACGTATGCAGCAGCGCATCCCAGAACGGGAAGATGGTGTAGAAGTGGAGCAGCTCCCCCAGTATCTCGGCCGCGAAGATGAACAGCGCGATGACCACCTCGAGCGTCTCGGGGATGGAGATGCTGAAGTTCACCTCTATGAACGTGGGGACGAGAAACAGCACGAGCGTGAGCAGGCACAGGAAGAACGCCTCGTAGTTGTCGAAGGCGAGCGAGCCGACCGCGCATGCCAACACGATAAGGCGCAGCACCACGTATACCGCAAACGACCCTTTGTTCTTGCGCATCTCGCGACCCATGGCCGCGAAGACCTCGCGCACCCGTCCCATGCCGGCGCCCTATCGCTCGTCGCGGGCAGGACGAAAGTCCAAGCGCCGAGCACGCGGATCGGCAGAGACGAGCACGACGGCGAGCCGCTGCGCCAGGCGATACGACGCGCCCGTGTCCTGCCCGGTCAGACGATGCTGCACAGGATCGAGCGCGAAGTACTCCGAACCAAGGTTCTTGCACGGGATCAAACCTTCGGCCGTGTTGTCGAGGCGCACGTACGCGCCGTACGTCGCCACCCCCGACACCGTCGCCGAGAACGTCTGCCCCACGAACCGCTCGAGATACTCGATGAGCTTGACCTCCTGCGACTCGCGCGCAGCCTTCTCGGCTATGCGCTCCATGTCGGAGGAGTGCTCGGCGATCCATGGCAGCGCCGATTTTTCCTGGTCGAACTTCTCCGGGCGTCCGCCGATGAGGGCCTTGAGCATACGATGCACCACAAGGTCGGGATAGCGCCTGATGGGAGACGTGAAATGCGTGTAGGCCCCGCTGGCCAGGCCGTAGTGCGCAGCGCAGTCGGGACGGTACACCGCCCGCTTCATCGACCGCAGCAGGAGCGTCGACACGAGCTCGCCCTCGGGACGCTCCGCGCTCGCCTCCAGCACGCGCTGGACGACGTGCGCATCGCCCGCGATGAAGTCGGCTTGATCGATGTCGCGGAACCACGCGAAGTCCTGGAACACGGGCACGAGCGCCGCCAAGCTGTCGGCCGAAGGCTGCTCGTGGACGCGGTACAGGCTGGGGAACTTCGCATCGCGCAGGTGCTTGGCGACGGTCTCGTTCGCAAGGATCATGGCCTCTTCGATGAGCGAGGTCGCGTCGGTCTTGACGCGCAAGTCGATACCCGTCGGACTCCCCTCCTCATCGAGAACCACGCGCGCCTCGACCGAGTCGAAGTCGAGGCCGCCCGCCCTCTCGCGGGAGGCGAACCGCTGCTTCGCCAGGCGCGACAGCGCGGCGAGGCGGTCGGAAAGCCCGTCGCCCGGCGCGCAAGCGCCGTCGCGCCGCACGAGATCCTTCGACTCCGCGCCTTCGGCGCTCCGCTCAGGATGACAACGGTCCAGCAGCGCCTGCGCTTCCTCGTACGACAGGCGCGCATGCGAGCGGATGAGCGCCGGATACAGATCGTAGGCCACGAGCCGCGCCCGATCGTCGAGGTAGAGGTCGGCCGTCATCGTACGACGCACTTCGTCGGGCTTGAGCGAGCACAGATCGCCCGACAACTCGTCGGGCAGCATGGGAATCACACGGTCGACGAGGTACACGCTGGTCGCCCGCCTGCGCGCATCGAGGTCGAGCGAGGAATTCCACGGCACGTAGTGCGCCACGTCGGCGATATGCACGCCCAACCGCCAACGCGCCACCCCGAGCCCGCGCTCGTCCACCACGCGGATGCCGGTTCCAACCCCGCAGGTCGAAACGGGCTCCAGGCTGACCGCATCGTCGAAGTCCCTCGCATCGGCCGGATCGATGGTGAACGTGAAACGCTCCCTCAAGTCGCGGTACCCCGACGCCAACGCGCCGTCCTCGTCGAGCACCGCGCTTCGCGCCTCCGAAAGCGCCCCTTCGGAGAACACCGTCTCCAGCTTGTGACGGGCGATCACCACGTCTACGGCCGCGTGCTCGTCGTCGGCGAGCCCGAGCACCTCCTCGATAACGCCGGTGGCCGCCGTGTTGCGCGAAGGAAACGTCGTGATGCGCACGCGCACGAGCGATCCGTCTTCGATGTCGGGCCGGTCGGCACGCATGGTGAATATGTCATAGGGGATGTTCGCATCTTCGGGCACGACCACGCCGAAAGGTTCGGCCACCTCGTAGCGCCCCACGAGCGTGTCGTGCGCACGGTCGACGACCCGCAGCACGCGCGCCGCCGGCTTCTCTCCTGCGCGAAGATCTGCTTTGCGTTCATGTGGCTGCTTCTTGCGGCCGCTCTGCACGGGCAGCGGCGCCACTTCCACGAGATCGCCGTCGAACGCACCCGCCATCTTGGATTCCGGAACGAAGAACTCGCCCTCCGCCGTCTGCACGAAGCCGAAGCCGCCTCCGCGCACGCTCAGCACGCCCCGCGGGTTGCTACGGGGATGCCGGCGCGTATGGGAACGCGTCCGCCCCACGGCTAGCCCTTCACGAGGGACTGGGCGGTTTCGAGCGCGAGAGCCTTCTGGTTATCCTCGCCCTCCGCCAAACCCACCATCACGTCGGGGGTGACGCCCACGCCTTCGATGTCGTGTCCGAGCGGGCTCTTGTAGAACGCGGCGGTGTAGCGCAGCGCTCCGCCGAAACTCAAATCGCGCGTCACCTGCACCGAGCCCTTGCCCAACGTCGTGGATCCCACGAGCGTGGCGCGCTGGTTGTCCTTGAGCGACGCGGCCAGCACCTCGGCGGAAGCGGAGGTCTTGCCGTTCACGAGCAAGACCAGCGGCTTCTCCGTCACGTAGGGGCGCGAGGTGGTCTTGGACGTCTCCTCGGCCTTCGTCTGGATCTTCACAATGGTGCCGCTCTTCACGAACAGGCTGGCGATATCCACCGACTGCGTGAGGAAACCGCCGGGGTTGTCGCGGATATCGAGCACGAACGATGTGGCGCCTTGCGACTCGAGGTCGGCGACCGCGTTCTTCACGAGGTCTGCCGCGTTCTGCGTGATCTGCTTGAGCTTGATGTAGCCCACCGTGTCGGAAAGCTCGGTCTCCACGTTCTTCACCGCGTAGTTCGAGCACACGAGCGTCGTAGTGAACTCCTCGCCGCCCTCGTCGTCGAGCGAGCTGGCGCGCCGCCACGTGATGACGACGTTCTCGCCCTCCTCGCGCTTGAGCGCGGAGGTCACCTCGTTCGTGGTCCACTCGTGTCCGCGGTCGCCGTCGATGGCCACCACGAAATCGCCGCTGCGCACGTCGGCCATCTGGGCGGCCGAACCCTCGAACACGTCGGCCGCGTAAGCGCGCCCTTTGTATTCGGAGAACAGCACGCCGATGCCCGCCGACTGCTCGGCGCTGTCCTGCATGAGCGCGGCGTAGCGCGCAGGATCGTAATAGCGCAGATACGCGTCTTCCGTCGTGTCCGAAAGCGCGTTCAGCACGTTGGTCGTGGCCATGTTCAAATCGTAGGAGTCCAAGCTGTCGTTGTCGATGATGCCCTCGACCTCCTCCACGCGCGCCCCGAGGGAGTCGTAGGTGTCGCCCGACGTGGTGGATCCCGGATTGCGGTCGACGTCCACCACAAGCGACGTGAAGCCGAGCGACTCGAGAAGAGAAGCGTCGCCTCGCGCAGTAAAGCCCGCGACGAAAGCGACGCTCACGACGATGACGACGATGCAGGCCTTGATAAGGCGCATGTTGCGCGCCCGCGCTCGACGGGCGGACGCCGCAACATGCGAAGTGTCAGTATGCTTGGCCATGGCCGTTCAACCGGTTACACCTTGAGGTAGCGGCGCATGGCGAACGCCGAACCCAGCAGGCCGATGAGCAGGCCCGCGCCCACCAGCACGGCGTAGATGAACAGGAAGGTGTTCAGGCTCAGGTCGAAGTTGAGGAACATGAGCGCGCTCTGCAGCTTCGGCAGCGCGAGCGTGCGCAGAAGCTCAAGGCAGCCCACCGCCAAAAGCGAGCCGATGATGGCGTGCAGCGCGCCTTCCATGAGGAAGGGCCCGCGGATGAAGCCGTTCGACGCGCCCACGAGGCGCATGATGGCGATTTCCTTGCGGCGCGCCAGAATGGCCAGGCGGATGGTGTTGTTGATGAACACCATGGCGATGAAGATGAGCAGAGCCACCAGCGCGATGCCGATGTAGCGCACGTAGTTCGTGAGCGTGAACAGGCGGTCGACCGTCTGCTGGCCGTACTTGAGCGACTGCTCGGGCGTGTCGTACCCGATGATCTGCTGGTAGGTGGAGTTGCCGCGGATCGCATCGGCCACCTGCTCGACCAGCTGCGGGTCGGACAGCTCGACGTCGATCGAGCGCGGCAGCGGGTTCTGCCCGTCCAGCGTGTCGATGATGTCGGACGTCGTGGAGGAGCGGAACTTCTCGAGCGCCTGCTCCTTGTTCGTGAAGCCCACCGATGCCACGCCGTCGAGCCCCTCGATGAAGTTCTCGACCGACTGGATATCGGCATCGGAGGCATCGTCGGACACGTAGGCCGTGATGGACACCTCGCTCTCCACCGACGAGACGAGCTTCTCGACGACGAAGCCGCCGACGAGGAACACGCCGATGATCAGCAGCGACAGGAAGATGGTCACGATGGATCCCAGCGCCGTCGACAGGTTGCGCGTGAAGCCCTTGAGGGACTCCTTGATAAAGTAGAAGAAACTAGACATCGAAACCGTACACCCCCCGATCCTGGTCGCGGGTGAGGTGTCCGCGGTCGAGCGCGATGACGCGTCGGCGCATGTTGTCCACCATCTCGCGGTCGTGCGTCGCCACGAGCACCGTGGTGCCCGTGCGGTTGATGCGCTCGAGCAGATCCATGATGCCGCGCGACGTCTGCGGGTCGAGGTTGCCGGTAGGCTCGTCACACACCAGAAGCGGCGGGCGGTTCACGATGGCGCGCGCGATGGACACGCGCTGCTGTTCGCCGCCGGACAGCTGGTCGGGGCGCTTGTTGAGCTTGTCCTGCAGACCGACGAGGCGCAGCACCTCGGGTACCTGCGTCTTGATGACGTGGCGGCTCTTGCCGATTACCTCGAGCGCGAACGCGACGTTCTCGAACACGGTCTTGTTCGGCAGCAGCTTGAAGTCCTGGAACACGCAGCCGATGTTGCGGCGCAGGTAGGGCACGCGCCAGTTGCGCATGGTGGTCAGGTCCTCGTCCGCGACGTAGATGTGGCCCTGCGAGGGCTTCACCTCTCGGATGAGCATGCGGATGAACGTGGACTTGCCGGAGCCGGAATGGCCCACGAGGAAGATGAACTCGCCCGCGTAGATCTGCAGGGATATATCGTTAAGCGCCGGCTTGTTCGGCTGAGCCGGGTACACCTTCGTCACATGGTCGAACGTGATGACCGGCGTGCCTGTTTGCTGGGGAATGTCATCGACTTCCAGCACCGGCAGCGACGCAGAAAGCTGCGACGTGGTCTGCCGCGCGGGCGCCGCGTGGGCGCCGCCGCGTCGTGCGGGACGCGCGGGAACCCCTTGGCTTATGTCGTTCGTCACAGAGTGCTCCGTTCGAATAGTAGGGTACTGAGACGGGTTGATTCTAGCAGAAGCACTATCGGGCCATGACCTTCTTCACAGCTTCGACAATCGCCCTGGAACCCAGGTCGAAGTAGTCGAGCAGCTCCTCGAATTCGCCCGATTTGCCGAACTGGTCGCGCATGCCCACGAACTCGACCGGAGCCGGATTCGAGCGCGCGAGCGTCTCGGCCACGGCCGACCCGAGGCCGCCGTACACGCTGTGCTCCTCGGCGACCACGGCGCGCCCCGTCTTCCCCACCGACGCGAGAACGGTGTCCTCGTCGAGGGGCTTCACGCTGAACGCGTCGATGACCTCGACCTCGACGCCCTCGGCGGCCAGCATCTGGGCAGCCTTCAGCGCCTGCTCCACCTCGACGCCGCAGGCGACGATGGTGGCGTCCGAGCCTTCGCGCAGCACGTAGGCGCGCCCGAGCTCCAGCTCCACCCCGTCGGCATAGACGGCCGGCACCGATGCGCGGCCCATGCGCACGTACACAGGGCCTGGCGTTTCAGCAGCCAGTCGGATGGCCGCGCGAGCCGCGGCGTAGTCCGCCGGCACGAGCACGCGCGTGTTCGGAAGCCCGCGCATGAGCGAAACGTCCTCGAGCATCTGATGGCTGCCGCCGTCGGGGCCGACGGAGATGCCGGCGTGCGTGGGGGCGATCTTCACGTCGAGGTTGCTGTAGCACACGGTGTTGCGGATCTGGTCGTAGGCGCGACCCGTTCCGAACACGGCGAACGAGCCGGTGTAGGCGATATGGCCGGTGGCCGCGAGGCCGGCGGCCACATCCACCATGTTCTGCTCGGCGATGCCGCAGTTGAACAGACGGTCGGCGAAGCCCGCGTCGGCCAGCTTCTTCGTGGTGGTGGAGCCCGTCAGATCGGCGTCCACGGCCACCACAGGCAAACCCTCGTTCGCCAGCTCGGCCAACGTGGCGCCGTATGCGGCGCGCGTGGCACGTTTGACCTGGGACTGCTCTTCGTTCGCCAGCTTAACCACGGCTGGACTCCTCTCCGCTCGGCGCCGCCAGCTCGGCCAGCGCGGTCTCCATCTGCTCGGCGTTCGGCGCCTTGCCGTGCCAACCCGCCTGGTTCTCCATGAACGACACGCCCTTGCCCTTCACCGTGCGCGCGATCAGCGCATGGGGCTTGCCCGCGCGATCGGCCTTCGCCGCAGCGAGCGCCTCCACGAGCGCGGCCATGTCGTGGCCGTCCACTTCGCGCGCATCCCAGCCGAAGGCCTGGAACTTCGCTGCGAGATCGCCCGGATCGCACACATCGGCCGTGTCGCCGTCGATCTGCAGGCAGTTGCGGTCCACGACGGCCACCAGGTTGTCGAGGTTGCGATGCGCCGCGAACATGGCAGCCTCCCATACCTGCCCTTCCTGGCATTCGCCGTCGCCGAGCAAGGCGAACACGCTCTGCGGCTTGCCGTCCAGCTTGAGACCGGCCGCGGCGCCCGCCGCGACGGACAGGCCCTGGCCGAGCGAGCCCGTGGACACCTCGACGCCCGGCACGAGGTTCGAGTCGGGATGGCCCTGCAGTCGCGTGCCCAGCTTGCGCAGCGTGAGCAGCTCCTCGCGGGGGAAGTAGCCCGCCTGGGCGAGCACGGCGTACAAAGCCGGAGCCGCATGGCCCTTCGCCAGGATGAAGCGGTCGCGCTCTTCCCAATCGGGTCGCTCGGGATCATGATCGAGCACTCCGCCGAAGTACAGCGCCGCAAGGATGTCGGCGCACGACAGCGACCCGCCGGGATGCCCGCTGCCCGCCTCCGCGATCATGCGCACGATGTCGGCGCGCATGTCGTTAGCACGCCGTTCAAGCTCGGTCATACCGGTTCCTTCCATTATTGGGACACCCTCCATTTGTG
>OLQQ01001121.1_pt1 | contig 11114 bp, 8 predicted proteins | sample 1672041 | NCBI WGS metagenome assembly OLQQ01 (sample SAMEA3136639, study PRJEB25190) | human gut metagenome
TGACTTCGATGGCCACCGCCGCACCATCGCGCGTACCGAGCTGATCGTAGGCAACCTGCTGCAGCTTGGGGTCGATGGAGGTTTCGATGGACGCGCCCTGATCCGTAGCGCCGGTGAGCATGGCCTTGGCCCGCTGCCAGATCAATGAATCGGCCTCACCGTTGAGCAGCATGCTGCGGGAGGCTTCCAGGCCGCGATCGGCGGTCTGGTTGATGGAGAAGAAGCCGGTGACCGGAGCATACAGCGGACCGTTGGAATAGGTGCGCAGGTATTTGAACGCGTCGTTGACCGGTTCGGATTTGGCCATGACCGTGCCGTCCGAGGCCAGAATGGCACCGCGGTAGGCACCGAGCTGGTGGTACAGCGAACGGGCGTTGCGCGGATCGTTGTTCAGCGCGTTGGCCCGTACCGCCATGATGATGGTGGACGACAGGCCGAGAATCACGAACAGCGCGACCACGGCGGTGAAAAGCTGACGAAGATATTTGTTCATACGCGAGTGCCTCCGTTAACGGGAGGAAGCGGGGGAATCGTGCCGGTAGGCGTGTACGGTTCATCGGCTTCGGCATACGACGGAGTGGTGGTATCCACGATGGGGTCGTCAAACGATTCCGACTCGGACTGCGACGCCGTAGCCGACGCGCTGCGAGGCTGAACGATCGGCTCAGTGGCGCGGGCCCGGGCCTCAAGTTCCTTGTTGCGCAGCACGGCCAAAGCCTCGTACTGGAACGTATCCGAGGTCAGCTCCGGCTCGGGCGCATTGGCCGAGTTCGAGATGATGATGAGCAGGGTCGCGAGAATATAGTTGGCGATCAGACTGGAGCCACCGGCCGCCATATAGGGCAGGGTCAGACCGGTCAGAGGAATCACCAGCGTGATGCCGCCGACCACGGTGAACACCTGGAAGGCCATGGTGAACACCAGTCCGGAAGCGAGCAGCTTGCCGAAGCCATCCTTGATTTTCATGGCGGTGATAAAGCCGGAGGCAATGATGAGCAGGTAGAGCATCAAAATGGCCAGGACGCCCATCAGACCGAGTTCCTCGCCCAGAGAGGCGTAGATGAAATCGGAGTTCGCAAACGTAACGAGCGAAGGATGGCCTTGGCCGAGACCGGTGCCGAGCATGCCGCCTGATGCCAGGCCGAAAATGCCGGTGACCAGCTGCCAGGAGCCGCCGGGGGTCTTGTTGTATTGCTCGTTGCTGAACGGGTGCAGCCAGGCATCGACTCGCTGACCCACGTGGCTGAACATGCCTGCGGCCAGCACGGCACCCGCGGCGAACGCGATCAGACCGATGATGATCCAGCTTTTACGGCCGGTGGCCGTGTACAGCATGGCCACGAACATGGCGAAGAACATAAGCGAGGTGCCCAGATCATGCTGCATGATGAGCACGCCCATCGAGGCGATCCACACCACGATGATCGGGCCGAGATCCTTGATACGCGGCAGCTGCAGACCGAGCATCTTCTTACCGCCCACGGCCAGCTGGTCGCGATGGTCGAACAGGTAGGCGGCGAAGAAGAACGCAAGGAACAGCTTGGCGAACTCGCCCGGCTGGAACTGGCCCAGTCCCGGAATCCTGATCCAAATGCGCGCGCCGTTCACTTCCTGGCCGACAAACGGCAGCATCGGGGCGAGCAGCAGCACCAAGCCCACCACCATCGACACGTAGGAGAAGCGCCGCAGCACGCGGTAGTCCTTCAGGAAGATGATGAGCAGCGCGGAAAGCACGATGGCGATGCACAGCCAGATCAGCTGACGTTGGGCAACCGCCCAACCTTCGCTCTGGTCAATGCGGGCGATCATGGTCACGCCGGTGGCGGTCAGCAGTAGCACGCAAGGCAGAATCGACTGGCTGGCGTACGGCTGGAAGCGCACAATCAGCCCCCACAGCACCAGAAACAGCACTACGGCCAATGCCAGCATGCCGGCGTATTGCATAGGGAATTCGCCGGCGGTGCGCTGGAACATCTGGATGAACGCCAACGCACTGATTGCCATGGCAATCAGCAACAAAGAAATCTGACGTAGACGGGTAACGATCATTGAGAATCTCCCGTGGCCGCGTTGTCGGCCGCTCCGATACCGGATTTATCCGAGGAATCGGATGAGCTTGACGAACCGGACTTGTCTGACGAGGAGCCGGACTGGCTGGACGAATCCTTGGTGCCGTCCTTGGAATCGCTCTGGGAACTGTCTTTGGAACTGTCCGGGGAATTGGACGCCTCGGCCTTCTTGGCGGCGTCGGCTTCCTGCTGCTTGGCCAGTTTGCGCATTTCGGTGCGGATAATACCCACATGCGACTGCGCTTCGTCCAACGAACCGACTGTGATGCCTTGGCTCAGCTGGTCACGCCATGTCTGAGGCAGGTCCGCGGTGGCGATATTGGTGGTCTGCACTTCGTGCGAAAGCTCAAGTCCAAAGAGATTGGTCGGCACGCCACGATAAATGGCTACGGTGCCGTTGCTATCTCCCACGTAGTAGTGCGTCTGGCTCCACGTGTACGCGCCCCAGCCAGCGCCGGCCAATGCCAGCACGGCAAGAATGCAGGTAATAATCACCGCAAGCTTATTGCGGCGCTTCTTGGTGCGCGTGGCCTTCTTCTGCTCGACCTGCTCATCGCGGATGGCTTTGGCCACATCCGGGTCGTTGGGGTCGGCGGACAGGCGCCCATCCGGCTTTTGCACCACCGGAATCTCACCGGTATCGGGATTGGCTCGTTCACCGGTCTCCTCGCGGACGGTGGACGGCTGCACCACGCGTGTGGACGACGGTTTGGCCGTGGTTTGCGTGGTCTCCGCCTCGTGCGCGCTGGCGGGCTGAATCAATGCTGCGGCGCGCTGGGCGGGGGAATCATCCTCCCGCAGTGCGGGCGCGGTAGCCACCGGCTCGTTGACGATGTCGGCAATCGGCTCAAGATTACGGCTGGCGGCACCGCCGACCAACGGCGTTTGGTGCGGCAGATCGAACGCATCGGCATCCAACGCCAACGTGGCATCCGCAATAACGGCCGTGACATTATCGGTGCTGCCCGCCCGCAGTGCCATCTGCACCAGACGCTGCGCGCATTCGCCCTGATCGGACAGCGTGGTCATCGTCTCTTCGATGGTGGAATCTTCCAGCACACCGCACAGGCCGTCCGAGCACAGTAGCCAACGGTCGGCGGGGTGGGCTCGGCGAACCGAAATATCCGGGCGCGGGTCAATGTCAAAGTCGCCAAGCACGCGCATCACGACGTTGCGCTGCGGGTGGTTCTTGGCTTCGGACGGGGTGATACGACCGGTGTTGATGAGGTGCTGCACGTAGCTGTGGTCGCACGTGATGCGGCTCAGGCGTCCGTCGCGCAGCAGGTAGGCGCGCGAATCGCCGATATGGGCGATGACCCAGTAGCCGGCCACCAATGCCACTGCGGTAACGGTGGTGCCCATGCCGGCAAGCTTGCGTTCGCGCTTGGCCTTGCCGACGATGGCGTCATGCGCGGCCATAACGGAGGTCTCCATCATGCGGGAGATCGTCTCGACGTTGCCACCGGTGTCGTCCTGCTCGATGTGGGCCAGCGACCGGATGGCGATGGAGGATGCCGTATCGCCGCCGGCGTGACCGCCCATGCCGTCGCACATGGCGATGAGATGCTCGCCGGCGAAGGAGGAATCCTGATTGTTCGCGCGCACGGTGCCCACATCGGACACCGTGGTGGAATACAGGAACAGCGGTTGTGAAGCGGCGGATTTTGGCATGCGGCTACCTCAGTTCGAAGGTGGTGGCGCCGATGCGCACAGGAATACGAGCGGGCAGGATGGTGGGGCGGCTGATGCGCTGCTGGTTGACCACGGTGCCATTGGTGGAGTTCAGGTCTTCAATGGCCCACTGCCCGGAGCGCGTGTCACGGTAGACACGGGCATGGTGGGAAGACACGAATTCGTCATCGAGCACCACGGTGTTCGAGGCGGCGCGGCCAAGCGTGATGTCGGCTTCGGCCAGCGGCACGGAGCTGCCGGCAAGCGGACCATCGATGATGACCAACAGGGTAGGCTGCGCCGAGGCGGCGGACGACGCGGAAGCGCTGGGCTGGCGATGCGGGCGCGGCGCAGCTGCCTGCGGCGTTTCGGCCTTGGCCTTATGCGCTTCACGCTCACGGCGACGACGCGCGCGCGAAGGTCGCGGACTGAACGTCTCGATGTCCTTGCGCAGCGAACGTACGGCCAGCCAGATGAATATCCACAGCAGGATCAGGAATCCATACTTGAGCAGGGCGAATGTCAGTTCGGTCATAAGTGGACGACTTTCGGGCGTGTGCTCGACTACTCCTGGGCTTGGGCGGAGGCCCAGTACAGGATGCGGGTACGGCCGATGGTGATGGTGTTGCCGTCGAGCAGCGTGGCGGCGGGCACTTGGTGGCCCTCCACGTACGTGCCGTTGGTCGAACCCAGGTCGCGGGCGATCACGCCGTTATCCGTGATGTCGATTTCCAGGTGCTTGCGGGAGATGCCCGGATCGTCGATGACGATATCGCAACCGGAACCGCGGCCGATTACCGTCTTGTCTTTGGTGAGCAGGTACTGGTTGCCGTTCACCTCGAGCACCGGGCTATCCTCGGTCTGCGCATCGGTGGTGACCGGCACGGCATTGCCCTGCACGGATTCGGAGGTGAGGTTGAAGTTGCCCTTGGACAGGTCAAGGTCTTCCTCGAAGATCACGATCACCGGGCCCACGAAGGCGTAATGCTGGCTCTTCGCGTACTCGGTGAGGTTATCGGCCAGTTCGTTGGCCAGGGTCTCGCTACCCCATGCCTCGATACGGTCGAAGTCAGGAGTACTGAGCTTGAAACGGTATTCATTCGGGGCCACCGTGCGGTCACGGCCCACGGGCATGGCCTCGGCGTCAATCTCGCGCTCCAAGGCGCTGGAAAGATCGACAGGCTGCAGGTCTTTGGAGCCAAACTTGGCGAATACTCCGTTGACTGCACCCTCCACGCTTTTTTCAAAACGGTCGAGAACGCTCATAGTCCTCCCTTTCTAATCTTCACCCATCCTACGCGGTGATGGGAATATGAGACAAAAAACCGGTCTTTCACGTGACGATGAGTGCAAAATATCCAAAAATTCAGGGCGGAAATGGGTGCGGCGCACCACCCGAGGTGCTTTACCGGTGGAGCACCTCGGGTGGGATGCGCGTGTTATCGATTTGTCAGGCCAGCGCGTCGCGCAGGAAATCGCGCTGGAGGGTGAGCAGGTTTTCGGCCACGGTCTCGTCATTGGTCATATGGGTGATGCCCGTCAACGGCAGGAAGGTGTGCGGGCGACCCGCCGCCATCAGGGCTTGCGAGAGGCGCAGGCTGTGGGCGATGGTGACGTTGTCGTCGGCGAAACCGTGGATCAGCATAAGCGGGCGCTCGAGTTTCGGTGCGTCCTGCACGATGCCGTTTCGGTAGTAGACATCCGGGTCGAGGCCTAGATAGCGCTCGGTGTAGTGCGTGTCGTACAGCGTCCAGTCGGTGGGCGGGGCGCCGGCGCATGCGGCCTTGAACACGTTCGGCGCGTCCAGCACGGCCAGTGCGGACAGGAAGCCGCCGTACGACCAGCCGATCATGCACACCTTGTCGAGGTCCGGCATGGGAATCGCCTCCCGCTGGCGGGAGGTGGCGCGAAGCGCCGGTGGGTGGTTCTCGGCGTCTGCCTGATCGCCCGCAGCCGGCTGTGCCGCACGTGATTCCACATCGGCGTTGAGCCGGGCGACGGCCTCGGGCAGGGCGTTGACGGCCTCGACCTGATCGGCCAGCGTTACGTCCTTCATATCCTCGAAGATCTCGCGGTCCCATGCCGGGCCGCGGCCGGTGGTGCCACGGCCGTCTGCCGTGACCACCAGGAAGCCTTGGTCGGCCCACCACTGGCCCTCCCAGTAGAAGGACTGCGAGGCGATGACCTGCTGGAAGCCGGGCCCGCCGTACGGCTTCATCAGCACCGGCAGCTTCTCGGCGTGCGCGTACGGGCTTTCCGGGCTCGGCGCGATGATCGCCGTGTACAGCTGGTGCTCGCCCAGTCGCGTAAACGTGACGTTCGGTGTAAAGCCGGGTTCGGCCGCCGTGGACGCGATAGTGGCGCTCTGTTCTCCCAGAATATGCCGCATCTGGGCGCGGGCGGAACGCATATCGCGGCCGGAGACCACGATGCCGCGCTCGCCGCGCGAGGCGGTCCACTGGCCGGGATCGGTCGTGACCGGCGTGATCGTGCCGTTGTAATCGATACTCACCACGTCGAAACTGCGGGCGTCGTGGTCGCCGAATACGGACTCGGTGGCGGCCGCATCGGCCCAAGCGTCCGGCACCTCAGGCGCGATTTCGGGCGCGCGCTGCACCACGGCCAGCACATCCTCGTCGGTCACGGCGAGCACCGTGCGCACGTTCCAGCCAGCCGGCGTGAACGGGCGGCCGTCCATTGTCAGACGGTTGGTGTCCGTGGCCATATCGTTGAGCGAGCACACCAGACGACCATCCGGCGTGTAGGCGGGCGTGCCGTGAACCAGGTCGATCCACTGCTCGTTCGCGTGCTCCTCAAGCACACGCGTGGCACCCAGCGCGGCCCCATCCGCCGCGACTGCCACCTCAAGCACCTGATCGCGGGTCTGACGGCGGTTCTGCACCAGCACCAGCGGATCGTGGCCGCGACGCCAGTTCACGGCGGCCACATACTCGTACGCCTCGCGATCCCAATCCACATCGGCGTTGCCGGTGATGCCTGCGTACCGGTCGTTCTCATCGAACGCCAGCGTGATCACGGTCAGATACACGTCGGCATTGCGGGTCAGCGCGCGCGGGTAACGGCGGCCGGCGTCCGGCTTCTCGGGGTCGGCCGGATCGCTGATGTACCAGGTCGGCTCGTCGGCGGTGTCGAAGGACTCGAACAGCACATGCTGCGAATCCGGGGCCCACCAGAAACCGTCGTACCGGTCCATTTCTTCGCCGGCCACGAACTCGGCCAGACCGATTTTCCACGTGTTTTCGGCCGGATTGCCGTCCTCATCCTCCACGCTCACGCCGTAGACGGCGGTGATGCGGTCACCTAGTTCGCCGCCGATATCGACCAGCATCAGGTAGCTGCCCGTGGTGTACAGCACATGTTCGCCATCCGGGGCGATGCGCGGGTTCAGCACCGGCGTGTACATCGCCGGGTCCTCATCGAGCCATTCGCCGGCCAGTTCACGGGTGTGCGGCTCGGGTGCGCCGGTCTCGTCATTCCAATCGATGTCGGTCAGGAACAGGCGGCCGTTGATGGTGAACACGATGCGATTGCCGTCGTCATCTGCGGAGTATCCGACGATGCCGGTGCCGCCTTCGCGCGCACGCTCGCGGCGGGCCTTCTCCTCGGCCGGCACGTCCTCGCTGTCGGCGGTTGCGCCCAGCAGTTCGCGCGGGTCGGCCAGCTTGGTCTCATGGTGTTCGCCGGACCCGTCGAACCAGCTCAGCCACAGTGCGGTCACCAGATCCTCGGGGCCGTCGGAGCGCAGGAACAGGGCCCGCGAGCCGTCGCCCACGGTCTGTGCGGAGCGCGGTGCGCCGCAGCCGAAGCGCAGCGTGCGCGCCCGGAGGCGTGGGAAATGCTTGATTGCGTCATTGACATCATTGGTTTCGCTCATACCTCACAACCTACGCGCCTGTGCGGTCAGTGGCGCGCAGGCTTGCGACGCATTCCCGGGAATGTGTCGTGGTGTGGGTGCGAGGTGTGGGCGTGAGGCTTGTCCTAAGATGGGAGCCATGCAGGTGACGATGATCGACGAAAACAAGTACGCCGAAACGATGACCGACGTGGTGCTGCCCGCGCTCGAACAATGCTGCGAGGAGGGCTGGTTCGATCCGTCCGCCGCCGAACGTTCGGCCGGGATCGAGCCGCTGTCCGGCATTATGGACACCGGCGGCCGCTCGGGCCAGCTGCACTACCTGTGCTACGACTCCGCCAAATTCGACGCGATTCGCGAGCAAGGCGCCACCGCCACCTTCCGCGGGGCCATCGTCATCAGCCACGGCTTCACCGAGTTCGCCGAAAAGTACGACGAGCTCGTCTGGTACTTCCTGCTTGCCGGCTACTCGGTGTGTGTACTCGAGCATCGCGGCCACGGCAAGTCCGCGCGCGACGTGGACAACCGCTGCATGGTGTGGATTGATGACTGGCAGCGCTACGTGGCCGATCTGGCCGGCTTCGCCGAAACCATCGGCCAGCAGTACGCGGCCGGCATGCCGCTGAACCTGTTCTGCCATTCGATGGGCGGCGGCATCGGCGCGGCCGTGTTGGAGCGATACCCCACCCTGTTCGACAAAGCGGTGCTCTCCGCCCCGATGATCGCCCCCGCCACCGGCATGCCGCTGGGCGTGGCCCGTGTGCTGGTCGGCGCGCTGTGCGGACTCGGCTTCGGCAAGAAGCGCGTGTTCGGGCAGTCGGGCTTCACGCCGGAATTCTCGATGGAAGGCAACGAGGGCGCTTCCGAAGCGCGTGAACGCTGGTACTTCAAGCTGCGTTGCGAGAATAGCGAATACCAGACCTACTGCGCGGCGTTCGAATGGGTGCGCCAGGCGTTGAAGCTCAACCGGGCCATACTGAATCCGTCCGCCTGCGCCGAAGTGGAGACGCCGGTGCTGCTCTTCCAGTCCGGACGCGACATCTGGGTACTCAATAAGCCGCAGAATCACTTCGTCCAACTGGTCAAGGACGGCGGCGGCGAGGCGAACATCGTGCGCTTCCCCGAATCGCGCCACGAAATCTTCTCCATGCCCAACAGCACTTACAAGCCCTACCTCGAAAAGATCCTCGGCTTCTACGACGACCCCATGATTGCCTGCGCCGCGTACTGATGTAGCTCTTCACCCATTGTTCACCGTGCGGTCACCTTGTGGCCCGGCCCGCTTTAGATGGCGGGAGAGCCATGGAATTATGGGCATAATGTCTTCTCTCCGCCGCCGCGGTTGCGGCCGCGGTATGTGCCGGCGTGCTCGCGTTGACCGGTTGCACGGCGTTCAATAATTCCGATGACGGCACAGCGGACGGCAACGGCACGTCCGCCACCACGCAGACCTTCCAGCCGTCCGGCGGCAAACCGACTGCCACCCTGAGCATTGCCTCCGGCTCCGAAAACAAGGAAGTCGCCGTCGCCATCCAGAAAGCGGCCGACCAATCCAACGTAGCCGTGACGATGCACTACATGGGTTCGCTGGAGATTATGAACGCGCTCAAGGCCGGCGGCCAGGATCACGACGCCGTCTGGCCTGCCTCCTCGATGTGGATTTCGATGGGAGACACCAAGCACATCGTCAAAGACGCGGCCAGCACCTCCACCACGCCGATCGTGTTCGGCATCGCCAAATCCAAGGCCGTCAAACTCGGCTGGGCTGACGACACCGGCGCCACCAAGCCCGTCTCCACCGCGGACATCCTCGCCGCGGTCAGCGACGGCAAACTCACGTTCTCCATGACCTCCGCCACGGTGATCGACAGCGCGCTCAACGTCTACCAGACCGCGCTCAGGAAACCCAGCTGGACCATTTGGGTGGTCGATTACTCCGGTTCGATGTCTGGAGAGGGCAAGAACGGCGTGGTCAAAGGCCTGAACGCGGCGCTCGACCCGGACCAGGCCAAGAAGTCGTACATCGAGCCCGCCAGCGGCGACGTGAACATTCTCATCCCGTTTGAAACCGAGGCCCACCGCCCGGTCAAGGCCACTGGCACAAGCACCAGCGACCTGCTGCATGAGGCCGATGCCACCGATGCCAGCGGCGGCACCGATATCTATGAAGGCCTGCTGAGCGCGCTCGACGAGCTGCCCAGCGAGTCGGAAGCCTCGCAATACACCACCGCCATCGTGCTCATGACCGACGGCCGCTCCAACTCCGATCATCAGGATGAATTCGAAAGCGCCTATAAGTCGCGCGGCCGTGATCTGCCGATCTTCTCCATCATGTTCGGCGATGCCGATCCCAGCCAGCTGAAGTCTCTCGCCACCCTGAGCAACGCCAAGGTATTCGACGGCCGCTCCGGCGACCTCGCCGCCGTCTTCCGCCAAGTCAAGGGCTTCAACTGATGCTCCAGGTAATCTGTGGATTCGTTGTCGGACTGCTGCTCGCCGGGCTCGGTTTCGGACTGGTCGGCGGCGGAGTGCCCGGCCTGATCGTGGCCGTGGTACTGGCCGCACTTGGGTATATCGCCGCCTCCACGCTCACCGAGCCGGAGCGACGCATCGGCAAAATGCTGGTTTCCGCCTTGCCCAACGGTCAGAAGACCGCCGATACGATCGACGCGGCGAACGCTCAACTCAACTCGATCGCCATGCTCACCAAGCAAGTACGTGACCCAGCCGTCAAAGCCGAAGCCAACGACTTCATCGCCGCTACCAAAGATTGAGTGCAATACGTGACCCGAGACACCTCCGCCTACCCGACGTTGCGCCACTACATCACCGTGTACGGCGAGCAGACCGAGAAACTGTTGCGCTCCTACGTGGACGTGGAAAGTTCCGGCGCACGCGATCAGATAGCCACGGCACGAATCGAAACCATCGAGGCGCTGCAAGTGCTCGAACAGACCGCCGCCGGCGAACTCAGCCGGGCGGTAAGCGCCAAGACGTTGGGCATTACGGCCGACTCCGACGCCATCCAACGGTTGGCCCGCATGGATGGATACGACGACGTCGCACCTTCGCCTGTGCCTTCCTCGGCTGCTGATGAAGGACGGCATGCACCCAGTCAGACTCCATCTGGCGGCCCGGCTCACCAGTCGGACCAGAAAACGGACGCACAATGAAACTCTCCAAATCAAAAATCATCGGACTGATCGCCCTGCTTGCGGTAGTGGGCGTGGTCTGCGGCACGCTGGTGTGGCGGCAATCGCAACCAGCGCCGGCCGAACCGACCGAACAGGTGAGCATCACCGGCTACCTGGGCGGCGAGAAAATCGGCCTGTTCGATGACGCCAAGTTCAAGGCGCTCGCCGCCAAGCAAGGCATTGCCATCGACTATCGCAAGGCCGGATCGCCGGCCATGATGGATACGGACCGGAAAGGCATGGGTTACCTGTTCCCCTCCTCGCGCGCGGCCGTCGAATACGGCAATGCGAAAGGCGTCAAGGCCC
>OLQQ01001122.1_pt1 | contig 11100 bp, 8 predicted proteins | sample 1672041 | NCBI WGS metagenome assembly OLQQ01 (sample SAMEA3136639, study PRJEB25190) | human gut metagenome
CCAGACCGCTGCAGCTGCGAGCCGGGTCGCGCAGGAGGGGCTTTACGGAACGGGGCGCGCATTCTCCGCGTCGATCTTCTCGGCGTTCGTTGGCACGGCGACAGGTTCTGCGGCAGACGGCGTACGCCGCGGCAGCACCGGCATGGTGATCGCGTTCGCGGGGCATGCGTCCACGCAGGCGCGGCACTTGGTGCATTCGCTCCATGCCGCCTGCGAAAGCTGCGGGTGGCGCGGGTCGATGCCCTCCTCGCAGACGCGGCCGCAGGCCCCGCACGCGCCGCCCTTCGCCGTTTCCAGGCACTTCGCATCGTCGATCGTGGGCACGAAGGTCTTGTTCGCCTTCGCGATCAGGCTCATGAACGCCGAAAGCGGGCACAGCTTATGGCACCACTTCTTGAACAGCAGCACCTCGGCGATAAGCAGCGCGGGCACTACGATGAGCGACCAGGTGACATCGCCGTGTGAGAACAGGTTGATGACCAGCAGGATGGTGGCGAACGTGAGTCCGATGGGGCAGACGAGGCAGAACACCGGGAATCCAAAGATGAAGGTGGACGCCAGCGCGCCGCCCAGCACGAAGTGGCGAGCATCGAGCGCGGCTCCGCGCTTGGAGGCGCAGGACGCGCATCCGCTGCCATTCTTCGACCCCTTCGAGCATGAAACGCCCAGCGCGTCGATCTCGACTTTCGTGAGCGGCGCCGCGGCAGGATCGGCATCGTCGCCGCGTTCGACGGGTTGCTTCTTCGCGAACAAGCCGCGCAACTTCTGCACGAGCGGCACGGGGCAAATCCATCCGCAGAACGCGCGGGCGAACAGAACGATGAGCAGCACCATCACGATCAGCGAGATTACGGCGCGCGGCACCATCATCTTGGAGGCGAGCATCGTTCCCAAGGCGCCCAGCGGGCATAGGATGGAGATGTCCCAGATGCCCGGTGCCGACATGGTGCCGATCCCGACGTTCGTGACGAAGCCGACGGCGACGACGGCCACGATGGCCAGTGCGACGAGGGTGCGCAGCTTCTTGGAGTTCTTCTTCATGAGGGCACCTTATCCTTCAACTTCGTCAAGCGGGTGGACGACGATGGCGCGCGCGGTGGCTCCTTCGGAGATGGAGCCGTTCTGCAGCGAGACGCACACGCTCTCGCACGCGCCGCAGCCGTTGCACTTGTCCTCGATCACGACGGGGCGGTTGTTCTCGTCGAGCTCCATGGCCTCGTAGGGGCAGGCGTCGTAGCAAAACCGGCATCCGATCAGCTTGTACGCCAAGCACCAGTCCGTGTTGATAACGGCTTTGCCGATGATGGTGTTCTCGGCCGTGGCGTCGTCGGGCAGCTTGAGCGCTTCGGTGGGGCAGGCGCTCACGCACAACGGGGTGCCGTCGTGCTCTTCGGCGCACCAGTCGCACCAGTTGGCCGAGAAGTCGAACGTGGGGGTGCGCATGTTCAGCACACCGTCCTCGAGGTGGGCGGGCGCGATGACGTCGCGCGGGCAGATCTCGTAGCACTTCTCGCAGCGGATGCAGGCCGAGATGAGCCGTTCCTCGTCCTGGCCTCCCGGCGGGCGCACGAGCGGTTGCGATCCCGCGTACTTCAATCCGCCTAGACCTAGCATGACCGCAGCGCCGCCTGCGCCCAGGCACAGCGTGCGTCGCGTCATGCCGGCGTAGGTTTTCTCCTGCTTGTTGTCCATCGCTCCTTCTTTCGATCCTGTGCAGTTAGTCTTCGGCCAGCACGTCGTCGAGGAACGTTTGGTCGGTTTGGAGGAACCCGTCCGTCAAGTACGCCAAGCCCCGGTAGAAGTCGGTTTGCGCGAATCGCTTCATGTCGGAGGTCATCATGGGAGCCCATGCCGCCAGATGGTCTTCGAGAAAGTTCTTCTGCGTGGTCAGCAGCGCGACGGCCTCGGCTTCGTCGCCTTTGCGCAGGGCTTCAACCGTGCGCGTGGCCATGATCTGCTCGAATTCCAGCTCGAGCGCGATATGATCCTCGCCCTCTTTCCATGTGTCCTGCTTGTCGAGGCCTGCGCTGCGGTAGATGGCCAGCACCTCGTCGCGTGCTTCCTGCATGAGCAGGCGCTTCTCGGAGGTGTACACCGATTCGAACGGGTAGGCGGCCGAGAACGCGTCGATGCCGTGTCCGATGAACACGCGCACGTAGTCGATGGCGAGGTCGGTGACGCTGTTGTCCCAGGTGTTGCTCAGGTACGTGGCCAGCAGGCGGTAGCCCTCGTCCACGTTCTCGTTGCCCGTCTTGGCGGGGAAGCGCATGCTGCGCAGCTCGTCGAGAAGGGGCTGGTCCACCTCCACGCGGTACAGGCGCGACAGCAGGCCGTACGTGGCGGCGCGCTGCTCGTTCAGTTTGACGAGCTCCTGCATGGTCGCTTCGTCGGCGAGGGTCTCGGTTGCGGGCGCGGTTGCTTCGGTCATGGTTAGTCCTCCTTGGATGCGGCGGGATCAGGGGTTGCGGGGGTTTCGGGCTGGGTGGCGGGCGCGTTCTCGTCTATGACGTCTGCCAGCATATCGAGGCCGGCGCGTCCGATGTCGGTGATGCACCACGCCTTCTTCCAGGCCAGCGCGTCGCATTTCTCCAGGCGATCGACGAAGTGGGGCGCGTAGAAGCGCGGCTTCTGCACCAGCGGGTCGTGGTCGACCGCGTTGTTGATGGCGGGTGTCGTGGCGCCGCCGTCTGCTGTGCACAAGCGGAGGATGCGCTGGTAGATGGGCGCGTAGGCGGCGTCTTCGTCCAGGAGGGCGCGCAGGCGCTCGAGCGGTTTGTCGGCCTCAAGCGCCGCGCGGCCCGGCTCGGTGATGTGCCAGTAGATCTCGACGGGTTCGCGGGCTTCCAGGTATTCGACGCCGTCGACGACGACGGTCTGCGGCTCGACTTCGATGTCCTCCGCGGGTTCGCCCTCGGCCGTGACGCGCTCGATGGCGCCTGCCTTCTCCAGCAAGGAGCACAGGTTGGCCGCGCTGTACACCGAGAAGTTGTTCTCCTGCAGCTCGTCGACGCGAGCGTTCACGGCGGATGCCGGCTGCGGCTCGGCGCAGGCGGCCAGGATGCCCAGCAGCACCGTGCGGCGCGGCGCCATGGCCTCCAACAAGTCGGCGATGCGCTCTTCAGCGGGCTTTTCGCAGATGGCGGGCGTGGCGGGTGCCATCGCGTCGTGAGCGAGCGCGTCTTCGGCGGCGCTCACCGTGGCGACGAACTCGTCGGCACGGCCTTCGACCTCGGTCGCATCGTCTTCGAAATCTTCAAGTGGATCGAACCCGTCGTAGTCGGGCTCAAGAGAAAGATGCTGGTTCGTGGAATCGTGAGTCATGTTCCGCCCCTCGTCAGACATTGTTTGCACTTACGGCGCACAGCACCGCGAAACCTCACCCCTGAGGTTCCCACTTTTGCAAACAATGTCCGCTTCGCACGCGATCAGCGTGCCGGCGGACTCCCCAAGGCCACATGATAGGGAGGCCTGTCGAAGGTGTCAAGCGCGTTTTTTCTCGCGTGAGACGGCGAAAGTGGTTATACTGTGCGGTGCAAGGGGGTAGACGAGAAAGGGTGAAGTCATGGCTCACGTGACGAATTTCCTCGGTCTGCTCGAACAACTTCAGAGCGCCGACATTACGGTTCATCAGGGTCGTTGCGCTATTGTGCGCAATCGCAACGCAACGTGCATGAAGTGCGCCGACGTGTGCACGAGCGGTTGCATCTCCTATGACGACAACGAGCTGGTCATCGAACCCGAGCGGTGCATCGGGTGCGGAACCTGCGCCACCGTGTGTCCCACCTGCGCGCTTGAAGCGCATCGTCCGAACGATGCCGAGCTTCTGCAAGCATGCCGCGCGGCGGCTGACGTGGCCGACGGACAGGTGGTTATCGCCTGCGATCAGCTGCTTGCCGCGGCCGACGGGTTGTACGACCCCGAGAAGGTGGTGGGCGTCACGTGCCTGGGGCGCGTGGAGGAGAGCCTGCTGGTCACGCTGGCGGCGTTGGGCGTGCGCCGCGTGAGCCTCGTGCAGGCGCGCTGCGCGCAATGCGAGCATGTCTCGGGTTTCGAGATGGCGCGGGTTGTGTGCGACACGGCAAGCGCGCTGCTTGCAACCTGGAACAACGATATGCGCATCGACCTGGCGGAAAAGCTTCCCTCATCCGTGCGCCGGGCGGGCGACGAGGGCTACGACGCGAGCCGTCGGAGCTTCTTCTCCAGCATGAAGGACGAGGCTAAGAACGTTGCGGCGGTGACGGCTGACTACGCCGTCAAGGACGCATTGGGTGTGGAGGAGCGGCGGGAGCCGAGGTTCGTGAAGGTGGGCAAGGACGGCACGCTGCCTCACTTCATTCCCGACCGCCGCGAACGTTTGCTGGCCGCGCTCGATTCGTTGGGGCAGCCGCAGGATGTGCTCATGGACACGCGCTTGTGGGGCCATGTGATCATCGATCCCGAGAAGTGCTCGTCGTGCCAGATGTGCGCCACGTTCTGCCCCACCGGGGCCATCGCGAAGTACGCGGGTGAGGACGGCTCGATCGGCGTGACGCATCGTCCGGTCGATTGCGTGAAGTGCCGCTGCTGCACCGACATCTGCCCGGAAGGCGCGCTCGAGCTGTCCGACGAAGTGTTCGCCGTCGATCTGCTGTCGGGCGCGCAGGAGCGCTATCCGATGAAGCCGCTCAAGAACCCGCCGGGCAACCCGCACCAGATCTGGCACTCCATGAAGGATCTGCTCAACTGCGACCAGGTGTACGAGCGCTAACCCTCGTGCGCGATGTCGGGGCCGAAGCGTCGGGCTTCTTCCTCGAGAGCGTCGGGGAAGAAGCCGATGGCGCTGGTGCGCTCATCGGCTCGGAACAACGCGTAGTAGGGAAAGCGCGCCTCGGCGTCCGCGAAGGGGAGCGCGCAGCTTCCTTCCGACTGCGCCAAGGCGACGCATCTAAGACTTCTCTACGCTCGACATCGCGGACAACATCCTGGTGGTGGAGGAGCCCATCCGGAAGCGGCAGCCGCAGTCGGGCGCCCGGCTCGGTACGCCCTTGGATCTCTGGCGGCCGCCTCGCTTACGCGACTTCTTCCTCTGAGCCCTCCACCAGGTCCATCAGCTCTTGCTGGGTGTGGATGTCGAGCTTTTTGTAGATGTGGCGCATGTGGGTGCGGGCGGTGCCCTCGGAGATGTAGAGCTGCTCCTGGATGTAGGCGGCGTTGCGGCCTTTCGCCAGCAGGAACAGGACTTCTGTTTCCTTCTTCGACAGGAGGTAGCGGTTAGCCACCAGCTCGCACTTGCGCTTGAACCGGCCGGCGCGCGCCTTCTCGGGCGACTCGGCGTGCTCGCGCCCGCGGAGCATCTCGCCTGCCGGGTTGTCCGATTCGCCCACGATGAGGGCGCGCAGCTCGCTGCCGCGCGGCAGGGCGCCGAAGCCGAAGATGATGCACGCGAACACGACGATCAGCGTGTTCGCCGGATTGGTTGCGGAGTCGAGCGCGGGGATGGCGAGGGAGGCCGTCATCCCGATGAGCGCGCCCAGCGCGAGCGCCCCGCGCCCGAATCCGAACACCACGAACGACGTCAGGCGGAAGCGCTGGGTGATGTCGGCGTAGCTCACCCACATGGTGCCCTCGAACAGGAGGTAGCACAGCAGCAGCGCGAACGTGGTGAAGGGCGTCGCGTCGGCGATGAAGTAGACCGCGACCAGCGCGATCGCGATGAGGGGCAACAGGGGACGGAACATGAAGTTGATGTGCTGGCGCTGCGTCAGCATGACGGCGATCATGAGTGCGCACGCCGTGAGCGCGGCCGCCCCGATGCAGACGACCTGCGTACCCAAGCCTCCGACCAGGTGCATGTCGGCGATGGCCTGCGTGCGTACGGCGCCCAGCGCGAACCCGAACAGCAGGCTGGGCGCGCACAGGCGCAGCGCGAACGGGGTTTTCCTCACCTTGAGCGTGATGGCGGCGAACTCGAGCTTGTCGACGAGCACGGTGCTGCACCGGTAGAGGCACCAGCATTCGAGGAACGGGATGAGGGCCGCGGCCAGGGCTCCCAGCGGATGGAGCAGGTCGAGGTTCGACACGGCCGTGTACAGCGCGATGCCCGCCACCAGCGAGAGCGCCGTGCTGGTGACGATGGTGGCGATGTCGCATTGCCCGAACGACACGCCGTAGCTCATCAGGAGGATGGCCGAGCCGATGCCGGTGGTCGCGCCTCCCGCCGCGAGCGCGGCGATTCCCAGCGGCGTCCCGACGTCCGCCAAGCACATGAGCAGCGTGCCGGCGAAGCCGAGCGTCGCGCCGACGAATCGGATGCGCGCGCGGCGCCGCTGCGTGGCGAACAGGCGGCGGTACGCGCGCGACAGCACGCCGTAGCTCAGCAGCGTCATGACGAAGAACACGAGCGACACGGGATGGAAGAGCCCGGCCGGCACCGCCGGATCGGCCGCGTTCCAGAAGAACAGCTGCTGGCCGTTGAACATCGTGAGGTAGACCCACGCCCAGTGGGCGCCGAAGCCGACGATGAGCGTCGGCGACAGCTTCCCCAACGAGAACCCCTCGTCCTCGCGCACCTCCAGTTTGAGCCGCGGAAGCTTGATTTCCATCAGGTACCCGCTTTCCCCCTCGTCTGCGAACCCTCGCCGTCCATCATACTGCACCGTCGTCGGGTTGCTGCTCCGCGCCTGCCACCTTTCCCCTTTGTTGATAGCTGTTTCCTGGGGTTTTGCGAAAAATCATAGCCACGGTATGATGCCCTGCCGCCCCGCCTCGACGCAAAATCATAGCGCTGCTGGGAGGGTGTACCCGCCTTCGCCGCCTAGGATGGCTCCATCGTTTCAGGTATGAAGCGAGAGACGAGAAAGGAAGGTGGGGATCAATGGCTCAGCTCACGCTCACGCGCCGCAGCTTCATGAAGGCGATGGCGGTCACCGGTGCCGCTGCATCGCTCACGGCGGTCGCCGAGCCGATGCAGGCGCTCGCCGAGGGCGTCGATGCCGATGCGGGGGAAGTCAAACGCGTTCGCTCGTGCTGCCGCGCCTGCGGCAAGGTGGAGTGCGGCGTTTGGGTAACCGTGCGCGACGGCAAGGTCGTCAAGGTGGAGGGCGACGAGTCCGCGCCGCAAAGCCGCGGGCACTGCTGTTCGAAGTCGCAGTCGTCGATGCAGGCGCTGTACCATCCCGACCGCCTTCGTTTCCCGGTGAAGCGCACGAACCCTAAGGGCGAGGACGATCCCGGTTGGGTGCGCATCACGCTGGACGAGGCGTTCGAGATATGCGGCGAGAAGCTCAAGGAAGTGAAGGAGAAGTACGGCGGGGAGTCCATCTTCGTGATGTGCGGCACGTCGCGCGTGTGGTCGCTCGGGCCTTATCAGGGCATGAAACAGCTGTTCGGCACGCCGAACGCGCATTTGGCCTACCAGGTGTGCAAAGGCCCGCGCCACTTCGGCGGCATCATGACCGACGAGATGGGATCCCCGTGGATGGAGGTGGAGGCCGAGCCCAGCGTGTACGTGCAGTGGGGCACGGCGTGCGAATATTCCAACTACGACTCCACGAACCGCACGGTCACCGACGTCGCGCATCGCGCGTCTAAGCATATCGTGGTGGATCCGCGCGTCACGCCGCTGGGCAAAGAGGCCGATATCTGGCTGCCTCTTCGTCCCGGCACCGATGGCGCGCTGGCGCTGTCGTGGCTCAATTGGGTCATCGAGAACGAGGCCTATGACGACACCATGGTGCGTCGCTGGTCGAACGCATCGTTCCTCTACGTCGACGACAAACCCGAGCTCACCGAAGGCTGGTTGGTGGAGGGCAATGGCGGCATCAACATGAAGACGAAGCTGCTGACCGAGGCCGACCTCAAGGAAGACGGCAAGTACCAGCGCTTCATCGTGTGGGACGAGGCGAACGAGCGTCTGACGTACTGGGACGCCGAGCTGGGCAAGTGGGAAGGCGAGGAGCACCGCATCCCTACCACCGGCACGTGGATCGAGCATCCGTACAAGCCGCTTGTGGCCGACGCGTGGCTGCCCGACCAGTCGACGTTCGCCGATCCGGCCACCGAGCCCGACCGCTTCCCCGACGGTTTCGAGGAATGCAATCCCAAGGGGTTGCCGAAGCGCCCATCTCTGCTTCCTGGTGAGGTAGAGGTAACGCTCAAAGACGGAACCGTGCACAAGGCTCGCTCTGTGTGGGATGCGTTCCATCAGATGACCAGCGAGTACACCATGGAGAAGGCAGAGGAGATCACCGGCGTGCCGGCGGCGAAGAGCGAGGAGGCTGTACGCGCCTGGACGACGCGCGTCAATCCGCTGCATGGCAACGGCGGCATCCACTTCCAGCTGGCCACCGACCAGAACGGAAACTCCATCCAGAACGTGCGTGCGCTGCAGATCCTGTCGTGCATCACCGGCAACTCCGACGAGCCGGCCGGCAACCGCGGCTCGTCGAAGGCGCAGTTCGACGGCAATCCAGGGCGTTCGAACATGCAGGCCGGCGCGCCGTACGGCGACGAGGCCAAGATGTGGGACGGCCGCGACGTCGACCTCGAAGGGCTCGCCGCGAAGATGCAGGATTTCGTGCAGTACCTCATCGACAACGATTCGCCCCTGGCCGAGCGCTACGGCAACAAGGTGCCCAGCCATGAGGAAGCCCTCGTTATCGCCAAGCGCATGGGCGGCGCATTCCGCACGTCGCAGGCGTGGCCGAACCCCAAGACCGTGTTCGAGCGACAAGCCAACGAGGTTGACGCCGAGCGATTCCCCCTCAACCGCTACTGGGCGCGCTGGGCGGACGCGAACTCCATCTGGGACGGCTGCCTGGACAACGACGTGCCGTACCAGTTGCATGCGGGCGTGTGCCAGTCGGGCGACTTCATGAATATGGGCAACATCGACGTGGCGTGGGAGGCCATGACGAAGCTGGACTTCTTCACCGACATCAACCTGTGGTTCTGCCCGAACAACGGCAACGCCGACGTCATCTTTCCGTGCTACCACTGGTTGGAAGTTGACACGACGCGCGTCAGCCAGGGCGCCGGCGGGTTCTTCGGCTGCGGGTGCGCCGCTGTCGAGGCGCCGGGCGAGTGCATCTACGATCCCGACTGGAACGTGGGCATGTACAAGGCCATGGGCGTGCCATGGAACACGAAGGACGAGTCGGCCGAGCCGTCCGAGATCCTCAACTTCGGCGAGAAGACCGACTACCGTTGGCCGAACCGCAGCCGCGTGCTCAAGGACAACGTGGACGCGTGGAAGACAGCCGAGTTCCCCGACGGTCCCACGTGGGAGCAAGCGAAGGAGCACTTCCAGAAGAACGGCTGGATGGATTGCCGCACGTGGCATCCCGAGCGTTGGGGCACGTATCGCCGGCACGAGATGGGCTGGCGTCGCCAGCAGGGCGGCTTCAACCTGTTCCCGTTGGTGGACGACCATCCGGGCTTCATGACGCCGTCGGGCCTCATTGAAATCTGGTCGCTTGTGTGCGAGGCGTACTTAGGCGACGAGGACAAGTTCCCCGTGTACCGCGAACCCACGAACTCGCCGGTGACCACGCCCGAGTACTTCGACGCCGCGAAGGTTGCCGACATCGATGAGTCGAAGCTGCGCAATATGGATTATCCCGCCAGCCTGCAGGAGCACGCCGATGCGACGTTCCTCATGACCACGGGCGCGCGCCAGCCGGTGTACTTCCACAGCGAGCATCGCCAGCTGCCGTGGTGCCGCGAGCTGTGGCCCGCGCCGCGCCTGGAGATGAACCCGAACGACGCTGCGCGTCTGGGGCTCGAGCAGGGCGACTGGGTGTGGATCGAGAGCCCGTGGGGCAAGGTGCGCGAGGTGCTGGATCTGTACTACGGCATCAGCAAGGGCGTGGTGAACGCGAACCACGCGTGGTGGTTCCCCGAGATGGACACGGCCAGCCACGGCTACGAGCTGGTGAACATCAACTGCGTGATGGATCCTTACGGCCAGGATGTGGTGTGCGGTGCAGCAACGATGCGCTCGGTTCCCGTGCTGGTTTATAAGGCTACGGCGGAAAACTCGCCGTTCGGCAACCCGGTGCCGTGCGATCCGCAGGGTAACCCGTGCATCTGCGATGCGGGCGATCCGCGGTTGAAGGAATGGATGGGAACGGGATTGCGATCTCGCGTTGAAGGCGAAGAGGCGTGGACCGGAGAGGGGGCGTAGACGATGACACAGTACGCAATCATCACCGATTTGAACCGGTGCGTCGGATGCCTTGCGTGCACGGTCGCATGCAAAGCGGTGAACAACGTGCCCGTCGGGGCGTTTTGGATCAAGACGCTGCGCGTGGGTCCGAATCCGATCGAGGGCGGAAGCGGCGATTGGCCCGACGTTGAGATGTATTTCCTGCCCATCCAATGCCAGCATTGCGCCGATCCCGAGTGCGTGAAGGTGTGTCCCACGGGCGCCTCGCATAAGGCAGCCGACGGCACCGTGCAGATCGACAAGTCGAAGTGCATTGGCTGCCAGTTCTGCGCGATGAGCTGCCCCTACAACGTTCGCTACCTCAACGAAGAGGAGCGCGTGGTGGAGAAGTGCACGCTGTGCGAGCAGAAGATCGCCCAAGGCGAGCTTCCGCAGTGCGTGGCGCAATGCGGCTCGCGTGCGCGCTTCTTCGGCGACTTGGAGCAGGGCGTGGACGGGTTCGAGGCACCGGCTCCGCCTCAAGCCCTGTCGTGCGACTACGCCGAAATGCAGCAGACGCGCGTCACGCTGAAGGAGTACGTCGAACCGTATACGGAAGACGAGATCCATCGTCTGCCCGATGTTGGAAATGGCCCGGAGCTCATGTACCTGCTGCGCTCCGACCGGAAGTGGAGGGGGTAGACCATGGAATTGCAATGGCCTTTGATCATCTTCACCACGCTGGTGGCGTGGAGCGCGGGGCTGTTCGGGACGCAGGCCCTGATGGCCGTGTTCGGCGTCGGGAAGCGCGCGCAGGTGCCGGCGTGGGTTGTGTCGGCGGTGCTGCTGGCCGCGGGCGGGATCGCGGTGTTCTTCCACCTCGAGCACTGGGAGCGCATCTTCAACGGCTTCGGGCACCTGACCTCGGGGATCACGCAGGAGCTGATCGCGATCGTCGTGCTGGCCGCGGTCGCCGT
>OLQQ01001167.1_pt1 | contig 10767 bp, 10 predicted proteins | sample 1672041 | NCBI WGS metagenome assembly OLQQ01 (sample SAMEA3136639, study PRJEB25190) | human gut metagenome
GTTCTTCGCCTTCGAAACGGAGGCCTGCATGTCGAAATCCTGCGCAAGCCCGCAGGCGATGGCGGACGAGAGCGTGCAGCCCGTGCCGTGGGCGTTCTCGGTGTCGACGCGCGGCGCGCGCAGCCACACGACATCGCCCTCCGCCGTGACCAGCACGTCGTCGGCGCGATCATGGCGATGACCGCCCTTCACGAGGGCAGCGCCCGTCCCCGCCTCGGCAAGGCGCAGCGCGGCGCGTTCCATCGACGCCTCGTCTACAACCTCGAACCCGGCCAGCACCGCAGCCTCCGGCATGTTCGGCGTGACCACGTCCGCGAGCGGCAGCAGGCGCGCCTTCAAAGCTTCGATCGCATCGTCGCCGATGAGACGGGCGCCGCTCGTGGCCACCATGACGGGATCGACCACGATATTGGCGGCTGCGTGGCGCTCGAGCGCGTCGGCGACGGCTTCTATGATGGCGGCCGACGACACCATGCCCACCTTCACGGCGGCAGGCCGGATATCCTCGAACACGGCGTCGATCTGCTTCGCGACGAACGCCGGATCGACGTCGAGCACGCCCGTCACGCCCAGCGTGTTCTGCGCGGTGAGCGCCGTGATCGCCGTCTCGGCGAACAGGCGGTGCGCGGCGATGGTCTTGATATCGGCCTGGATTCCCGCGCCGCCGCTGGAATCCGAACCCGCGATGCTGAGCACTGCTTCCATAGCGCTTTCCTTTCTATCGGCGCGCGTCGGCTATGCGCCGAGCGCCGCTTGCACCGCCGCCCGCAAACGACGCGTCTCTTCCTCGATATCCTCAGCCGCGAAGATGGCCGACACCACCGCCGCGCCGTCGGCTCCCGTCCCCGCGAGCTCGGGGATCGTACGCTCGTTCAGGCCGCCGATGGCCACCACGGGAATATCGACGGCGGCGCAGATGGCGGCAAGGCCGTCCGTCCCCACGTCGGCGGCATCGGGCTTCGTGGGCGTGCCGAACACGGCTCCTACGCCCAAGTAGTCTGCGCCGTCGGCCTGGGCGACCAACGCCTGCTCCACCGTCTGCACCGACACGCCCACGATGGCGTCGGGCCCCAGCTTCTCGCGCGCCTCGACGCATGCGGCGTCATCCTGCCCCACGTGCACGCCGTCGGCGCCCGCGATGCGAGCCGCCTCCACGTCGTCGTTCACCACGAACGGCACGCCCGCCTCGCGGCAGAGCGGCGCGAGCGCCCGGGCGCGCAGCACCACCTCGGCCTGGGGAGCGTCCTTCTCGCGCAGCTGCACGAACGTCGCACCGCCCGCAAGCGCCTCTTCGACGCACGCGGAAAGCGTGCGCTCGCCCAGCCACGCGCGATCGGTGACCGCGTACAGCGCCATCGCCCGGCGCAGGTTCTCCCTCGGGTACATGCGCTCCTCCTTATGCTAGCTCTTCGACCCGCGCGCCCGCTTCCAGGGCATCGCCGTCGAGGTTGTACAGGGCGTCCAGCAGGTACGTGCGGAACGACCCGTTGCCGTCGTAGCCGCCCATGCGGCCTTGGGCGATCTGGCCTGCCAGCCCCATGCCGACGACGGCGGCCACCGTGGCGTCGAGCAGCGCATCGGGGTTCGCCGTCGCGAACGCCGCGCACACGCACGACAGCATGCAGCCCGCGCCCGTGATGCGGCCCATGAGGGGACTGCCGTTGCGGACGGCGTAGGCGCCCTCGGCGTCGGCCACGATGTCGATGGCGCCCGTGATGGCCACGACCGCGCCCGTCTTCGCCACGAAATCGCGCGCGAACGCCGCGCCGGCCGCCAGGTTGTCCTCAGTGACCGCATCGCCGGGGCACACGTCCACGCCGCGCGTGGCCGCCGCGCCGCCTGCGAGCGCCTTCGCCTCCGACATGTTTCCGCGCACGACGGACACGGCCAGCTTGTCCAGCAGGTCGGAAGCCGTGCGCGTGCGCAGAGCCGACGCCCCGGCGCCCACCGGGTCGAGTACGATGGGATGGCCCAGCTCGCTCGCACGCTCGCCGGCCGCGAACATGCCCCGGATGGAGCGCTCGTTGAGCGTGCCGATGTTCAGCGTGAGGCCGCCGCAGATGGACGTGATGTCGGCCACGTCGGCGGGCTCGTCGCTCATGATGGGGCTTGCGCCGATGGCCAGCAGCGCGTTCGCGCAGTCGTTCACCGTCACGTAGTTTGTGATGTTATGCACGAGCGGCGTCGTCGCCCGCACGTTGTCCAAAGCCCTCCTCAAAGCGAACGGTTCCATAGGCTACTCCTTCCCGAGATCGACCGTCAGGCCGTCCATGATGGTGTTCACGGTTCGCATGGCGCACATCTCGCCGCACATGGTGCAGGTGCCGTCGGTCGAGGGTGGAGCGCTCTCGAAGTAGCGGCGCGCCTTGACCGGATCGAGCGCCTCGGCGAACATGCCCTCCCAGTCCACGCGGCGCCGAGCGTCGCTCATGCGGTTGTCGCGGTCGCGCGCTCCGGGCACCCCGCGCGCGATGTCGGCCGCATGCGCGGCGATCTTCGTGGCCACGAGGCCCTCGCGCACGTCGGCGGCGTCGGGCAGGCGCAGATGCTCGGCCGGCGTGACGTAGCAGAGGAAGTCGGCGCCCGAAGCCGCGGCAACCGCGCCCCCGATGGCGGCCGTGATGTGGTCGTAGCCCGGCGCGATGTCGGTGACCAGCGGCCCCAGCACGTAGAAGGGCGCGTCGTGGCACAGCCGCTTTTCCAGCTTCATGTTGGCGGCGATCTCATCGAGCGCCATATGCCCGGGGCCTTCCACCATCACCTGCACTCCCGCGTCCCATGCGCGCTTCGTGAGCTTGCCGATCTCGATGAGCTCGGCGATCTGCCCTGCATCGGTGGCGTCGTACGTGGAGCCGGGCCGCATGGCATCGCCCAGGCTGATGGTCACGTCGTGCTCGTGCAGGATAGCCAGCACCTCATCGTAGAACTCGTAGAAGGGGTTCTCGTTGCCGGTGGCCTCCATCCATGCGAAGATGAGCGACCCGCCGCGGCTCACGATGTTCGTGAGGCGGCCCGTCTCGCGAAACGACTCGATGGTGCGCCGATTCATGCCCGCGTGGATGGTGACGAAGTCCACGCCGTCCTCTGCATGCGCGCGGACCACGTCGAGGAAGTCCTCCACCGTGATGGTGATCAGCGGCTTCTCCAGATAGCCGATGGCGTCGTACATGGGCACGGTGCCGATCATGGCCGGCGACTTCTCGATGAGCGCGCTGCGGAACGCGTGCGTCTTGCCGGTGTTCGACAAGTCCATGATGGCCTCGGCGCCCAGCTCCAGCGCCACGTCCACCTTCTTCCATTCCTCGGCCTCGTCGGCGACGTCGCCCGAAATGCCCAGGTTCACGTTCACCTTCGTGCGCAGGCCGCCGCCCACGCCTTCGGGCGACAAGCTGGTATGGTGGATGTTGGCGGGGATGGCGATGCGCCCGGCCGCAACCCCCTCGCGGATGAACTCGGGGTCGCGCCCTTCCTTCTCGGCCACGATGGCCATTTCGCGGGTGATGGTGCCGGCGCGTGCCGCGTCGATCTGCGTCATAGAACTCCCTTCGTTGGCATTACCCATGTCAGGTTCCTCGGGTCGAAGCGTGAGTCGGCGCTTCCTCTCAGCCTGTCCGGCCGCGATGCGGCTGCAAGCTCCCCGGTATGTCAAGCCGTCGCGCATGCGACGGAGCGTTTAACCAGTATACGCCAGCGGGTAGAACACGTACAGCGTGCCCTCCTCGACGGCTACCGTGGCCTCCTCGCCGGTCAGTTCGTTCGACAGCCCGCGCGAGGTGCGGTTCGACAACGGCTCGTCGTCGATGGAGTACTCCATGCCGCGCTCGATGACGCCGCGCGCCATGTCGTTGGCCGAGAACACCGACACGGTTCCCCCGCCAAGCGCCGGCAGCTCGAACACGTCGGGACCGGTGAGCAGCCGCACGGCGTACGTGTCGGCGACGGCGGTCACGTACACGTCGCGCTCGGAGAACTTCGCGAACAGCTGCAGGTTCGCCAGCGTGTGGTCGAGCCGCGCTCCCAGCGCGCCGTAGACGATCAGCTCGTCGTGGCCCCAGGACAACGCCTTCTCCATGGCCAGCTCCATGTCGCTCTTGTCCTTCTTGACCGGGTGGCGCGACACGCGGCGGCACTTCGGCACATAGCCGAGCGAGTCGAAGTCGCCCACAGCCATGTCGGGCACCGCACCAATGGCCTCGAGGTGCGCGAAGCCCGCGTCCACCGCGATGACATAGTCGAACTCCCCGGCCGCCTGGCGGGCCTTGAAGTCCTCCGCGTTGAAATCGACCGCCCCCACGAGCGCGCACGTAGCCATGTTCCACACTTTCCTTACCTTCGAGCCGTACCGATCGTGATAGAATACCATACGCGAGCGGGCCAGACGATCGCGCGCTTCGGCGTGAGGAAAGTCCGGGCTCCATAGGGCAGGATGCCAGCTAACGGCTGGGCGGGGCGACCCGACGGATCAGTGCCACAGAAAAGAAGACTCCCCCGCGAACACGCGCTTCGGCGCGCGGCAACGGGAGAAAAGCTGAAACGGTGCGGTAAGAGCGCACCAGCGCGCCGGCAACGGCGCGGCTTGGAAAACCCCATCTGGAGCAAGCGCAAATAGGAACGCGACACGGTTGCCCGCCGTACGTTCGGGTTGCGTGCTAGAGGCGTCTGGCGACAGGCGTTCGAGATAAATGGTCGTCCAACGACAGAACCCGGCTTACCGGCCCGCTCGCATTCTTTTTTTCCACGTTTTCCGTCACACTTCCGACATTCGACCGTCTAACCTATCGAAGGAAGGCATCGGGCGCATCGCAGAGCGCCCGGCCGACGACGAGACGAGCGGAAGCGCCCGGCGGGCCTTTCGCGGAAGGCGGCACCATGCATCGCGAAGAATTATCGAAAGAAGCGCAGCTCGACCTGGTGGAGGAACTGCTGCGGTCCACGAGCGGGCTCGTGTTCAACCTTGCGCTCAGGTTCCTGGGCACCGTCCACGACGCCGAGGACGCGAGCCAGGAGATCGCGGTCAAGATCATGACCCGGCTCTCGACGTTTCGCAAGGAGAGCGCGTTCTCCACATGGGTGTACCGCATCGCCGTGAACCACCTCAAGGACTGCCGCACGCATCAGTTCGCGAACGCCCCGTTCAGCTTCGAGATGTACGGGGCCGACATCGTCGACGAGCGCGCGAAGGACGTCCCCGACCTGTCCGAAGGGGTCGACCGCGGCATGCTGGCGCGTGAGCTGAAGCTGTCGTGCACGAACGTGATGCTGCAATGCCTCGACGCCGACAGCCGCTGCGCCTACGTGCTGGGCACCATGTTCAAGGTGGACAGCTCCACCGCGGCCGACGTGCTGGGCATCACGCCCGAGGCGTACCGCCAACGGCTTTCTCGCGCGCGGGCGCGCATGGCCGAGTTCCTCACAACCTACTGCGGCGTCGCGCGCCCGCAAGACGGTCGCCGAGTTTTTGGGCGCGTACTGTCAGCACGGCGGCGCGGAGACGTGCTCGTGCGAGCGGCGCGTGAACTTCGCCATCGCCACGCATCGGCTGGCCCCGCACAACCTGGAGTACCTCGAGCTCACCGAGGAGGAGCGCGCGCAGGACGCCTTCGTCGACGCCATGGACGAGATGGACGGCTACGCCAGCCTGTTCGACCGGCTTCCCTCCTACCGCCCCACGCCGCGCGCCAAGGAGCTGCTGGAAGCGTGCATGGGCACCGCCAGCTTCGACGCCGTGGTGAACGCCGGCAAGGAGGCCTCCCATGCCTAACGTCCTCATGCTGGATTTCCTGGCCGACCTGCGCGAGAACAATTCCCTCGACTGGATGCACGCCCACGAGAAGCGGAAGAAGGAGGCGCAGAACGCGTTTCTGGAGCTCGTGCAGGGCTGCATAGCCGACCTCGCGGAAACGGAGCCGTGCTTGGCGGCGCTCGATGCCAAGGACCTCGCGTTCCGCATCAACCGCGACACGCGGTTCAGCGACGACAAGTCGCCGTACAATCCGACGTTCCGTGCGCACATCTCCCCCGCCGGGCGCATGCCGGTGCCCGTGGGGTACTTCGTCAGCGTGACGCCGGGCGGGTCGTTCGCGGGAGGGGGCCTGTTCGCGCCGCACTTCAAGGACGCCACGCGCATGGTGCGCGACCGCATCGCGGCCGACCCGCAGGCCTTCCTCGACATCGTCGAGGCGCCGGGGTTCGCCGAGCGCTTCCGGTTCGTCGGCATGCCGCTGAAGAACGTGCCGAAGGGCTACGACCCGCAGAGCCCGGCCGCCGAGTACCTGAAGTGCAAGTGCTGGGCGGTGGAAGAGCACTTCGACGATGCCGTCGTCGCCGACGACGAGGCCTGCCGCCGCGCGCTGCTGGACAGCTTCGCAGCCATGAAGACGTTCAACGAGTACCTGAACGAGGCGCTGGAAGGCTTCGCGATGCCGACGCGCTAGGGCGGTTTGCGGCCCGGCCCCGTCGCATCCCGTTCGATTGGGCGCAAAACGATAGCCATGGCAAAGGCAGTCGAGGCTTCGCGGATGGTTCGGTATTGCGCGGGCACATAAGGCCTGGTCGCAGATTCCGCATACGAGGAATCTGCGACCAATGCCCCGCGTTTTCTGCCATAGGGTGCAATTCGCGCCCAACGTTTACCGGACGGTTCGCGATGCCAGGCCTGCGGAGCCGCATCGCAGAACCCTACGCCGGGAACAGCGTGTAGGCCCGTCCCTCGGCGGCCTCGTGCGGACGGATGCTCACGCCGAAGGCCCGCTCGATGGCGCCGGTTGCGAGCACCTCTTCCACCGTGCCGGCCGCCGCGGCGCGCCCGCGTTCCATGACCAGCAAACGGTCTGAGTAGCGCAGCGCCAGGTCGAGATCGTGGATGACCATGACGATGGTCTTGCCCGCCTCCTCGTTCAAGCGGCGGATCAGCTCCATCGTCTCGTGGCAGGCGCGGATGTCGAGGTAGGTGGTGGGCTCGTCGAGCACGATGAGGTCGGTGTCCTGCGCCAACGTCATGGCGATGAACGCTCGCTGGCGCTCGCCGCCCGACAGCCGCCTCAGCTCCTGCGTCCGGAACCGCGCGATGCCCGCAAGCTCGAGGGCGCGCTCCACGTGCTCGCGATCCTCGCGCGAGAGCTTCCCCTGATGCGCCTGGTACGGATAGCGCCCGCATGCTACGAGCGCCTCCACCGTCATCGCCGGCGGGCGGCTGGCCTGGGCCAGCACGGCCACGCGACGGGCGCGCGCCTTCGCCTTGAGCGACAGCGTGGGCACCCCGCCGACGCGCACCTCCCCCGCCTGCGGCCGCAGCAAGCCGTCGACGAGTTTGACCATCGTGGACTTCCCGCAGCCGTTCGGGCCGACGATGCTGGTCACCGCCCCATGCGAAAACATCGCGGAAAGCCCCCCGATGAACGGTTCCTTGCCGTAGGAGAACGACACCTCGCGAAGCTCGATGGCAGGAACACAGGGCTGCGCGACCTCTGCGGTCGAGGAGCCGAGGGCCGAGAGGTCCGCCGCGAGTTTCCCCGAGGGGACTTGCTTCGCGGTGCCGCGACGAGCCGAACAGCCCAGCGGGCTGTTCGTGCGAGCAGGACTGTTTGAGCGCCGGACCTCTCGGCCCTCGGCCCCGCAGGATGCAGGCGCATTATTCAAGGCTTCCCCTCCTGTTCTTCAAAATGAGGTAGATGAAGAAGGGGCCGCCGAGGAACGCCATGAGGATGCCCACCGGCACCTCGTAGGGTGCGAACAGCACGCGCGCCAGCAGGTCGCACACGACGACGAACGCCGCGCCCGACACGGCCGACAACGGCAGCACGATGCGGTTGTCGTGCCCGACGAAGAACCGCACGAGGTGCGGGATGATGAGCCCTACGAACCCCAGCAGGCCCGCGAAGCTGACGGCCGCGCCCGCCAGCACGGCGGCGAGGCCCAGCATGGCCAGCCGGCACGCGCCCACGTTCATGCCCAGCGCATGGGCCGTGTCGTCGCCGAGCGCCATGATGTTCAGCTTGCCCGCCGCAAGCAGAGCCGCGGCGAGGCCTGCCACGATGTAAACGGCGGGCCACCACAGGTCGTCCATGAGCACGCCGGCCAAACCGCCCACGAGGAACGCCGACGAGCCGATGTAGGCGTCGGGGTTCACGATGAGGATGGTGTTCATGCCCGCACCGAACACCGACGTGATGGCGATGCCCGCCAGCACCACGGTGAGCCTCGACGTGCTGGCGCCCAGCGAGATGCCGAAGATGATGAGCGCCGTGGCCAACGCGCCCGCAAATGCCGCGAGCGGCGGCAGCCAGAGCGCGCTGGGAAACACGCTGGCGGCGATCAGCACGAACAGCCCGGCGCCCGAGTTGATGCCGATGATGTTGGGGCTTGCCAGCGGGTTGTCCAGCACGGCCTGGATGATGGCGCCCGCCACGGCCAGCGCGCCTCCTGCCAGAAGCGCCGCCAGCACGCGCGGCAGGCGCACGTTCACGAGGATGCTCTTCGCCGACGCGCTCACGTCGCCGCCCGTGGCCCAGGCGACAAGATCGCCCAGGCTCACCGACGACGACCCCACGAGGAAGGCCGCCGCCGTCACCGCCGCCAGGACGGAGGCGGATACGGCGATTGCGAGCGGTGCGGCCTTTTCACGGTTGAACGAAGTCACCGGACGGCCTTCGCTTTACGCGTACAGAGCGTCGAACAGCACCTGGTAGCTCTGATCCCAGCGCTCGTTCGGCTTGTACTGGAACAGATGCGGGTCGAGCGTGACGTAACGGCCGTTCTGAACCGCATCGAGCGTCGACCAGGCGGGATTGGCAGCCGTTTGATCCTCGAGCGCCTTCATGGCGGCTGCGTCGTCATTGCCCATGGGCACCACGAAGATGTAGTCGGGGTTCATCTCGATGATCGATTCCAGGCTGAAATCCTTGAGCAGGCTGGGATTCTCGTCTGCCAGATTCTTGACGCCCAGATCGGCCAGCATGGCACCCGTCATCGTCGAGGACGCCTGCACGCGGGTGCCGCCCGAGAATGTGGTCAGCACCAGCGCCGTGGGCGCCTCGCCCGCAGGCACCTTGGCCGTGATCGCCTTGATGCGCTCGGACACGGCCTGGGCGTTCTGTTCGTAGAGATCGTCGCGTCCCGTGATGTCGCAGCAGGTGCGCAGCATGCGCTCGTAATCTGCGAACGTCGTCACCTGAAAGCACGCCACCGGGATGTTCGACGCTGCGAGCGCCGCCTTGAGGTCGGCCTGGTTCGAGTCGCCTCCGCGGCCGCCCGAGCCGCTCGTCATGATCACGAAGTCGGGCTCCAGCGCGATGATGGACTCGAGGTTCGGGTTCGAGAAGTCGCCCACCTTCTGCACGTTTTCGGACTTCAGATCGTAGTCGGACAACGTGAACGCATCATCGGATGCGCCCACGAGCGTGCCGCCCGCAAGCTCCCACATGCTGGCGAAGCTGCCCATGCACGCCACTACGCGCTGCGGGTTCTCCACGGTCACTTCGGCGCCCGTGTCGTCGGTGAACGTGACCGCGCCGACCTGCGAGGCCTGCCCGGCCTCCGCCTGCGGGGCGCCCGCCTCGGCTTCGGCTTTCGGCTGCGCGGTCGAGCAGCCGGCGAGGATCATCGTCGCGGCCAAGGACGCGGCGACGGCGGTGGGAACGATGCGTTGGGAGATGATGGTCATGAGGGGTCCTTTCGATGCCGATGGTCTAGACGGCAGCCGCTACCAAAGCGTTGCCGTGGGCGCAGTAGTCGTCCTGGGCGAGGATATCGCCCTCGTGGTAGTAGGCGGCCCGGGCGCGGCAGCCACCGCAGCCTTGCGCGTAGTCGCATGTGCCGCACGAGCCGGAATAGGCCTGGGTGCGCAGCTTCTCGAACACGGGGCTCGTCTTCCATATCTCGTCGAAGGGCTGCGCGCGCACGTCGCCCGCCTCCTCGGTCATGTAGGCGCAGGGGCGCACGATGCCCTCGCTGCCGATGACGCAGTACGTGAGGCCGGCCAAGCAGCCCCGCTCGAAGCGCGTGTCCACGCCGAGCTGCTTCGCCACGCGCGTGAACTGGGGCGCGCACGTGGGCTTCACGTCGATCGGCACCTCGGCCGCCTTGCGCATGATGTCGTTCAGCAGGCGCTCGTTCTCCAGCACCTCGAGCGACGTCTCCTGGATGAACTTGCCGCGGCCCACGGGGATGAGGAAGAACACGTAGTGGGCCATCGCGCCGATCTCGACGGCGAAGTCGGTGATGGCGCACACCTCGTCGCGGTTCCAATCCACCACGGTGGTGTGCAGCTGGAACGGCAGGCCGGCCTGCTTGCAGGCCTCGATGCCCGCCATGGTGAGGTCGTAGGCGTGCTCGAGCCCGCGGAACTTGTCGTGCTTGGCCGCGTCGAGGCTGTCCACCGAGATGCCCATGGCGCAGGCTCCGGCCTCCTTCAGCCGGCGTGCCACCTCGGGCGTGATGAGCGTGCCGTTCGAGCCGAACACGGGTCGCAGCCCGTTGCCGGCCGCGTGCGCCACGAGCTCGTAGATGTCGGGGCGCATGAGCGGCTCGCCGCCCGAGAAGATCATCACCTTGAAGCCGGCGCGGGCGATCTCGTCGATCATCTTCTTGCCCTCGTCGGTCGAGAGCTCCTGGTCGGTGGCCTCCTCGGCATCCTGGTAGCAATGGACGCACTTGAGGTTGCACTTGTTCGTCGTCATCCACGACACGAGCATGGGCGTATCCTTTCTTTGTTACGGCGGCGCCTTCTCGACGGCGCTGCCGTGGTTGCTGAGATCGGGCGAGGGTATG
>OLQQ01001179.1_pt1 | contig 10726 bp, 5 predicted proteins | sample 1672041 | NCBI WGS metagenome assembly OLQQ01 (sample SAMEA3136639, study PRJEB25190) | human gut metagenome
TGTTTCCGGCAGGGAAGCCGGCGCCTTCCACGAGGCTTCCGGAGAACGAGCTGTTCGCCAGCAGCCGTCCGCCGAGGCGTTCGATAACTTGGGACCACCAGGTGTCGGCGCTCGACGTCACGCTGGTCTGCTCGCAGCGTTCGCCCTGGTAGTACACGGCGAATCCGTCGGGGTTGCATCCATCGAACGTGCTGATGGAATCGCCGAGAATGGAAAAGGATCTCATAGGGCCTCTTTCTCAAAAGCAAGGGCCCGCTCCTTGCGGAGCGAGCCCTGGGGGTTGCCTTGCTCTACGGGTTCACAGCGCGCGCTTACGCCTTCACGCTCGCACCGAGGAACACGAGGCCCGTCGTGGCGATGGGCTCGAAGCCGGTGATCTGCGTCTCCTGGTAGCCCGTGGCCAGCTCGCGGTGGAACAGCGGGTACAGCGGAACTTCCTCGGCCAGAAGGTCGAAGCACTTGTTCCACAGCTCCTGCTGCTCGTTGCCGGTGGCCTCGCGAGCCTGCTGCATGAGGGTCTGCAGCTCGTCGAACTTGCCGTCGCCGGCCTTCTTCCAGCAGCTGCGGCCCTGGGTCCACACGTTGTCGCCGTACCACCAGGACATCAGCAGGTCGGGGTCGTTGCCGAAGCAGGTCGGGTCGCCCGGGGTCAGCATGACGTCGTAGGGCAGCACGTCGGCCGACTCGGCCAGAGACGCCCAGTCGATCTTCGTCTCGTTGATGGTGCAGTTCACGCCGATGGCATCGAGGTCGTTCTTGATGCCGGCGGCCAGGTTCTTCACCCAGTTGTTGTTCGTCATCAGCTCGAAGCTCAGGTCGGTGACGCCGGCCTCGGAAAGCAGGCTCTTGGCCTTCTCGGGGTCGTAGGTGTACACCGTGGAAGCCTTGTGGTAGTTCTCGTGGCTCTCGGGCAGGAAGCTCGTCACCTTCGCGGCATGGCCGGCCATGGCGTTGGAGATCAGCTTGTCCACGTCCACGGCATAGTAGAACGCCTGGCGGACGCGCTTATCGTCGAACGGCTTCTTGAGCGTGTTGAACATGAAGAACGGCTGGTTGAAGCCCTGGATGTAGTCGACGGACGCGCCGGCGGCCATGAGCTGTTCGGCGTTGGCGTCGGGCACGTTCTCCATGACCTGGACCGTGGCCTCCTGCAGCGCGGTGGTGCGGGAGGTGTCGTCGAGCAGGATGTCCCAGTGCATCTTGTCGGCCGTAGCGGCGTACTTGCCGTTGTAGTTCGTGTTCGGCACGAACTCGATGGAGCCGCCGTCGTCGCCGTTGATGGTGTCGTACACCCACGGGCCGGAACCGATCGGCTTCGTCTTCAGATCATCCTCGGTCAGCGAGGCGGGGAACACCTTGACCACGCTCAGACGGCCCTTCAGCAGGCTGTCGAAGGGGTACTTCAGCGTGAAGGAGACGGTCTTGTCGTCCTTCGCAGACACCGTGTCGATGAATTCGAGGAAGGCGCCGTAGGTGGCGTCGGCCATGTTCTTCTCGAACGCGTTCACCACGTCGGCGGTGGTGACGTCCGTGCCGTCGGAGAACTTGGCACCGTCGCGCAGGGCAACCTCGTACTCGGTGTCGGAGACCTTCGTGGGCTCGCCGGCGGCAAGCGCGTTATAGGTCTTGTAGGTGTGCAGATCGAGGTCGTACAGGCCCTCGAACACGTGCCACGTGGCGGCCAGCATCAGCGCGGAGCTGTTGCCGATCGGGTTGACGTTCGTGCTCGTGTAGGCCATGGCGCCGGTCAGCGTGCCGCCCTGGGCCGCTGCGCCGGCGTCGGTGCCGGCATCGGTCGACGGGGTGTCCGTCGTTTCGCCGCCGCCACCGCAGCCGGCCAGAGTCAGGCCTGCTGCAGCCGCCGCGACGGCGCTGCCCGCCAAGAACGTGCGGCGAGACAAAGTTGCTTTCAAAGGCTGTTCCATTGGTTTCCCTCCATTTCGGTATCGGGGCAGGAGGCCCCGAACGTACGTGCGTGCTTGCGCACGCGCACAACAGCAGTGCCCATTATCCGGGAAAACCCCCAGAAAATAAAGAACTTGTAAGATCAATGTTCTTATATTTGTTCAAATACGAGAATAATTCACCAGGGGAAATACGTGGTATCATGCGCCGCATGATACGAAAGAGCGATAAAAGTAACAGTTGGCTAACGGCGTTCCTCAGCCGCGAAAACCGACCGTTTCCCGCACTGGTTGTCCGTCTCTCGCGTCCAGCGTTGCCCGCGCCCGCCAAGTTGCTGGCGCCGCCCGCTTCGAACGAGGCCGTGCGCAAGTCCATGAAGGGTAACAAGCGCAGCAACACGAAGCCCGAGCTTCTGGTGCGCGAGCGCCTGCGCGCGGCTGGCCTGACGGGGTATCGGCTGCAGTGGAAGGTGCCGGGGCACCCGGACGTAGCGTGGCCGGGCAAGAAGGTGGCGCTGTTCGTCAACGGGTGCTTCTGGCACAGGTGCCCGCACTGCAAGCCCAGCATGCCGAAGAGCAACGTGGAGTACTGGGTGGTGAAGTTCGAGCGTAACGTCGAGCGCGACGAGCGCAGCCGCGCCGCGTTGGAGGAGCTAGGCTGGACCGTCCACGTGATCTGGGAATGCCAGCTCAAGAAGAAGACGATCGACGACACGTTCGCCGCGCTGCTCCCCGCTCTCGCCGAGGAGCTAGGAAAAGAACTCAAGGGCATCTAGCGAGAAGGCTGGCGCACGGTGGTCTGGCGCTCGAACGGTCCTGCTCGCGCAAACAGCTCGCTGGGCCGTTCGGCTCGTGCGGAACCGCGCCCAGACCGCCGCGCGCAAGCCTTCCGCCGCCTACCGACGGGGGCGACCGCGGCGTGCCGCCCATCGTATTCGTCGCACCGCAACGCGATTTCGGGCTGGTATCATAAATGCCGTGTATTCTGTCAGGCGAAGCAAGCTGAGCAAGAGCAGAAGGTCGGGGCCCCGATGCGCCTTTGTCGGGTGAGCATCCCCTTCGAAGGAGAGGAATATGACGAGAGAATTCAAATCCATGGACGGCAACAACGCCGCCGCGTACGTCTCCTATGCGTTTACCGAGGTGGCGGGCATTTACCCGATCACTCCGTCGAGCCCCATGGCCGACCTGGTGGACCAGTGGTCCGCTGCCGGCAAGAAGAACATCTTCGGCACCACGGTGAAGGTGTGCGAGATGCAGTCCGAGGGCGGCGCCGCGGGCGCGGTGCACGGCTCGCTGGCCGCAGGCGCGCTGACCACCACCTACACCGCCTCCCAGGGCCTGCTCCTCATGATCCCCAACATGTACAAGATGGCCGCCGAGCAGCTGCCGTGCGTGTTCCACGTGAGCGCGCGCACGCTGGCCACCCAGGCGCTGTCCATCTTCGGCGACCACTCCGACGTCATGGCGTGCCGCCAGACGGGCTTCGCCATGCTCGCCGAGACGAACGTGCAGGAGGTCATGGACCTGTCCGCCGTGGCGCACCTGTCCGCCATCAAGGGCCGCATCCCCTTCATCAACTTCTTCGACGGCTTCCGCACCTCGCACGAAGTGCAGAAGATCGCCGTGTGGGACTACGAGGACCTCGCCGACATGTGCGACATGGAGGCCGTGAGCGAGTTCCGCGACCACGCCCTGAACCCCGAGCGTCCGGCCATGCGCGGCAGCCATGAGAACGGCGACATCTTCTTCCAGCATCGCGAGGCGTGCAACGGCGTGTACGATGCGCTGCCCGCGGTGGTCGAGGACTACATGCACCAGGTGAACGCCAAGCTGGGCACGAACTACGAGCTGTTCAACTACTACGGCGCGCCCGACGCCGACCGCGTGATCGTGGCCATGGGCTCGTTCTGCGACGTGGTCGAGGAGGTCGTGGACTATCTGAACGCCCAGGGCCAGAAGGTGGGCCTCGTGAAGGTGCGCCTGTATCGCCCGTTCGTGAGCGAGAAGTTCATGGCCGCGCTGCCCGCGACGGTGCAGAAGATCGCGGTCATGGACCGCACGAAGGAGCCGGGCGCGCTCGGCGAGCCCTTGTACATGGACGTCATCAACGCGCTCGCGCACGAGGGCCGCGCCGATCTCACGGTGGTAGGCGGCCGCTACGGCCTGGCGTCGAAGGACACCCCGCCGTCTTCGGTGTTCGCCATCTACCAGGAGCTGGAGAAGGACGCGCCGGCGCGCGAGTTCACCGTGGGCATCGTCGACGACGTGACGAACCTGTCGCTTCCCGAGGATCCGAACAGCCCGAACACCGCGGCCGAGGGCACCATCGAGTGCAAGTTCTGGGGCCTCGGTGGCGACGGCACGGTGGGCGCGAACAAGAACTCCATCAAGATCATCGGCGACCACACCGACAAGTACGTGCAGGCATACTTCCAGTACGACTCGAAGAAGACCGGCGGCGTGACCATCAGCCACCTGCGCTTCGGCGACTCGCCTATCCGCAGCACCTACTATGTGAACAAGGCCGACTTCGTGGCTTGCCACAACCCCTCCTACGTCACCAAGGGCTTCCGCATGGTGAACGACGTGAAGCCGGGCGGTGCGTTCATGATCAACTGCCAGTGGACGCCCGAGGAGCTTGAGCACCACCTGAACGCCGAGGCGAAGCGCTACATCGCCGACAACGACATCAAGCTGTACACCATCAACGCCATCGACCTCGCCGCCGAGATCGGCATGGGCAAGCGTACGAACACCATCCTGCAGTCGGCGTTCTTCACGCTGGCCAACGTGATCCCGCAGGACGAGGCGCTGCAGTACATGAAGGACGCCGCCACGAAGTCCTATATGAAGAAGGGTCAGGACGTCGTCGACATGAACCATCGCGCCATCGACGCGGGCGCTACGGCGTTCGTGCAGGTGGAGGTGCCTGCAAGCTGGGCGAACGCTGTGGACGAGAACGAGGCTCCGACGCTCGAGGGTCGTGCTGAAGTGGTGAAGATGGTGCGCGAGATCATGGAGCCGGTCGGCCGTATGGACGGCGACCGTCTGCCGGTGTCGGCGTTCGTCGACCACGCCGACGGCCAGTTCGAGCAGGGTGCGGCCGCCTACGAGAAGCGCGGCGTGGCTGTGAGCGTGCCCGCGTGGGATGCCGCCACGTGCATCCAGTGCAACCAGTGCGCTTTCGCGTGCCCGCATGCCACCATCCGCCCGTTCGCCCTCACCGAGGAAGAGGCTGCTGCGGCTCCTGCCGCTACCGTCATGGTGCCCGCGAAGGGCAAGGCCGCTGCCGGCCTGCAGTACACGCTGGCCATCTCGCCGCTCGACTGCATGGGCTGCGGCGTGTGCGTGAACGTGTGCCCGTCCGACTCGCTGGCAATGGTGTCCACGGAAAGCCAGCTGGCGCAGCAGGACGTGTTCGACTACTGCGTGGACAACGTGTCCGACAAGCCCGCGCTCGAGGATGCCACGGTCAAGGGCAGCCAGTTCAAGCAGCCGCTGCTGGAGTTCTCCGGCGCCTGCGCCGGTTGCGCCGAGACGGCGTACGCCAAGCTGGTCACCCAGCTGTTCGGCGATCGCATGTACGTCGCGAACGCCACGGGTTGCTCGTCCATCTGGGGCGGTCCGGCCGCTACGTCGCCGTATACGGTGAACGCCGAGGGTCGCGGGCCTGCGTGGTCGAACTCCCTGTTCGAGGACAATGCCGAGCACGGCCTGGGCATGTTGCTGGGTCACGAGGCGGTGCGTGACCGCCTGGTCGGCAAGTTGGAAGCCATGGCAGCTAACGACAAGACGCCGGCTGAGACCAAGGATCTTATCGCGGCGTACCTCGACACCATGGCCGATGGCGAGGCGAACGCCAAGGCCGTCGAGGCGCTCGTTCCCGCGCTCGAGGCTGCTGCCGAGAACGGTTGCCCGGAGGCGCCCGAGATCCTGCAGAACAAAGAGTACCTGAACAAGAAGTCCGTCTGGATCTTCGGCGGCGACGGCTGGGCCTACGACATCGGTTACGGCGGCCTCGACCACGTGCTGGCATCCGGCGAGGACGTGAACGTGTTCGTGTTCGACACCGAGGTGTACTCCAACACCGGCGGTCAGGCTTCGAAGGCAACCAACATCGGCCAGGTCGCCCAGTTCGCGGCCGCGGGCAAGGACGTCAAGAAGAAGAGCCTCACCGAGATCGCGATGGCGTACGGCTACGTGTACGTGGCGCAGGTTGCCATGGGCGCCAAGCCGGCCCAGACCATCAAGGCCATCGCCGAGGCCGAGGCCTATCCCGGACCGTCGCTGATCATCGGCTACTCGCCGTGCGAGATGCACTCCATCAAGGGCGGCATGGCGAACTGCCAGGACGAGATGAAGAAGGCCGTCGATTGCGGCTACTGGAACCTGTTCCGCTTCAACCCGGCCGCCGAGCCCGGCAAGAAGTTCACGCTGGACTCCAAGGAGCCCGCAGGCGGCTACCAGGAGTTCCTCATGAACGAAGCGCGTTATAGCCGTCTGACCCGCGAGTTCCCTGAGCGCGCCAGCGAGCTGTTCGAGCGCAACGAGAAGGCGGCCATGGACCGCTACGAGCACCTGCTCAAGCTCAAGGACGTCTACGCCGAAGCGTAAGCCGTTTTCAAGGAACACGATGAACGAAAGCCCCCGACGCGAACGAGCGTCGGGGGCTTTTTGCGTCCGAGAGTTGTTCTTCGTTGATGTTGTACGAAAATGGTTGTACAATTGAGCACACGAAAGGAGTCGGCATGGACGATTCTATGGTTACGGCACGCATGCTGGATGAAAAGAAGCGCAAAGGCGCTCGCATCCTTGCGCGAGAGGGTCTCAGCGCTTCTCAAGCGATCAACCTCATGTACGACAAAATGATCGAGGAGGGGGAGGCGGGTTTCCTTCGAGCCGATTCGAGCCGTATCGGCGATGAGGCGAAGTGGGCCGCTGCTTCTCGTTTCGTCGATTCTCTATCCTCGAAGCGTGCTTCTCGTTTCGACGACATGACCAAAGCAGAGGTGAGGGTGGAGCGCCTTCGTTCGAGGGGCATGATGTGATATGGCTCGCATGAAGCTCTTGCTGGACACTAATGTCGTTATCGATTTTCTGCATGAGCGCGAGCCTTATTACGATAAGGTTCGCTTGCTCATGACGGCGGGCCGTGTGGGGGAATTCAGTCTCTGGATCACCTCGTCGCAGGTGACCGATCTTATCTACATCCTATCGGAGGGCGGGAAGCGCTCGCTGTTGTCGCATGTGCTTGAGCAGCTGCGAGGGATGCGGACGTTCGTGAACGTGCATGCCGTCAGCGATCGGGAGGTCGATCGGATGCTGGCAGCCTCGTGGAAGGATCCGGAAGATTCGCTTATCTTTGAATCGGCATTGGAGATGCGCGCCGATGCCATCGTCACGCGCAATCAGAAAGATTTCGAGTCGTCGGTGATCAAAGTGGTGGACTGCGACGAATTCTTCGTCTGGATGCGCAAGGACTTCGGATTGGACTACGAAGAGGTGGTCATCTAGCGAGATGCGTGATCGGACGCATATGAGTGAAACGTGGTCGGTTTCCCCTTCGGGGTGAAGCCAATTGCGATTCGTGCCCAGTGCGTCTATCCGCACCGCGATGCGCAGAGCTTCGGGCCGTCATGCGAACGGGCGGGTTTCAGCCGCCCATTGCGCAAGACGGGCGGGTGCTCATGCGCTACCATGGGGGCACCCGATTTCAGAAGGAGCCGACGCACGCCATGGATGAAGCACGCGAGCCCACCCCTCATGCCCTGACGCGATTCTCCGACGAGGTGCGCGGCTGGTTCCTCGATGCCTTTCCCGGACCCACGCCGTTGCAGGAGCGTGCCTGGGACGTTATCGAGGGCGGCGAGAACGCGCTGGTCATCGCACCCACCGGCTCGGGCAAGACGCTCGCGGCGTTCCTGTTCGCCATCGACGAGCTTATGCGCGAGAAGGCGGCGACGGCGGATTTGCCGAAGAAGGAGCGTCCCGGCAAGGGCGTGCGCGTGCTGTACATCTCGCCGCTGAAGGCGCTCGGGGCGGACGTGGAGCGCAACTTGCAGGCGCCGCTCGCCGGCATCGCGGCTCGCATGGCGGCCGCAGGCGGCGCGATGCCCGAAGTGCGCACGGGCATGCGCACGGGCGACACCACGCCCGATCAGCGCCGTAGCCTGCAGCGCAACCCGCCCGACATCCTCATCACCACGCCCGAATCGCTGTACCTCATGCTCACGTCGCAGGCGCGCGAGACGCTGCGCACCGTGGAAACCGTCATCGTCGACGAAGTGCACGCGTTGGCGGGAAGCAAGCGCGGCGCGCACCTGGCTTTGAGCCTCGAGCGTCTCGACGACCTGCTGGAAAAGCCGGCGCAGCGCATCGGGCTGTCGGCCACCGTGCGTCCGCGCGACGAGATCGCGCGCTTCCTGGGCGGGCCCCATCCCGTGCGCGTCGTCGCCTCCGAGGGGCGGCCCGACATGGACGTGCGCGTGCGCGTGCCCGTGCGCGACATGACCGCCGTGCCGACGTTCGGGGGAAGCGATCTGACGGGGGGCGGCGCGGGAAAGCGCGGGGGAGGGCCGCGCCGTGCGCCTGCGGAGGAAGCGTGGAAGTCCGATCGCGCCCTGCACGCCGCCATGGCGAAGTCCTCGCTCCCGGCGAGCACGACGAGTCCCGACAGCCGTCTCGGCTCGTCTTCCATCTGGCCCTACATCGAAGCCTCCATCCTCGACGAGGTGCTGGCGCACCGCACCACCATCGTGTTCGTCAACTCGCGCGGCCTGTGCGAGAAGCTCACGGCGCGGCTGAACGACCTGTACGCGAAGCGGATGGGCATCGCGCGCGGCGTCGATATGGACGCGCCAGCCGCGCCCATCCGCTCGGATCTCGGCTCCACGACGGAGTTGTCCACGGGCGCGCCCGCCATCATCGCGAAGGCGCATCACGGATCGGTGTCGAAGGAGAAGCGCCTGCAGGTGGAGCGCGAGCTGAAAGCGGGCGAGCTGCCGTGCGTGGTGGCCACCTCGTCGCTGGAGCTGGGCATCGACATGGGATCCATCGACCTCGTGCTGCAGGTGGCGGCCCCGCCGTCGGTGGCCAGCGCCCTGCAGCGCATCGGGCGCGCGAACCACCAGGTGGGCGGCCGCTCGACGGGGTCTATCTTCCCGCGCACCCGCACCGAGATCATCGACGCGGCCGTGGCGGCCGAAGGCATGTACGAGGGCCGCATCGAGCAGACGGCGCTCGTGGAGAACGCGCTCGACGTGCTGGCGCAGCAGACGGTGGCCGCCGTTGCCATGGACGAGCTCGCGGCGGACGACTGGTACAACACCGTGCGCCGCGCGGCGCCCTACGCCGAGCTGCCGCGCCGTGCGTTCGATGCGGTGCTGGACATGCTGGCGGGCCGGTTCGCCACGTCCGACCTGGCAGAATTCTCGCCGCGCATCGTATGGGATCGCGAGAACGGCCGGTTGAAGGCGCGTCCCGGCTCGCAGCGCCAGGCCGTCATGTCGGCGGGCACCATCCCCGACCGCGGCATGTTCTCGGTGGTGCTTCCCGAAGGTGGGGGCAACGAGGGCCGGCGGCGCGTGGGCGAGCTCGACGAGGAGATGGTGTACGAATCGCGCGTGGGCGACATCATCACGCTCGGCACCAGCTCATGGCGCATACATGAGATCACGCGCGACCGCGTGATCGTGGAGCCTGCGCCCGGGAGATCCGCCCGGCTGCCGTTCTGGCATGGCGAAGGGGCAGGGCGGCCCGCCGAGACGGGGCGCATGCGCGGCGCGTTCCTGCGCGCGATCGCCGGCGGCATCGAAGGAAACGACGCGGAGACGGACGACGGCGCCTTCGGCGTCGCCGTCGCCGTGCGCGAGCGCTTGGCCGCGGACGGCCTCGACGACGATGCGCAGCGCAACCTCGTGGAGCTCGTCCGCGCGCAGCGCGCGGCTACGGGGACGATCCCCGACGACAAGACGCTCGTGGTGGAACGCTGCGAGGACGAGCAGGGCGACTGGCGCGTGCTGCTGCATTCGCCGTACGGCCGCCGCGTGCACGAGCCCTGGGCGATGGCGGTGTCCGACCGCATCATGGCGATCTACGGCTACGATGCGCAGGCCATGGCGGCCGACGACGGCATCGTCCTGCGCATCCCCATGACCGAGACCCGCCTTCCCGGCATCGAGCTGTTCGCGTTCGACCCCGACGAGCTCGACCGCATCGTGCGCGATCGCGTGGGCTCCACGTCGCTGTTCTCGGCGCGGTTCCGCGAATGCGCCGCGCGCGCCCTGCTGATGTCGCCCATCGCGCCGGGCAAGCGCGCCCCGCTGTGGCAGCAGCGCCTCAAGGCCGGCCAGCTGCTGGAAGCTGCGCGGCGCGAGCGCGAGTTCCCCATCCTGGTGGAAACGGCGCGCGAGTGCTTGCAGGACGTGTACGACATGAGGGCGCTGCACGAGCTGATGGAGCAGGTGCAGGCGGGATCGGTGCGCTTGGTGGAGGCGCAGACGTCGGTGCCGTCGCCGTTCGCGGCGCCGCTTCTGTTCGGGTACGTGGGCGAGCACCTCTACGCGGGCGACCTGCCGCACGCCGAGCAACGCGCGTCGCTGCTGTCGCTCGACCCCACGCTGTTGGGCGAGCTGCTGGGCTCGACCGACTTGGGCGACGTTCTGGACGCGGACGTGATCGCCGGCGTGGAGGCCGGCTTGCAGCGTCTTGCTCCCGATCGGCGCATGCGCGGCATCGAGGGCGCGCCCCTGTATTTTCTGCTTTACTCCTTGGCAACGGCGACGGCGCGACCTTTGGCAGGGCGCATCAGCGATGCGCGC
>OLQQ01001185.1_pt1 | contig 10671 bp, 8 predicted proteins | sample 1672041 | NCBI WGS metagenome assembly OLQQ01 (sample SAMEA3136639, study PRJEB25190) | human gut metagenome
TGACAGGGTTATCTGTACAAGCGTACCTGTTGGAAGCTGCAATAAGCGGCTGGGAGAGCTTATCGAGGCAGCAAAGAAAAGCAGAAAAGTGCAGTTTGTATAAAGAAAAAACTCTATATCAAAAGCAGTGAGGGATTTTAAGCTCATTATATAAAAAATAGAAAAAAACGCTCTATACAGAACACACGTTTTGCGCTATACTAATTTTACTGAAGGGAGGAGATAAAATAACTTATGAAAAAGAAGATTTTTACAAAAGATAACCTGATTTTCTTTTTAATTCTGAATCTGGGATTAATTTTTACAGCAGTTGGAATTTCCATTTTCAAAACGCCAAATCACTTCGCATTTGGCGGTACATCCGGTTTGTCCATTATCCTGTCTACCCTGTTTCCGAAGTGGAATGTAGGCGCATTCATGTGGATCGTCAACGCAGCGCTGGTTGTACTCGGATTTTTCTTTCTGGGAATCCGTTCTATGGGCTGGACTATTTATTCCTCCTTTGCCCTGTCTTTTTATGTAAGTGCCTGTGAAGTGATCTATCCGCTTAGTTTCCCGCTGACACATGATGTATTCCTGGAGCTGTGCTTTGCGGTTATCCTGCCAGCAGTAGGAGCGGCCATGGTATTTAACGTAGGCGCTTCCACTGGTGGTACCGATATTGTAGCCATGATCCTGCATAAATATACCAGTCTGGAGATTGGACGCGCCCTTCTGGTCAGCGATCTTGGAATCGTACTGATCGCCGCTTACCTTTACGGTGCACAGACCGGACTTTACTGTATCCTGGGAATGATCTTGAAATGTACCGTTGTAGACAGTGCCATTGAAAGCCTGAACCTGCGAAAAGTCTGTACCATTATCAGCAAGTACCCAGATCAGGTGGAAGACTTTATTATCAACGATCTTCACCGTTCTGCAACTGAGCAAAATGCCTTCGGTGTTTATACCAAACAGGAGCAGAAGGTACTGATGACTGTTCTCACCAGAAGCGAGACCAACCGCCTTCGCATTCATTTAAGACAGATTGATCCCCACGCTTTCATTACCATTGTAAACAGCAGTGAGATCATTGGAAAAGGCTTTCGGTCTATTTAGTATTTCTGCTCACGAAACACTTATTTCTGCAATCTGTGGGCGTAATTCCAAAGAAATTCCGAAATGCCTTACTGAAATAGTTATTATCGGAATATCCAACCCGGGCAGCAACTTCCTGGATCTTAATAGAAGGATTCTCCAGCAGTTCTTTCGCCCGGGTCATTCTGACCATAAGGAGGTATTCCTGAATGGTCATCTCATAATGCTGGCGAAAAAGGCGTGTGAGATACTCCTGGGTAAAGAAGTACTTCTTCGCATAACTGCTGACCTTAAGGGGCTGTGGATAGTTCTGGTCAATGTCCTGCCGGATCCTGGCGACAACTTCATCAGGGGAAAGCTTTGGCGCTTCTTTTTCTAAACAGGTACCAGTATTTCCCAATGTCTGGACTGCTTTATCAATGGCAGCATTCAATTCTTCCCGTGCAATTGGTTTTAACAGATAATCAATGGCACCACATTTCAAAGCTGCCTTTGCGTAATCAAAATAATCATACCCACTGATTACAATAAAACAGGTATCCCTAAATTCATGGGAAGCCTTTTCCAGAAATTCCATGCCATTCATAACCGGCATCTGCATATCTACAAAAACAATCTGGGGCTTTATTTCCCGCATGGTTTTTAAAGCTGCAGCACCGTTGGTTTCCTGATAAAGCTCTGTAATATGATAATCTGCCCAGTGACCAAGCCTGCTTATTGCAATTCTAGCAGGTGCCTCATCGTCAATAATCAGTACTTTATACATTTTCATTTTCCCTCTTTCTGATTGGAAGTTCCATTTTTACTTCTGTAAACTGATCGCCCTGTGATTCCAGAAACAGACCAGCCTCTCCCTGATAAAGTATTTTCAGACGGCTTGCAAGATTGGGAAGTCCGATGGAATTGCCAGTATCTGCTGATTTTCCGGAAAAAATATCATTCAGTTCTTTCACTTTTTCTGGGAGAATTCCCTTTCCATCGTCATATACACTGATGAGCAGCCGGTTATTTTCCATACATACCCGGATGATAATGTGAAGAACAGCTCCGTTCTCCGGCATTCCGTGTATAATGGCATTTTCTACCAGCATTTGAATACTGATTTTTGGAATCACTGCCAGATTTACCTTTGGATTAATTTTCTTCGTCACTTCCAGGCGCCCGCCTAGTCTTGTTTTCTGCAGAAGAATATACCGGTCTACATAATCAAGTTCCTCCTGCAAGCGGACGAGTTCTCCGCCTTTAATGGTATAACGAAGATTTGCAGACAAAGACACAATCATATCATAAATTTCCTGACAGTCTGCAAGCAATGCTTCTGTAGCAATCGCCTGAAGAGTGTTATAGAGAAAATGGGGATTCAGCTGGGCCTCCAACGCCTGGAGCCTGGAATTTTTCTCATTGATGCTGGAAATATAGTTGGTCTCGATCAATTCATTAATGTGGGCTGCCATGTCGTTATAGCTTTCTGTTAATGCACAGGTTTCCTTACAGCCTCCGCCAAAAGCTGTGGGAGAAAAGTCTCCTTCACCCATTTTTCCCATCTGGTAAGACAGCCTCTTCAATGGAATTGTGATCATCCGGATCATGAGCGTAACAATAATGATCAGACAGATAGTGATCACTGCAATCTGCATTACCAGAGGAAGCAAAAAGTCCCTTGCCCGGTCATCCCAGGCGCTTTTAGGAAGCAGGGAAAGCAGGACAATGCCCGTCTCTTCACTGGTCCTGCGAAGTGCAAGATAAGAAATTCCACCGATATTTACATTTTCAACATCTGAATGAAGCCCAAAAAGCTGCTTTTTTTCTTTTTCTTCCTGATTTCGGATATCCTCAGAACTGGAATATAAAAGTTCACCATCTGAATTATACAGGCATAAGATCTGCCCATAATCCTGATGGTTTTTCATAAGCAGCCGCAGCTGTGTAGTATCTACATCCACATAAGACAAACTGACTGGTTCCCGGTTTCTCAGGCGGATCAGGTAGTGATAATACCGGAAAAACACATCTTCTGAATCCGGGGGCGCCAGATATTCATATTTGTCATTGCTTCCACAGGCAATATAAGGTCTGGATATTTCAGTATCTTTTACAGGGGTCGATAAAATATGCTGTCCCCCAACCCCTGCATTCCGCTCAAAACATAAATCCTGATTCATTGCTGTAATGGAATAAGAACGGATATCTGTTCTGCTATGATAGGAAGACTGGATTTCCTGTTTTATGTCACTGATCTCAGAAGAGGAAAGAGGTTTTCTCTTCAGCAGGGAATTATAGACAGATACATTCAGGCAGGGCTGTACGCAAAAGATCCGCAGACCCTGAATATATTGATCCAGATTTGCCACATCCATCTCCAGAATAGTCTGTGTGGAAGAAGTATATTCCTCTGCAAAAGACCTTGCCTGACCAGAATAACCACTATATAAAATAATTCCAAATGCAAGAACGATCACAGACAGGATCACAACTGTCAGCTGCGTCTGCATGGATAAATTTTCTATTTTCTTTTTCATACATAAAGCTCCTTTTTATTATGGCAATATTATACAACTTGTTGTATTCATTCACAATAGAACAGGTTATAGATATCAAACTTTTACCATAAACAGTTTGATTTTTTCTATTTATTTGTAATATTGCATAGTGTATGATTAGATTATCAAAAACAAAGCAGGCTGCCGTGGGCGAAACGGGCAGCAGCAAAAAGAAGGAGGATATGCATATGCATAAGAAACAAATCGCTTTATTAATGGCCGGTTTAATGACAGTCAGTTCTCTTACAATGGGTTCTGTAACCGTAATGGCAGACGATGATCCGGTAGAGCTTTATTTCATGTTTAATGGTCCGGAATACACAGACGCTTACCATGATCTGATCGATCATTATACAGAAGAACATCCAAATGTATCCATTGAGCTGGAAGTCCTTCAGAATGATTACCAGACTGTACTCCGTTCCAGATTAAATTCCGGTGAGGTTCCGGACCTGTTTCTTTCCAGTGCATACAGCGACAATACTTTATATGCAGATTATATTTATAACCTGGATGACGAAGAGTTTATGAAGAACTTTTCCGAGACAACCCTTACATCTGTAACAGAAGATGGCCATATTACAGGAATGCCATTCCTGGTTCAGTCCCATGGCTTTATCTATAACAAAGCATTATTTGAGCAGGCTGGAATCACAGAACTTCCAACTACCTTAGACGAGCTTCGCACCGTTTGTGAGAAATTGACAGATGCAGGTATTCAGCCATTCAGCTCCGGATTTGGTGAGTGGTGGATCCTTCCACAGACCGTTTATCCGTCCATGAGTGATGCCTATGACGGCGATTATGACAAGCTCTTTGAAGATGTGAAAAACGGAGATCTGAAATTCGGCGAGCTTCCGCAGGTTGATTTTGCACTTGATCTTCTGGATCTGATCAAGGAGTACAGCGGTGACAAGCCAATGGAGTCCACCAATGATCTTCAGTGCTCCGATTTTGCAACAGGAAAAGTTGCCATGATCCACAATGGCTCCTGGGACGAGGCAAGTATCCGCGCCATTGCCCCTGATATTGATATGGGTTATGTTTATATGCCCCGCATGGACGAAAAAGCAGTTCTCGCAGTTGAGTCCAACCTTACCTTCCGTGTAGCAAAAGATTCCGAAAATCTTGATACGGTTCTTGATTTCCTGAACTACATGTGTACTTCTGATTATGGAAGAAGCTGGGTTCCATCAGTTATCGGCGATATCTCCCCACTTACCGGAGCAGATGCACCTGATACACAGCTTGCAGCAGAAACAGCAGCTGCACAGGATAATTCCGTAACATGTCCATGGTGGATCTTTAAAGGACCAGAAGGTGTAGAAGAGCCATTTGGTACCGCATTCCAGAACTATGTTGCAGGAAATGCAGACCGCGACGAGACAAAAGAGGTTCTTACCCAGTTATTTGTTGATGCTTACGATGCAATGTAATTTATTATAAAATGATCGCGTGAATAAAAACGAAAACAGGGCGGCTGACAATTTCGGCAGCCCTGTTTTTCCGAAAAGGACAGGAGGTTTCTTTATGCAGGCAAACAGCCAGAAACGAAGGGCCAGAAAAACAGCATTGGAATTCGCAGGATATGTAGCCCCTGCAGTTTTCTTCATCACGCTGTTTGTAGGAATTCCTTTCGTTATGTGTATTTATTATTCCTTCCGTAAATGGAACGGTATTGGAAAAACATCGGAATTTGTCGGACTCGAAAATTATATCCGGCTTTTTACCAATGATCCAGCCTTTGTCAGTGCGCTGAAATATACCTTTATCTATGCCATTGGAACAGTACTGATCGTAAATGTACTTGCCATTTTTTTTGCCGCACTTCTGGAATCCAAGATCAAAGGCAGAGGATTTTTCAGAGCCGCTTTTTATATTCCCAATATCATAAGCCTTGTTATCATTGGATTTATCTGGAAATTTATCTGTACCAGAGTATTTGAAGCACTTATGTCCATAACCGGATGGGGAATTTTCGGTCTTAGCTGGCTGGGAGACTCCCAACTGGCTGTGTTCTCCACCATCATTGTTTCTGTTTGGCAGAGCCTTGGCTTTTATATCCTGATCTACGTTGCAGGTATGCAGGGAGTACCAACGGAACTAAATGAATCCGCAGACCTGGATGGGGCAGGAGCAGTCCGCAGATTTTTCTCAATTACTATCCCGCTGATCATGCCGTCCATTTCCTTCTGCATGTTCCATTCTGTTGCCAATTCCTTAAAAATGTTTGAATTGATCTTCAGCTTGACAGGCGGCGGTCCGGGAACATCTACTACGTCAATTGCACTTGATATTTACAACACTGCATTTAACAACAGCCGCTATGGATATGGAAGCGCCAAAAGTGTAATTCTTTTTATCATCGTTCTGGTGATCTCCGTAATTCAGGTTAATTTCTTTAAAGGCAAGGAGGTAGAGGCATGAGTAAAAAAAGCAAAGCACTTCACGGTGTGATACAGTTATTCCTGATCCTTTTTCTGCTTTTATATCTTTCCCCTCTTTTCCTGGTGGGAATCAATGCCTTTAAAAGCTATCAGGAAATCATGACAGATGTTATGAGCCTTCCATCTGCTTTTACTCTTGACAATATAAAAAATGTATTTCATGATATGAAATATCCAGCTACTTTTTTGAATACACTCATCGCCACAGTAATAGGAACTCTCGGCATTATCGTGATCGCTTCCATGGGAGGCTATAAAATGGCACGTGTGAAAACACGCTACAGCCGTTTCTGTTTCCTGTTCTGCATTGCGCCTATGATGATCCCGTTCCAGTCCTTTATGCTTACTCTGGTAAATGTAGCCACCACTTTACATATCAATGGGAAAATATGGGGACTTGCCATTATTTACTGGGGGCTTGGTGCCCCAATGAGTATTTTCCTGTATCAGGGCTTTGCCAAGGGCATTCCCCTGGAACTGGAAGAGAGCGCACTTATTGACGGCTGCAACCAGTTTCAGCTTTTTACCCGTATTATTTTTCCAATGCTGAAATCCTGTACTGCGACGGTTACGATCATCAATGTAATGTGGATCTGGAATGACTTTCTTCTTCCCCTTCTTATGCTGGGCGGAAGAAAGAGCAGCAAAACCCTGCAGCTTGCAGCCTACAGCTTTATGGGACAGTACAAAATGGAATGGCAGAACATTATGTCTGCTGCGATCCTGATCATTATCCCAGCGCTGATCCTGTATCTGATTTTCCAGAAATCTATTATCAAGGGTGTTGTAGCTGGAGCCGTAAAAGGCTGACCGATTTTCAAAGGAGGAATGGAAGATGAAGTTTACCAATGGCTTCTGGCTTGTGAGAGATGAATTTCAGGCTGATTATGTAAGAGACATTTATGAGGTAGAAGAGCGGGAAAACGAACTCCTGGCTTTTGCCCCCTATAAACAAATCCAGGGACGCGGGGATACCTTAAACATTGGAATGATGACCTATACCTTCACCGCACCAGCAAAGGACATTTTGGGAATCCACATGGTAAATCACGTTGGAAATTACGTAAAAAGCCCATCATTTGAATTGTATGGTGATTTAGATAAAAGTCCGGAACGTAAATGTGAGAAAGCTTCCGGCAAAGAAAAATGGACGTTAAAGTCAGGAAAGCTTTCCCTGGAATTTGAAACTGGTTCCCCTGAAATGAAGTTTTATGGAGATGGAAGGGAGCTTACCTGTATCAAGAGCAAAACTACGGGAATGATGCATCACAAACAAGGCATGAACTATCTGGTCTCCGGACTTAATTTAGGTGTTGGCGAGCTGGTTTATGGCCTTGGGGAACGGTTTACCCCTATGGTAAAAAATGGCCAGACCGTGGATATCTGGAATGAGGATGGCGGTACAGCCAGTGAAATTTCCTATAAGAATATTCCGTTCTATTATACGACCAAAGGCTATGGCGTCTTTGTCAATCATCCGGGACGTGTCAGCTTCGAGGTAGGTAGTGAGAAGGTGGAAACCGTACAGTTTTCTGTAGAAGATGAGGAACTGGAATACTTTGTTATTTATGGTCCTACCCCTTTGGAAATTATAGAAAAATACACAGCCCTTACCGGAAGACCGGCATTGCCGCCTAAGTGGTCCTTTGGCTTATGGCTTACCACATCCTTTACCACCAACTACGACGAGGCTACGGTAAACAGCTTTATTGATGGATTTGAACAGCGCCATATTCCTCTTTCTGTTTTCCATTTTGACTGTTTCTGGATGAAAGGCTTCGAATGGTGCAACTTCACCTGGGATAAAGATATGTTCCCGGATCCGGCAGGTATGCTGGAACGTTTTCATAAGCGAGGCTTAAAAATCTGTGTTTGGATCAATCCCTATATTGCACAGAAGTCGCCTCTGTTTGGAGAAGCCATGGAAAAGGGCTATCTTCTGATGAAAGACAATGGAAGAGTTTGGCAGTGGGATATGTGGCAGGCTGGTATGGGACTGGTAGACTTTACCAATCCAGATGCATGCAGCTGGTACCAGAGTAAGCTGAAAGCACTTCTGGATGTGGGAGTGGATTGTTTCAAAACAGATTTCGGAGAACGTGTTCCTACCAATGTAAAATGGTTCGACGGCTCTGATCCGGAAAAAATGCATAATTATTACACGTATCTTTATAACCAGTGCGTATTTGAGCTTCTGAAAAAAGAAAAAGGAGAAAGCGAAGCTGTTCTTTTTGCACGAAGTGCAGCACCAGGCGGACAAAAATTTCCAGTACACTGGGGCGGAGATTCAACCAGCCAGTATATTTCCATGGCCGAAACCTTAAGGGGCGGGCTTTCCCTTATGGACAGCGGCTTTGGCTTCTGGAGCCACGATATTGGCGGCTTCGAGGATGATGGCTCAGCTGATCTGTACAAAAGGTGGGTGGCTTTCGGACTTTTATCTTCCCACAGTCGTTTACACGGATCCAGTTCTTATCGTGTTCCATGGAATTATGATGAAGAGGCCTGTGAGGTTCTGAAATACTTTACCGAGCTGAAATGGAAGCTTATGCCTTATATTTACAGCCTTGCACAGACTGCCCATGAAAAAGGGCTTCCCGTAATGCGTCCAATGCACATGCAATACCCAAAAGACAGAAACTGCGCATATCTGGATCAGCAATATATGTTGGGAGACCGCATTCTGGTTGCACCTGTATTTTCCTCAGATGGAAAACAGGATTTTTATCTTCCAGAAGGAAACTGGGTACATCTTCTTACCAAAGAACCTGCACAGGGAAACCAGTGGCATACCGGAACCTTTGATTACTTCAGTCTGCCATTGTATGTAAGAGAAGGAGATCCTTTACTAAAAGTTATTTAATAGAAAGATTTTACAGGCACTGTCTGGCATGTTTGTCCCAGACAGTGCCTTTTTAATGTCAAAATATTGTTATTTTCTGTCAGAAAAGGGATAGCTTTTGGGACAGAAAAACAGTATAATACCAAATAGTTTATTTAAATATAGGTATTTACTAAGGAGGGAAAATGAAAAGAATACTTTCAATTGGAAAAGATGATTTTTATCCGCAGATTTTCCGGCTGGCGGTTCCAATTATTATACAGAATCTGCTCAGTGCGGCTGTGAATTCAGCGGATGTGATCATGTTGAATTACGTGGGGCAGTCCGCTATTTCGGCGGTATCCCTGGCAGCCAATTATTCCAATATTTTATTTATGGTGTATTATGGCATCGGTACCGGAGCCTCTCTTTTGTGCTCCCAATATGCCGGTAAAAAGGATTTTCAGGCGATTCATGTAGTAGAGGGAATCGCACTTCGTTTCTCTGTGTTGATTTCCCTGTTGGTTGCCCTGGTTGCATTTACTGCGCCTCAGATGATGCTGAGGCTATTTACCAATGATCCTGAGCTGATCACCATTGGTTCCTCCTATATCCGCATTATGGGCGTTACCTATATCTGCTGGGGAATCTCGGAGATCTATCTGGCAGTTCTTCGAAGTATTGGAAGAGTAACCATCAGTATGGCGCTGAATATGCTGGCATTTATTCTGAATATATTCCTAAATGCAGTTTTTATCTTCGGCCTGTTCGGTGCTCCGAAGCTTGGTGCAACCGGCGTTGCAATCGCCACCGCTGCATCAAGACTGATCCAGCTGATTGGCTGTGTGGTTGTATCTTCCTTTAGTAAAAATGTGAAGCTGAATCTGGCATATATGTTCCTTCGCAGTAAAGTATTGTTTCAGGACTTTATCCGTTTGTCACTTCCGGCACTTGGAAACGACCTGTCCTGGAGCGTTGCTTTTTCCATGTATTCTGTAATCCTGGGACACCTTGGCACTGACGCGGTGGCCGCTAATTCCCTGGTTACTGTGGTGCGGAACATTGGCTCTGTATTCTGTTTTGCCATTGCAAGTGCGGGAACCATTCTTCTTGGGCAGATCATGGGAAAAGGAGACCTGGAAAAATCCAGACGATACGCTTCCAGAATGCTGAAGCTGACTGTGATCACCGGTGCACTTGGAGGGCTGATCGTCCTTGCCATCACTCCTTTTGTGATGAAATTTGCTTCCCTGAATGACACCGCTATGCATTATCTGAAATACATGCTTCTCATTAACACCTACTATATTATGGGATCCGCAGTAAATACTGCGCTGATTGCAGGTGTCTTTCGGGCAGGGGGCGATACGAAATTTGGCTTAATCTGTGACACGGTAGATATGTGGGTATATGCGGTGCCGCTAGGTTTCTTCGCTGCCTTTGTACTGAAGCTTCCAGTGTTGTGGGTTTACTTTCTGCTCTGTACAGACGAATTCGTGAAATGGCCCTGGGTTTTCCATCATTACCGAAAGGGAGAGTGGGCGAAAAATATTACCCGGGAAGATATTTTTGAACAATAGGATCTGATGAAAAATGGACACAGACTGCAATGTCTTTATTACTGAACCTCCAGTAATGGCATTGTGATCTGTGTCCATTTTGGTTAGATTTCTACCAGAATTCCCTTTTCCTTATCATACTTACAATATTTCCCCTTTCCGGAAATAAATGGCTGATAGGTATTGGTACGAGTATCTTTCACATATACAATTCCGGTAGCGATCAT
>OLQQ01001187.1_pt1 | contig 10654 bp, 9 predicted proteins | sample 1672041 | NCBI WGS metagenome assembly OLQQ01 (sample SAMEA3136639, study PRJEB25190) | human gut metagenome
GTCTTTCTGATGCTGGATGCAAAAACATATCAGGCAGATTACGTCAGCCCAAATGCGGAAAAGCTGCTGGGTATTACGGTAGAACAGATTCGTAAAGATATTTGTATCCTGGGAAAACTACATCCAGAGGAACAGGAAGATCCAGAGAAAAATTATATGGAGAAAATCCAGGTCCATGAGCAGAGGGAATGGGATTTTGAATATGTTCATCTGAAGACAGGGGAAAAACGCTGGTTCCATAATATTGTAATGGGCAGTCAGGTAAACGGGAAAAGAAAATATATCCTGGTTATGTCGGATCGTACCTCTGACTGGAAAATGAACCAGGCACTCTCTGAGGCGGTACATGCGGCGGAGACAGCAAACCAGGCAAAGAGTACTTTCCTTTCTAATATGTCTCACGATATCCGGACACCAATGAATGCGATTATCGGTTTTACCACACTGGCTGTAAGTAATATTGATAATCAGGAAAGAGTCCAGGATTATCTGGGTAAGATTCTTTCCTCCAGTAACCATCTGCTCTCATTGATCAATGATATACTGGATATGAGCCGGATTGAGAGTGGAAAGATACATCTGGAAGAGACAGAGGTCAGTCTGTCGGATGTGCTTCATGATCTGAAGACGATCATCAGTGGGCAAATCCATGCGAAGCAGCTGGAACTTTATATGGATGTCATGGATGTTACAAATGAAGATGTTTACTGTGACAAGACTCGGCTGAACCAGGTGCTGCTGAATCTTTTGTCTAATGCGGTTAAGTTTACACCTGCAGGAGGAACCGTTTCTGTCCGGCTGAAACAGTATCCGAAGGCAGTAAAAGGCAGTAAGCTGTATGAGATCCGGGTAAAGGATACCGGAATCGGTATGAGTCAGGAATTCGTGCAGAAAATTTTTTCTCCTTTTGAGAGGGAGAGGACTTCCACTGTGAGCAGAACCCAGGGCACAGGGCTTGGCATGGCAATCACCAAGAATATTGTGGATATGATGGGCGGAACTATTGAGGTTCAGACAGAACAGGGCAAAGGTACCGAATTTATTGTCTGTCTGCCATTACGGATTCAGTCTGAGCGCCAACGTATAGAGAAAATCGCAGAACTGGAAGGGCTTAAGGCACTGGTTGTAGATGATGACTTTAATACCTGCGACAGTGTGACAAAAATGCTTGTAAGGGTCGGAATGCGTTCGGAATGGACACTTTCCGGCAAGGAAGCTGTTCTCCGTGCACGGCAGTCTATGGAACTAGGAGATGCGTTCCACGCTTATATCATTGACTGGCGTCTGCCAGATATGAATGGTATTGAAGTCACCCGTCAGATCCGCAGCCTTGGTGATGATACACCGATCATTATCCTGACCGCATATGATTGGTCAGATATCGAGGCAGAAGCCAGAGCAGCAGGGGTGACTGCATTCTGTGCGAAACCGCTGTTCATGTCAGATATCAGAGATACCTTGATGACTGCTATCGGCCAGAGTCAGGCTGAAGTAGAAGATTCAATTCTTCCAGAAGCAGGTTCAGATTTCAGAGGCAGATGTATACTACTTGTGGAAGATAACGAACTGAACAGTGAAATTGCGGTGGAAATTCTGAAAGAATATGGATTTCTGGTTGATACTGCCGAAAATGGCGCAGAGGCAGTGGAGAAAGTTAAGAATTCGACTCCAGGTAAGTATGATCTGGTGCTGATGGATGTGCAGATGCCGGTAATGAATGGATACGAGGCCACCCGTCAGATTCGTGCGCTGGATGATCCGGCACTGTCGGGAATCACCATCCTTGCCATGACTGCTAATGCCTTTGATGAGGACAGGAAGAAAGCCTTGGAATATGGCATGGATGGATTCTTATCCAAACCGATAGTTATAGAAGAGTTAATCAGTACTTTACACAACAACCTGCTGGATTAGAGCGTGTTTGATCAGGTGTTTGGAACTTCAGAAAATCCGCACGGATAAAGGAAATAAGGAATATGGATAAAAGTAGAAAAAAATCAGCCGTACTATTTGTATGTATATTGCTAGTTCTGGGAATGTGGATGATGTTATCAGTACACAGCCAGGCCGCTGAAACGAATAATGATGAAAAACAGGCACAGACCATTCGTGTCGGCTCATTTGAGGATACCTTTAATTATGTCGACAAAAACGGTGTAAGACGAGGATATGGCTACGAACTCATGCAGCTCTGGCAGGTTATACCGAATGGAAATTTGAGTATGTGAAATGTGACTGGTCTGACTGTTTTGATAAGCTTGAAAATGGTGAGATTGATATTATGGGTGATATCTCTTACAGCGATGAACGTGCACAAAAGATGCTTTTTTCGGATGAACCGATGGGTGAGGAAAAATATATTCTTTATGCTGATTTATCGAATATGGATATTGGGATGTCTGATTTTAAGTTTATGGACGGGAAACGTGTAGGTGTGCTCATGGATACAGAGCCAGAAATTATGCTGACAGAATGGGAAAATAAAAATGGTATACATACAGAGCATGTAAATGTGAATAATGATAATGATGTCGAAAAGAAATTAGCGAATCATGAGATTGATGCTTTTGTATTTTACTCTTGATTATAATCAGAGTCTTACAGGTGGAGAAAAATCCTGGCTGGAAGAACATGGTGACATCCGGATGGGATTTTTGAACAATGATCCGGCAATCTTTTCCATGGACGAAACAACTGGAAAACTTACCGGTATGCTATCAGAATATGTCTCCTATGCCAAAGACCGTCTGGGAAATCAGACGCTGAAATTTAATATACAGGACTATGATGATTATGATGAAATGCTTCAGGCACTGCAGAATCATGAAATTGACATGATTTTTTATGCTGGCAGAAATCCTGATATTGCAGAAAAAAAGGCTATGCACTTACAAACACAGCCTGGAGCTACAATCTTATGGCAGTAACTGATGAGAAAAATTTTGACGAGGGTAATGTGTATACAGTAGCTGTGCCAAAGGAAAAAGAAGCTTTAAAACAGCAGCTTACCTTTAGTTATCCACAATGGAATCTTGTGGATTATGATTCGTTTGAGGAGGCTGCTGAAATGATTACTAATGAAAAAGCAGACTGTTTTCTCATGGGAGCAAGTCAGGCGATGGTATATGATAACAATCGAGATTTCAAGAGTGTTCCACTTACAAAAACAATGGAGGCATGCTTTGCAGTAAAAGGTGGAGAGGAAACTCTTTTGTCGATACTGAATAAAACTTTAAAGGGCATGCCGTCTGGCATGCTTATAAGCGCACTTGCTATCTATGACAGTACGGCAGATAAGGTAACATTTTTGGACTTTGTAAAAGACAATATGCTTGCTTTTTTTCTCGCCACAGGATTCTCTGCACTCAGCATCATTGTTATTATCCTCGTACTTTTACGCAAGGCAAGGAAAGCAGAAGCTGCCGCAAAGCTTGCTGCAAATGATACACAAAAACTTAATGAGAAACTGGAAATCGCTTTGAAAAAAGCAGAGGATGCCAGTCTCGCAAAGACCAGTTTTCTTAACAATATGTCACATGATATCCGTACTCCTATGAATGTAATTCTGGGTTATGCACAGCTTATGGAGAATGAACTAAATGGAAAAGACATACCTGAAGTTTTGGAACATCTGGAAAAACTGCAGCAGTCTGGAAATCTTCTTCTGTCAATCATAAATAATGTATTGGATATGGCCCGGATTGAGAGCGGAAGGATGGAGATTGATGAGAATTACTGCCGGATTGAAGATGTCTGGAAATCTTTGTTTGCAGTATTTGATGAGAAAGCAAGGAAAAAGAATATTTCGCTTCATTACACGATGAATGTAGAGCATGAGCATGTATTGACAGATGTTACCAAGGTAAAAGAAATATTGGTCAATATTCTGAGCAATGCTATAAAATATACTCCAGCAGGTGGTTCTGTTATGGTATATGTAGATGAATTACCTTGTGATGAGTCTGGATACATGATAGTGAGGATCAGAATCAGCGATACCGGAATCGGTATGAGTCAGGATTATCTGACAAAGATTTTCGAAGCATTCACGCGTGAGAAGAACACCACAAAGAGCAAAATCGCAGGAACCGGACTGGGCATGTCAATAGTCAAGAATTATGTTGACCTGCTTGGTGGAACAATAGATGTAGAGAGTGAGCTTGGCAAGGGCAGTACCTTTACAGTTACATTAAAACACAGGATAGCGGATGAAAGATATTATGTAAAAAAGCATATTGAAGAGTCTGGAACAGGAAATGAAATCCTTGAAGGCAGGAATATCCTTTTAGCGGAGGATAATGATTTAAATGCAGAGATTGCAGAGGCAATACTTGAGCGTGCCGGTCTTAGGATAGAACGTGTGGAGAATGGTATTCAGTGTGTGAACAGAATACTGAAAATGCCGGCAGGAACATATGATATGATCTTCATGGATATCCAGATGCCGCAAATGGACGGTTATAAAGCAACACAGACAATCAGAAATTTGCCAGATAAGGATAAAGCGTGCATACCGATTATAGCTATGACAGCCAATGCTTTTGCAGAAGATAAAAAAAAGACGATGGAGGCAGGGATGAATGCACATCTGTCAAAACCATTAAATGTACCGGAACTGATGGATACAATCCGAAAATTCTGTGATGGTAAGCAGATGTGTCAGCGACCGGGAAAAGAATAACAGAGGTATAGCAGAATGAAAAAGAATTCTGTTGTTATATCATTCCGTAAGTGATATACTAAAAAGACAGAAAAAAACCGTGTGGAATTACAGTTTTACTTTCGCATGGTTTCTTTTATACATAATGGTTAGTTACAACTAATATCAAAAATAGTATGAAGGACTACAAAATAGTAGTTATTCCGGTTTTAAAGAAAGGAAAGTGAAAAGCGAATGAATACTTTTTTTGACATATTGATTCCATTTGTTGGAACAACGCTGGGTGCAGCATGTGTGTTTTTTATGAGAACAACATTTAGCAAATCAGTGCAACGTGCACTTACAGGATTTGCAGCAGGTGTAATGGTTGCTGCTTCAATCTGGAGTCTTCTAATTCCGGCCATGAAACAATCGGAGAAGATGGGAGATTTGTCATTTGTTCCGGCAGTTGCTGGGTTCTGGATTGGTATATTGTTTTTACTCACACTTGATCATTTGATTCCGCATCTTCATGTTGGAAGTGATCAGGCAGAGGGACCGAAAAGCAGGCTTGGCCGTACTACAATGATGGTGTTGGCAGTTACATTACATAACATCCCTGAAGGTATGGCAGTCGGTGTAATGTATGCAGGATTTCTTGCTGGAAATGCACAGATTACAGCAACAAGTGCACTTGCGTTATCACTTGGAATTGCTATTCAGAATTTCCCGGAAGGAGCAATTATATCCATGCCGCTTAGGGCAGAGGGAGAAAGTAAGGGAAAGGCATTTTTAGGTGGTGTACTTTCAGGGGTGGTCGAACCGATTGGCGCAGTATTGACAATTATTGCTGCACAGCTGATAATCCCGGCATTACCATATTTGCTGAGCTTTGCAGCAGGAGCTATGCTTTATGTCGTGGTTGAAGAACTAATCCCTGAAATGTCGCAGGGAGAGCACTCGGATATTGGTACGGTTTTCTTTGCAGTTGGGTTTAGTTTAATGATGATTCTGGATGTGGCACTTGGGTGATAACAAACAGGAAAAGGTATTAGAATATAAATTTGCGGTAATCAATTATATCGGATTTCTAAGATTTTCATAATCAACTTTACAAAATCTAATCAGAATCAGTCCATCCATATTCCACATGGATGCAAATACCGGAATTTCTTTGATATCAGATGTCATTTTTATCATAAGAAAATATCCTTTTTCATCCCTTCTTCTGCAATATTATGATTATATGGTACATTATAAATGTGGAATTTACAAAGGTTAAGCGCATAACCCATTACAAAATTTGCATTCGATTTTTGTGATATTTTACTATTGCATTACGCATTTCCAGCAATCTGTGTGTTAATCATTAATGACATTCTTATCCCACAATAAAACTGTGTCGTAAAATGTGGTAAGAAAATCAGACGAATATATTTTTCCAAAGACTTGTCGTAAAAATGTGGTCAAATCAAGAAAATCGAGTGCGAAAGCAAGTGAGAAATCCCTGTGAAGCCCGTAAAATCAAAGCTTCACCAAAAAATCTCAAAAAATTAGCACTCGTCTCTTGACATGGCTAACAGATAGTGATATATATATGTTATACGAAGTGTAGAACAAATAAGCATCTTCGGGTTAGGAGGAACTTATATGAATATAAATAAATTTACGCAAAAGTCATTAGAAGCAGTAAATAACTGTGAGAAACTGGCTTATCAGTATGGCAGCCCGGAAATCGATCAGGAACATTTTTTATATAGCCTGCTTACGATTGAGGATAGCCTGATTTTAAAATTAATTGAAAAGATGGAAGTGAATAAAGAAGCATTTCTGTCACAGGTACAGCAGGCAGTTGAGAAGAAGCCAAAAGTTTCCGGTGGACAGACTTATATCAGTAAGTCTTTGAATCAGGTACTTGTGAGTGCGGAGGATGAAGCTAAGGCAATGGGAGATGAGTATGTTTCTGTAGAGCATCTTTTCCTTTCTTTAATGAAGTATCCGAATACAGAGATTAAGAAATTGTTTCAGGCATATGGAATTACAAGAGAGCGTTTTCTTCAGGCATTGTCTACAGTAAGAGGTAACCAGAAGGTTGTCAGTGATAACCCAGAAGCCACTTATGAGACATTGGAGAAGTATGGTTATGACCTTGTAGAGAGAGCTAAACAGCAGAAGCTTGACCCGGTTATCGGACGAGACAGCGAGATTCGTAATGTCGTTCGTATTCTTTCCAGAAAGACAAAGAATAACCCGGTATTGATTGGTGAACCTGGTGTTGGTAAAACAGCTGTTGTTGAAGGTCTTGCACAGCGTATCGTGAAAGGTGATGTGCCAGATTCTTTAAAGGATAAGAAATTATTTGCCCTTGATATGGGTTCTTTAGTAGCAGGAGCGAAATATCGTGGTGAGTTTGAGGAACGTTTAAAAGCAGTTCTTGAAGAAATCAAAGCCAGCGATGGACAGATTCTTTTATTCATTGATGAGCTGCACACGATTGTTGGTGCTGGTAAGACCGACGGTGCGATGGATGCCGGAAACCTGTTAAAGCCAATGCTTGCCAGAGGGGAACTTCACTGTATCGGTGCTACAACACTGAATGAATACCGTCAGTATATTGAAAAAGATGCCGCATTGGAGCGTCGTTTTCAGCCGGTTATGGTCGATGAACCTACGGTAGAAGATACGATTTCTATTTTGAGAGGATTAAAAGACCGCTACGAAGTATATCACGGTGTAAAGATTGCAGACAGTGCCTTAGTAAGTGCCGCTGTTTTATCTAACCGTTATATTACCGACCGTTTCCTCCCAGATAAGGCAATCGACCTTGTGGATGAAGCATGTGCGATGATTAAGACAGAATTAGATTCCCTTCCGGCCGACCTTGATGAAGTGCAGAGAAAGATTATGCAGTTAGAAATCGAGGAAGCAGCCTTAAAGAAAGAAACGGATCGTCTTAGTGTAGAACGTCTTGAAAATCTGCAAAAGGAACTCGCCGAATTACGTGAGGAATTTAAGTCGAAAAAGGCTTCCTGGGATCAGGAGAAATCCGCAGTAGAGCGTGTTTCCAAGTTAAAGGAAGAAATCGAAAGTTTAAATAATGAGATTCAGATTGCACAGCGCAATTATGATTTAAATAAAGCAGCAGAATTACAATATGGTAAATTGCCAGAATTGCAAAGACAGTTAGAGGAAGCGGAAGAAAGTGCAAAGAAGAGAGAATCTTCTATGGTTCATGAATCTGTAACTGATGATGAAATCGCAACGATCATCAGCCGCTGGACGGGTATTCCGGTAGCAAAACTTACCGAGAGTGAGAGAAATAAGACATTGAATCTTGATAAGGAACTCCATAAACGAGTTGTCGGTCAGGATGAAGGTGTGGAAAAGGTTACTGAAGCCATTATCCGTTCGAAAGCAGGAATTAAAGATCCGACAAAGCCAATCGGTTCCTTTATGTTCCTCGGACCTACTGGTGTAGGTAAGACAGAACTTGCGAAAGCACTTGCCGCAAGCCTGTTTGATAACGAACAGAACATGGTTCGTATTGATATGAGTGAGTATATGGAGAAATATTCCGTATCTCGCCTGATCGGAGCGCCTCCAGGATATGTAGGATATGAAGAGGGCGGTCAGCTTACCGAAGCCGTCAGAAGAAAACCATACTCAGTTGTTCTTTTTGATGAAATAGAAAAGGCACATCCCGATGTATTTAATGTGCTATTACAGGTACTTGATGATGGGCACATCACCGATTCTCAGGGCAGAACAGTAGACTTTAAGAACACGATATTAATCATGACCTCCAATATCGGTTCCCAGTATCTGCTCGAAGGAATCGATGAAAATGGCAACATCAAGACCGATGCAGAAACTATGGTCATGAATGACCTGCGTTCCCACTTTAGACCAGAGTTTTTGAATCGTCTTGATGAGATTATCATGTTTAAACCTCTTACCAAAGACAATATCGGAGGCATTATTGAGCTTATGCTTGCCGATGTCAACAAACGTCTTGAAGACAAGGAACTTTCTATTCATCTTACCGATGCTGCCAAGAGTTATGTTATCGAACATGGATACGAACCGGCATACGGTGCACGTCCATTGAAGAGATATCTGACAAAACATGTCGATACCCTTGCTGCGAGAATGATACTTTCCGGCGAGGTATATCCACAGGATACGATTGTCATTGACGAACAGGGTGGAGAACTGATTGCTTCTGTGGAACATAGACAATGATGATTTAATTCATTAAATAACGGACAAACAGACGAATCCATGAAATAAAATAATCCATATCTGTGGCTTTAGTCGCAGATATGGATTATTTTATTTCATGGATTCGTCTGTTTAGCCATTTGCTTACCGAATGGAACAGTAAACTACAATTCATTATTCACCATATAATAATAAACCTCCGCAAGGAACTTAGAATTCGTCGGAGCTCCTTTATCTGAATAAGAGGAGCAATGAAAAATTTTCTCAATCTCTTCTAAATCACCTTTTAAAAATCCAATTTCAATTGCATGCCGAATGTTTCGTTCGACCCGGGCGGCTGTACTCGAACATTTTTTAGCAACATCGACATATAACCCTTTTGTAATGTGGTTTAAATAATCAGGATCAAGTGCGATAAGTTCTAATGCGGTTACTATGTAAGAAAAACCAAGCATATTAGCGGGAATTCCGATTTGCATCAAAAGTTTTTGAATTCCTGAGGTTTCGATGCGTAAAACATTTTTAAAATCATTTTCACTGTTTATAGTAAAAATAAGTACTTTTTGATGATCTTCCATAGTGTCGATAAATCTGAAAAGGTCATCTTTAACATGGAAAATTCCCGCAAAATCAATAAAAACGTTAGACATATATTATATCCCCTTCCTTTTTGTTATCTTTTACATTTTAATATGTATATTGACATAATAAAATATTAGGAATAACATAACAATTATAAAAGTTTTTAAAAAGTTATGTCAGTAATGACCCGTGGGAGACAAGATGTTCAGTGATAAGATTCGAGAATTAATGATTGAGAGGGATATATCCCTTACGGATTTGGCGGAACTTTCTGGAGTTCCATTTGAGACATTGCGTAATATTTATTATAGAAAAGTAAAAGATCCAAAAGTATCGACTGCTTTTCAATTAGCAAGTGCGCTTGAAGTTACCGTTGAGTATTTATTAAAAGATATGAGTACGACAGAGGAAGAGGCGGAGAATTCAGAAGGACAGGAGGGCATAGAGGAAGAACTTCTTGAAAATTATAGAGAGTGTGGGAATCATGGAAAGGCAATTATTCGTTTAGTTGCCCGGTTAGAATGTAAGGCAGCAAGAAAAGAAAGATTGAATTTGCGTAAAATGAAACACAGAATCCCATGTTTTATTCCAGTAGGCCGTATTGGAGATGGTATTGATTACAATAGTTGTACGGTAGAAGACGAATACACAATGATTAAAAAGGTTTATCTGGCTATTGAGATTACTAATAATAACTTTGCTCCTGCATATTGTAAAGGAGACAGGATATTATTAGAGAATCGTTTTCCTGAATTAGGAGAATGCGCCGTCTTTACAGATGGAATGAAAGCTTATTTCCGCTATTTTAAAATGGAAGGAGAAATGTACTGTTTAAAATGCCTGAATGGAAGAGGGAAAGATATGCTGCTTCGGCGAATGGATGAAGTAGACTGTCTCGGCACCTGTATTAGTGTGATTAGGAAATAGGGCATATAGGGGTTCTATTGCTCGGCTGCCCTTCGAGAACATCAGTTTTGCTTCGCAAATCAGAAAATGTCAAATATTGAGTTTTGCATTATCTTGTGATACCATATAAATGGATAGTTGGACATTTCAATGAAAATAGCTAAATATTTTATAAATGGGGCAGATTTTGAATGAGTATGATATTGGGATATATAAAGGAACGAGAAATATCTTTTCTGTTCTTTCTATTGTTGGTTCTGTTAGTAATTGTTCTTTGGAATTTGTACAAAAAGGAGAAAAAGAGAG
>OLQQ01001205.1_pt1 | contig 10544 bp, 5 predicted proteins | sample 1672041 | NCBI WGS metagenome assembly OLQQ01 (sample SAMEA3136639, study PRJEB25190) | human gut metagenome
CTACAACGCCGTCTACACCGTGGAGAACGCGCTGGCGAAGGTGAAGGACGAGAAGGGCCTGGCGCGCGTGGCGCGGTTCCTCAAGCAGGGCACCTGCCCCGTGTGCCACGGCACGCGCCTGTCTGCCGACGCGCTGAAGCCGCAGGTGGCAGGCGTCAACCTGGCCGAGGCCACCGAGAAGACGCTCGACGGCCTCACCGGTTGGGTGGACGCCGTGCCGGGCGGGCTCGCCCCCGAGATGCGCCCGATGGCGCGAAACATCTGCGAGTCGTTCCAGCACACGGCGCGCCGTCTCGTGGACCTGGGGCTGGGGTACCTCTCGCTCGACCGCGCGGGCTCGATGCTCTCCACCGGCGAGCGGCAGCGCGTGCAGCTGGCCCGCGCCGTGCGCAACCGCACCACCGGCGTGCTCTACGTGCTGGACGAGCCGTCCATCGGCCTGCACCCCTCCAACATCGACGGGCTCGTCGAGGTGATGCGCGATCTGCTCGCCGACGGCAACTCGGTGGCCATGGTGGACCACGACACGCGCATCCTGGCCGCCGCCGACTGGCTCGTGGAGATGGGGCCGGGCGCGGGCGCGGACGGCGGAAGGATCGTCGCGCAAGGGACGCTGACCGAGGTGGAGGCGAACCCCGCCTCGTTGATAGGCGGTTTTCTCTCCGGCGCGGAAACCGTGCGCGTGCGCGAGCGCATTCCCGCCGCCGACGTGTTCGCCCACGGAAGCATCGAGCTGGCCACCGAGGCACTGCACACCGTGAAGCCGCTCGAGATCGCCATCCCGCGCGGTCGCCTGACCGCCGTCACCGGCGTGTCCGGCTCGGGCAAGACGACGCTCGTGCTGGAAAGCCTCATCCCCGCGCTCGTAGCGAACGCGAGCGGCGCGAAGCTTCCCTCCCACGTCAAGCGCATCGAAGCCGCGGGCATCGAGCGGGCGAACCTCATCGACGCCACGCCCATCGGCTCGAACGTGCGCTCCACCGTGGCCACCTACGCGGGCGTGCACGACGAGCTGCGCCGCGCCTTCGCGCGCACGCCCGACGCCAAGGCAGCCGGGCTGAAGGCGGGCGACTTCTCCTACAACACGGGGAAGCTGCGCTGCCCCGAATGCGACGGCACGGGCTCCATCAGCCTGGACGTGCAGTTCCTGCCCGACGTGGACATCACCTGCCCCGTGTGCGGAGGCTCGCGCTACGCTCCGGAGGCCTCGCGCATCCACCGCCCCGCTGAGGGCTGCGAGGATCCCGGCAGCACGCTGCCCCAGCTCATGGCCATGACCGTGGACGAGGCGCGCACGCCCGCGTCCGGCTTGAAGAAGGCGCGCGCCCGTCTGGACACGCTGCACGAGCTGGGCTTGGGCTACCTCACGCTGGGCGAGGCCACGCCGGCGCTGTCGGGCGGCGAGGCGCAGCGCCTGAAACTCGCCAGCGAGATGGGCCGGGCGCAGGACGATGCCGTGTTCGTGTTCGACGAGCCCACCATCGGCCTGCACCCGCTCGACGTGCGCACCCTCCTGGGCGTGTTCGAGCGCTTGGTGGAGCAGGGAGCGACGGTCGTCGTGATCGAGCACGACCTGGACGTCATCGCCAACGCCGACTACGTGGTGGACCTCGGCCCCGGCGGCGGCGCCTCCGGAGGCCGCATCGTGGCCGTCGGCACTCCCGAGCAAGTGGCCGACAACCCCGAGAGCGTCACCGGAAGGTACCTTTGATGCACCATCGCACGTGCATCATCGCCCGAAAAACACGCAAAACGGCCTTCGAGCGTGTTTTTCGGGCGATGATGCGTCACGCGTCCGTCCGGATGTCCGCGATGTCGTCGAAGGGGATGCGGGTGCGGACGACGGTGACGGTGCGGGCCGCGAGGTCGATGTCGCTGACCAGGCCGCGCGCGGTGACGTACGCTTCGCCGTCGTAGTGGACGATGCACGCCATCTCGCGCCGTTTCAGCTGGGAGAGCTTTCGCGACAGCTCGAGCGCCTGCTCGTCGGTCAGCTCGCGCTTCGGCTCTGCCACGCGCTCGCGCTCGCGGATGAGGTCGTAGTAGCCTTTGAGCGCGGCGAACGGCATGAACTGCTGCGCGCGGTCGGCGCGGGGTCGGCGCTCAGGCATGGTGCCCTCCGATCTGCTCGTTGCGCTCGCGCGCCGTGGCCTTCTCTTTCAAGCTGGTGCCGCGCAGAAGCGCGTTCTTGCCGAAGCGCCCCTTCACGGCCAGCACGGCCTGCTGCAGGCGATGCTCCTCAGCCTCCGCTTCCGCGTCCGAGAACAGGTCCATCGTGGCGAACTCCTCGGGGAGCACCCCGCCGACGCCCACGTTGATGCGGCGGATGGGCGCGTCTTTGCGCGTGGTCTCGTCGAACAGGTCGAGGAACCGCGGCATGAGCTTCGAGTAGAGGTTCGTGCGATCCGCCTGCCTGCGCGTGGAGCCGGTGTGGGAGAAACCGCGGCGGCCGCTTGCGGGGCGCCTGCCGTGGCCGCCGTCGAAGAACGCGCCGTCCGATTCGCCCGCACGCTCGCCCGGACCCTTCGCGTACCCCACGTACAGCGATATCGATCCGGCGACGAGGCGCTTCTCCACGAGGTCGAGCACCAGCTGGTCCACCATCTCCTTGAGCACGTCGCGCGCTTCCTCGAACGAGTAGTCGCACGGCAGCACCTGGCCGTTGCCCAGGGAATGGCCGCTCGGCTCGTACGCCTGGATCTCGGCGATGGTGCAGGGCTCCCGGCCATGCGCGTGGTCGATGAGGTACTCGGCGTTCACGCCGAACTCGCGGTACAGCGTGGCCTCGCTCATCTCGCATACGCCGCGCAGGTCGTACACCGCGTACTTCGCCAGGCGCCTCGCGATGCCCGGGCCGATGTTCCAGATATCGGTGATGGGCCGGTGGGTCTGGATAGTGCGCTCGAACTCGGCCTGGTCGAGAAAGCCGATGCAGTCCTGGGCGTGCTTCGCCGTGATGTCGAGCGCCACTTTCGCCAAGAACAGGTTCGGCCCGACCCCTGCCGTGGCGCGCACGCCCGTCTCGGCCAGCACCGCCTCCATGAGCATGACGGCGAACTCCCGGGCGCTCGTCCGGTACAGCGACAGGTACGGCGTCGCATCGATGAAGCATTCGTCGATGGAATAGGGATGGACGTCCTCGGGCGACACGAAGCGCAGGTAGATGGAGTAGATGTCGGCCGACGCCTCCATGTAGCGCTGCATGCGCGGCTTCGCCATGACGTAGTCCACGTTCTCGGGGATCTCGAACACGCGGCAACGGCTGGACAGGCCGAGCGCCTTCATGGACGGCGTGATGGCCAGGCAGATGGTCTTCTCCGTGCGGTCGGGATCGGCCACGACGAGGTTCGCCGTCAGCGGGTCCAGCCCGCGGTCGACGCATTCGACGCTGGCGTAGAAGCTCTTCAGATCTATGCACACGTACGTGCGCTCCATCGCGCCGACCCCTCCCCCGTTCAACTAGCACACTTGTTCGTTTAGTATAGCACGTCCAACGCGGAGCCGGAGGAGCCGCTACCGCTTTCACACCGAGATCGGCTTCGTGGCGGGCCCGTCGAGGACGTTGCCGTCCGCGTCGAAGCGCGACCCGTGGCAAGGACAGTCCCACGAGTCCTCGACGTCGTTGCGCTCGAGGCTGCATCCCATATGCGAGCACCGCTTCCCCGGCTTCACCAGGTTCGCCGTCGAGGTGCCCAAATTGGAGAACAGCGCGACGTTCAGCATGGAGCGCTGCGGGAAGAACAGGTCCTCGACGGGGCTCTCGCCCGTCGCGATCAGGTCGGCGATGGCCTTCGCCGCCACGTACGACCCGGTCATCCCCCACTTGCTGAACCCGGTTGCCACGTACCAGCGGGGGTTCTCACGCCGGTGCACGCCGATGTAGGGCATGCCGTCCAGGCTCATGCAGTCCTGCGTCGCCCACGCGCAGCACTCGACGCAACCCGGGTACGCCGCGTCCGCGAACGTGCGGATCGCGCGGTAGCCTTCCTCCGACCCCGGCCCCTTGCCCGTGCGATGGCCCCCGCCGCCCACCAGAAGGAAATCCTCGTAGGTGCGGAAGGAGAAGCCGCCGCCCTCGCCGATGAACATGCCGTCCACAGCGGGGGCGTCCTTGAGCGCAAGCGCGTAGGAACGCTCCTGGTGGAGCTTCATGAAATAGAGTCCCGGGATGTTGACCAGGGGGTAATGGGTCGCGAACACGATGTGCTCGGCAGTGATGGAGCCCCCTTGCGTGCGCGCCGTGGTTCCCGACACCTCCGAGACGAAGGCGTTCTCGTACACGTCGACCGACGGCGCCAGCCCGTAGAGCAGCTTGAGGGGGTTGAACTGCGCCTGGCGCTCCATCCCCAGCGCCCCTTTGTTCGCGATCGGCACCGGCGCGCTCGGCAGGACATGATGCGGGATGCCCAGCTGCTCGTAGGCGGCGAGCTCGCGCTCCAGGCCCTCCGTCGAATCCTCGGCGTACACGTAGGCGGTCTTCTCCTCGAAATCGCAGGGGAAGGCGTCGCTCAGCTGCCGAAGCCCCGCCACGGCGGCCTGGTTCGCCTCGTAGTACAGCCGCGCGTTCTCGGCGCCGTGCTCCCTGATCAGCCGGTCGTACACGAGGTTGTGCTGCGCGGTCACCTTCGCCGTGGTGTTCTGCGTGACGCCCGACCCGACGAGGCTCTGCTCGACCACCGCGCACGAGCAACCGGCCCGGCCCAGCAGGTAGGCGCACAGCATGCCCGCCATGCCGCCGCCGATGACCAGCACGTCGACGGATACGTCTCCGTCGAGCGTTTTCGCGATGCCGTCGGGCCTCGGGGTGCGCTCCGCCCATAGAGAGGTCATGGTAAACCCTTTCGCTTCGGTTTCGTCTATTTGCCCGAAAACGATAGCCCGCAACGGCGGCGGATCGGCCGTTCGGGCGCGAAGCGTAGGGCGCTCATTGACGAAGGGTTGACCGCGCGAAGCACAGCCTCCCGCGCAAGGACTCCCCTCCCTCGCCGAGCGTCACTCCTCTTCCAAATACGCCCCCGTCTGGCGGCTCCAGAGGTTCGCGTACTCGCCGCCCTGCTCGATGAGCTGGGCGTGCGGGCCGTCCTCGGCCACCTTGCCGCCGTCGAGCACCACGATGCGGTCGAGGCTGGCCACGGTGGACAGGCGGTGTGCCACCACGATGGACGTGCGCCCACGCATGAGCGTTGCCAGCGCGTCTTGCACCAGCTGCTCGCTTTCGGAGTCGAGCGCGCTCGTGGCCTCGTCCAGCACGAGCACCGGGCAGTCGGCCAGAAGCGCTCGCGCGATGGCGATGCGCTGGCGCTGGCCGCCCGACAGCTTCACGCCGCGCTCGCCCGTGACGGTGTCGAAGCCCTGCGGCAGCCGCTCGATGAACTCCAGCGCGTTCGCCTGGCGCGCCGCTTCGCGGATCTGCTCCATCGTGGCGTCGGGCCGCCCGTAGGCGATGTTCTCGGCGATGGTGCGATGGAACAGCAGCGCCTCCTGCGGCACGTAGGCGATCTGGCGGCGCAGCGACTGCTGCGTCGTCTCGGCGATGTTCTGGCCGTCGATGAGGATGCGCCCCTCCTGGATATCGGACAAGCGCAGCAAAAGCTTCGTGAGCGTGGTCTTCCCCGCCCCGCTCGTGCCCACGAGGCCCACGCGCTGGCCTGCGGGGATATGCAGCTCGAAGTCGTCGAACACGTGCGTGCACGCGTCGCCGTCGGTGTACCAGAAGTCGATGCCCTCGAAGTCGATGGCGCCCTCGCGCACCTCGAGCTCCGGCGCGCCGGGCTTGTCGTCCACGAGGCGCGGCTCGTCAAGGATGACGGTCATGCCGCTCGCGTCGCCGAACGCGCGGTTGAAGCGCTGCAGCCCATTGTTGATGAAGTTGAACTGGTTCGTCACCGTGTAGGTGCAGGTGAACATCACCACGAGCGTGCCGGGCGTGATACCGTACCACGCGTTGCCGCCCGCGATGAACACCGCCACCACGCTCATAATGGCGATGGTGATGCACGCCGTCACGATGCCGCGCGTCAGCGACGCCCACATGCGCTTCGAGTCGCGCGCCACCACCTCGCGGTTCGCCTGGTCGAACAGCCCCCGCTCGTAGTCCTCGCGCCCGTAGGTCTTCACCGCCAGGATGTTCGCCACCGAGTCGGACAGCTCGCCCGACAGCTGGTTCTGCGCGCTGGCCGCCTGCTCGTTGAGGTGCAGGATGCGCTTGTACATGTAGTACGACACGCCCGCGTACACCGCCAGCAGCACCATGAGGATGGCCACGTACACCGGCACGCGCGGCGCGAGGATGGCGCAGGTGAACACCACCGAGCAGATGACCGGCAGAAACGGGAACGTGATGGTTTCCAGCAGCAGCTGGTAGGCGCTCATGAACTTCGTCGTCTGGCTGACCAGCGTGCCGCCGAAGCGGTTTGAGTGGAACGACATCGACTGGTTCGACAGCGCGTCGAACGACATGGTGGCCAAGTCGTAGGACGCGGCGATCTCCAGCCGGTACATCGTGTAGTCCTGCACCTTGCTGGCCGCCTGGCCGGCCACGTTGATGAGGATGAGCGCGGCGATGTAGGGGCCGAACACCGAGAACACCTCGTCGGGCGCCACCGAGCCCGCGCTCACGCGATCCACCACGAGGCTCATGACGTAGGGGTTGCCGTACGAAAGCAGCGCCACGAACAGAAACGTCGCGGTCATGAGCGCGGCGAACAGCCCGATGTGCTTACGGGTGACCAGCCAGAAGTAGTAGAGCGTGCGACGCGTCGTCGACGGAGCACCGGTTCGTGCCATGCGGGATTCCTTTCTCTTTTCTCAGCACGATTATGCCACAAGAAGGCAAGGCCGGGGGGCGTGCCGCGGGCCTTGACAAGGAAGCCGCAGGCCCTACCCTACGAGCTTGGACGACTCTACCTGCTCGACATACCAGGTCATGAACTTGGCGAGGGGTTTGCGCAGCACGAGGCCGATGAGCGCCGCGGGGATCAGGAACAGCAGGAGCAGCCCGATCTCCGTCCAGAAGTCGGCGCCGTAGGTGCCGAACATGGCCGCCCGCATGGCGTTCACCACGTGCGTGGCGGGAAGCCAGGGGCTCAGGGCCTGCACGAACGGCGGCAGCAGCTGCAGCGGGAACGACCCGCCGCACCCCGTCACCTGGATGATCAGCAGCAGCACCGCCACGGCCTTGCCGAGGTTCGCGAACGCCGCCACCAGCGCGTATATCAGGAACGTGAACACGAGGCCGGCTATCCAGAAGCACAGCATGAACAGCGCGGGCTCGGCAACCTGCACCTGCAAGAACAGCAGGTTCCCCAAGCCCATCACCGTGGTCTGCGCGAGCGACAAGAACGCCAGCACGCCGAAGCGCCCCATGAACAGCTGGCGCGGCTGCGGGTCGGACAGCTGCTCGCGGGTGCGGTCGGAAACCGTCGGCTTCACCACCACGAGGATCAAAAGCGACCCGATGAACAGGGCGAGCGTCGTGTACAGCGGGGCCATGGCCGAACCGAAGTTCTCAGCCGGGAACACGGCCTCGCGCTCGATGCCCACCGGCGCTGCGAGCGCCTTCGACAAGAGCTGCGCGTCGGCGCCCAGCACCGCGCGCAGCGCGTCCGCGTCGCCCGCGACCAGCGCCTCGTCCACGCCGTCGGCGAGCGTATCCAGCTCGCGCGCCGTTTCGCGCAACTTCTGCGCCGCCTCGTCCACCTTCGCGCGCGCATCGCCCAGCACATCGGCGGCCGACCCTGCGGACGCGGACAGATCGGCGCCCGACGAGCGCAGACTGTCCAGGCCGTCTCCCATGTTAGCCGCAAGCACGCCCGCGCTGTCCGCGAGCTGCTGCAAGCCCGGCTTGAGCCCGCTGTCGAACGAGGCTGCGAGGTCGTCGGAGGCCTGCCGCGCCTCAGCCGCAAGCCGTTCGACCTCCGCGCGCTGAGCCTGCACGTCGGCGTTTCCAGCCTCCAGCCTCTCGGCTGCGGCGCCCAGGTTGTCGCGCATGCCCTCCATGAGCGAGACGACGGCGCTCATGCGCGCGATGACGGCGTCGAGCGCCTGCTGGGCATCGGAAGGCAACGAGCCTCGCAGCTCCTCGAGCTGCTCTATGGCGCTGCGGTACCGCGCGATCTGCGCGTCCACAGCTTCGGCCTGGCCCCGCAGCCCTGCCGCGCCCTGCGCGGCACCGGTCGAGGCGGCGTCGAACAGCGCCCCTGCGAAGGCAGACACCTCGTCGAAGCGCGCGGCAGCACCGTCGAGTGCGCCCGCAAGGTCGTCGACCGACCCTTTCACGGCCGCCACCAGGTCGGAGGCCGACGTAGAGCCCTGAGACGATGCGGCGTCGAGGCCATCGACCCCGTTTTGCGCTGCGACTACCAGCTTGCCCGAGTCGCTCGCGAGCGTCTGCGCAGCGCCGGCCAGCGACGAATACAGTTCCAGCACCGACGCCATCCGTTCGGCTTGCGCTCCCATGTCGCGCACTTTCCCCGACACGCCCGCAATGCGCCCGCCCACGTCTGCCTCGTCGGCGTAGGCGGACATCGACTCGGCGATGCCCAGCGCCACTTCTGACAACGTCTGGGCGAACACCTCGTTCACCTGGTACGATACCGAATCGGCACCTTGATCGGTGATCTTCGGCGCAATAGCGCTCTTCTTCTCGTTGGCGTAGTAGACGATACGGGCGTGCTGCACGTCCTCGGAGTAGAACGTCAGCATATCCTTGCTGAACCCCGCGGGGATGACCACGGCCGCGTAGTAGCGTCCCGACCGCGCGCCGTCCACCGCGTCCTCCTCGGTGGTGAACGTCCAGTCGATCTGGTCATTTGCTCGCAGAGCCGACACCACCCGCTCGCCGATGTTCACGCGCAAAGGCACGAGATCGCTCTCGTAGCCGTCGTCGACGTTCGCTACCGCCACCGTCAGGTTGCCCGTGTTGTCGAACACGTTCCAACACGCGATGACGTTGTACCACGCGAAGATCGACGGCATCACCACGAGCCCGATCACGATGATCACGCTCATCGCGTTCGCGAACAGCCGCTTGAAGTCGCTGCGCACGATGCGGATCACGTTACCCACGGACGACGCCCCCTTCCGCATCCTGCGCTTCATGCGCGTCGGAGGCGCAGGCCGCGGCGGGCGCCGGATCACCGGACGCCTCGTCGTCGGACGAGCGCACCATGCGGTCGCGCGCGCCGCCCAGCTCCAACAGCCCCTCGTCGCTCATACCTTCGAGCCTCATCTGGCGTTCGAGCCCCGCGCGCAGGCTCTCCACCACCACGAGGAACACGAACACCACGACGAGCCAAACCAGCCACGCCGTGAGCAGCTGCACCTTCTCGGCCGGCGTGAGCGAGAACACCACCGCAAGCGCCACGGGCACCGAAAGCCCCAAGGCCAGCGCACCGCGGATGAGACGCGGGTACCATCGCTCGAAGCGCTCCATGCGCGCCCGCAGCTCCTCACGATACTCCTCTTTGTCAGACAACGCTCTGAACAGCTGCGACACGCGATAGGGGCGCGCGGGGATCTCCACGTCCTCCCCGTTGAAGATGCCGCTCTCGCGCACCTGGCAGGCCACCATGCGGTTGACGTTCGCCATGAGCGGCCGCACGAGGATGCCGAACGCCATGAACAGCGCGAAGAATAGCGCGAGCATCCCCAGGGCGTCGACGTACTGCGATCCGTAGAAGCCGAAGATAGCCTCGCGCATGGCGGAGATGCCGTAAGTGAAGGGGAAGAACGGGTAGACGGCCTGGAAGAAGCTCGAGGTCATCTCGATGGGATACAGCCCCGTCGCGCCGGGGATCTGCGCGAACACCAGCACGATGCAGATACCCTTGCCGATATGCTGCAGGGTAACCGACAGCGCGTAGATGATGCTGAGATAGGAAAGGGAGGCCACGATGGCAGCGAAGAAGAGCGCGGGAGCGTTCGCCGCCTGCACCCCGATGGCCAGCACGCCGGCGCAGCAGATCGCCGCCTGCAGCACCGCCATCGCGGCCAGCAGCAGGAAGCGCCCCAGGTAGCGCTGCGTGACGGTGAGCTTGCGCACGCCTTCACCGTCCACTTCCTGCTTCATGATGACCAGCAGCATGAACGCGCCGATCCAGAACGTGAGGTTCATGAACAGCGGAGCCATGGCCGAACCGTACGCGTTCAGCTCGTACAGCTGCTCGGTGACCAGTTCGGTGGGCGAGCCCATGAAGTCGGCGATTTTGGCCGCGTCGAGGCCGTCCTCGCCGAACGCCTTCGCGAGCGCTCCCGATTCGCCGAGCGACAGCACGTCGGTCTGCACGGTGGACAGGCTTTCCTCCAAATCGGCAAGGATGCCGTCGGTCTGGCCGAGCGCCTCACGCGCGGCGACGAGCGTGGAGGTCAACTGGCCGATCGCCAACTCGGTCTGGTCGATCAGCAGACGTTGGTTCGACACGGCGGCCGCGAGCGAAGACGAAACAGCGCTCAGCTGCGCGAGGCTTCGGTTGACGGTGGGAACCGTATCGCCGAACAGGCCGTCCGCGTACGCCCCCGCTGCATCGGCCGCGCCCTGCACCGAT
>OLQQ01001209.1_pt1 | contig 10516 bp, 10 predicted proteins | sample 1672041 | NCBI WGS metagenome assembly OLQQ01 (sample SAMEA3136639, study PRJEB25190) | human gut metagenome
GCCGATGCTCGCGGAAGGCGCCCTGCAGAGCCAGGACGCCGATGCGCTTCGTCGTCATGCGAGCCTTACCAGCCGCGGCCGGCCATGAGCTCGTTCTCGGGGATGTCCGAGATCTCGATGCCCACCATGGCCTCGCCCAGATCGCGCGAGACGCGGGCAATGGTGTCGGGGTCGTCGTAGTTCGTCGTGGCCTCCACGATGGCCCGGGCGCGCTTGGCTGGATCGCCCGACTTGAAGATGCCGCTGCCCACGAACACGCCGTCGCAGCCCAGCTGCATCATCAGCGCCGCGTCGGCGGGCGTGGCGATGCCGCCGGCCGAGAAGTTCACCACGGGGAGGCACCCGTGCTCGGCCACCCACTTCACCAGCTCGTAGGGCGCCTGCAGGTCCTTCGCAGCCGTGAACAGCTGCTCGTCGCGCAGGCCCTTGATGCGGGCGATGTCGGTGGTCACGGTGCGCATGTGGCGCACGGCCTCCACCACGTTGCCCGTGCCCGGCTCGCCCTTCGTGCGGATCATGGCCGCGCCCTCGGCGATGCGGCGCAGGGCCTCGCCCAGGTTGCGCGCGCCGCACACGAACGGCACGTCGAAGTCCCATTTGTTCACATGGTACTCGTCGTCGGCCGGGGTGAGCACCTCGCTCTCGTCGATGAAGTCCACGCCCAGGCTCTGCAGCACCTGCGCCTCCACGAAATGCCCGATACGGCACTTCGCCATGACGGGGATGGACACGGCCTCCACGATGCCCTCGATCATGGTGGGGTCGCTCATGCGGGCCACGCCGCCGTGCGCGCGGATGTCGGCGGGAACGCGCTCCAGAGCCATGACGGCCACCGCGCCCGCGTCCTCGGCGATCTTCGCCTGCTCGGGGTTCACGACGTCCATGATGACGCCGCCCTTCATCATCTCCGCGAACCCGGTCTTCACCTTCAGCGTGCCGTGAGCCTGCTCTGCCATCGTCTCCCTTTCGTCGGTTCTTTGCTGGTATGGGGGTAGCGCGCGGCCGCGCAGATGTCCTGCACGGCCGCGGTTGCTCGCTGCGATTGTCGCGCGCTCCTCGCGGATGCGCGCGTTTCGAACCGGTTCGCCCTGCTAGAGCAGAAACCGGTTCGGATTGCCCTGCCTCGTGACTTCGCCAGTGCGCTCGGCCACGCCAGGGCCGTGCTCCAGGAAGTGCTCGCAGAAGCGACACACCTCCTTGACGGCCGCGTCGTAATCGCGCTCGGGATTCAGCAGCTTGTTGAAATCCTGGCACACCTCGTGCGTCGAGCGCGTGCATGCGGCGAAGCGGCAATCGGCAGGGCACGGCTCGCCCGGGATGTTGTGCGGGCAGCGCGACATCATCTCCTCGTCGCACCCGCGGCGTTCCCAACACTGCGCCATATCCGCCTCCTTCGCCTTCGAGATCGATCCGGTTTACAGGTCGGCCGGAACGACCTTCGTCACGCCGGGAACGCGCTCCTTGAGGATGCGCTCCACGCCGTTGGCCAGCGTCATCTGGGACATGGGGCAGCCCTTGCAGGCACCCTGCAGCTCCACCGACACCACGCCGTCCTCGTTCACGTCGACGAGGCGCACATCGCCGCCGTCCGCCTGCAGGCTGGGGCGGATGAGCTCGAGCACCGCCGCCACATCGTTCTTGTCTACCATGGCAAAGCTCCTTCGTTGAACTTGAACATCTTGCTTTCAGGTGCCGATTCTACCACAGTCTACGATGTGGGCTTCCAATCCTTGCCGAGAACCACCAACACGTCGGTATCGAACGTGTAGAAACCCGCCCCGGGCACCGTACGGCCCAGGCCGAGCGATGCCACCACGGTTTCCGCCGCCGCCTCGAACGCGTCGTCGTTGTACACGACGAGCGTCTCGTCGTAAGCGTACGTGTCGGTGTTGCCCGTCTCGGTCACGTCGAAGCCGCGGTCTTTCAGCGCGTCGGCGATCTGGCCGGCCCCGCCCGTCACGCCCGAGCCGTTGCGTACGGTGATGGTGAAGCTGCCCGGATCCACCTGGGGCGCCGTTTGCTCCACCACGGGCTCGGAACCGGCCGCCACGAGCTCCATCATGCTCTTCCAGGCATCGGAAGACACCGCATACGAGCTCGCGCCATCGCGCGCGGTCTCGTAGCCGGGCACAAGCGCCCCGTACACCGAGGAAGAGTCCACACCGCGAAGCGCATCGGCGACGGAAAGCGCGGCCGCAGCCGAAAGGTCGGTCTGGAACGACCCTCCCACGTTGTCGAGCGTGGCGAGGAAGCTCAGCCGCCCTTCCCCCAGAAGGCGCAGCGACAGTGCCGTGAGCAGCTCGCGCTGGTTCGCCGCCTGGACTTCGAGGCCGTTCGAGAAGTTGCTGGCGCGCAAAAACGTGAGCGCCTGCGCGCCGTCGAGCGTCTGGGTGCCCGCCGGCAGGTAAGCATCGCCCGCGTTCGGGTCGTCCACCTCCTCGGCCACGTTCACCTCGACGCCGCCGAGGGCGTCCACGAGGCGCACGATGGATTCGGCGTCGGTCTTCACGTAATGAGCCACGTTCACCCCTGCGAAGTCGGCCACGGCCGACACGAGCGCGGCATCGCCCTCCTGCGTCGAAGCCTCACGCAGCGGGTGCTTCTTGCCGTCCTTCAGCGACACCTGCAGCGTAGGCGGAATCGAGACGACGGTGACGGCGCGGGTCTCCTCGTCGACGCGCACCAGCGCGATGGCGTCGGGGCCGTCCGTCGCATTCGCCGAGCCCGGCGCATCGAGGTCGGCCGACACCACCGTGTAGAACGCCTTCGCATCGGCCTTGGGAGCAACGAGCGCCGACGCTGCATCGGAATCCTTGAGTCCGAGCTTCGCGTCGAGCGACCCGAAGAACGTCGCCACGCCGACGGCGGCGGCGACGGCAACCGCCACGAGCAGGCAGACCGCGATCGCGACGATGCGGCGGATGCGCGCCTTACGTTGGATGTCCTGGGCGAATTCGCGACGGCTGACGCGACGGGCGTATTGCGACGAGCTCTCGCCCGACGATGTGACGGGCAGAATAGTTTCCACGATGCCGCGAGCCGCGCGCTTCCTTTTGCGCGGGCTGGAGAATCCCACCGCCTCGCCGTTCATATGACGCGACGAGCGTCGCGGCACATGGGTGCCGACCGTTGCCGACCTCATGCGATGCGACGTAAGTTTCGCACGAGCCTGCGTCAGGCCCTGCTTGCGTTTGTTGACCATGGGAGCTCGCTACCGGGACGTCTGGGCTTGCTCGGTTTCAGCGCGCACGACATCGGCGCCGAGAGCGCGCAGCTTGCCCACGTAGTCCTCGTAACCGCGATCGATATGGCCGATGTTGTGCACGCGAGTCTCGCCCTCCCCCGCAATGCCAGCCAGCACGAGAGCCGCCCCGGCGCGCAGATCGGTGGACGACACGTCGGCGCCCTGCAGCACGTCCACGCCGCGCACGAGGGCGTGATGGTCCTCGATGGCGATGTCCGCGCCCATGCGCATGAGCTCGCTGGCGAACATGAAACGGTTCTCGAACACGTTCTCGGTGATGACGGACATGCCGTCGGCGAACGCGGCCAGCAGCATGAACTGCGCCTGAAGGTCGGTGGGAAACCCGGGATGCGGCAGCGTCTGCAAGTCGATGGGAGCCAGCGGGCGCGTGCGGCCCACGGTGATCCAGTCGTCGCCCGTCTCCACGTCGCAGCCCATGGCGCGGAGCTTCATGAGCGCAACGCGCAGATACGACGGATCGATGCCGTGCACGGTGACGGGACCGCCCGTCAGCGCGCCTCCGGCCAGGAAGGTGCCGGCCTCGATGCGGTCGCCCACCGTCGTGTGCTCGCAAGGATGCAGCGAAGAAAGCGGCACGCCCTCGACCTCGATGATGTCCGAGCCCGCGCCTGTGACGCGCGCCCCCATGGACACGAGCATGTTCGCAAGATCCACGATCTCGGGTTCGCGCGCGGCGTTCTCTATGACCGTGGAGCCCTCGGCCGCCACGGCGGCCATGAGCAGGTTCTCGGTTGCTCCCACACTGGGGAAGTCGAGTACGACGTGCGCGCCGTGCAGCCCGTTGGGCGTGCTGGCCTCAAGGAAGCCGTGGTCGATGGAGAACTCCACGCCGATGGCCTCGAGACCGACAAGATGCATGTCGATCTTGCGAGCGCCGATCTGACAGCCGCCCGGCATGGCCACGCGGGCGCATCCGAAGCGGCCAACGAGCGGGCCGAGCACCGAGATGCTCGCACGCATCTTCGACACCAGCTCGTAGGGGGTCTCGTGCTTGTCGACGGCGGAGGTGTCCACCGTCAGCGTATGGCCGTCGCGCTCCACCCGCGCACCCAGGCAGCGCAGCACGTCGGACATGATGCTGATGTCGGAGATGAGCGGGACGTTGTGGATGGTCGTTTCGCCCCGGCCCAGCAGCGCGGCGGCGATCAGCTTGAGCGCCGAGTTCTTCGCGCCCGACACGGCGACGTCGCCGGCCAGCGTGTTGTTGCCCTGTACGATGATGATCTCTTCAGCCATGGAAGCATCCTCCGCGCCCGCGACGACGAGGGTCCGGGCGTTGGTTTCATTGGGTGGCGGACGCCGTCCGAGGCGCCCTTCGCGGTACCCACCATTATAAGAACAGGGAGGCTGCGCGCCCACCATCATCACAATGAAAGCAGAAGGGCCGATAGCTGCTGGTACCGAAACGAAGAACGCAGGTTGGCGCAGCAAGACAGCGAGAAGCCCCCTCGTGCCGATAGTCGGCTCGTTTCGCGGCTGAGCGTACTTCGGTACGCGAAGACAAGCGAAAAGAGCCGAGGATCGGTGCGAGGGGGCTTCGCAGCGTCGAGCGGTTCCGACGGCCGTCAGGCCGCCGGAACAAAACTATTCTCCCAGCACGAAGCGCTTGAAGTCGACGATCTTGATCTCGCCGCCGAGGTTCTTGGCGACCTCAGCCGCGTACTCGCTGACGGACTGGTCCGGGTTCTTCACGAAGGGCTGCTCGGTCAGCGTGCTCTCCTTGAAGAACTTCTCCAGACGGCCGGTGGCCATCTTCTCCTGGATGGCCTCGGGCTTGCCGGACTCGGCGGCCTGCGCCATGTAGATGGCCTTCTCGTGCTCGACGATGGCCGGGTCGACGGACTCGCGCGTCGCGGCGACCGGAGCCGCAGCGGCGACCTGCATGGCCACGTCGCGACCGAACTGCTTGAAGCCGTCGGACGCGGGGTCGATGCCCTCGACGTCGAACTGCACGAGCACGCCGATCTTGCCGCCGCCGTGGATGTAGGACGACACGGCGCCGCCCTCCACCACCGCGAAGCGGGCGAGCTGGATGTTCTCGCCCAGCGTGTGGATAGCGTCGGTCACCACGGCCTCGACCGTCTCGCCTGCGGCGTCGGCGGCCTTGAGGGCCTCGAGGTCGGCCGGCTTGGAGGCCAGGGCGGCCTGGGCGATCTTCTCGGCGTAGGCCTTGAACTTGTCGTTCATGCCCACGAAGTCGGTCTCGCAGTTGAGCTCGACGACGGCGCCGGACGTGGCGTCGTCGGAGACGATGGCCATGACGGTGCCCTCGTTGGTGGCGCGGCCGGCCTTCTTGGCGACGGCGGCGAGACCGCGCGTGCGCAGCACGTCGACGGCCTGGTCGATGTTGCCGTCGGCCTCGACGAGCGCCTTCTTGCACTCCATCATGCCGGCGCCGGTCATTTCACGGAGTTCCTTGACCATGGAAGCGGTAACAGCAGCCACGTTGTTCCTTTCTCTCACGATGCCGCGGCCTTGGGACGCGGCGGGGTGTCAAGCGCCGCCGCGCTGGGTGAGCGGGGCGGCGCGTTCAGTGCGGTAGATGCGCGAAGCAGCTTATTCGGTGGCAGGCGCAGCGGCCTCGACGGCAGCCTCGGCGACGGCTTCGACGGCAACCTCGGCGGCAGCGGTCTCGACGGCGGCCTCGGCGACGGCTTCGGCAGCCTCGGCGGGCGCAGCCATGTCGGCAGCGGTCACCGGCACGCCCACGCCGGCGATGACGGCGTCGGCGATGAAGTCGGCCAGCAGGCGGACCGAGCGGATGGCGTCGTCGTTAGCGGGGATGCCGAAATCGACGTCGTCCGGATCGCAGTTCGTATCGAGCGTGCCCACCACGGGGATGTCGAGACGACGGGACTCATGGATGGCGATGGCCTCGCGGTTCGTGTCGATCACGAACACGGCGTCGGGCGTGCGCTTCATGTTGCGGATGCCGTTGAGGTTCGTCTGCAGCTTGGACAGCTCCTTGTGCAGCAGGATCTGCTCCTTCTTGGGCAGCACGGCCATGCGGCCGTCGGCCTCCATGGCCTCCAGCTCCTCCATGCGGTTCACGCGGGAGCGGATGGTCACGAAGTTGGTCAGCATGCCGCCGAGCCAGCGAGCGTTCACGTAGGGCATGCCGCACTTGTTGGCAGCGTCGGCGACGGCCTCCTGGGCCTGCTTCTTCGTGCCCACGAACAGCACGGTGCCGCCCTTCTTGGCCAGCTCGGACACGAACGTGTACGCCTGGTCGAGGCCCACGAGCGTCTGCTTGAGGTCGATGATGTAGATGTCCCCGCGGCTGCCGAAGATGTACGGCTTCATCTTGGGGTTCCAACGGCGCGTCTGATGGCCGAAGTGGCTGCCCGCATCGAGCAGCGAAGTAATGCTGACTTTCGTCATGACTCTCTCCATTCGTTAGTCCTCTGCTTGCGGTCATCCCCGAGATCCGCAGCCTTTTTCAGTTGGCCACTAGCGGATCGGGTCGCGCAAGCATGCGTATTTAGAAACTGCAGAAGTATACCACGCCCCCGAGCGTTTGCAAGCGGAAAGCGCAAAAGGACGCAGTTGTGCGCGGTTGCCCACAACTGCGAGCGGATACGGCGAATTCACGGCCGGCCGACGGCGGCGCCCACGTTCAAGCCGAAGACGAGCTGCGCGACGAGATCAGGCGTCAGTACGACGCCCTCAAAGGAGGGATTGGATCGTGAAATCGGGGGCGCCGTTGTAGAAGGACACGTCGACGCGGCGATCCATCATGACGGAGTGGACGAGCAGAGCGGCCGCGGCGGCGAAGCAAGCGAACAGCGCCAACGGCACGAACGAGAACATCTGAATCGATTGGAGCATGCCGGGCATGAACATGCCCAAGACGAGCAGCGCGACACCGCCGCCGACGCCGAACAGCTTCCGACGGCGCGCTTCCGCCTTCTCCTCCGGCGTGTAGCAGTCCTCGACCACCGGGTGCTCCTTGCGAAATGCCGCATGGCTGCGATACGCCGGAACGAAAAAGCACAGGCCGAGCGCGATCCCTACGAGGTGGACGACGATGTTCGCCGAAACCGTCGTGCTGTTGTAACCGCCACCCGTCACGAACATCGCCACCCCGAAGCTCATGACGATCACCGCCACGCCCGCAGCGACGTCCCACGCACGACGGCGCATGTGCTCGTCGTAGCCGTCCTTATCGACAGGCGTGGCTGCGGAGGCTGGCTCGGCCTCCACGATCGCCTCGTTCGCCGTCGCGCAGCCGGTTAAGTCGCCCCGCACGAGGTCGTCGAGCGAGCACTCGAACAGGTCGCACAGCTTGATGAGCTTGTCCATCTCGGGGTAGCTTTTCTCGGCTTCCCATTTTGCCACGGACTGGCGGCTCACGCCGAGCAGCGTCGCAAGCTGCGCCTGGCTCAAATCGCGCGTTCCGCGCAGATGCTGGAGGTTGTCTCGGAAGCTCATAGGATTCTCCTCTCGCTTGCCTTCTCTCTACAGCATGCACCGAAACCGCGGTTCCCTCAACCAACTTTCGGATGCTTTTCACGGTTTTTCTCGACAACCGGAAGTTGTCACCGCTGCTTACCGGCCGGTTTGCGCATGGCGCGGGCGTAGAAGAACGCGACGAGCAGCCCCGCCGCCGCGATGACGACGGCTATCGAGAGGGTGTGCTCGAACGCCGCGGCGTACGCCGACGCCTTCGCCGCGCCCGCCGCCGTGTCCCTGAGCACGTCGGCCGACAGCACGCCGACGAACAGCGACGAGCCGATGGCCGAGGCGATCTGCACGGCCGTGGAGTTGATGGACGCGCCGGCGGAGTACGTCGCGGGCGGCAGCGTGCCGAGCGCCGCGGTCTTGGACGGCGCCACCACGAACCCGGCGCCCGCGTACACGGCCGCCGACGACAGGACGATCAGGATGGCGATCATGCTCTCGGCCGAGAAGAACGCCGCCGCCTGCCCGACGAGCACGAGCACGAGGCCCGCCGGTATGAGCGGCCACGCGCCGTGCCTGTCGAACACCCGGCCGCCCAAAAACGTGAACGCCGCGTTGACCAGCACGGGGCCTAGCAGCAGCAGGCCCGCGAAGAACGCCGTGTACCCCAGCGCCCCCTCGTAGTACAGCGGCAGCAGGATGCTCATGGAGAACGACGTGAGCATGCCCACCATGACGAGCAGGATGCCCACGGCGAACCGCGGGTGGACGAGGGGGTGCAGGTCGAGCAGCGGGCTCTCCAACGCGAACTGCCGCCAGGCGAACAGGGCGAGCAGCACCGCGCCGACCGCGAGCGCCGCGAGGGAGGGGGCGAGATCGCGCGTGACCTCGCCCAAGCCGTACAGGAACGCGGCCAACCCGAGCGGCCCGAGCATCACGCTGAGCGCGTCGATGGGAACGCGCTTCGTCGAAGGGCCGCCGTGGATGCGGAAGAAGCCGACCGCGAGCAGCGCGACGGACATGGCGAGCGATACGACGAACATGGCGCGCCAGCCGAACTGCGTGAGCGCGAATCCCGAGGCCGTCGGGCTGATGGCAAGGCCCACGGCGATGACGCCGCTGTTCAGCGCGAGGCGCGTGCCGCGCACCGCGGCCGGCGAGTTCGTCATGATGACGCTCGTCACCGACGGGAAGAACAGGCCCGTGCCCACCGCCTGCACGAGGCGGCTGGCGAACAGCATCGGGAAGTCCTGCGAGAGCAGCGCGCACGCGCTGCCGAGCGCGAGCGCCCCCGCGCCGACGAAGAACACGCGCCTCAGCCCGAGGCGCCTCAGCATGAACGCCGACAGCATGATGGCCGTCGCCGCGACCACCATGTACCCCACGATCACCCAGTTCGCGATGGAGAGCGTGACGCCGAAGCGCTCAGCCAGCTCGGGCAGGGCGACGTTCATCATGCTCTGGCCGAACGAGGCCGTGAACGAGCACGCCAGCAGCACGGGCAGCATGCTCGCCACGCTTCCGCTTCGCTTCTTCGCGTTGCCCATCCGACCGCCCTTCCTCGTCCGTTTCCTCGTTGCGCCCGACGCGGCGCGGCGACGGACGCTTCAAGTGTAGCGGCGGAAAAGGCCGGCCCCGGAAGCGTTCCGAACACGCAACGCTCCGGTCATACAGCCGAAGGTCTGCCGTTCAACCACCATTGACGGGTATCTGGCTGCATACCAAGCGGCTCCTACGGGTACGCTCTAGCTTGGTGAAGAGGCTTGCGGACGGGTTGCCCCGAAGCAGAGCACACTGATCAACGGGTGAACGACGGTTCACGTCAATAGTGGCGCGGCACGCGAAACGTCGAGTTCTAACCATTTTTTTTCGTTTTGCATTCGTTCAGGGGTGCGCGTTGTCCCGTTTAGGGGACATGCTGACCCGTAGCGATCGAACACGAATCACGCGACCTGCGGAAACGTAAAAACCACTTTCGAGGATCGGTGTCCAAGGACGCTTCGAAGCGCCAAATCGCGCGCAAAACGAAAAAAATGGTTAGCATGGGCGAATTCGCATGCCCGGCTGTCATTGACAGATACTTGGTTGCATTGAGAGTTGGAGCTTGGGGACGGGCTTGGGGCAAGCGAAGCGGTGCCCCTTGGTTTTTTCCGGGAGTCGGCGGCGGAAGCGGCGGAGCCCGATCGCATCCGGTATCCTGGGGCGCAGCTACCCACCTGATCGAAAGGACCACCCGATGGGGCTCTTCTCCATGAGCGGTCGCAAAAAGCACCGCACCAACCAAGGCAGCGGCTACTATCAACCGCAAGGATTCATGGGCAAGCTCGGCGGCTTCGTGGGCTCGTTCAGCAGCTCGGACCGCAAGCGCTACGGCCACGGCTACCCCCAGCAGAACGCGCAGCCCATCCCCGGCCAGGCGCAGGCCGCGCCCCAAGCGCAGGCGCAGGCTCCGCGTGCCGCCTCGGCCGCAGGCTCGCTTTCCTGCCCGAAGTGCAGCGCGCAGGTGCCGGCGGGCTCCAAGTTCTGCCTCGAATGCGGCGAGAAGCTGGGCGGCGGGTTCTGCGCGCAATGCGGCGCGACGCTGCCTCCCAGCGCGAAGTTCTGCCCCGAATGCGGCAAGCCTTTCGGAGCCTGAAAGGGGAGCTGAGATATGGCAGAAAACACCACGAATTACCAATGCCCGGCCTGTACCGGCCCGCTGCGGTTCGACAGCGCCAGCGGAAAGCTCTGCTGTGATTACTGCGGCTCTACTTATGATGTGGCACAGGTCGAGGCTCTTTACAGCGAGAAGCAGGCTCAGGCCGATAAGGCCGCCGAAGCCGCCGAAAAGGCCGCGTCCAGCGGCCCCGT
>OLQQ01001211.1_pt1 | contig 10511 bp, 11 predicted proteins | sample 1672041 | NCBI WGS metagenome assembly OLQQ01 (sample SAMEA3136639, study PRJEB25190) | human gut metagenome
TAAAACGTAATCTATATAATACCTAGTATGACTTCTCAAAACGACGTAAACAATAATTGTAACTACAACAAAATATCTGCAGGGATTGTTTTATTTGAACCTGACGTTTCAAGCGTTCAAACTCTTATCGATGCAATGTTGCACCAGTTGTCGCACGTATTCATTATCGACAATACACCAAAGCAAGACCTCTCAGACTTCTTTCAATACAACGAGAATGTTACCTATGTCCCCAACAACGCTAATCTTGGTATTGCGAAAGCCCTTAATCAGCTCATGGAGCAAGCTGAAAAACACAACTTTTCTTGGCTTCTTACCCTGGATCAAGATTCTTTTTTTCCAGAAAATGGCATCTTTACTTACAGAAAAATTCTTTCTGAATTACCGAAAGAAACCGCCATTATCTGCCCACTATTTGCGGATAGAAAAACAGGAAAAGTTTTTGGAAATACCGGCTTTGTTGAATGCTGCATTACCTCTGGTGCATTAACCTCAGTCAAAGCATGGAAAACGGTTTCTGGCTTTGATGAATGGTTTTTTATTGACTTAGTTGATTTTGAGTTCTGCGCAAGGCTCCGCAAATCAGGTTATAAGATTTATCAGACATCGGCCGTTACGCTTTCTCACCAGATTGGCAGCCCAAAAGAAGTAACGATATTCGGTCACACCTTGTCTTCGAGTAATCCCTCAGCGATGAGGTACTACTATCAAGGCAGAAACTATTTGGTATACAAAGATCTCTATGATCTTGAAACTACCAACCCAAGCCCAAAAAAACTCCTTATTAAAACATTGTTAGTTGATGATAATAAAGTAAAAAAAATTGCCTCGATCACTAAAGGTATTATTGACGGGAAAAAGGAAATTAAGCGAAGACGCGTCTTGCAAAATGCTAATTGCTAATAATGTAGCTGTAACTTCGATACGATGATCTGTTTTTTTGTATTTCCTCAACTGTGGCAAGCGTATTATCTGTTGATCCATCGTCAGATATAAGAAGAGTCCAATTAGTATATGTTTGATTTTGAAGTGATTCTATTTGCTCCCTAATGTACTTTTCACCATTATAAGTAGCCATTAGAATGTCTATTTTTGGTAATTCCGACACTCTAAGAGTTCATACTCTTATTAATAACAAATTGGATTACAAAATCTATCAAACGCCAGACAGTAGCCAAAGAAACAACCAACAAGAACGAAAAAAACGAAACCAAAAATATTCTCCATCGTTAAAGGTATTGCCAATGGAAGAAAAAATGAGTAAAGAAGAGCTTCATGAAGCAACTCGCCTCATAGTTTAAGCCTGAATCAGATGTCTCCGATAATGTTCGAGCCTAACGCAAGACGAGCTTTTTCACGTGCTGTTAGAAACACAGTTATCGAACAGTTAGAATTCGTAGCGTAAAGCCCATAGACGCGCGGAAAGGGTTCAGGTCGGGGTCGCAGATGTTATTGCGACTAACTAGAGCTCAATACTCAATCGCGTCGCGACCAAAGACTAGGCTCCCCAGAAACTCCGCATCGAAAGTGTTGTCAACCATAAGCTTCACACAATCAGCAAAGAGTATCGCAATGCTCTCTGAGTTTACCGACACAGCTCAGCTTGCCGAACGCAATGACACAGGTCTCCAGATAGTTCTTTATGGTGTAGTACGCGAAAATACTACCGATAAGGCCACGGCCGTCGGTAATAATGATGCTCTTGGGATGGAAAACTCGAGCATACGCCACATCCTCTCAGCTTCGTCTACTACGCTCAGCAAGCACTTGCCGTAAGCGATATTCTCCAATCCCTCGCCCAACTTTCGCGGCTCGGCGCCATCATCCAAAACTTTGTGGGTGGTAACTTAAAAATGAACATATCGGCTTGATCAATTTGAGCACAAAGGCAGACATGCCGACCAACTCAATCGACTAACTTGGTTTTTGCCTAGAAAAATCAACCAAAGAGGTCAAAAAGGTATGATCAGCATGTCACAGACCTATTCTATACGCCAGCTGCGCAAAAGCGGCGAGTCCATCTCCGCGATCGCGCGGAAAGTCGGCGTCTCGCGCAACACTGTGTACGCGAAGCTGGCCGCCCCCGACCTTTCGCCGCAGATGCCGGTGAAGGAGCCCAGGGAGAAGATGCTCGACGCGTACAGGCCCGTCATCGAGGGGTGCCTCGACGAGGACGAGCAGAGCTGGCGCAAGCAAAGGCACACCGCTCGCCGCATCTGGCAGCGCCTTCGCGACGAGCACGGCGTCGCAGATGTCGCCCACCACGAGCTCGACGCGGTCGGCGGGCAGCCCCGCGATGTTCTCTCGGTTGCCCGCGTAGGTCAGCTTGTCCAGCACGGTCACGTGCACCTCGGGGTGCTCGCGCACCACATAGTGCACGAAGTTGGAGCCGATGAAGCCACAGCCGCCCGTGACGATGATGTTCTTGGGCTCGAAGATGTCTGCCATGCTATATCTACTTCTCCTTCTGCGTCTTTCTGAGGGCGTTCAGCATCCGTACGTCATACACCACCATGAACGCCATCAGAGCGAAGCCCAGATAGCCGTTCAGTCCGTACAACACGTTGAGCAGCGGCGCGTAGGGCACCAGACAGGCAATCACGCAGCCGATCACGCCGCCTGCCACGGTCGCAATCCTGTAGCGGCGAGTGCCCTCGGCCGCCACGCGCTTCACGCCCGTCCACAGCAGCGGCACGGCGCTCGTGTATATGCCCACAAAGATCACCACCGCGAACACCAGGCCCAAGGCCGGGCTCATCCTGTTGGCCAGCACCAGCGTGGGTATGGGTGCGTCCCACACCAGGTCGATGTTGGAGATGAGCGCGATACAACACAAAGCCGCCGTGCCGAAGATGAACAGGCTTGACAGCAGCATGCCGCGCCTCACGTCGCGCAGGCGCTCCCTTGCGCCCAGCTCGCCAAGGAAGGCCGCGAACCACAGGATCACGAAGCCTCCGTACGACGCACCCGACGCCAGAGGGTTGCCGCCGCCTATCTGCGTTATGTCGTAGGTGCCCGAGTCGATGGCGGCAGCGCCCGCCCCGAAGCCGAGCGACCCCGTGGCGGCGGAGTAGCCGACCACGACGAGCAGGAACACCACGATAAGCGGCCCCAGGAAGCTCAGGGCCTTGACGATGCCCTCCAGCCCGCAGGCGACGGTCGCCACGGCTACGACCGCAAGCAGCACCGCGCCCACTCCGTTGGGCAGGCCCCACTGCTGCATGACGGTGGAGTTGGCGCCGCCCAGCATCACGATGAAGCTCATGTAACAGAACAGCGCCGCGAACCAGTCGTAGAACGCGCCGACCTTCCTGCCGCAGTACACCTTGTAGATGTCGCCGCCGCGCTCCAGCTTCTGCCTAGCCCCGTTAGCCGAGAACGACAGGTTCGTGTACAGGTAGATGGCGGCCGTCACGGCTATCACGACCCAGAACAGGCTGCCGTAGGACGCCTCGTACTGCAGCACCTCCTGCATGCTCGCGAAGCCCGACCCAATGTAGAGCCCTATGCACGCGCCGCAAAGGGCGATTGTCTTCTTGAACGGCATCACTCGGCCAACCCCGCGTTGAAGTCGTCGAGAATCGCCTGGTAGTCCGTATATCGGACGAACATCCCGTCGCCGTTCTCGTCGCGAATGTCAAGAAGCTCGTTGACCCTCTTGAGTTTCTTGATCTCCTCGTCGACGGAGCCCGCGTAGATCCTCACCAGGCCGATGTTCGCGCCGGGGGCCACCTTGGCGCCGGGGCACTTGGACAGGTCGACGGACACGCCCTCCATGGAGGCGATTTCCTCGACCCCCTCGACGGCCCCGACGACACCGCCCTTTGGCGAGAACAGGTGATAAGCGCCCACGCAAGCCTTTGTCCCGGGGGCAGGCGGCTCGGGCAGCCCAGCCTTAGCGTGTTCCATCCCCATGGCGCTCTCGATGCACCACCTCAGCGAGTCGAACCCGTTGACGTTGCGGTAGAGGCGGTAAGCAGTCTCGCTGCTCAGCCTGTACGCCGGGTCGATGAGGTAGAAATGACCGTCCTCGTCCAGCATTGTCTCCACCCATGCTATGCCGTTGGTGAAGTCCGCGCGCCTGAAGACCTCCTTCAGGCCGGCGTCGACCTCCTCCAGGAAAAGACCCAGCTTGTTCGACGTCGTGTTGATGAACGAGTAGAGGTTGGCCGGCTGGTCGGGCATGTGAAGCTCGCGGCCGAAGTAAAGGAGCGTCGCCTTCCCGTCGTCCAGGATATAGTTCGCGACCCACTCGTCGCCCTTGAGGCAGCGCTCGCACACAACCAAACCCTTGTCGGATGTCTCGTAGGCTTTGCGGTAGGCAACGCGAAGCTCGGCCTCATCGCTGCAGTAGCTCATGCCCCTGTTCGCGCTCTTGTCGGCCGGCTTCACGACCACCGGGTACTTAACGGCTGCGAGATCCTCATCCAAAAGCTCCGGGGTCAGTCGGTAGTCCTCGGCCACGGGCGCACCCGCCTCGCGGCAGGCCTGTTTGAAGAGCGCCTTGTCGCGCGCCAGGCCCCACGCCTCGTCGCTCGCGGCGAGCGGCTCGATGCCCAGGCGGGCGCAAAGCGCCCTCACCTGGTCGCCGTTGAAGTCGCTAACGCCGCACATGACGCCGCCAACACCCGCCTCCTCGCAGCGCCGGGCAAGCTCGTCGGTGTCGTTCGTCGACACGAGCCACGCCTCGTCAGCCTTCTCCTTGGCAGGCGTCGTCTCCAGGTAGTCGGCGACGATGACGTGCAGCCCCATCTCGTGGGCCGTGTCGACAAGGTCGCACACGCCGAAGTCGCTGCCGAGTATCAGCAGTTTTCTCATTTTATCATCCAATCTCGTTGATATGCGGCCCTAATCGGATGCGCCCTCGTCGGCGACCGCCAACAGATATCTCCCGTAGGCGGTCTTCTTCAGGCCATCGCCCAGCTTGCGCAGCTCGGCGGCCTTCAGAAGCCCCTCAGGAGTGCCCGTGTCCAGCCATGCCATGCCCCGGCCCATCAGCTCCACGGAGAACTGACCGCGCTCCAAATAGGCGTTGTTCACGCTCGTGATCTCAAGATCACCTCGCGTATGCCCGCCAGCATCAAAACGCTGAGCGGGTAGTACGCCAGCGGCTTGTCGTATATCGGCAGCAGCTGCTTGCTCACCGCCTTGGTTATGGGGTGCAGCCGGGTCCCGGACCCGCCCGCGAGGATTATGCCCTTCATGTCATCAATCTCCTTGACCGTTGAAATGATGTCAGCCTTCCGGGTTCGCCCGTCTCACGCAGGCTCCACAATCGGCCTTATCTCGTTCGAAACGCCTTCGAGCATCACGCCCATCTCCGCCTCGTCGGCGAAGCGGAGGAACTCGATGCCCAGCGCCTTGTTGGCCCCGTCGAAGGCCTCCACAGGCTCGCCGGGCTGCTTGTAGATCACCTCGCGGTACACGTGGGACGCGACGGCCTCGGACTTCTCGACACCACGGAACACACCGTCCACGCCCGAGTGCAGCACGTAGGTGGCGTACGCGCCCTCGCACTTAGCGGAGTCCCAGGACAGGTCCCCGGGGTTCTCGCCCATGGCGCACAGCACGTTGGCGGCCACCAGGTCCACACCACTGGCGTCTGAGAGCTGCACGGGGATCATGTTGCCCCCGGCGCGGCTGCCAAGCTCAAGCACGTAGGGCACGCCGTCCTCGCCCACGATGACCTCCACGTTCAGCTCGCCGAAGCGCACGCCCAGGGCGGACACCAGGCGCTGCAGCACGTCCTTCACGGCGTCGTTCTCGCTGGCAGAGAGCCCGGAAGGGGTTTTTTCCCCGACCGGAACGAGCCCGCCCAGGCCCTCGTCGCGAAGGCACGACATCAGGCCCCAGAACCTGACCTCGCCGCCGACGACGAATATGTCGCCGCCGATGACGTGCGGGAAGGACTTGCGTATGTACTCCTCGCAGATGAGCGTACCGTTGCGGGAGAAGTCGCCCGCGTGTGCGATGGCTGCGTCAAGGTTCGCCAAATCGTCCAGCACGCTCACACCCTTCGAGCCAGAGGAGTCCGTGGGCTTCACGACTATCGGGAACCGGAAGCCCTTCACCAGGTCGGCGACCTCACCGGCCGCCGCGCCCTTGGGGAACGGCGCGGCCTGCGGGCACGGAAGCCCGGCCTCCTTAAGGAAGGCTCGGAACAAGTGCTTCTCGGACATCGTCTCGATGGCCTTGAGCGGGTTGGTCGGAAGCCCCAACGCCTCACCCACGTAGCCCGCCGTGGGGGATGCCGGGTCGCTGGAGTAGGCCAGCACGCCCGAGACGCCCTCCTTGCGGGCTATCTCCAGCATCAGCTCCCTGTCGGTGGTGCTCTTCTGGTACCAAACGTCGGCCGCGTGCTGGCCGGGGTTGTCGGGAAGGTAGTCGCACAGCACCGTGCGGAAGCCCAGGGCCTTCGCCTTCTCGATGGCCACCACCTGCTGGCGCGAGCCGCCCAGCATCAGGATGGATTTTTTAGCGCCGTTCATCGGCCGCACCCCAGCACCGCGTCGCAGATGCGGTCGACGTCGGTCAGCGCCAGGTCGGCGTACATGGGAAGGGTCAGCACCTGGCTCGCGGCCTTCTTGGCCACGGGGGTGCGGTCGCTCGAGTACACGCTGCGGTAGCAGGCGAAGTCGGATACCAGCGGGTAGAAGTACTTACGGGCACCCACGTTCACGGCGTCCAGCGCGTCGAACACGTCGTCGCGCGTGGCCCCGAAGGCCTCAGGGTCGAAGAGCACGGGAAGGTAGGCGTAGTTGTGGCGCACGCCCTCGCCCGGCCCGAACACCGTCACGCCAGGCGCGCCCTCAAGGCGCTCCCAGTAGCGCTCGGCCACGGCCTTCCTCTTGGCTATCTCGCCGTCCAGGTGGCGCAGGTTGCACACGCCCATCGCGGCGCAGAACTCGTTCATCTTGGCGTTTCCGCCCACGTACTCCACGTCCTCGGGACCCGTGATACCGAAATTCTTCCACTGGTTGAGCAGCGGGTAGAGGTCCTCATCCCTGAAACACACGCATCCACCTTCGATGGTGTTGAACACCTTGGTGGCGTGGAAGCTGAACATAGCTGCGTCACCGAAGGCGGAAGCGCTCTTCCATACTCCGTCAGCACACTCACGCTCCACGCCGAACGCATGAGCCGCGTCGTAGATCACCTTCAGGCCGTGCCTGTCCGCGATCTCCTGGATGGCGTCCACGTCGCACAGGTTGCCGTACACGTGCACGGGCACGATGGCGCAGGTGCGCGGGGTGATCATCTTCTCAATCGACTCCGGGTCCAGCGTCAGGTTGCCCGGCGTGACGTCGGCGAACACGGGCGTCAGCCCCTTGCGCACGATGGCGTGGGTGGTCGAGGCAAACGTGAATGGCGTGGTAATAACCTCGCCTCCGGCGGGCAACGCCATCGCCTCCAAAATGCACTCCAAGGCGTTGTGTCCGTTGGTAAACAGGGCCAGGTTCTCAACACCTAGACGCTCCTTTAAGGCCATTTCGAGTTTCTTATGCTCCACGCCCATGTTAGTGAGCCAGTGGCTCTCCCAAAGAGGAGCCACCTCCTCAATGTACTCCTCCAGCGTTGGCATGGATGATCTTGTCACTTGTATTCGATTCACTATCTACATACTCCCATAAGCCATAGAATGGTAATATGGTATTGATTATGGCATACTCAGCATTGTTGATTTGCAAAGAAATTGCTATTACCTTAAGGAAAGAATGAAACCTAATGTAAAAGTTAGTATTTTGTGTACTACCTACAATCAAGAAGCATATATCGCAGAAGCACTCGACTCTTTTTTAAACCAAAAAACATCCTTCAATTACGAAATACTTGTCAATGATGACGCATCAACTGATAGCACGCCACTTATTCTCAAAAAATACGAAACCGCTCATCCAGACAAAATTCGAGTTTTTTATCAAGAAAAAAATCTTTTTTCTCAAGGTATCAACATCAATAAAGCTGTTCTTTTTCCTGAGAGTAAAGGTGACTATATCGCCTTATGCGAGGGTGATGATTTTTGGACGTCGGATCATAAATTACAAAAACAATTTGATTACATGGTAGAGCATCCAGAAATTAAGTTCTGCGTTCATGCTTCAATCAACGTTTCCGAAAATGGAAAAAAGAAAATTTCCACCAATCGCCCCTACGCAAAAGACCAGATTGTCCCAAAATCAGATCTTTTATCAAAAGTCCATTGTTTTGCCACCAATTCGTACTTTATTAAGAAGGAAACCTATTATTCTTATTCCGAATCGGAGATCTTTCCACTAAAGGCGCATGGCGACCATAAAATGTCCGTATATTTCTCTTTAGTAAGTCCCGTATATTATTTTGAAGAGCCTATGAGCGCCTATAGAGTTCTAGCGAAAGGGTCTATCAACGAGTCAATTCTTTTAAGTAAAAATCGTGAACAAGTTGAAAACAACTTAATGAACAATAGGATTGAATTACTGGAAACAGCAAATCGCTTTTCAAACTATCAATACGATCAGCTCTTTAGAGAAGGAAAGAAAGAAATTGAATATTTTTTCTATAGGCAATTCCCTTCACATTACTACAAAATTACAAAACGGTACAAAGCTGAGTTTAAACAAGAATCACTAAGATTCAGAATATCCTCATTTGCCCAATACTATTTACCTAATTGTTATAATGCGCTCACAAAACTATATCTTTTGGTCAAGCGTAATTGATTCTATCTACCCATTAATTGCTTGATAATACCAACAACAAACCTCAACGATTCAACCCTAAAGAGCACTGAAAGCACTACAAAGGCAAGTAAAAACACCAAGCATTGAACAACAATTACGGCAACATCAGATAAGCCAAGCATCGAAAAAGGTGTTGCAATAACGAGAGATGCAAGAGTTAAAAATACCGCTGGGGCAATATCCCTAACCTGCTCAGCATAACTATATGTGAGTAGCTTTCTGTTCGGATACGAATTAACAAAAGTCGAAATAATTCCTGAAACAATGTATCCAAAAACAACGGCGTATATACTTTGAAAAACACAGGCAGCTATCAAAAGAATTATCACTCCGCAGGAAACTTTGATTATCTCAAGCTTAAAGAAAACTCCACTTTTTCCAAGCGCATTAATTGCCTGCAAATTGGTCGTATGAATAGGCCAAAGAGCATACACGAAACAATACATTTGAAAAAAGGGTGTTGCAACAACCCATTGTTCACCAAGCAAAACTCTGATTAATGGTTCTGCCACCATCCCCGCCATCGCCATGGCGGGGAAAATAATGAATGTTGCTGTTTTTAAAGCACGACGAACAAACCCCTTCACAGCCGCAATATCGCTCTGTATCCGAGAAAGCGCAGATAATGCCACCGGCTGAATAGAACCATCTAGCATCGTTCCAAGAGCACAAGGATACTTTTTACCTTGACTGACCACTCCTAAATCAGTCGCACTAAACATTTTGCCAATCAACAAATCAGAGAAACCCTGATATAGAGTATCGAGAAGACCTGACATCAGCAGGAAAACACCGAACTTAAAATGCCTCTTCGCTTTATTAATATTGAGCACAAACGATGGAAGCCATTTAATCTGAATGCATAAAACCAAACCGTTAATGATTTGATATGAAAGCTGCTGAAAAACCAGCGCCCAAATGCCAAAGCCAGACAATGCTAAGAAAATCCCTAGCGACCCTGAAAGAATTATTGCAGTTAATGAGGCACCAAAGATTTTCTTGAACTTCATTTCCCGTTGAATTTTTGCAGATGCAATTGAGGCAAACGGCCCGACAATTATAACGATGGACAAAATGCGTAAAGAGAAAGCCAAATCAGCGCTGTTATAAAAATCGGCAATAAAAGGGGCCGAGAACCAGAGTATTAGATAGAGAACGATTGATGTAGTAAAGCAAACCCAAAAAACAGTTGAGAAGTCAGACTTATCAACACTCTTAGCCCGAACTAAAGAGGTGTTTAATCCTGATTGAATAATAATATTAGAAACACTGATGAACACTTGCATGATAGCCAAGATTCCAAACTCCTCAGGAGCAAGCAATCTGGCCATGACAATCTGGACAACCAACGCAACAATCTGGTTGCCGCCACGTTCAAAAAACTTCCAAAAGAAAGATACTACTGTGTCTTTTTCTAGCTGATTCAAAAACAGCCCTCTAACTTCGCTTTGTACTACATACAGAATTTTTCTATATGCTAAATGTGCTAATGCTTTATTGCAACTGCACCCTGTAGTATTACGGTCTTCTTTTTGGACATACTTGACGTAGTGCTCATAGGGATTGGTTGTAAATGCAACGCTGAAGAAGTAAGCGTCAAAGGAGCTCATTTTGCGAGAGCCTATGTTTTTAGCATACAATTGGTTGCTATGTAGTCGAGGGAGCCTCAGGAGGTTTATTTCATTGCAAAATATAAAAAAGGGCAACTGCTTCAAAATTCTTTTTCTAGCTGTAATTTCTCTTTATTCTGCACTTTACTTAGAGCTTTTTTATGAAAGCAACCATGAAACA
>OLQQ01001249.1_pt1 | contig 10226 bp, 6 predicted proteins | sample 1672041 | NCBI WGS metagenome assembly OLQQ01 (sample SAMEA3136639, study PRJEB25190) | human gut metagenome
AGGCAGTATATAGACAATTCCTAAGATTGTAAATATACCGGTTCCGGCTGCGCTAAGAGCACTTCTTTCCTTTTTCATTTATTGCTGCACCTCCTTGGAACGAGTCATATGTAACTGAATCATACTAATTGCAACGACAAGAACAAAGAACAGGACGGCTTTTGCCTGTCCGACACATTCCCATCCAGTACGTCCGTAAAACGTGTTAAAGATGTTCAGTGCCATCATCTCAGACATCTTGGAAGGTTCACCGGCTGTCAGTGATAAGTTCTGGTCAAATAATTTAAATCCGTTTGTCAGTGATAAGAACATACAAATGGTAATGGATGGCATCATCATTGGAATCGTGACTTTGAATAATTTTGTCCATTTTCCGGCACCATCGATTTGTGCCGCTTCCATAACATCCCCCGGAATAGATTGTAGACCTGCAATATAGATGATCATCATATAACCAATCTGCTGCCAGCTTACAAGAATGATCAGTCCCCAGAATCCGTACCATTCGTTTAATGCAAGTGCAGTTCCATATTTTTCAAGAATACCATTAAAAATTAACTGCCAGATATAACCAAGAACAATTCCACCAATCAGGTTCGGCATAAAGAAAATAGTTCTGAAAATATTGGTTCCCTTTAACTTCTGTGTCAGAAGCAGTGCCAGGCCAAATGCCAGTACGTTGATCAGTAAGATCGATACAATCGCAAATAATACTGTAAATTTAAATGAACTTGTAAATGATGTATCCTTGATTGCTGCGGTATAATTTGATATTCCAACAAATGTTGCATTTCCTACTGTTGTAAACTTACAAAAAGAAAGATAAAATCCCTGTGCAAACGGAATGATAAATCCGATCACAAATGCAAGAAATGTTGGGAGAACAAATATTGGTGCATGTTTTTTCAGTGCCTTTTCCATAGAAATCCTCCTCTTTTCCTTTTGCCCGGAAGGATCTTCCTACCAGGTGGCTCTCATTTCACTTTTTATTTTTATATGGAAAAACGTAGGTTCCCATATCCAGAAAACCCGCTTCGTACAGGCTCTCCTCTCACTTAAAAGGGGCAGGCAAGCCGCCTGCCCCTAGGTCAGTTCTTTTTATGCAACTTATTTATTCATTTGCAAGCTTGTATTCAGATTCCCATCCATCTACGAATGCACTTACTACTGCATCCCAGTTAGCATCTGTCTGATCTGCTGCATAAGCTGTCAGTGCAGATCCAACACCATTTTTCCACTCTTCTGAAGGCATTGTTGAGAAGTTCCATGCTACCGGAGTCTTTCCGTCTTCGGTCATCTGTTTGTCTTCTTTGATAAAGAGATTCTTAGATTCCTGAGCTTTCTTAAACGGAATGTTGAATCCCATATCGTCTGCCATACATTTTGTTCCTTCATCTGAAGTTACACACCAGTCCATAAAATCTAATGTAGCCTGAATATCAGCTTCGTCTGCGTCTTTATTTACGCACCAGTAATTTTCTGTACCTGTGCAGAGTCCCTGGTTTGCTTCATCGCCTACACCAAAGTAAACCGGAAGCATGGTCATGTCATCATCTGTCAGACCGCCATCGATCAGCTGTGTATATTCCCATGTACCATTCTGATAGAATACAGCTTTTTTATTCAGGAATTCATTTCTTGCATCGTCACCTGTCTTTGCAGCAAGATCCTTTGGATCGCATGTGCTGTTGTTGATGTACAGATCCCACATATCGCGATAATTGTCAAGATATGTGCCTTTGATTGCATCTGTTGTGTTAATTCCTTCATCCTGATATTCAAAGTAGATCGGAAGGTTTGCAAGGTGTGTCTTGAATCTCCAGTCAGAAGATCCGTCCATACCTGCTGAAGTAAATGCAGAAAATCCAAGTTCAGAAGTTCTATTTGTAATGTCTTCTGCTACTTTTTTCAGATCTGCAAAAGATTTGATGTCATCCGGTGTATATCCTGCTTCTTTTAATAATGTCTTATTTGTGATAATTCCGTATGTTTCAATAACATATCCGATACCTGCTACAGAATCTCCGTCTTTCAGTGCATAATCATCACTTGTGAGTTCTTTGTAAATATCAGAATCTGATAAGTCGTAGCAGTAATCTTTCCAGTTTGCAAGTCCTACAGGTCCGTTTACCTGGAATAAGGTTGGTGCTTCTGATTTTCCCATTTCACTCATCAGAGTGGTTTCATAGTTTCCGGAAGCTGCTGTAACAACCGTTACATCTACACCTGTCTCTTTTGTGTAATCCTTTGCCAGCTGCTGCCACTGCTCATCCTGCTCCGGTTTGAAGTTCAGATAATATACAGATCCTTTGCTGCTGTCCCCTTTACCGTCTGCACTCTTGCCATCGCTCTTGCTTCCACATCCTGCAAAGCATCCAAGTGTCATGATTCCTACCAGCCCCAGTGCCAGCCATCTTTTTTTGTTTTTCATAATTTCCGTTCCTCCTCGTCTGGATTTCTTTTCTATGCTTAAATAATAGCAAGAATCCAATCAAAGACTGTAACAAATCGCAAACCTCCTTTAACAAAAAATATACTTTTCGAAATGTAAAAAATTTGTTATTGATAAAACGGCACCAACAGCCTTCTCCTCCCATCATCTCTCTTTCTCATACTCCCGGATACTTTCATCGGCAGTCTCCACCATCTGCGCAGGCGGCATTTTCCCGGCGGCAAGCTGTGGCAGGCACTCCCCGATTGTCTCTTCCTGAAGGATGGAGTTCCATTTCACCTGATAGTTCGGAACGATCTGCGGATTGTTATTGTAGGCATTTACATAATCCTGAAGGAGCTGGCTGATTTCAGTGCGTCCGTTCTTGTCCATCAGCTCTTTCTTCTCTTCCAGATTGAATTTCGTGCGAAATTTCAAAAATTCAACCGCTCCTTCTTTGACCTCCTCGCTGTAAGTGGAAACCACCGCCCAGCCAAAGGTTTCCGGTGAGGCGATCAGTTTATTTCCCGGAAATGCGGAAAATCTTACCTTTTCTTTCCATTCTTCCGGCAACTGGTCGATCATCCAGTATCCGTTCGGGATCATTGCCACCTTTCCTGTGACAAAATTATTGTATGCCACATCGTAGTCAGCATGAATTGCATCTTCTGTTGTATACCGAAACAATTTCTGCAAGGTTTCTGCAATTTCAAGACCGGTATCATTGGAATAGCTTTCTGGGAGAAGCTCTTTCATAAATGCATATCCTTCTTCCGTGTGTGCTGCCTCTGCTGTTGCAATCAGCATCGGCGCCCAGCCGGTTCCTTCAGTGTGAAGTCCAAGCGGTGTGATTCCGTTTGCCTGCAACCGGTCACAGCAGTCCCAGAATTCTTCCCATGTCTCCGGGAATTTCTCAATCCCTGCTTCCGCAAAAAGCTCCGGATTCCAAAACATGCCGGCGCACGCAAATGCCGCCGTACTGATCGGTCCAAGATAGATATTGCCATCCTCATCCGTACAGCCTTCCATCACCGCCGGTTCGATCATATTCCTCCACTCTTCATCCTCTTCCAGATACGGACTCAGATTCTCGATCCGTCCATCCGCAACCATCATCTGATAAAAGGACGGCAGGGTGCGCACATCATAGATCACAGTCGGAAGCTCGTCTGTGACATTTAACCGTTTCAGATTTTTTCGGTATTCCTCTTCCGTCTCCATGATCCATTCCACTTGCATATGATACGTACCGGCATATTCTTCATTAAATGCATCAACGACATCCTGTTCCGTTTTCTTGCCGGAAGTCGGATCTACCGCCAGAATGATCGGAATATCAATCTCCTTTTTTTCTGTGCTCCGGCTTGTCTGCCCCGTATTTTTACCACATCCGGTCAGCACTGTCAGAACCAGTGCGATACAAAACACCGATTGCAAATATTTTCTATAAATCACGTTTCTCCTTTCCGTCATCCGGAATTTGGATTGTACACCGAGTTCCATTTTCTTCTGCCTCATAGTAAAACAGCACATCCTCTCCATATTTCAGCCGCAGTCTGGTCAGTACATTCACCACTCCATATCCGTGTTCCTTATCCTGGAAGCATTTTTTCGCCTCCAGAATCGGATGCCCGTTTAAGGCATTGATCTTTTCCATCATTTCCCGTTCAATCGGCTTCCCATTATTGAATACCACGATTTTCAGCTGGCTATCCTCCCTCGCAATCTCAATCCGGATCAGACCATTCTCATAAATTTCGCAGAATCCGTGCTTGATCGCGTTCTCGACAAGTGGCTGCAAGATCAGCTTCAGCATCCACGTACTCTTCTCTTCCACCTTACACTCAATCTCATACCGGAACAGATTTGCATTCCGGATCTGTTGGATTTCCATATAACTCTTTACATTTTCCAGTTCGTCCTCCACCGTCACGATATCACTGCCCTTGCTGAGTGACAGACGCAGATATTTGGAAAGTGCCTGAATCATCTTCATGGTCGTCTCTTCTCCGTTTATCCGCGCAAGCATGTAAATTGTATCCAGCGTATTATAAAGGAAATGTGGGTTGATCTGTGCCAAAAGCATGTTCAACTCCGTCCGTCTGAGCACCCCTTCCTGTTCTTTGATCTCTGCCAGAAGATTCTCAATATTTTTTAGCATCTTATTGTAGGAATGTCCGATCTGATCCAGTTCTGTATTGGTATTCAGTTCAATCAGGCGACTGAAATCATTTCCGTCAAACTGTGTCATCTCTTCACTGATCTCCCGGATCGGACTGGTGAACCGCTTGGAAAAATAGATACTGAGCACAACCGCTACCACTGCCACAAACAGATAAATCCCGATCAGCACCGTAAGTACCCTCATCGTTCCCTGTGTCATTACACTCGACGGAACGACTGTGAACACCGTCATTTCAGAGCTGCTTTCTTTGTAAATGGAGCAGACACCACCGCTCACTCTCCGGCTTTTTGCAAGAATACCACTTGTTTCCTGTGCGCTGATCTTATAGACTTCCTGTTTTACCGCATCCGAAATCTTCGTCCCTTTCGGGCACCAATCAGCACATAAATTTCCCTTCTTATCCAGAATTCCGATCTGCACGTCATCTGTCATACTCCGATCCTTTCCAAGTATCGTTTCCAGAAAGCTGTCATTCATCTTGATGAGCAGCAGTCCTGGTTTGCTGGCGTATTCCATGCTGTGTACATATCTTCCGATAAACAATGCTTCTTTCTCCGTCCCAAACAGAGTATCCTTCGCCCAGAACCATTGTGTTTTCGCATAAGAATCTCCCATGTAATCTTCCAGATGGCTGTCTGAAAAATCTTCATAATCAATATGCGAGTAGGATCTGGCATAAACATTATTTTTATTATCTACATAGCAATATTCTGCCACATGATCCAGATTCATATAGGCAAAATATTTCTGAAGGGAGTTCTTTTCCACATCTGCAAGTGAAGTTTTTTTCAGACTTTCCTGAACCTGATCGTAAGTAATACATTCTGCTGTCCCTTCATCCGCCTCTTTTGACAGTGTATCCAGAGCCAGCCCCATCTTCTCATTTAAAAATTCATATTTATCTGTAACCTCTGTGGTCAGACTCTGCCTTACATAAATCCAAACACCGATGCTTGACAGCAAAATTGCCAGCAACAACAGCCCCATTATATATCGAAGGTATTTTCTCTGTATTCCGGATTTAATCACCCATTTCTTCATTCTTCGTAATCCTTTTTGTATTCACTCGGTAATTTTCCTGTATATTCTTTAAATAAATGTGAAAAATAGGATGCATTGCTGATTCCCACCTGCTCACATACCGTTCCTATACTCTCACATCCATCCTGGATCAGCCTCTTTGCTTTCTCCATTCTCTGCTGTAAGAGATACTTTTTAAAGGTCATATGAAATGTATTTTTAAATACACGCCCGAAATATACCGGATTCAGATAAATCTGCGTTGCCACCTGAACAATAGAAAGTTCTTCCTCCTGCAAATGCTCACCGATATAAGAAAGTGCCACTGTCATATATTCCTTTGCACATTTATTTTCTCCGCTTTCTGCGTATTTTTCCCGTTCCTCAATTGCTTCTCCGAGGATCTTATAACTGACATCTACCGCCTGTGCTGCTGTCAGACTCTCCATATTCGAATAATAATTCCGGAACTGTTTCTGCAGTTTTTCCGTCATTCCGTAAGTATCGTTCAGCATCATCTCCGCTTGCAGCATAACCTTATGTATATAACGGATCTGTAACTCTTCCTCATGTGGAAGTGCGTAGATCAACGCAATAAAAGCCTGTTTTAACTCTTTAAACGCATTCTTCCGAACAGCATTGACGATCGTAAGTCCTGCCTCTTCACAATCACTTTTTGCCGCTTTTTCTTCCTTTTTCACAGGTATGGAAAAAGTATTCTCATTTGTGGCACTGCTGCAGATTGGCTCGAAAAGTCCCTGCGCCTCTTCGTAACTTCGGCGGATTCCATCCAGTCCTTTATACGGTTTGGAAATCGATGCAGTAACCGGACTTTTCTGTTCCCTTTTAACCTGTTCCAGAATCTGTGCAATCTCGCGTACTGTCGCATTTTCCTTTGTCTTGATCAGAAATACATGACAACCTTCTGCCTTTTCAAAATGCCAGAAAAAATACCGCTCTGAAAACATTTCTTCCAGAGATTGTATCAATTCCAGCCTGGCTGCTTCGTAATTCAGTGCATCCGTAATCTTATATGTAAGATCAAGATCCACACACATTGCAATAAAACGGTCGCCCTCTTCGATCACATCTTTCAAGATCGCAAATACTTCCTGCATTTTTTCATAGGAAATTTTATTCTGTAAATATTTCTGTACAACAACCTGGAGAAAACTGGTGGAATCTTTTCGGATCATATTTTCCCAGCTTTCATAACGCTCTTCGCTCTCCAGTTTCTCCATACAGGTCTGGTATGCGCCCTGCATGGTCTCCTGCAGTTTATCTTCCTCGATTGGTTTCAGCAGATATGCATATGCACCAAGATCACACGCCTGCTGTGCATAATTAAAATCACGGTACGCACTGAGCACAATAAAAACCGGATCCAGCTCTGTCTTCTGGATCTCTTCCATCACCATCAGACCGGAAACCTGTTTCATCCGGATATCCGTCAGTACGACATGGGGCTTCACTTTTTTGATCACTTCGATTGCCTGCTCCCCACTCTGTGCCTGACCGGCAACTTCAAATCCCATCTCATTCCAGTTGTACGTCTTAACCAGTCCCTGCAGAAGGATTGGTTCGTCATCTACAATCACAAGTTTTAATAATTTCATACCATTTTCCCCATTCCTGATAATCTTCCTACTTCTTATTTTAGATAAGACATGATAAAGAATTTATCAAAAACTATACTTTTGATGCAAAAAATCATACTTTTACCAAAAATTATACATTTCGGAAAAATAAATAGCAAGAAATTAAAAAAAGCTGTTACATGATCGATATGATCAGATCCGGTTGCAAGTGATGATAAAATCGTGGTATCAGAAAGCGGTGAACAATGATCTCCAAAGCATCCTCCACCCATTACAGCTGCTATTGTAGCATATACGACCGGTGTTAAAGCTCCACCAGATATATTCAGAGCCATCTGTACACAGATTGGTGTAACAATCGCATAGGTTCCCCATGAAGTTCCTGTAAAGAATGCAATAAAAGCAGATACTACAAAAGTCAATGTCATAAGGATCGTCGGTGTCATCCAGCTTTCTGTAATAGAAATTACATAATCTGCAGTTCCTTCGGAATCTCCTATAAAAAAAAAGCTGGCAGACAAATGTATTTTTTCTCATCTGTCTGTCAGCTTTCTAATTCTTATTCTAATTTGATTCTTTGTTACAAATTATCGTATAGTCTTATTTTCTTTTTCTGCGTTTCCAGGCAAAGCCGCCCATACCTGCTCCGAGCGAAGAAACTGCAAGTCCAAGCCAGCCAAGTACACTTGCCGGATCTCCTGTTTTTACAGAATCGTTTCCGCTTGTCTTGGATCCATTGGTTGTACCATCTGTCTTCTTTACAGATGAGCTGCCTTTCTTTACAAGTGCTTTGATCGCTTTGTTCAGGCTGTTTGTTGCATTATCTACTGCTTCCTGGCTTTCTTTTGCTTCCAGTGCTTTCTGGGCATCTGAAAGTGCGCTCTGCAGTGCTTTCCAGCTATCTGCTGTGTAATCTGCTTCTTTAAGCGCTTTTGCATCTGCAATTGCTTTTTCAAGAGAAGCAGTATTGATTGCAACCGGTTCTTCTTCAGCTTTAACCAGTGCATCTTTTGCTGCATTTAAAGCAGCAAGTGCCTGATCAACTGCATCCTGACTTTCCTTTGCTTCCAGTGCAGTACGTGCGCTCTGCAGTGCTGCCTGGTATACACTCCAGCTATCTGCTGTGTAGTCTGCTTCTTTAAGGTTATCAGCTTCTGCAATTGCAGCTTCCAGTGCTGTTGTATCAACCTCTGCCGGTGCCGGAGTCTCTGCTATCTTGTAAGTAAATGTAAGAGGAGTTGTATAACCTGTTGAAGCTACTGTAATCTGGAATTCCGTTCCAGCTACCGCATCCTTAAACGGATCTGCATCTGTCTTGATCGTACCATCCTTATTGATAATAACTACGGAGCCTCTTCCACTTGCTGCATAATCTTTACCATTTACATTTACAGAAGTAATATTTCCAAGATAAGCTTTAAGCGCATCTGTGTCAAATCCTTTTGCCTCTACAAGTTTCTTATTCTCTTCATCATATGCTGCAGGCATATCTTTTGTTGTCAATGTAAATGTTGTAACAACATCTGCATATTTCTTGTTCTTATCTTTAATTGTGAGGGTATATTTTCCAGGTTTTACAGAAGCTGCTGCTCTGCTCTCTGTCGCTGCTTTAAAAGTCAGTACTTTACCTTCTACCGACACATCCAGTCCAGCCACACTGTATTCCGGATCAAATCCTTCTGGAAGCTGTACATTGATTTTAGTCTTGCCTGCTGTAATGTCTGCATCGGCGACTTTCACTTTTGTAATCTCTGATTTTACAGGAACATAGATATCTGCGATATCCATTGTATACACACCATTTGTTGTATAATACTCAATGCTGTCAATGGTCTTGCCCATCATAGATTTGTAATGTCCAGATGATGTCGGGCAACCATGTACTTGACTTGTAAATCCGGTACTCCATGCGAGTTTCGTACCTAACCAGATATTTTCTAAATGACGCATACCATAAGCGGTTCCGTCGGTTGTCTTTACTACAACTGCATTTACATTGTCTGATGTGATTTCTTCTGGAAGTCCATCAAGATCAAGCTCGTAATCTCCATAAGATGATTCGGTTGAAAGTTTTGCTGTAACTCCTTCTACCTTCGTTGCTTCCTGACCTTTTACTTCACTGAACACAAGTTTTCCATCTTTATCAAGTGATGCTTCTTTATAGTTTACAGGTGTATCTTTAAGCTGATAATATGCATAAGTATCATTTTCAAACAAAGTGTCTTTTCCAGTCAGTGTTGTGGTCGTTGTCTGTCCTCTGTTTGTAACTGTAATGCTTACAGAATCGTCATCGCTTACTTTTTTGTATTTTGAAAGATCTACAGAAGAAGTTACCTTTACTGCATAGGTGATACCATCAATCTTGGATCCATCTACTTTTTCATGGTATGATCCACCTGCAAGGCCTTTGGTTCTGGTCTTGTTCTTTGTCGCAGAAGTAAATGCATCTACCTTAGTATCATTACCTGTTGTTTCAGCTTTGTAGAATTCTGCGTATGGGATGTTCATGAGAACATATTTATCTGCTTTCACAAGTGCCTCAATTGCTGCTGTCATATGGAGCGTTTGCTCTTTCACAGCTGACTGTAACGGATTCTCCTGTGCAAGAAGCTCTTTCGATTCTTCCAGTTCACTTATCATCTTATCCCAGCTGTCTTTTGTATAATCAGATTCGTTTAATGCACTTGCTTCATCAATTTTGTCCTGTAATGCTTTGATATCTTCTTTGGTTGCAGTTTTTGGTGCCGCAAGATTTTCTGTTCCGATCTTGAAACTATAGCTGTAATCTGCATAACCAAGTCCATAGACTGTCAGTTTCCAGTAACCTGTACCATCCGTTCCTTCCGGAAGCTGGCATCTGAGAGAGTCTGTCAGTCCAAGCTGGATTCCATTAGATTTATGCATCCAGTTATCTGCCGCAAATTTTGTTCCAAATGTTCTTACCGGTGTTGTATAGCTTGCATCATCTCCATAATAGGTCCATTCAACAGCC
>OLQQ01001253.1_pt1 | contig 10178 bp, 10 predicted proteins | sample 1672041 | NCBI WGS metagenome assembly OLQQ01 (sample SAMEA3136639, study PRJEB25190) | human gut metagenome
CCCAGCTCCTGTCTACAACCTGTAGATCCGTTTCCTGGATTACTCTGCATCCGGTAAACGTCATCTGTAGCACTTCTTTCAGCTCCCGTAGTTGTTCTTCGTTCAGAATCATCTGCATCCTTCGCAATACATCCATTATCTTCTCTTCCATACATTGCTCCTTTTTGCTTTCAGTATATCAAATCACAAAAATATGCTTACTGAATTAAGTAGCAATTTATACGAAACTTATATAGATTCATCCACAAAAAGCATTTGTATACGATTCCCTAAAAATAGGATTCAAATATGTGCCGGAACAATTCACGTATATGCCTCATTGCAAAAAAATGGCACTGGATATACGGGTGTAAGTACCAAAATAGAACAATCAACATTTCCAAAACCGTTTAAATTTTTAAGAGGTTGTACAATAACTCAAAATAGTGACGATTGGGTTATGATTCTTGGAAAAACCACAACCTTGAATGGAATCTCCCAACTTCGATTAGGATATTTTGCAGCATATACAAATAAAGCTTTTTATATGGACTATATTGCAATCGGAACATATTAGAATTATTTCCATTTTCCGATTATAAGCATATCAGCTTGTACATAACACATTCCTTGCTTTGGACTGTATGCTGTAAGCTTGTACCCGGTTGTAGTCACTTCGGCAACTCCAAGACCATACAGTTCGTTAGTCTTTGCCGGAGATACTATAATTAAAGGAGCTTCCTTGAATGCTACTGGAAAACCAACCGCAGCACTAGAAGCAAAATACCAGTTATACCAACTGGTTGCAAGATTGGTATTCCAAGTATATTTACTCCACATAACCATGTCGCCGTTGGAATATTTTGTGTAATTGTAGTTATTTTTGGTTCCACGTTCTACGATTGAAATCAGATTACTGTTTATGATTGCAATATTATTATTTGCTTTTGTCAAATCTGCTTTTACATTTAATAAATTGCTACTTAATTCAGGAAGCGTAGGAATTACCGTAAACATTTTATCCACCGACGTAACATTCAGTCCATCCAATGTTACTTTATACAGTGGCATATCTGCTACCAAATCTCCAGACTGAATATCTCCCGTTTTATACGTCGGTACTGCTGCCGTGCTTGCATTTGGTGTTCCCTGAATAACCTTCAGCGTCACCTCTTCTATTTTTGTTTCCTCGTTCTTATTATATCTCGCCACAATAAGATCAATCCGTTTCATTCCCTGTGATCCGTTTGCGATTGTCACCGGATCATAAGTATTTTTCTTAATCACCGCCGTGCATCCCTGGATCACCAATACTCCGTCTCTGACTTTGATTTCGTTATTTGATACCAGTTCTGTTGCCAGCTGTGAGCCAGTTTTAAGAACAAATGATCCAGTATCAAAAATTCCTTCATTGACATCCCGGTCCTGCTCTGCCGTAACATGCGGCTTTCCGGTATACCCTGTAATGATTTCCATCAGCTTTCTCCTTTCAATTTGTACTCAATCTTTTCTTCTCCATCCGTTATCTTCCAGATTTTCTTTCCAATTGGTTTCCGCATATATACTCCTGTCAAATAATCTCGACCGCCTACGATATCTCCAATATCTATCTCGTCTTCCAATGTTTCCAATGTCAGATCGTATTCTATGGAATTCTTCGCTTTCTCCAGCCGTTCCGTTCCACCCTTTAATAGATCCTCATATTCCGAACTTGAACTGTCGTAGATATCTGCAATCTCATCAACGCCTTGGAAGAACTGAGTCTGCCCTATTTTTCCGTTCTGGTCAACGTATAAATGGATTACCAGTCGATCTTTGAGCTCGCCTTTTCCGAGACAAATCATATGATTGATACCGCGCTGATTGTTATCCATCGTAAAGTATAGACCGTTGTCATTTGAAAACTCGCATTCCACCGAACGATCCCTAATCGGAACTGCGCTGATCACAACATATCCTGACTCTTCTTTTTCTCTTTGAAAAAACTTGATATCCAGTCTGTATCCTACCGACTGCAGCATCTTTTGCAGTCCCTCATAGAGCGTGCAATATCTGTCGAATTGATAGTCTTTTACTTGTACCCCTGTATCTGCATCACTTCCATAAAATAGCCCCGGGAACGCTTCCTTTACTTTTTCTCCCACGATCTCATTAAGTTCACCAGTTGCTGTTGCATAATCCTGTCCAGATTGCGGTTCAATGATCTTTTTCATCATCATTCCACGCCAGGTATATCCTTTCGCCGTAATGGTATTCGTCTTTGTGCTGGTTTTTATTTCCCGGACTATGCCTCCAAACTCTGTTTCCGGAACATAAAAAAAGCAGCCGTTCTCGACTGTTCCATCCCACTCTGACCTCTTATACTCAATCTCAAAATCATTCGTGGCTTCTTCTCCAATCTCCATATCAAGCGTTGTGTATACAACCCCAAGCTCTTTTCCTTTTGTGTCGGTATATATCAGATCCATTTCGGTGCACCCCTCTCTTTGTAAATGGTCAAATCGAACCCGAAAGTCCCATCCCAGTTAAGGATAAGTTCTCCCGAAGGAATCCGTTTAAATACACTGTTTTTCTTCTCTCTCTTTTCAAAAATACTTTGAATCGTTCCATTACTCAGATATTTCATCACTTTCTTTTCACGGCTCCTGATTACAATATATTCTCCTGCTTCTAAGGTGTCGTTTACCTGATACGGATAACCATTTACAATAATCTTCGGGTCTACACACGGACCATAGATTGTCATTTCAAAATTACTGTCCCTGTAATGGTCAATATACCAATTTTCTGTCCCGGATTTCGGTCTTGAATAATCATATGAATAATCATACGGATACTCCAGAAATGCATAGTCCTCTCTTCTCTCAGCTGAATCCGGATAAAAGCTTTTCTTTTCCTCCATCACCCATACCGGGTATGGAGCATATATTTTAGCCTCAATCCGTTCCATACGGGTACGGCTGTCTTTCGCGCCTATTTCACTTCCGATCACGAAACATTTTATTTTGTAACCGTTCAGAAAAAGCGTTCCCGGAAACTTTCTGAAGATATCTTCTTCACACAGATCCGCAAAACGGTTTGCGTTTTCTGCTCTTTCCCTTTTATCACCGAGGAAATCAATGATCACTTTATAGGTTGCTGCGTCTCTTCTGAACTCTTCAACTTTCCTTCCCTGTGCCTGTTTCGTATCTTCTACTTCCCATTCCGAATCATAAAGTCCGGATGTCCTGATTTTTGCGCGGATCTTTTTATCGCTTAATACAATTTCTTCCTGTGAACTTCCACTTAAATATTTAAGCATTAAATACCACACCCCAATCCGACAATGTTCTTGTAACTTCTCGTTCGCCCAGGTAGGCTCTGATCTGTAGATCTTTCACTGCGTCCTTTATAATGTTCCGAAGTGCTTTATACTGTGTATACTCGTTTTCAGCCATGTTTCCAAATGTCATGCTTGTACCGCTATAGTCAACCGCTTCTTTCACCGCATTCTGTGCCAGCAAAGAGTTTTCTGTCACACCATTTGCCAATCCCTGCATAGAATACTGTCCCATTCTCCAGAATACTTTCGATGGCGAATTGATTTCCAGTTTTTTCTTTGCCGTTGCGATTGCATCGCTTGCCACTCTGCTTGCCGCCGAGATAACTGCAGATCTTCCGTCCGAAATTCCATTCGCAAGACCAATAGAAAGATTATATCCATATGACTGCGTCTTTGATGCCGTACATTGTGCTGCAAACACATTGATTGCTCCACTCGCTACACTTCTTGCTTCCGTTTTTACATTTGATTCTCCATTTTTCATCCCCTGGGCCAGTCCAAGATCTACGTTTTTTCCAGATTCTCTTGTCTTTTTCGATGGTGACTGACATCCCAAGCCATTATTTACCGCTTCAACCGTCTTGACTCCCAGATCTTTACCGGCAGCATTTGCTTTTTCCTGTGCATTCTGCATTCCCTGAACCAATCCCATCACGGTATTTGTCCCACTTTCCTGCATAACAGATGTAAGACCATCCATTCCTCCTGCAATATTGGCAGCTCCAGACGTAAGTAGCTGCTGTCCCCATTCATTTGTCATTCCCTGAATGTCCACACTCTGGCTCCAAAGGTCATTCGCTTTTTTCAGTTCTTCATCTGTCATGGAATTGAACGCTGCAACATACCCGGATCCCTGTGGTCCCATCTCTGACAACTTCTGCAAAATGCCCTGGTTAATTCCTCGATCAGCAAGAGCGGACAGATTTTGTTCCCATGCAGTCACGCCGTCTACCTGGCTTTGCATGTTTGCCAGCAAGTTCTCGGTCGAAATCTGCGTACCGGCATCAAACTCCTCAAACATATCCATCTGGGACTTCAGCGCACTCTGTACATTTTCCTGCATAGTAAGAACACTGTTTGTCACATTCACCGCCAGTTCCTGTTGTGATACTGACAAATTCTGATATGCTTCCAGTTCTTGACCTGCCATTGTAATACTGACCGAAGATTGCTCTGTCGCCTCAGTCTTTGCGCTGGTATTATTCTTTGTGGCTGCCGTATTATTGTTTGTCTCTTCCGTCATATCGGAGAGATAACTCATATACGGTTCCATCTCGGCGTTTGCTTCTTTGATTGCATCATTTATCTCTTTTTGACTGTCCTTTGCCGTTTGCTTCGCATCATTGAGTTCCCGTTCATCGTCAGCCATCTGTCTTAACGCCTCTGTAACTGTAACTATATTCCCGTTATACTCAATCGTTGCTTCTGACTGATCCTGTGTGGCAGCGTAAAGTTCATCAACATTATCTGCACCTTTTTTCAGTGCCTCGCTATACTTCTCCTGTGCTTCTTTCGTTGCCTCTGTCTTTTCCCTGAGTACATCATTTACTTCTGACCGCTTCGCTTCGATCGCCGCAAGCTTTTCTCCAATTTCGGAAACTTTGTTCTCTGCATCTGCTTTTTCAACTTCTGCATCCACCAGCTTTTCCACGCTGTCTTTCATTTTTTCCTGTGCAACCTGGATTTTCTGCATTTCCAAAGCACTCTTTATGTAGTTCTTCATCTCTTCCGAACTCATGCTTAATTTTCCGGTTGTCTCGTCAATCGCAAGTGACATTTCCGGAAACATGGTATTCAGTTCCATGACAATCGTTTTCATCCGGCTTTGCTGTTCTGTCGTCTGATTGGATTGTCCGGCAAGCTTTACAAGCTCATCTGTCAGGTTATTCGCCAGTGTTCCGCTTGCATTTACCTCTTCCATGGAAGAAGTCATATTCTGAGTTGCTTGTTTCAGGGCTTCGCTTGTTTCCGATGCTTTGTCCTTCAGCTCGGAAGTGGACTGTATCAGCTCGTCCGTTTCACTGGTCGCATCCCCCATTTTGGATGCCAACACAGCCGTTACTCCGATCAGCGCCGTTACTCCTGCCACAACCAGTATTGCCGGATTCGCAGCCAATACTGCATTAAATCCTGCCTGCGCTACAGTTGCCCCTTCTGTTGCTGCTGTCTGCGCCACGGTTGCCGCTGTCTGCGTTGCTGTAGCTGCCGCCTGTGCTTCCTGCGCCACAGTAGATGCTGCTTCTGCCGTTGTCGCTGCAGTTCGTATTCCAATCAGTTCCGCCGCCTTTTTTCCGAAATCAACCAGCGAGACCCCGGCATCTTTTACTTCAGAAATAAACTTTTTGCTCTTATTTACAACAAAAATACCACCGATTGCTGTTCCCGCAAGCTCTGCAACCGGAACAATCGTTTCAAGATTGTCTGCAACCAGTTTAATTCCTTTTTGTGCCATCGGAAGATATTTCACAAGTAATGGCTGTACAACATCCGCTTGCACCGTCCTTCCAAGAACCTTCCACTGGTTTGTGATACTGTCATACTTGATGTCCTTTACCTTTTCCATGGTTCCCTGGACATTTTTATAGGAATTATTTACGTTGTTCAGAGAAGTAATTACCTTCATGGCATTATCTTCTCCCAGCGCACTCCAGGTATCGCTTGCCAGTGTCAGTGCTTCCTGCTCATTCTTCATGCTTGCCAGATCAGAAATCACCGACTGGAACACTTCTTTTGTAGTTGCGCTGCCATGATGCCACTTTTTAACAAGATCCTGTGTGCCGGCAGAAAATGATTTGATGTGATCATCTATTCTTCCGTCAGCAAGACTGTTTCCGAATTCCTTGACGTAGTCATTTACTTTATCCAGATTATATGCTCCGGAGTTTAAACCGTTTTCAAGGATTGCAAACATCTCTTCCGCTGAAAATCCAGCCTGCGCCCACAGAGAAGAATATTCCGTAAGATTATCCGCAAGTTCTCCGGATTTATTTAACCCGTTTTGAGCTCCTTTTGCCATCAAATCGAATGCAGTCTTACCATCGATCCCCATATTTGTCACCAGTGCATCTGCGCCTCTGATTGATTCGCTCAGATCCATCCCAAATACGTCTTCCAATGCCATTCCGTTCTCTGCAAGCTCTTTGATTTTTGTCGGATCTGTCTCATTCGTATACTGCTTCACCAACGCCATTGCACTTGCGGCTTCATCAATCGCATCTCCGTAACCACCTTTATACAGATTCTGCATTTCCTGCGAATAAGCTGCAGTTTCTCTTGCTGTTGCCCCTGTACTTGCCTGGAGTTTCTGCTGTGCATCTTGAAGCTCCAGCGTCCCCTGCACCGCATCTTTGAACACATTCGTTGCGAGACTTTTTCCGGCGTCTACCATTGTATTGATCAAGTTTGCCTTAATAATTTTCCCGGTACTGGTAATCTTTTCTGCAACATCATCTGTCTGTTTTCCAAACTTGTCAATACTTTTGGCGCACCCGTCTGTTGCTTTTTCTGCCTCTTCCAGATAGGCCGTATTCTCATTTACCGCTCTCGTTGCCTTGATTGTCTGTGCCTGTGCATTATTTAACTGCTTCTGCCAGTCCTCCACTCTGTTTCCGGCTCTTTGGTAGGTGGCTTCACCTTTTTCCACCTTTTCCGTTAATTCACTGACTGCTTCCTGCTGCCGTGATAACGCTTCTTCTGAAACATCCGAAGACTGTTTCATTTCATCCAGTGTGCTTTGTGCCTGTTCCAGCTTTGTGCGGTACTCCTGGAGTTCTGTTCCAACACGTGCATAATCTTCCTGTGCATGTGTCAAACCTTTCCTTACTGCCTCCTCTTTTTCTACCTGCTTATCTAGCGTCCTTGTCAGGACCTCATTCTTCTTACGCAATGTATCAACCGAGTTTGCATTTCCCGCCGTTTCCGCTTCTACAAGCTTCATTTCCGATTTCATTGTAGACAGGCTTTTATTGCACTGTGTCACCGCTGATCTGAATTCTTTTTCGCCATCGAGCGTAATGTATGCGCCCACTTTTTTCTTTGCCATTTCTTCTCTCCAAACCGGCATAAAAAAACCGCCTTCTCAGGCGGTTTTCATGCATCATCTACCAAAATCTTTTGCTATGCTTTCTTCTATGTATTTGTTCAATTCTTCTTTGACTTTTCGCTTTTCGCATAAATGCCGTCCCTTAATTCCCGGTGATGCAAATTCATCCAGTTTGAAATAAATATGCCGTGGGATATAAATAATCAGAGCCGTTATAAACGGAAGCGCCAGGCAGAACAGTTTTCCTGTTGTGGCGAACTCAAAAAGAGAGGCTGCCGTAACAGACAGGAGCGCTGTCGCAATATAAATATGCCGTTTTGCATAAAATACAAGTATTCTATATATCACCCATGCATATATCTTAACTTTCTGCATTTCCAGTCCTCCTCTTCTTTCTACATCATACCACATTTTTCTTTACAAATCCATCATTGAAGCAATTTTCTGCTGCTCAAAAACCTGTCTTCTCATCGTAATATTATGCATTTTCTTGAATTCTTCAAAAAGATCGCACCATTTACCGAAATACATATGTGCAACCTCTTTTTCCGTATATCCAATCCGCATCCCAATAAGTACCACCCACGCAAAGTTTATCGGTTCTGGCTCTCCGCCTTCCCCTGCGTGGTTGTCGCGTTTTTTCTCTCAAAACATCTTGAGAATTCCTGATGCAAGATTGTAGATAATTCTCTTGGGTTGAAATCAATCTGCCGGATCAGTGTTCGATCACTGATTTCCGGAATCTCCTCTTTGTTTTCTTCCCGTTTGATTGCGAGTCCCTCCTGAATGAACCATACCGCTGCCTCGTTGATAATCTTGATATCCGGCATCTTGTAATGTCCAACAAGAAGCCCGTCTTCATTTCTGACTTCTTCACCGTATTCATCCAGCTCCGGTACGAATCCATTCAGCATATTTTCATATTTTCCAAGATCCTCATACTTGTCCTGGATCTTTTCCAGGACAAGATTGTCACATTTCATAGGGTATTCTTTTCCAGATAATACGATCATATTCATTTCTTCAAACATTTTCCTGCCTCCGATTATTCTGTTACTCCAAACATCGTATTGATCCATTTCAGCGCATCTGCTTCTGAGCTGCAAGCCTCTGTTTCTTTCCATGATCCGTCATCCAGTCCAAGCGCTCTTCCCGAAATAGACGGTGTTTTATATTCAATAGAATCTCCTTTGGTTGAATAATCTTCTGACGGTTCCGTAAATTTTGCTTTTTTCAGAAAATTTCCAATAAAACTTCTGACTCCATCCACTTTTTCAACAGACACCCATGCCATTCCAACATAGTTCGCCTGGTCATCTACATTGAATTTTACATTTTTCTTTTCAGTACCAACCGTATGTCCAAACATTTTTTCGTGTGCTTCGATCGGAAGTGTACTGGTATTCAGTGTTACTTCCGCATAAGTAAACTCTTTGTCGTATTCCGCCTGCTTATCATCCGCATTTAGACTGCCTTCTGCATAATTCGGGTTTACCTGCAGTCCAATCGCCTTTCCGCAGGCAAAAGGCTTATCGTATTTTCCACTTTCTAACAATTTTGCAATAATTGGTTTTCTAAGTCCTACATATGCCATTTTATTCTTCCTTTCCGATTCCTGCCATTTCTTCCAGCCAGGAATCCGCTTCTTGCATTGTGTTAAATATTTCTTTTTTTCTCCATTGTCCGCCGTATGCCGGCACCGCTTTTCCTGATGCCTGCATTGTCACATACTTTAGTGCTTCTCCCCTTGTCTCTATGTCCTGTTCATCCTCTGTCAGCCGAACTTTATAGAGCCAGACTGCCACATAGTACGTTTTCCCATTACGCTTTTCTCTCACTCTGACTCCCAGACCAATGTATTCAGACAAATCTGTTTCATTCGATGCAGAACCAGTCTCTGATACTTCGAGTCCGAAAACTTCTTTTTCGGCCGTCTGGGTAATCTCCGAAGTTTCCAGCGTTACGGATGCATACGCAAACATTTCTTCCTCGTCTTCTGAATTGATGTCCCCGTATTCGCTAACATCTTCATATTTTGGATCAATTCTTATCCTTACAGCTGATCCATATCGAAATCCGTTTGAATACTGGATTCCATTTTCCGTCTCACTGTATTTCGCGCCGACAACGTGTGCCAATCCTGTATAAGCCATCAGTCTTCCTCCTCAATATAGCAAGAAAAGCACAAATGGTAATATTTTGTTTCTTTCTCGTATATGGAATCTATATCAGTCACCGTAAATCCTGCTTTTCGCAATAATTTACGAATCGTTTTTCTGTCATCCATATAGTCTTCCCGGGTATATAAATGGATCTGCATGTGCAATGTCCATTCCTGGTCTTCATCATCAGCAAAACATTCCGCTGAATCAATTTCCGGATTATATACGATATATTTCCCTGGCGGGGATTCATAAGGACAGCACAGCGGCCAGATATTCTCTGTGATTACTCCCAGTGTGTTCTCTATTTTCTGATTTACATTCACGGTCCTGTCACCTCGTCAAACTTCCTCTGCATTGCTTCCAGACATTCTCCTTCTGCATTCTGTACTGCTTTGGAAATAACTGGTCTTGCCTGCTGCTTTGTTGTTCCATAATTGAGATATGCCAGTTTTTCATTCCGGCGAACACCTTTTTTGTCTTTTCCGCTCGCTGTGATCGTTACATAATGGCCTCGTTCATTCTTTTCCGGTTTCCTTGATTTGATTGATCCGGCAAGATCTCCCGTTGCATACCCTCTGTTTGCCTCTGCCTGCACCTGGCCTTTCAATTCTCTTTCCAGAATCGGTGCCGCCGCCTCCAACATATCCGGCGCATACTCATCTAATTTACC
>OLQQ01001264.1_pt1 | contig 10106 bp, 10 predicted proteins | sample 1672041 | NCBI WGS metagenome assembly OLQQ01 (sample SAMEA3136639, study PRJEB25190) | human gut metagenome
CAATCACCTCTTCTTTCTCATCTATGTCTATATCCGTTCATGCAAAAATCTATCGCTTGGATAATTATCATATTCAATTTCAATTTTTACATCAAATCCACCACTACTATTTCCGGTATATTGTTAAATCGCGGAATCACTTCTGTTGTTCCCAATCCACGCGACAGCACCAGATTCTTTGTCCCATCATCCGAGGTATAAACGCCCTCCAGCTTTCCGGGAAACCATCCAAAGTCCGGTGCGTACAGCCCACCGATAAACGGAAGTATCACCTCTCCGCCGTGGACATGACCAGAGAATACACAGTCAATGTCCCATTCGTTGATTCCATCGTTAATCAGCCAGCATACCGGCATATGTGTCAAAAGTACCGTATAACGATCCGTATCCTGAAATTCGGAGAGAAAAGCACACTCCTCCGGATTGGCTTCGTTGGTTTCCAAATACCTCGCAGGCAGGCAATATCCATAGATACCGCCGATGCGAAGCTGCTGGCCATTTACCTCAGTATCTACATACTCTCTCTCAAGAACCGTTGCTCCCGCCTGCTCATAGAGAGCCTTGATGTCCGTGTTATAGCTTTGCTGATATTCGACCTCGTGGTTGCCAAGGGATACATAGACCGGAGCGATCTGGCAAAGCGCTGAGATTGAGTCGGTTGCAATGGAAGTATTTTCCTCGCCGGAGTTTAGCTGATCACCGGTAATCAAAATCAAATCCGGGTTCTGCTCCTGCACCAACGCAATCAAATCCGCATTATTATCGCCAAAGGTGCTGTTGTGGAGATCGGTAAGCTGCACTATGCGAATATCTGATACAATCCGGCTGGAGCAAATCTCATATTCCGACAAGCCTAAGCTATACTTTGACCGAAACAGACTGATTCCAGGCACTCCCAGCAAAATAAGCCCTATAAACAATATGTTTTTCCATTTCCACCTCTGCATCATTCAACATTCCTCACCTTTATTAGAAAACAACTGCGTCCTGCTCCACTTTTTCCAGCATGATTTCCTGCCCCATGATTGCAGCTGCATCATCCATGAAATCCCTATCAGATACGGACTCCACCAATTCGCTTATGGCAGCCGGGTAATAAAGACCCGCTGTGCTCTCATATGCTTTCTCCTTAAAAAACAGACCATATATCATCGAAACAACAACCGTCAGTAATACTGCGACAATATAAATTTTCCAATGACCGCGCACAAACCTTATGTAGATCATAACATCCTGTTTCTCATTGCTATTTATGGTATTTTCCCCTGCATCCAAAGTCTGGTATTTTCACTCCTTTTTATAAATCCGTGAGGCACATTGTCAAGTATTATGATACAGCATCACGCATCACCTTTCATCGTGAGTGCCAATACTCTAATTCCATGCAAACGATCTGTTCTTACCTTTTCTATCGCAAATAATCTCATGCAGCTTCAGTATTACCACAGAAACTGCTACACAAACTGCAATCATTCCCCCAAACATCAGCACTGGATACTGCAATCTCTGTATTGCTCCAATAAATATATATAAGTAGAAAAACATATGTGTCAACCAAATATTAGTTGAGTGTTTTCCTAGAAATAACCATATTTTTTCTGCTATTTTCCCTTTTTCCCACAGATTAAATAAAACAAAAACGGCTAGTCCATAAAATGGCATGATAAGTGCCTTTTGCAAACAATAAGTTATAATACTTATCGTCAACATCACAAGTAGGACCACTGGATTTTTCCCTTTTTGTATAAAGGAACTTTCTTTTACTTTTGTAAATAGCTGTTTCTTTGCACAAAGCATACCAAAAATATAACAAGTAAGGACTGATCCTGTCAGATTATTGTATTGCATGATCATCCAGTCTGATATTTGATTTTCGCTTGATAATCCATATCCAAAATGATTTAATACATATTTTATCAGATAAAATCCCGAAACAAAAAGAAACATTCCAATACTATTCACTTTTTTTGTTATCTTATACAATATAGGTGATAGCATAACAAGAATCAAATAGGTATCCACGTACCACCATGCCCCATTATATGATGTACTAATAAAGAACATGTTTCCAAAAAATTCTTTCCAGGAACCTGGTACCCTCTGATCCGTTCCCGCAACAACTCCTATAACTGCAAACAGAATACAAACTATCCAGAAGTTTATTAAAAATTTTATTATCCTATTGCAAATTCGTTTCTTGCTTAATCCACCACTCTCCCCTAATTTATAATGTGCATATCCACTACAAATAGAATAAAGCGGAATACAAATTTCTGACAACCAATCCAATATGTACACTGCTGGCGTTGTGGAGTTCAGCCAAAGCAATGGGGTTCCATACACATCGGTTCCTAATCTGCAAAACAAATGCAGTGAAACCATCGTGAGAATTGCGAGTCCCTGTGTCATTTTAATATCTTTCCTTGCCAGTTCCATATTGCCTTCTTTCTCTTTCAACGTACGTTCCAATTGTTTTTACTTTCTTTGCTTTTGTACTCCCATGATCCAAGGTATATAATTATGAATTATATATATTAACGGTACCTCCATTAACATAATCAGTATCATTAAACCTATTCCCGATATATATCCATGCATATTTGTGCTTATGTATTTTCTAAACAAATATATCAAATTTCCATGAGTTGCAAAAATAATTAAACTGTTAGAACCGCAATATCTTAAAAATCTGCTTTTTACATTCAAATTTTTTAATATCAGAATTATCACTGTTGCCCCTACAACGGAATTTATTACATACAAGATTTTATTATTAAATACCAGATTATTTAAATCAACAAAGGTATTATATCTAGCTAATATAACTTGAACACCACATAATCCAACTAATAATATGTTAGGCACTTTTTTTTCTTGAATAAAATACATCAACTTATAGCCTATTGTAATGTATCCCAGTGATACGAACACTCTTGAAAAATACTGTAATAGAAATCTGTCTTCTTTTGTTATGAATAATGAAAAAATAAAAAGTGCCGCTATAACACTTGTTAATATATATTCATTTTTCACTATTTTTCTGATCACAATGAACATAATTTCTGCCAAAAACAATGCTTGCAAAAACCAAGTATCTACCCCTATAAGGATAAACGTACAAATCACATCTCTAATAAAGGCACTCTCGTCATACCCATACAATAAAATTCTAACCAAAGCATTACATAGGCTAAAAACAATATAAGGAACTAAAATATGCTTTATCCTTGAAAAAATGAACTCCTTTATATTACAATAATTTTTATACTTGATTAACATTCCCGATACTATAAAAAATAAAGGCATATGAAATGAATATATCCAAGTAACCAAAATTTTTCTATTTATATTTGGATTCCATGCATATATATGGCCTAGAATAACCAACAAAATCCCTAATCCTTTTGCAGCATCTAGGTATTCTAATCTTGTTTTATCTTTCATTATTCACCATCCTAATTTTAGATTTTTGCAGTCACTTCTTGCGATTCTTTATTTTCATATTTTTATAGGAAAAAACCTGCGAATAAATATAGATTCTTTTTATAATATTAAACTTTTTTTTCTCGTTTAGTATTTTTTTCGTCACCATATATTCCGGAAACAAACAATCCTGCCACGGATACATCGAATCAAGCTTCATTCCATCATGCAAATATTTATTGCAAAATCTGAATATCCAGGATTGATTGCTCATACTTTGACGATGTTCTTCCCTTTCCAGAACAAAACTTCGTTTTACCTTATATGTAGAGCTTAAGTTTGTTTCTGTACGATAAGTGTGTACCGCTACACTTTTATTGTAAAAATAGATTTTCTTTTTTTTGCATAACTTTTCAGCATAGATTTCATCAACTGAATAGCCATACTTTTGTTCATATTCTTCGAACCCATCTCTTTTGTATAATGTCCCACAGGTTGGCAGTGTCTTTCCCTCTAATCCTCCAAAAAAGTAATCCCCTGATTTATATTTTTTTATTTTCCCTTTTTTCAAATTATCATAGACTCTTTTAATCCCATGGTAATCACGCCTCACTTTTTTCCCATCTGCCCATTCATCATTGTCCCAAAATAATACATCAAATCGTAATTTACTTTTCATTACTTTTGCAACTTCATCTAGATAATTTGAATACAAAAAATCATCATCATGAAGAAGTGCTACGTATCCTGTACTTGCTAACTGAATACAATGATTCCAGTTACCAGACATTCCAAGAGCTGGCAGATTAAAATGATATTCTATCTCAAGATTCGTCCATTTTTCTAACAATTGTACGATTTGCTGATGTATTTCATCTGTACTAAAGTCCTCAGATATAATGACCTTGCAGTCAACTTCTTTATTCTTTTGCGTTGCAATGCTTTTAAGAGCAGTGTTTAATGTATCTACATTTTTGTATACCGGGATTCCAATTGTTAATTCCATATCTTTTTGTTCTTCCTTATTTATCGTATATCTTATAAAACAGCTTCATTCCTGTCAGCCTGAAATACAAAATCACTGGATTCATATGTACATTTCTGGCTATTTGCATAAACGAATATTTATTTCTTAATTTGTAGTAATATTGCAGGTATTGATTCCACATCTTTAATCCTGTCATTTTATGATATAACTTTTCCTGATACAAAAACAATCCATACCCTTTCGGTGATGTTAAGAACATTTTCTCAGAATTCATCGTTAATCCGTCTGGCAGGTAATCACATATATATATGATTTTATTAAAATATCGAAGTTTATATCCGGCAGCTGCAATTCTGTCCCACACAATACACTCGGTCAAGAACTTTTCTCCCTTAAACTCTGGAAATGGATATTGTTTTATGACTTTTGTATAAAATACCTCTGCTTTGTCCCCAGTAATTCCATACTTCATTCGTTCTAGTGAAGTAATATCAATCACATCGCCTTTAAAGGTGGTTCCCATAATCTCATTTTCTGAATATCCCCTTTCGCCACAAATTCCGGCAAAATTTTTTTTCTGCTCTTTTGGAATAGCCTTTTCCACCTGATCCACAATCTCTAGTGAAGTATTGGTTAAATAATCGTCAGAATCTACGATAAAGAACAGTTCTCCCCTGGCTTTTTGAACTCCTAGATTGATTGCCCGGTGTTTTCCTCCATTTTCTACTTTTTCAAAAATGATAGGAAAATCATTGTTATCCTGAATAAAGCTTTGTATTTTTTCACTTGTATTATCACTTGATCCATCATCAATAATCAGCCATTCAAAGTTTCGAAATGTCTGATTCTGAAGTGATCGATACAATTTTTCAATTATATATCCGCGATTATACGCAGGTGTAAATACCGTAATTCTCATACCTTATAATATCCTTATATTTTTTATCTGCATATCATCAAAACATACATGTCCCCAATATTGATGTAACCACATTAGGCTACCCTTATCCTTATTCGTCACTTCAAATACTAATGCTGGTTCGACACGATCTACTCCCACCTGATTACCGAATTTATCATATTCATACGCTAATGCTACCGCATGATATCTGCCAGGTGCAAAATTTTTGGTTGCTAATTCAATATCCAGATCTACCTTTTGCCCTTTAGAAGCAGACAATTCTTTGTTCGTAAAGACAGTACCCACAACCGTTCCATCTTTATAATATATTTCAAAGCGAAATCCTACATTTTCTGCTTCTGCATTTGCTTTGCAATGTAAAGTAAACTTTAGATTTTCTCCTTGTGATACACGATTTTCTGTTCTATCATTAATATCCAGCCCCAACAGTTGAATACTTCTGGTCTCATTCTCTGATCTGGGAATATTTGAATAATCGTAAGATGTTTTTAATTCATCTGACTGATTCATATAAATAGAAATCGCCTCTTCTACATCTCCATCATAGACCAGATGACCTTTCTGGAGAACAATACATCTGTCACATAATTGTCTAATTGTATTCATATTATGGCTTACATAAAGAATTGTTCTTCCTTCCTGCTCTGCAACCTCGCACATTTTATTCAAACATTTTTTCTGAAAATTCATATCTCCAACTGCAAGGACTTCATCCATAATCAGTATTTCAGAATCCAAATGTGCAGCCACGGAAAAGGCTAGCTTAACATACATACCCGATGAATATCTTTTTACCGGTGTATCAATAAACTGTCTGCATTCTGAAAAATCAATAATGTCTTCTATCTTCTTATCAACTTCTTCTTTAGACATTCCAAGAATTGCACCATTCAAATATACATTTTCTCTACCTGTTAGTTCCGGATGAAATCCTGTTCCGACTTCAAGCATACTGCTGATTCGTCCATTAATGTAAATGGTGCCTTCTGTCGGAGCCGTTACTCGTGACAAGAGTTTCAGTGTTGTGGACTTACCTGCTCCATTTCCTCCTATAATTCCGAGGCGTTCTCCCTTTTTAACCTCGAAACTAATCCCATCGAGTGCCATGAAGGAACCCCTTTTTGTATTTGTATCGGATCCTATTTTTAGATTTGGATCCTCTTTTCCTCTAATTCTTGCCCACCAGCTCTGAATATCTCCTTGAAGGGTTCCCCCTCCGATTACGCCAAGGCGATAACGTTTCTTAATATTATCCACCTTTAGTACTAATTCGTTATCCATGAATTTTCTCCTTGCACAAAACTATCATTACTTTCCAAATAGTTTTTTTATCTTATTATATTTGCTGTCTCCTAATATTCCTTTTATGATTCGATTTGGCATATGCCTATAATAATCTTTTTTCTTTTGTTTTAGTTCTTCTCTATACTGTTTTTGTTTTTTTTCATCATACCACGATGCACTGTAATGGTGAATCGAATATGTATGTCTCGTTATTCTCTTTACACCAGTTGTCCAACTTTTCGGACAAAAATACTCCGACGGATAAATCGTAATCCCCTGCAGTTTCTGCAATTTATTTTGATTTTCATACCCAAGTTGTTTTAAAAAATTCGTTATATACACCGGAATTGCTACCATGTTATACGTATTGTCACTATTTAAAAACTGTAATTCATCATAACAGCTTCGCATATTTCCGATAAGTGGATGTCCCTTTTCTGCTCCGAATCCCAATCCAAGAGCAACATTGTTTTCGTTCTCGTTAATCGACTCTATCCCTGCAAATGCTTCGTTTGATAATAAATCATCTATATTTTTTATCAATTCCACATCTGTATCAAGATATATTCCTCCATGTTCATAAATAATGTCCAGCCTCATGTAGTCTGTTACAAAAGCCCATTTTTTTGCTTCATACGCCTGCTTCATATATATGTTTTTTGAAATATCATAATTGCTTTCATTCCACTCGATTATTTCATAATCAGGGCAATATTTTTTCCAGCTCTGGATGCATTTTTTGACAAGTGGTGGTTTGGAATTTCCCCCTACCCAGCAATAGTGTATCTTTTTTGGTATCATCTTTACAATTCTCTTTCGCTATTTTTATACAGTATCCATAAAAGTTTTTTCAACTTTATTGAATATTACAATTCCAATAAACATGATAACTGCCGTCATCCCCATACTGATTGCAAGATACATCGGTGACCATGTACCGCTTCCGGTAAATCCATAACGAAATGCCTCTACGATTGGAACAACCGGATTTAACATTAACAGTTTTCCCCATTTTTCTGGTACAGCGGACACCGGAAAAATAATTGCACTGCCATACATCCACAACTGAACACCAAATCCCACCAGCACCGTTAAATCTCTATATTTCGTTGTAAGTGCTGAAATGATAATACCACATCCCATTCCAAGCATTGCCAGTTCTATAATCAGAATTGGCAGTAACAGCAGATAACCATTCGGATGTATATTGCCTTTTACGGCATAATAGATTACTGCAGCTACGAATATAGAAAACTGCACCGCAAATGAAATCAAACCTGAGATGGTAATTGAAATTGGAGTTACTAATCTTGGGAAATATACCTTACCAAATACCCCTGCATTACCCACAAACGTATTTGCCGTTTTGTTTAAACAGCTTGAAAAGTATAGCCATAATGTATTGCCTGCCATATAAAATACAAACTGTGGCATCCCATCCGTTGATATATTAGCAATTCCTCCAAACACTAATACCTGCATAAAAGTTGTTAACAATGGTGTAATCAAAATCCATAATGGTCCTAACACCGTCTGCTTATACAGTGTCTTAAAATCTCTCTTTACAAACATCATAATCAGATCTCTATACTGCCATATTTCTTTTAATTTGAGATCCATTAGCTTGTTTTTGGGTTTTATAATAGTTGTCCAATTCTGTTCCACTTTATTTTTTATCCTTTCTCTTTTGACATTGTTTTATAATCTGACATATAAAAAGCTCCACAGATGGTTTTTTTAGCAGTAAAATTTTTCTGTATTTTTTACTTTCCGTAGCAAGAATTTTATGTATCTGTGCTTCTAATTCTTTGAAATATACCTTTTGATATAACTCTGATAATATTTTTTTTCGCATCTTCCATTTATCTGTTGATTGAAAAAGATAATAATAAAAATAATCTGCATAATACATTAGAAACAAATCACGTTTAAAATTCAGGTCTTTCTTTGTAAATGTTCCATCTTCTTTTAAACACTTCAGCGCTTCTTCATTTGCCATTCTATGCATGTCTAACAGCTTGATAGAGTACTTTGAATTATTCAGGGAATTTGCATTTCCAACTGTATATAAATAATTAATGTTTTTTACAAACTTTATCTTTTGTGCTTTTGCATAATACTGATTCACCAAAAGAGTATCTTCACAAACCATCAAGTTTTCGTTAAACTTTAACTCCTGGAGCAATGATTTCTTAAAAAGCTTTCCCCAGCAAACGCCTAATAATCCAGTTTTATAAACTTCTATAAAATCCAGATTTATTTTATCATAAACCCCCTCCATCGGAGTCTCTGACTTTTTTATTACCTTTCCATCCTCTAAAGTATCTGCACAGGAACAAAGAGATAAATCAACAGTTTCATCATATAATTCTTCTATATATGTAGGTTTCACATAATCATCGCTATCGATAAAGCCTATCATCTCACCATGGCACAATTGAATTCCATAATTGCGTGCTGCTGAAACACCTTTGTTTTCTTGATAATAATAATGAATATCCTTAGAATCTATATACTTTTGACAGATTTTACGACTGGAATCTGTAGAACCATCATCAATCAAAATAATTTCTACGGCTGAATATGTTTGATTCAGAATGCTTTTTATGCATCTGTCTATTGTTTTTTCTGAATTATAGACAGGAACAACAATACTAACTAACCCTTGCATCACGCATCCTCCTCTCTTCCATATCTATCATAAAGGATGTAAAAATATTTGGATATTTTTGTATTTATACAAAATACCAAAAAAGCCAATTTCAAAAGCCGGTGAATTTTGGGATTTTTCCAAATACTCTTTTTTTCTGACAATAATCCTTTTCGATATACCTTCATCTTTTGTTTTGAATCAGGATCTTCCTGATTGGCAGAAAAATAAGTATAAAACAATACTTTATCCAAATATCTTTTTTCAGATATATTGGCCTGTTTCCAATACTGATGTTTTCTGAAAAAATCAATAAATTTTATCTGAACATCAATGTCTGCAAGTTTCTTTGCGGAAAATCCGCTTCGAGTAATACTGTCATCAGACATGACATAATAATACAATTTTGCAGGAAATACCGCACACTTTCCCGCATTATAAACGGATTGCAGATAAATCAGATTATCTTCGTATATTTTACCCTCATCAAAACGCAATGCATTAAATATTTCTCTTTTATACAATTTTGTCATCACGATAACAAACATCTTTTGATACATGTGCGGATAACTAGAAATAATCTCATCTGAGCGATATACCTTTACGTCATCTAGTATATTTTCTATTTTATAACTTGTTTTTGCAATAGATTCGTTAACCTGACAACTCGTGCTTTCACAACAACTCATTCCGCTCTCTGTTTTTTCTAAAACATCTACCAACATTTCATACATTTGGGGGTGTATAAAATCATCACTATCCACAAATCCAATATAGTCTCCTTTTGCAATATCAAGTCCTGCGTTTCTGGCAGACGATAGTCCGCCATTTTCTTTGTG
>OLQQ01001275.1_pt1 | contig 10038 bp, 7 predicted proteins | sample 1672041 | NCBI WGS metagenome assembly OLQQ01 (sample SAMEA3136639, study PRJEB25190) | human gut metagenome
ATTGTATAAATGTCAATGCTGTTGTGTTCCCTTATCAGAGTTCGTAAATCCATATGGGAAGATATAACATAAGGGAAAGCTCACATGCGATAAACTTAGTGTTTTCAAGGGTTTGAGAGATATTTGATAACAAAATATAATAGTTATTAAATAATAAGTTTAATGCATAAGGAGAATAAAGCAATGAAAAAATTACTAAAATATTTAAGGCCTTTTGCAGGAAGTATAGTAATTGCAATAATGTTACTATTTGTTCAAGCAATAAGTGATCTATCACTGCCAAGCTATATGTCTAATATAGTTAATGTTGGAATACAACAAGGTGGAGTAGAAAATGCTGTTCCTAAAGTTATTAAATCATCAGAAATGGAAAAGCTATTTATTTTCATGAATGATGATGAAAAAAATGTTGTCGAGGATAATTATACTTTGTTGGATAAAGATAACCTTACTACAGATGAGTATAATAAGTATGTAAAAGACTATCCAGAATTAAAAAATGAAAGTATTTATAAGTTAAATACTAAAGAAGAAGAAAAAATAGACAAGTTAAATGATATATTTGGAAAGCCAATGCTTATTGTTTCAATGTTAGAATCACAAGGATTTAATGGAATCCCAGGCATTGAGGCTATGGCTCCACAAGGTGTAGATTTATCTACTATGGATCCATTTGAAATGCTAAGTATGATGCCTCAAGAGCAAATAGATAGCATGTTATCAAATGTAGATGAAAAATTATCAGATATGCCAGAAAGTATGATAACTCAATCTGCTACTAGTTATGTAAAAGAACAGTATAAAGATATTGGAATTAATACTGATAAGCTTCAATCTAACTATGTAATTATAGCTGGAATAAAAATGGTAGGTATAGCTTTAATTAGTATGGTAGCTACAGTTGTTGTAAGTTTTATTGCTGCAAGAGTTGCCGCTGCATTAGGTAGAAATTTAAGAAAAGATGTATTTAATAAAGTTGTTGGATTTTCAAATGCAGAATTTGATGAGTTTTCAACAGCATCACTTATTACAAGAACAACAAATGATATACAACAAATAATTATGCTTGTTGTAATGGGATTAAGAATTGTGTTCTATGCACCAATTTTAGGTATTGGGGGAGTTATTAAAGTTATTAATACTGGAGCATCAATGGGATGGGTAATAGCAGTTGCTTTAATATCAATATTACTTTTAGTAATTGTATTATTCAGTTTTGCTATGCCGAAATTCAAAAGTGTACAAAAACTTGTTGATAGATTAAATCTTGTTACAAGAGAAAGTTTAACTGGTATGCTTGTTATTCGTGCATTCAGTACTCAAAAGTATGAAGAAGAAAAATTTGAAGTTGCTAATAAAAATTTAACAAGAACAAATCTTTTTGTTAATAGAGTTATGACAGTAATGATGCCATTAATGATGTTTATTATGAATGTAATAACATTACTAATTGTATGGGTTGGATCTCATAGAATTGATGAAGGTATTATGCAAGTTGGAACAATGATGGCATTTATGCAATATACTATGCAAATAATTATGGCATTCTTAATGATATCAATGGTTTCAGTTATATTACCAAGAGCCATGGTTTCTGCTCAACGTGTATCTGAAGTGTTAAATGTTGATGTAGCAATTAAAGATTCAGAAAAACTACAAATGTTTAATGATGATGAAAAAGGAACTATTGAATTTAAAAATGTTTCATTTAGATATCCTGGAGCTGATGAAGATGTAATAAGTAATGTTAGCTTTAAAGCATTCCCAGGAGAAACTACTGCATTTATTGGTAGTACAGGTAGTGGTAAATCTACATTAATTAATTTAATCCCTCGTTTCTATGATACAACAGAAGGTGAAATATTAATTGATGGTGTAAATATAAAGAGTGTATCTCAATATGATTTAAGAGAAAAAATAGGATTTATTCCTCAAAAGGGACTTTTATTCTCTGGTACAATTGAAAGTAACTTAAAATATGGTGGAGATCATATAACTGATGAAGATATGATAAAAGCATCTGAAATTGCCCAAGCAATGGAATTTATAAATAGCAAGGAAGAAGGCTTTAATACAGAGATTGCTCAAGGTGGTACAAATGTGTCTGGTGGACAAAAACAAAGATTAGCAATTGCTCGTGCTATAGCTAAAAAACCAGAAGTATTTATATTTGATGATAGTTTCTCTGCATTAGACTTTAAGACTGATGCTAAACTTAGAAAAGCAATAAACACTGAATTAAAAGAAAGTACGCTTTTAATTGTTGCTCAAAGAATAAGCACTATAATGAATGCAAATCAAATTATAGTTCTTGATGAAGGTAAGGTTGTTGGTAAAGGAACTCATAAAGAGCTTATGGAAAACTGTGAAGTTTACCAACAAATAGCTCTATCACAACTTTCAAAGGAGGAGCTTTCAAATGAGTAAAGATAAAATGAGGGGCCAAATGGGTAGAGGTCCAATGGGCGGAATGGGAAGAGGTGGCGAAAAGGCTAAAGATTTCAAAAAGACTATGAAAACTCTTGCGAAATATTTAAAGCCTTATAGCTTATCAATAATAATAGTTGTAATATTTGCTATTGGTTCTGCTGCATTTTCAATTGTAGGACCAAAGATATTAGGAGAAGCAACTACAGAAATATTTAATGGATTAGTTAAAAAAGTTACAACTACTAATGCAGAAGGAATTAATTTTACTCGTATAGGAGAAATACTTTTATTTTTAGTAGGACTATATTTAATTAGTGTAATTTTCTCATTAGTACAAGGCTGGGTAATGTCAGGAGTTGCCCAAAAGGTATCTTATAATATGAGAAAAGAAATATCAGAAAAGATTAATAGAATGCCCCTTAAGTATTTTGATACTAAAACTCATGGTGAAGTATTATCAAGAGTAACAAATGATGTTGACACTGTAAGCCAAACTTTAAATCAAAGTTTATCACAAATGTTAACAGCAGCAACTACACTTATTGGTGTGCTTATTATGATGTTTTCAATAAATTGGATAATGACATTAGCTTCATTAATTGTAATTCCAGTATCAGCAGGATTAATTGCTTTTGTTGTTAAAAAATCTCAAAAGTATTTTAAGACTCAACAAGAGTATTTAGGATATGTTAATGGTCAAGTTGAAGAGGTGTATTCTGGTCATAATGTAATGAAGGCCTTTAATGCAGAAGAAAGAGAAATTAATAAATTTAATGAGCTTAATGATACACTTTATAGTAGTGCATGGAAATCACAATTTTTATCAGGTATGATGATGCCTATAATGACTTTTGTAGGTAACTTAGGATATGTTATAGTATCAATACTTGGTGGATGGTTAGCTATAAAAGATGTTATTCAAGTTGGTGATATTTTATCTTTTGTTCAATATATTAGATCATTTATGCAACCAATTAGCCAAACTGCACAAATAGCCAATGTACTTCAATCAACTGCAGCAGCTGCTGAAAGGGTATTTGAGTTTTTAGACGAAGAAGAAGAAAGTTTAGATGTTGAAAATCCAGTAAGCACTGAGGAGATAGAAGGAAAGGTTGAATTTGAAAATGTTCATTTTGGATATAATCCAGAAAGAACTATCATTAATGATTTTACAGCTCATGTAAAACCAGGACAAAGAGTTGCCATAGTAGGACCAACTGGTGCTGGTAAGACAACAATGGTTAAGCTTCTTATGAGATTCTATGATGTTAATGATGGGGCTATTTTAATTGATGGTCATAATATTAAGGATTTTAGAAGAAATGATTTAAGAAAAATGTTTGGTATGGTTCTTCAAGATACATGGTTATTTAATGGAACTATAATGGAAAATTTACGTTATGGTAGATTAGATGCTACAGATGAAGAAGTTAAACAAGCCGCTAAAGCAGCTCATGTTCATAGCTTTATAAAAACATTGCCTCATGGTTATGATATGGAGCTTAATGAAGAAGCAAGTAATGTATCACAAGGACAAAAACAATTATTAACTATTGCTCGTGCAATATTAGCAGATCCTAAGATATTAATACTTGATGAAGCTACAAGTTCAGTTGATACAAGAACTGAAGTATTAATTCAAAAGGCTATGGATAATTTGATGCATGGAAGAACAAGCTTTATAATTGCACATAGACTATCTACTATTAGAGATGCAGATCTTATTCTTGTTATGAAAGATGGAGATATAGTTGAACAAGGAAATCATGAAGAGTTATTAGCTAAGAATGGATTCTATGCAAATCTTTATAATAGCCAATTTGAAGGAGCAGAAGCATAAGAGTAATTATTAAAATAATGTGTCTTAAATATAATTAATGGAACTTTGACAAGGTGGATTGCAAAATCCACCTTGTTTTTTAGCATAATTTAATTTTTTGGCCTGCTGTAATAATATTTAAATCTGATATTAATTAATATAAGGAGATTAAATATGAAGTACTCAACAACTTATTCATCACCATTGGGATTAATAACAATGGTAAGTGATGGAGAAAATTTAATTGGTCTCTGGTTGGAAGGACAAAAGTATTTTGCTGATAATATAGAAGAGTCTATGGGTGAAAATAATGATTTAAACATATTTATAGCAACAAAACAGTGGTTAAATAGATATTTTTCAGGAGAAAAGCCTGAGATTTCTGAATTATCATTAGCTCCCATTGGTGGAGAATTCCGCAAGATAGTATGGGAGATTTTATGCCAGATTCCATATGGAGAAACTATTACTTATGGGGAAGTAGCCAAAAAAGTAGCAGTTAAAATGAATAAAAAAAGTATGTCCAGTCAAGCTGTTGGTGGAGCGGTAGGACATAATCCAATATCTATTATTATTCCATGTCACAGAGTTGTAGGTGCAAATGGAAATCTTACTGGATATGCTGGTGGAATCGATAAAAAAATAAAGTTACTTGAACTTGAAGGATTAGAAATGTCTAAATTTTTTGTGCCTAAAAAAGGAACAGCATTATAGTTTAAAGTAGAGAAGAAATTTTAGAAAAGCTTATAATGAGTATATGAAGAGAAATAAAAGTAAAAAGCCTTGATATTACGGAAACGAGTAATATCGAGGCTTTTTACTTGTTAGATATATAATTGGTGCCGGCAGTGGGAATCGAACCCACACGGTTGCCCGCATGATTTTGAGTCATGTGCGTCTGCCAGTTCCGCCATGCCGACATAATTAATATATTTATAATGTTAACATATACCAGTTCTTATGTCAATAAAAAAACATTATTAATAGTAGTATTTTATGGAAAATATTATAGAACAATTTGTAGGAATTTATCATATATTGCTTATATAATGATAGAACTACGTATAAAGAAAGGAATACAAGGGTATGGAGTGGTTTATGGGATTAACCCCTATATTACAAGGTTTGGTTGCTACAATATTTACATGGGCAATAACGGCATTAGGTGCATGTTTAGTATTTTTCTTTAAGACTGTTGATAAAAAGATTTTAAATTGTATGCTTGGTTTTGGGGCTGGGGTCATGGTAGCAGCAAGTTTTTGGTCATTATTAAATCCAGCAATAGAGTTATGTTCAGAATTAGGATATAGTCAAGTTATACTACCAGCTATAGGATTTTTTGCTGGAGGAATATTCATAATATTAGCAGATAAAATGATGGATAAATATTCTTATGGTGTGGTAACTGAAAGTGAAGAGGTGGAAAAAGACTCAATAGTACAAAAGTATAAGAAGAGTATATTATTAGTAGTGGCAGTTACTCTTCATAACATACCAGAGGGATTAGCAGTAGGGGTGGCATTTGGAGGCGTAGCAGCTGGAATACCATCTGCATCAATAGGAGCAGCTATGAGTTTAGCTTTAGGTATAGGACTTCAAAATTTTCCAGAAGGTGCAGCAGTTTCTTTACCATTAAGGAGAGAAGGGCTATCAAGAGGAAAAAGTTTTTTCTATGGTCAAGCATCTGGTATAGTGGAGCCAATTGCTGGAGTTTTAGGGGCAATAGCAGCTATAAGTGTTAGAAGTATGCTTCCATTTTTCTTAGCTTTTTCAGCAGGAGCTATGATTTCAGTTGTAGGAGCAGAGTTATTACCAGAAGCATCTATTGAAAATAAGGCTTTAACAACAATAGGATTAATACTTGGATTTATAACTATGATGATTTTAGATGTAGTATTAGGATAATAAAATATAAACAAATAGAAAAAGGATGACACTAGTAAATGTGTATCATCCTAATTACATAGATAAACTGAAAATAATTATTTTATATTAAAGAAAGCTTTTCTTCCTCTATATTCAGCAACTTCACCTAATTCTTCTGAAATTCTGATAAGTTGGTTGTATTTAGCAACTCTTTCAGATCTTGCAGGAGCACCAGTTTTAATTTGGCCAGCATTAACAGCTACAACTAAATCAGCTATTGTAGTATCTTCAGTTTCTCCAGATCTGTGAGAAATAACTGCAGTATATCCAGCTCTATTAGCCATTTCAATAGCATTTAAAGTTTCTGTTAAAGTACCAATTTGATTTAACTTAATTAATATTGAGTTAGCAACACCTCTTTGGATACCATCTTCTAATCTAGAAGTGTTAGTAACAAATAAGTCATCTCCAACTAATTGAACTTTATCTCCAAGTCTTTCAGTTAATAGCTTCCAACCTTCCCAGTCTTCTTCAGCCATACCATCTTCAATTGAGATAATTGGATATTTATTAACCCATGCTTCTAAGAAATCAACCATTTCAGCTGCAGTTAAAGTTTTTCCTTCATGTTCTAAAACGTACTTACCATCTTTATAGTATTCAGATGATGCAGCATCTATAGCTATAAACATTTCTTTTCCTGGTTCGTATCCAGCTTTAGTTATAGCTTCTAAGATAACTTCAATAGCTTCTTCATTTGATTTTAAGTTTGGAGCAAATCCACCTTCATCACCAACTCCTGTTGAGTATCCTTTTTCATTTAAAGTTTTCTTTAAAGAGTGGTAAACTTCAGCACAAGCTTGTATAGCTTTATCAAATGAATCAAAGCCTACAGGCATAACCATAAATTCTTGTAAATCAACAGAGTTATCAGCATGAGAACCACCATTGATTATGTTCATCATTGGAACAGGTAAAACTTTAGCATTTACCCCGCCAACATATTGATATAAAGGAAGTCCTAAGAAGTTAGAAGCAGCTTGAGCTACAGCTAAAGAAACTCCTAATATAGCATTAGCACCTAAAGAACCTTTATTGTCAGTTCCATCTAACTCGATTAATTTCTTATCTATAGCAGTTTGATCAAATACATTAAATCCTACTAATTCTTTTGCAATTACTTCATTTACATTTTTAACAGCTGTTTGTACACCCTTACCCATGAAGTAATCTTTATTTCCATCTCTTAATTCTACAGCTTCATATATACCAGTAGAAGCCCCTGATGGTACAGCAGCTCTTCCTACAGTCCCATCTTCAAGAATAACTTCAACTTCTACAGTTGGGAAGCATCTTGAGTCTAGTATTTGTCTTGCAACAACATTAATTATTTCAACAACATTTTTCATTTAAAATCCTCCTTAAATATAAGAAATAACTATATGACAAAGAAAATCATAAAATTAATGATAAACATTATCAAATATTTGTTTAATTATAGCAAAATATATAAATAAATAGCAAGATAATTGAGAATAATTATCATTTTTATTATTAAAATGTTTACTTAAGATAATTTTTGGAAAAAACAGCAATAAATTTTAACAATATGATAAAAAAATATCATTTTCTTATTGTTAGAGATTGATTCATCTGTTATTATATAAAGGTAGGATGGATTTATTCCCAGCGGGGTAAATCCTGACCCAGTTAAGTACAGCCTATTTATTACATAGTATTTAGGAGAGCTATAACTAATATTAATTAGGGAGGAATCAATATAATGATGTATTCAAAAGAAGTTGAAGAAATGTGCGTTGTTGCTAAAGGCGCTAATCATGCATGTGCTCCAATTCCAGTTGAAGGAAAATGGGTACAAGCTACACAAATATCAGATATTTCAGGGTTAACTCACGGAATAGGCTGGTGTGCACCTCAACAAGGAGCTTGTAAATTAACTTTAAACGTTAAAGGTGGAGTTATCCAAGAAGCATTAGTTGAAACAGTTGGATGTTCAGGAATGACTCACTCAGCTGCTATGGCTTCAGAAATATTACCAGGAAGAACTATATTAGAAGCTTTAAACACAGACTTAGTTTGTGATGCTATAAATACAGCAATGAGAGAATTATTCTTACAAATCGTATACGGAAGATCTCAAACTGCTTTCTCTGAAGGTGGACTACCAATCGGAGCTGGTTTAGAAGATTTAGGTAAGGGATTAAGATCTCAAGTTGGTACTATGTACGGAACTATTGCTAAGGGACCAAGATACTTAGAAATGGCTGAAGGATACGTTACTAAAATCGCTTTAGATGAAGATAACGAAATAATCGGTTACAAATTCGTTCACCTTGGAAAGATGATGGAAATGATCGCTAAGGGAATGGATGCTAACGAAGCATTAGAAAAAGCTGCAGGACAATACGGAAGAGTTGCTGACGCTGTTAAATTAATCGATCCAAGACACGAATAATTTGTAAGGAGGAATTTTGACATGGCATTATTTGAAAGTTATGAAAGAAGAATAGGACAAATCACTCCAGTTTTAGAAAAGTATGGAATGAAAACATTAGAAGATGCTAAAGCTGTTTGCGATGAAAAGGGAATTAACGTTTATGATATCGTTAAATCTACTCAACCAATAGCATTCGAAAACGCTATGTGGGCTTACACTTTAGGTGCTGCTATAGCTATAAAGAAAGGTTGCACAAAGGCTGCTGACGCTGCTGAAGCTATCGGAGAAGGATTACAAGCATTCTGTATCCCAGGTTCAGTTGCTGACGATAGAAAAGTTGGTTTAGGACATGGTAACTTAGGAGCTATGCTTTTAAGAGAAGAAACTAAATGTTTCGCATTCTTAGCAGGTCACGAATCTTTCGCTGCTGCTGAAGGTGCTATCAAAATAGCTGAAAAAGCTAACAAAGTAAGAAAAGAACCATTAAGAGTTATCTTAAACGGTCTTGGAAAAGACGCTGCTAAGATAATTTCAAGAATTAACGGATTTACTTATGTTGAAACTAAATTCGATTTCTTCACTGGTAAATTAGAAATAGTTAATTCAAAAGCTTACTCTAACGGACCAAGAGCTAAGGTTAACTGCTACGGTTCAAACGACGTTAGAGAAGGTGTTGCTATAATGCATCACGAAGGTGTTGACGTATCAATCACTGGTAACTCAACTAACCCAACAAGATTCCAACACCCAGTTGCTGGAACATACAAGAAAGAATGTATCGAAGAAGGTAAGAAGTACTTCTCAGTTGCATCAGGTGGTGGTACTGGTAGAACTCTTCACCCAGATAACATGGCTGCAGGTCCAGCTTCTTACGGTATGACAGATACTATGGGAAGAATGCACTCAGATGCTCAATTCGCTGGTTCTTCATCAGTTCCTGCTCACGTAGAAATGATGGGATTAATCGGTATGGGTAACAACCCAATGGTAGGAGCTACTGTTGCAGTTGCTGTTGCTATAGAAGAAGCTTCTAAATAAGCTTATTTTTAAGAAACAGAACTTAATAGGTTTATAATAGATAGTACACGTTTTTAGAGAAATCTAATTACGTGTGCTATTTTTTTATTTTTCACCAATAAAGTAAACGATTACAAGCGAATAGACTTAATCATCATAAAAAACACAAAAATTATTTACTTATTATTGAAAATATTGAAATAAATGTAAAAATAATTTATAATGAAAGCAATGTTATTTTTATAATAGTTAGTATAAATGGTAAAACACTGATGATGGAAAATAAATCAAATAAGCTTAAAGGTAGGAGGATTAATTAATGGAAAATATTAAGTACTATGATTTAACATTATCTCAAGATGTTATGTATTTTGCTTTAAAATATTCGCCAAAAAAAAGTGTAGTAAATATAGGAGCGGCTTTATGGATAGAAGAAGAAATTAATATT
>OLQQ01001287.1_pt1 | contig 10002 bp, 7 predicted proteins | sample 1672041 | NCBI WGS metagenome assembly OLQQ01 (sample SAMEA3136639, study PRJEB25190) | human gut metagenome
GACCGCGCGCTCGCGCGCTTCGGCCTCGAGGACATCGCCGAGCGCCACCCGCTCTCGCTCTCGGGAGGGCAGCGCCAGCGGCTGGCCATCGCCGTCGGCATCCTGCAGGGCGCCCGCGTGCTCGTGCTCGACGAGCCCACGAGCGGGCTCGACTTCGGCACCATGGGGCGCGTGGCCGACGAGGTGCGCCGGGCGCGCGACGCGGGAGCGTGCATCGTCGTGGTCACCCACGACTACGAGTTCGTCTGCGCCGCCTGCGACCAGGTGGCCGTGCTCGAGGACGGCGTCGTGTCCGACGTGCTGCCCGTGCGCGGCGAGGCCCTCGGGCGCATCCGGCGCGCGATCGGCATCGACGGGCGGGCGCGCCCGCTCTGACCGAATCTGACCGAAGGCATCGACCATTTCAAGAGAAGGAGATACGCTTATGGCAACGACGACGGTTGCCGCCTCTTCGGGCGGCGCGAACGCGAAGGGCAAGCTGGTGGGGAAGGACTACATCACGCTGGCCATCTTCGGGGTGCTCCTGTTCCTCGTGTTCATGGTGTTCGCGATGGTGCTGGGCATGAACGCGAACCTGTTCTGGTTCACGCACGCGTGCGGCTCGCTCATCGGCGGCATCGTGTGGATGTACGTGGCCGCGAAGGTGCCCAAGCGCGGCGCGTTCGCCATCATGTCCGCGATCGTCGCGGTGGTGGCGCTGCTGCTGGGCATGCTGTGGACCGGCCCGGTGGGCATCGTGGCGGGCGGCCTGCTGGCCGAGCTCGTGGCGGGGGCAAGCGCACCACGCTGCGCTGCCTGGCGGCGTTCGCGGTGTGGACGCTGTGCTTCTGGGTGGGCCAGGAGTCGATGATCTTCCTAGCGGGCGACGCCTACGTGCAGATCGTGGTCGATTCCGGCATGAGCGCCGAGTACGGCCAGGGGCTCGTCGACTTCATCCACGGCCCGCTCGCGCTGGTGGCGCTGGCCGCGACCGCGGTGTGCCCCTTCGTGGGCGGCTGGATCGGCTCGAAGCTGTTCAAGAAGCACTTCGCCAAGATCTCGGCCTGAGCGCCGCGCCCTTCGGCCGACGAGGCGCCGAACGAACGGCTCCCTTTCGGGGGAGCCGTTCTCTTTTTCGGCGGCATCGTCCAATCGGCATCGACGTGCAGCGGATTTCGGCGGGATCGCTATTATGTTCTCTTAGGCTAACAATAAGCACGTTACGGCAAGGAAAGGAACGAATCGTGTCAAGACCGCAGAATCCCATCGTGCGGCTGCTGGAGTTCGCCGGGCCCCACAAGCGCTTGACCATCGCGGGCTGCGCGCTCTCGGCGCTCAACGCCGTGCTGGCCATCGCGATGCTCGTGTGCGTGTGGTTCGTCGTGCGCGACCTCGTGGCCGTCGCCCCGGCGTGGGGCGAGGCGCGGCAGGCCCCGGTGTACGGCGCCTGGGCGCTGGCCTTCGCGCTCGCGGGTCTCGTCGTGTACTTCGCCGCGCTCATGTGCACGCACCTCGCCGCGTTCCGCACGGCGACGAACATGCGCAAGGCGGCGCTCGAGCACCTCGCGAAGGTGCCGCTCGGCTACTTCTCCGTCCGCTCCACCGGCGAGCTGCGCCGCGTCATCGAAGGGTCCACGGGGCTCACCGAGGGCGTGCTGGCGCACCGCATCCCCGATTTCGTGGGCGCGCTGGTCACGCCCGTGGCCTACCTCGTCGTCATGTTCGTGTTCGACTGGGTCATGGGCCTCGTGTGCCTCATCCCCGTGCTCGCCTCCGCCTTCTGCATGTTCCTCATGATGGGCGGCGGCCTGGGCGGCAAGGACGGCGAGGGCAACTCCAACGCCATGCAGTTCATGGTGAACTACCAGAACGCGCTCGACAAGATGAACAAGGCCGCCGTGGAGTACGTGCGCGGCATCCCCGTGGTGAAGGTGTTCCAGCAGACCGTCCACTCGTTCAGGGCGTTCCGGGAGTCCATCGTGGCCTACTGCGACTTCGCCACCGCCTACGTGAAGCTGTGCGAGGGCCCGCAGGTGGCGCAGCTCGTGGCCATCAACGCGACGTTCTTCGTGCTCGTGCCGGCGGGCATCCTGCTGGCGGGCGCGGCGGGCGACTTCGGCGCGTTCCTCACGAACTTCCTGTTCTACGTCATCTTCTCGGCGCTCACCACCATGATGATGAGCAAGATCATGTACTCGTCGCAGGCGGTGACCGAGGCGCAGGACGCGGTGAGCCGCATCGACGGCATCCTGTCGGCGCCGCTCATGGCCGAGGTGGACCCGGCCCGGGCCGAGGCGCCCGCCGACGACGCCATCGACTTCGACCACGTCACGTTCTCCTATCCGGGCGCCGACGCGCCCGCGCTCGAGGACGTCGTGCTGCACGTGCCCTCGGGCGCCACGGTGGCGCTCGTGGGGCCCTCGGGCGGCGGCAAGACCACCGCGGCCTCGCTCGTGCCGCGCTTCTGGGACGCGAGCGCGGGGCGGGTGCTCGTGGGCGGCGTCGACGTGCGGTCCATCCCGCAGGCCGAGCTCATGGAGCGCGTGGCCTTCGTGTTCCAGAACGACAAGCTGTTCAAGCAGAGCCTGCTGGACAACATCCGCGCCGCGCGGCCGGAGGCGACGCGCGAGGAGGTGGAGGCGGCCGCGCACGCGGCGCAGTGCGACGACATCGTGGCGAAGCTGCCGCAGGGGCTCGACACCGTGGTGGGCGCCCGCGGCGTGTACCTCTCGGGCGGCGAGTGCCAGCGCATCGCGCTCGCGCGCGCCATCCTGAAGGACGCGCCCATCGTGGTGCTCGACGAGGCCACGGCCTTCGCCGACCCCGAGAACGAGGCGCTCATCCAGCGCGCGCTGGGGGTGCTGTGCGCGGGCAAGACCGTGCTCATGATCGCGCACCGGCTGTCCACCGTGGCCGGCGCCGACGCCATCTACGTGCTGGACGGCGGCCGCCTCGCGGAGCAGGGGACCCACGCCGAGCTGGTGGAGGCGGGCGGCTTGTACGCGCGCATGTGGGCCGACTATCGAACCTCGGCGCAATGGCGCATCGGAAAGGAGGGCGGCTATGCTGCGTGATTCCCTGGGCCTCACCGACGTGGGCGCGAAGAACTTCAGGCGCGGCGTGTTCTTCTGCACGCTGGCGAACCTCGTGCTCATGGCCCCGATCGGCATCCTGTTCCTGCTGGTGAGCGACTTCATGGACCACCTCGTGGCGGGGGCCCCGCTGCCCGCGCTGGCGCCGTACCTCGCGGGGTGCGTCGGCATCCTCGCGCTCATGGTCCTCACCCAGTGGGCCGAGTACGCGAACACGTACCACAAGGTGTACGAGGAGAGCGCCCGCAAGCGCACCGACCTGGCCGAGCACCTGCGCCGGCTGCCGCTGTCGTTCTTCGGGCGGCGCGACCTGTCCGACCTCACGAACGCCATCATGAAGGACTGCTCCGACCAGGAGCGCATGTTCATGCACGTCATGCCGCAGCTGTTCGGCACGGGCCTGTCCACGGCCATCGTCATCGTCGGCATCTTCTTCTACGACTGGCGTCTGGCGCTCGCGGCGTTCTGGGTGGTGCCCGCGGCGCTGCTCGTGATGGCGCTCACCGGGAAGCACCAGCAGCGCAAGGCGCAGGCGATGGAGGACGCGCGCCTCGAGGTGGCCGACGGCGTGCAGGAGTTCCTGGAGTGCGCGCAGGAGATCCGCGCCACGAACCGCTCGGCGGCGCATCTGGACGCGCTCGCGGCCAAGCTCGACGCGTTCGAGCGCAGGCAGGTGGCGTCCGAGCTGACCACCGGCGTGTTCGTCACCTCGGCGCAGGCGTTCCTCAAGCTGGGCATCGGCACCACCGTCTTCGTGGGCGCGACGCTGCTCGTGTCCGGGCAGACGGACTTCATGACCTACTTCGCCTTCCTGCTCGTGGTCACGCGCGTGTACGATCCGGTGAACCTCATCCTGCAGTCCATCGGCGAGCTGCTGAGCATGCGGCCGTCCATCAGGCGCACGCAGGAGCTGGCCGCCGAGAAGCCCATGGAGGGCTCCACCGACTTCGCGCCGCGAGGCCACGACGTGGTGTTCGAGGACGTGTCGTTCTCGTACGGCGACGGCGAGCAGGTGCTGAGGGACGTGTCGTTCACCGCCCGCGAGGGCGAGGTGACGGCGCTCGTGGGCCCGTCCGGGTCGGGCAAGTCCACGGTGGCGAAGCTGGCGGCGCGCTTCTGGGACGCCGACGCGGGGTCGGTGCGCGTGGGCGGCGTGAACGTGGCCGATGTGGATCCCGAGACGCTGCTGGCCGACTATGCCGAGGTGTTCCAGGACGTGGTGCTGTTCGACGACACGGTGATGGGCAACATCCGCCTGGGGCGGGCCGGCGCAACCGACGAGGAGGTGCTGGCGGCGGCGCGGGCGGCGATGTGCGACGAGTTCGTGAGCCGCATGCCGCAGGGCTACGACACGGTGATCGGCGAGAACGGCGGGCGGCTGTCGGGAGGGGAGCGGCAGCGCATCTCCATCGCGCGCGCCATCCTGAAGGACGCGCCGGTGGTGCTGCTCGACGAGGCCACGGCCTCGCTCGACGTGGAGAACGAGACGCAGGTGCAACGTGCGTTGTCCAGGCTGCTGGCCGGCAAGACCGTGCTGGTCATCGCGCACCGCATGCGTACCGTGGCCAACGCCGACAAGATCGTGGTACTCAAAGAGGGCCGCGTCGCCGAGCAGGGCGCGCCCGCCGAGCTCATGGCGCGCGAGGGAGGGCTGTACCGGCGCATGGTGGAGCTGCAGACCGAAGCTTCGGGGTGGTCGCTGGCTTCCTGACGCCTCGCTTCTTTCCTTCGGCGATGGCGCTCGGCATGCCGTCGCGCCGGGAAACCGTCGGGACGAGGCGCGCGCGACAGGGCTGCATGCGCCGTTATGCGTTACCATGGTGCGAGGCGCATAGCGCGGCTTGGAGCCGCGCCGAGGAAAGGATGTAGACAGTGGATCGCGTGTTGCTGAAAGGCGCGCTGGCCGAGCTGTTCGACGAAGGGGCGGCTCGCTTCGACGCTTCGATGGCGGAGCTCACGACGTTTCGTATCGGAGGTCCGGCCGACGTTCTCGTGGAGCCTCGCACGGCGGGCGAGGCGCGTGTCGTATTGGAGGCATGTCGCCGCCTGGGCGTTGCGGTGCGTGTGATGGGGCTTGGCAGCGACGTGCTGGTGGCGGACGAAGGGCTTCGTTGCGTCGTCGTGCGCATCGCCGAGAGCTTGTCGCAGGTGGAGGTTGACGGCGAGCGGATGCATGTGGAGGCGGGCGCGTCGAACGCCGACGTGGCGCGGCGCGCATGCGAGGAGGGGCTTGCGGGATACGAGTTCGCCTGCGGCATCCCGGGCACCGTGGGCGGCGCGGCCATCATGAACGCGGGCGCCTACGGAGGCGAGTTCAAGGACGTGGCCGAATCGGTGCGCTGCCTCACGCCGGAGGGCGAGCTGGTGGACGTGGACGCCGAGCGGGCGCAGTGGTCGTATCGGCATTCGATGATGGGCGAGGCCGGTTTCGTGGTGCTGGGAGCGACGCTGCGCCTGGCTCCCGACGACCCGCGCGCCATCCGGGAGCGCATGGACGACCTCGCGCGCCGGCGCGCCGAGAAGCAACCGCTCGAGCTGCCCAGCGCCGGAAGCACCTTCAAGCGCCCTGCCGGGTTCTTCGTCGGGCAGCTGGTGCAGGAGGCGGGGTTACGAGGGTACCGCGTGGGCGGTGCCCAAGTGTCCGAGAAGCACACCGGTTTCGTGGTGAACGCGGGCGACGCCACGGCGGCCGACGTGCGCCGCCTCATCGCCGATGTGCAGGAGCGCGTGCGGGCGAGCGCCGGCGTGGATCTCGAGCCCGAGGTGCGCATGTGGGGCTTCGAGGAATAAGCTCGTCCCCAATATCTTGCGACAAAGGAACAAATGTTTCACGTGAAACATTTGTTCGCGCACGAAGATGACGGGAGGCGGCAACCGCTCGCTTAGGTAACGGGCGGGCGTGCGCTTGCTTGGTCGATATAGAGGGCGAGCGCTCCTTTAGGTGAACTGCCCTTTCCTATGAATCACGGAAATGTTACTATTGCTATAGCATAAGTGGACGCAAGGGGGCGTGCGTATGATCGATCGGGCTTTGTTCGCGCTGGAGGGCATCCGCGGCGCGCTGGCGGCGCTGGTGGCCCTTGCCGTGGCCCGGGCGCTGCTCGTGGTGGGGCAGGCATGGTCGTTGGCAAGCGCCATCGTGCATCTATGGGAAGGCGCGCCGCTGCCCGACCAGGCTCCGCTCATCGTCCTGTTCTTCCTCTGCTTCGTAGGCGGCCAGCTGGTGCGCTACGCGCAGGACTCCTATCTCGACCGCTACGCCTACGCACGCATCGACGCACTGCGCCGCGAGCTTCTGCAGGCGGTGTTCGGCCAGGGTGCGCGCATCGTGCAAGCTCAGGGCACCGGCAGCGTCACTGCGATGGTGTTGGAGGGCATCGACCAGGTGGAGACGTACCTGCGCCTCATCCTGCCGAAGATCGTGTGCGTGGTCGTGGTGCCGCTCATCGTGCTTTTGTGCGTGTTCCCGGTGGATTGGGTGTCGGGCGCCATCATGCTGGTCATGTACCCGGTCATCGTGTTCTACATGGGGCTGATCGGCGCGACAGCGAAGGCGGCCGCGTCGCTGCAGCACGAGGAGTACCAGCGGCTGTCGAATCACTTCATCGACTCGATGCGCGGCATCGATACGCTCAAGCTGTTCGGCCGCGGCAAGCGCCACGGCGAGCGCATCTTCGAGGTGAGCGAGCGCTTCCGCGAGGCAACGGTTAAGACGCTGCGCATCGCCACGCTGTCGGGCTCCGTGCTCGACCTCATCTCCACGCTGTCGCTGGCGGCCGTGGCCATCATGTTGGGATTCCGCCTCGTGGACGGTTCGATCGCCTTCTTCCCTGCGCTGTTCGTGCTGGTGCTGGTGCCGGAGTACTTCAAGCCCATCCGCGAGTTCGCCAGCGACTACCACGCCTCGCTCGACGGCAAGAACGCGCTTGCCTCCATCCAGGGGATCATCGCGTCGGCGGCGGAGGGCGCGCCGGACGTCGCAAGCGACGAGGCCGCGGCGCCGCACGACGTTCCCGTCTGGAGCGAAGATGCGACGCTCGAGCTGGACGGCGTGCGCTTCTCGTATCCCGAGCACGAGGCGCTTTCGGACGTGTCCTTCGCCGTGCGCGGTTTCGCGCGCGTCGGCGTCATCGGGGCCAGCGGCTCGGGCAAGAGCACGCTCGTGAACCTGTTGGGCGGCTTCGCGGCTCCCAGCGCGGGCACGGTGCGCGCCTCGGGGCGGCAGCTGGCAGACCTGCGCGAGCCTTCGTGGCAGCGCCAGGTGCTCTACATCCCGCAGGACCCGTACCTGTTCCACGCCACGCTGCGCGACAACATCGTGCTCTACCGTCCCGATGCCGACGACGATGAGGTTGCGTGCGCGGTGGAGGTCGTGGGGCTGGGCGATCTCGTGGCCGAGCTGCCGGACGGGCTGGACACGCTGGTGGGCGAGGGCGCCCGCGCGCTGTCGGGCGGCCAGGCGCAGCGCATCGCGCTGGCCCGCGCGCTTCTGGACGACTCGCGGCGCATCCTGCTGTTCGACGAGCCCACGGCGCACCTCGACATCGAGACCGAGCTGGAGCTGAAGGAGCGCATGCTGCCGCTCATGGAAGGCCGTCTCGTGGTGTTCGCCACGCACCGGCTGCATTGGGTGCACGACATGGACGCCGTGCTGGTGATGGAGGACGGGCGCGTGGCCGAGTTCGGCGCGCCGAAGGAGCTTGCCGCGCGCGACGGCGCGTACGCGCGCTTGGCGTCGCGGTTGGAAGGAGGCGCGCTATGAGCAGGGAAGGCGAAGCCGTGCAGGGCGCCGTGCCGCGCGAGGAGGGGTTCGCGAGTGTGCTGCGCCGCGACGCCTGGGTGAAGCCGTTCTTCTTCCGTTACCGCAAGGCGTTGGCGTTGGCGCTTTTCCTGGGGCTGCTGACGTTCGGGTTCGCCTCGGCGCTGATGTTCACCTCAGGCTACCTGGTCAGCGCTTCGGCGGTGGTTGAGACCATCCTCTTTCTGCACCTGCCGCTCATCTTCGTGCGCATCTTCGGCGTGGGCAAGCCCATCCTGCAGTACCTCGAGCGCTTGACCAGCCACGACTGGGTGCTGCGCATGACCAGCGGATTGCGGTTGAAGCTGTACCGCGCGCTGGAGCGCGACGCCGTGTTCTTCCGCGCCACGCACCGCACGGGCGACGTGCTGGGCCTTCTGGCCGAGGATATCGGGCACATTCAGAACCTGTACCTGCGCACCGTGTTCCCCACGGTGACGGCATGGCTGCTGTTCGTCGTGCTGGTGGCATGCCTGGGCTGGTTCTCGCTCTGGCTCGCGCTGGCGATGCTGCTGGTGCTGGGCACGGCGGTGTTCCTCGTGCCGCTGGTGTCGGTGCTGGCGAACGCCGCGCGCCAGGCGCGCCACAAGCAGATGAAGAACGAGCTGTACGCCGAGCTGGCCGACAACGTGCTGGGTGTGTCCGACTGGGTGTTCGCCGGGCGCGGCGAGGAGTACCTCACGCGCCATAAGGAGCGCGAGCTGCGGATGCGCGACGTGCAGGAGCGCATGGAGCGCTTCGGTCGGCGCCGCGACGTGGTGCTGCAGGCGCTGTTCGGCATCTGCGCCGTGCTGCTGCTGGTGTGGGCGGGCGGGCGCTTCGGCGGGGAAGGGGGCGACGCGGCCAACTGGATCGCCGCGTTCGTGCTGGGCTTCTTCCCGCTCATCGACGCGTTCGCGCCCTTGTCGTCGGCGGCGGTGGAGGCCGGCGCCTACCGCGACTCCATCGCGCGTTTGAACGACCTGCCGACCCCCGGCGAGGAGAAGCCGTCCGCGCGCGTGCCCGAGGCGCCGTTCGACGTGCGGGTTGACCGGGCGGAGTACCGCTATCCCGGCACGTCGCGTGACGTGCTGCGCGGCCTGAGCCTGACGGTGCCGCAGGGCCAGCGCGTGGCCGTGCTGGGCCGCAGCGGCGCGGGCAAGAGCACGCTGGCGTCCCTCGTGCGCGGCGACATACGACCCGATGCGGGCGGCGTGACGCTGGGCGGCTCGCCCACGGCCGACCTCGGCGACGAGGCGGCGAAGTGGATCGGGGTCATCCAGCAGCGCACCTACCTGTTCAACATGACGCTGCGCGACAACCTGCGCATCGGGCGCGAGGACGCGACCGACGACGAGGTATGGGACGCGCTGGGCAGGGTGGGGCTGCGGTCGATGGCCGAGCGGCTGCCGAACGGCCTGGACACGCTGGTGGACGAGGCCGGCCTGCGCTTCTCGGGCGGCGAGCGCCACCGCGTCGCGCTCGCGCGCGTGCTGCTGCAGGACGTGCCCGTGGTCATCCTGGACGAGCCCACGGTAGGCCTCGATCCTATCACCGAGCGCGCGCTGCTGGACGACCTGTTCGAGGCGCTGGCGGGCAAGACGGTGATCATGATCACCCACCATCTGGCCGGCGTGGACGCCATGGACCGCGTCGTGTTCGTGGAGGACGGCCGCATCGCGCTCGACGGCGCGCCGGACGAGCTCGCGCGCACGAGCGAGCGCTACCGACGTCTGCTGGCCTTCGACCGCGGGCAGGCGGCGGGCCGCTAGCCGCGGGCGCGCAGAAGGGCGGTTGCGTCCTCGGGCGCGAGCGCGCACACGGTGGATCTCCTGAGCAGGCCTTTGTCGCGCGTTACGATGTAGTCGGCCTTCGCGCGTTCGGCGCTTGGCAGGGCGCTCGCATTCTCGGGCTCTTGCATTGAAAACGGGGTTTTTCTCCCATGTCCTCGACTTGTGCGCACCTTCGTCACGTCGGATTGCCCGTTTGGGACGTGTTCGGCCCGTTTCTCTTCTCGAAACCGCAGGTCAGTAGTTAGACATGGGAAATTTATACGTGCGAGTCGGCTGGAAGCGTGCGCATAAGTCGGGGACATGGTGATTTTCGAGCATATTCGATGCTGAAAGGGCGCATAAGTTGGGAACTTGGAAGCCT
>OLQQ01001294.1_pt1 | contig 9980 bp, 6 predicted proteins | sample 1672041 | NCBI WGS metagenome assembly OLQQ01 (sample SAMEA3136639, study PRJEB25190) | human gut metagenome
CCCTCTGGCGTGCTCCCCGGGCTCCGTGCCCCCCGGGCCATCGATCGCCTTCTCTCCCGGAAACCACGGGAACCCCCGATCGCGGGGGTTCCCGAGCAAGCACTCTGCCTCGAAACGCTACGCCGCGTCGCCCTTCGCGTCCGCGGTGGCGTCGGCCTCCTTCTCCGCCTCCTTCGCGGCGTCGGCCCCGTTACCGGCCTTCGCGCCGTCGGCGCCGACAATCTCCTCCACGGGGTTCGTCGGCTCCGCCTCCACGTACGTGAACGTGATGGCGTCGCCCTCCTTGTACCCCACGATCTCTATCAGCCCGGGAAGCGCGAAGTCGTAGATGGTGCTGCCGTCGTCCAGCTTCACGTAGAAGTGCGAGTTGCCCTCCACCACTGCCTGGGCGATGTGCGCGATCGTGCCCTGCTTCTCAACCGCGCCCGTGTCCACGCCGGACTCGGCCAGCACGCCGTTCGTGGCGAGCAGCGCCTGGTAGGCCTTCTGGCACTCGGCCACCGTGTTGCCCACGGCCACGTTCTGGTAGCGCTGGATGTCGAGCATGGCGAACTGCTTCACGAGGCCCGCGTCGTCCTTGAGCGCCATGAAGTACGTCGGCTGCCCCGACACGTTGATCAGCAGCGGGAACGTTGCCTGGTAGCGCAGGTTCTGCACCTGGCCCTCGGCCGACTGCATCGCCGAGTCCTCGGTCGCGCCCGACACCGAGTAGAAGTGCGACTCGGCCGTGCGCTGGTTGATCAGCACGAAGCCCACGATGGAGTTGTCCGCCGTGGCCGAGGTGACGCCCGTGTACACCCACACGTCGTCGTCCTTGGCGATGTAGTTGTACCCCAGGTTGCCGTCGGTGCCCGGCGTGGTCTGCACGACGTTGCGCTGGCCCAGCACGGAGTTCAGCCAGCCGTCCTTGTACTTGCCCGACCAGTTGTACTGCTCCAGCAGCAGGTCGGTGGGATAGGCGTGATCCACCCACTGCGGCACGTCTTCGATGGCCAGGTCCTGCGTCTCGCCCGTGGTGGCGTCCACCATGACCACGCGGCTGATGGTGGTGCCTCCGAACAGGCCGATGGTACGCGACTGCACCGGGCAGATCCACCACGGGTGGCCGTCGTCGTCGATCTCGAACGACTTCTGGTCGAACATGTAGAACGGGTAGCTCAGCTGCACGTGGCGGTCGATGTTGCGCGCGAGCGGCTCAGACTCCGAGTAGTAGATGGGGCTGTCGTCGAGCCGCACGATCTCGGCGTCCTGCGTCGTCATGTTCACGAGCGCATACGCCGGGATGCCGCCGTCGCGGTTCGTGAACCACTTGAACAGGTCGGCGTACGCAAGCGGGCTCACGCGCACCGGGGCGTTCTGGTAGTTGATCTGGCTGTACAGCGGCGAGATCTCGAACTGGCTGACGAAGTCGGGGATGGAGCCCATCTCGCGGTTGCCCAGCAAAATGGCCGAGCTGCGGTCGATGACCGGGATCTCGGAGTAGTTGACTTCCTTGATGTCGTCGGCGAACGTCTCCGTCTCCGTCTGCAGCACGTTGGCGTACTTCGCCGCGTTGCCCGGGAAGATCGACAGCGACGCCACGGCGCCGATCACGCCGATCACGGCCACGAGCACCGGCAGGTACGATGCCCACTTGAACGCCTTGGCCTTGCCCGCGTTCGGCTCCACCTTGCTCGTGCCGTTCTTGTAGCTGTACGACCGGCTCCAGAACAGCAGGAACAGCGGCAGCAGGATGAACACGGCCACGAACATCCACGTATCGGTCGAGTGGATGTTGATGGGCGGATGGAACCACCAGTAGGCCCCGAGGCCGACGAGGATGATGACGATGGCGGCCACGATGAGGGCGCGTTTGCCCCACGAGGCCATGCGGTCGGCGAACGGGATCTCCACGTTCACGTGCGGAGGCTGAGCGCCGCCGCCCCCGCCTCCGGCGCGTCCTGCCCCGCCCGACGGCGCTTCATGGTCGGCATCGAACCGACCGTCCACGTTTACCCCTGATTGTTTGAGCGCTTCGATCAGCGCATCGAATCCGGATGTCTGTTTCACGGCATCCCTTCCCAAGCGTACCGATAGTTAAAGTATCCAGTATACGACAAAGCGCCCGACCGCTCTTCGCAATCGGGCGCCGACGTTACCTCTTCTTTACAAAAGGCTGCGCAGCACGAACGGCAGGATGCCGCCGTGCTGGTAGTAGCGGCCCTCGGTGGGCGTGTCCACGCGGACGGTCGCCCGGAACGTCGTCGTCTGGCCGTCCGCGCGCTCGGCGGTCACGTCCACCACGCGCGGCTCGGGCAGCCCCTGCGAGAAGTCGATGGGCGCCACCGTGTACAGCTCCGAACCGTCCAGTCCCAGGCTCTCGGCGCTCTCTCCCTCTTGGAACTGCAGCGGCAGGATGCCCATGCCGATGAGGTTCGACCGATGGATGCGCTCGAAGCTCTCGGCGAACGCGGCGCGGATGCCCAGAAGCGCCGGGCCCTTCGCCGCCCAGTCGCGCGACGAGCCGCTGCCGTACATCTTGCCGGCCACCACCACGAGCGGCGTTTCCGCAGCCTCATAGTCCATAGCCGCGTCGAACAGCGGGCGCACCTCGCCGGTGGCGAAGTCGCGCGTCCAGCCGCCCTTCTTCCCCTCGGCCAGCTTGTTCTGCAGCTTCACGTTGGCGAAGGTGCCGCGCATCATCACCTCGTGGTTGCCGCGGCGCGCGCCGTAGGTGTTGAAGTCGGCCGGAGCCACGCCGCGCTCCTCCAGGTAGCGGGCCGCGGGCGAGTCGGCGGCAATGGAACCCGCCGGCGAGATGTGGTCGGTGGTGATGAAGTCGCCCAGCAGCGCCAGCGCGCGAGCGGCCTCAACGGGCTTCGGCGCGGAGGGCTCGCGCTCCATGCCGTCGAAGTACGGGGCGCGGCGCACGTAGGTGGACGCGTCGTCCCAGCTGAACGTGTCGCTGGGTTCGCTGCCCAGCGCGGCCCAGGCCGCATCGCCGTCGTACAGGCCGCGCGTGCCCTCCTCGTACAGGGAGCAGTCCACATGCTGGGCCACCAGCGCGGCGATCTCCTCGTCGCTGGGCCAGATGTCGGCCAAGAGCACCGGGGTGCCGTCGGGGCGCGTTCCCAGCGCGTCGTGCTCGAGGTCCGCGTCCATGGTGCCCGCCAGCGCGTAGGCGATGACCGCGGCGGGAGCCGCCAGGTAGTTCTGCGACACATCGGGCGAGATGCGACCCTCGAAGTTGCGGTTGCCCGACAGCACGCTGGCCAGCTCGATGTCCTCGGCCACCTCGTGCAGCTCGTCCAGGATGGGACCCGAGTTGCCGATGCAGCTCATGCAGCCGAAGCCGCACGTGTAGAAGCCCAGCGCCCGCAGCCCGTCCAGCAGCCCGGCGCGCTCCAGCAGAAGCTCGGTGGCCTTGCTGCCCGGAGCCAGCACGCACTTCACCCAAGGCTGGGGCTTGAGGCCGGCGTCGGCGGCCTTCTTCGCGACGAGGCCCGCGGCCAGCATCATCGAGGGGTCGGTAGCCGTCGTGCAGCTAGTCACCGCCGCGATGGCCAGCGCGCCGTGGGTCAGCTCGCACGCTTCGCCGTCGAGATCGACCGCCACGCGCTTGGACAGGTCGAGGCCGCGCTCGTCGCACACGGAGCGGAATCGCTCCTGCACCGCCGACAGAGGGATGCGGTCGTGCGGGCGCGACGGGCCGGCCAGCGAGCGCTCCACGGCGCCCAGGTCGAACTCGATCACCTCGGCGTAGGTGCGGGCGGGCGCGTCCGCGTCGTTCCAGAAGCCCTGCGCCTTGGCGTAAGCTTCCACGAGCGCCACCTGCTGCTCGCTGCGGCCGGTCAGACGCAGATACGTCAGCGTCTGCTCGTCCACCGGGAACAGCGTGCAGGTGCTGCCGTACTCGGGCGTCATGTTGGAGATGCACGTGCGCTGCGTGGCGCTGAGCGCGTCGAGGCCCGGGCCGAAGCACTCCACGAAGCAGCCCACCACGCCCTTCGCGCGCAGCATCTGCGCGAACGACAGCGCCACGTCCATGGCTGCCACGCCCTCGCCCAGCTCGCCGCTCAGGCGCACGCCCACCACCTTCGGCACGAGCGTGGTGATAGGCTGGCCCAGCGCGGCCGCTTCGGCCTCGATGCCGCCCACGCCCCAGCCCAGCACGCCGATGCCGTTGGCCGTGGGCGTGTGGCTGTCGGTGCCCACGAGCGTGTCGAAGTACGCCGTTGGCTGCTCGCCGGGCGCGCCGTCGGCGGTCATGGTCACGTGGGCGAACTGCTCGATGTTCAGCTGGTGGCAGATGCCCGCTCCGGGGGGCACGATGCGCACGTTCTCGAACGATTCCCGCGACCACTTCAAGAAGTCGTAGCGCTCCTTGTTGCGCGAGAACTCCAGCTCCATGTTCTGCGCGAGCGCGCCCGCGCAGCCGGCGACGTCGGCGATGACCGAATGGTCGATCACAAGGTCGCAGGGAATCTGCGGGTTGATCTTCGTCGGGTCGCCGCCCAGCTGAGCGCAGGCCTCGCGCATCACGGCGAAGTCCACGAACACGGGCACGCCCGTGAAATCCTGGAACAGCACGCGCGCCGGTGAGAACTCGATCTCGCTGCCCACGACGCCCGCACGCCCCGCTTCCACGATGCGCGCGGCCAGCTCCTCGGCCGCCTCCGGCGTTTCGGCGTTGCGCAGCACGTTCTCCAGCAGCACCGTCAGCGAGTACGGCAGCTGCTCCGAGCCGGCGACGGCCGAGACCGGATAGTAGGCGTACGTCGTGCCGTTCACGTTCAGCATCGAAGCGAATCGGCTGTTCTCTTGGCTCATAGGTTCTCCTTACTCCAACGTTTTAGAATGCCGCGATCAGGGCATCGGTGAATTCCGTGCAGCTTGCCGCCGGCTTGGACGAGCCGGTGGCCTTGCGAATGTCGGCGGTCAGGTGCGCGCCCTCCGCGTACACGGCGCGCACCGCGCGGCGGATGCGCTCGGCCGCCTCCGCTTCGCCCAGATGGTCGAGCATCATGGCCGCCGACAGTATCTGGGCGGTGGGGTTGGCCTTGTCTTGCCCCGCGATGTCGGGCGCCGAGCCGTGCACCGCTTCGAACACAGCGTACTCGTCGCCGATGTTCGCGCCCGGCGCGATGCCGAGGCCTCCCACGAGACCTGCGGCCAGGTCGCTGGCGATATCTCCGTAGAGGTTCGGGAACACGACCACGTCGAACTGCGCAGGATCCATAACCATGTTCATGCAGAACGCGTCGACGATGCGCTCTTCGAACGCCGCATCTTCGGCGCGCTCTGCGGCAACCTCGCGCGCCGCACGCAAAAACAAGCCGTCGGTATGTTTCATGATGTTCGCCTTGTGCACGGCGGTCACCTTGCGGCGTCCGTGCCTGCGCGCGTAGTCGAACGCGAAACGCACGATCCGTTCGGACGCCGCCTTCGAGATCGGCTTGACGGAGATGCCGGAATCGGGACGGATAGCGCCCGCGCCCTCTTCCTCGCACAGCGCGATCAGCTTGCGGGCGCCCTCGGAGCCCTCTTCGAACTCGATGCCCGCGTACAGGTCTTCGGAGTTCTCGCGGACGATGACGATATCCACGCCGTCGTAGCGCCCGCCCGCCCCCGGAATGGACAGGACGGGGCGCAGGCACGCGTACAGACCGAGTTCCCGGCGCAACGCCACGTTCACGCTCCGGAATCCCGTGCCCACCGGCGTGGCGACGGGACCCTTGATGGCAACCTTGTTCCGCTTGACCGCCTCGATGGTAGAAGCAGGCAGCGGCGTGCCGTGCTCCTCCACGAGATGCGCCCCCGCCTCGGCCACATCCCAAACGATATCGGCGCCGCTGGCCTCCACCACCCGTTGCATGGCGGCCGACGTCTCCGGGCCGATGCCGTCACCGGGTACGAGGGCCACGGTATGCGATGCCATGTTTTCTCCTTCTGCAATTGTTCGAACGATGCCCCTTTGCGCCGCCTTCTGGGCCGACGCGACGAAACGAGCCCGGAAGGCTCGTAGGAATGCCGTGCGCTAGTTCTGCACGTTGTCGATGATTTGCTGCGCACGGCGCTTGAGCGGCCCTTTGCCGTTGGAGGCGTCGAAGGCCATGCGCGCGCCCAGCTCTTTCTTTACGGAAGGTGCCAGCTTGCCCGCCGAGAAGTCGATAACCGACACCAGCATATCCTGGAACTCCAGGTCGCCATGGTAGCACTGGATAGCCTCGTCGATGAGAGGCCACACACGCTCAGAACGGTTCTCCGTCGTAGCGCCCAGCTTGCAGAGGAACCGCATGGCCGCCAAACGCACCGGCCCGCTCTCCTCGTCGAACAACGCGGTTTCGGCTCCGGGAACCGCTTTGTCGCACGTGCGGGAATCGTGGTCGACCATCGTGGTGAGGATATCGAGGCACTCCCAGCGCGTCTGGGCTTCGGGGCGATTCAGCGCGTCGATGACGGCAGCGCCGAACGGGATCATCAAATCGGGATGATCCTTGGCAAAGAAGGAGAGCGCCGCTGCTGCGTTCTGGCGCTCGCGCCTCGACGGACCCGACAGCGCACCCACCAGCTGCTTGAACTTGCGTTCGTTTCCGAATGCCTCTTCGGCGATGTTCCTGGCTCCCTGCGTCTTTTCGCTCACCGTTCGCTCCTCGTCCTCATGTGGGAAAATGTATAGTATTCTCCCTTTCCATTATACCCTCGGCCGCCAAGCGCCCCCGCAGCAAGCGCAGAATTAACATGAGCGAAACCGATAGGCGGCAGCCGAAAACCCGGCAATACGACTGAGCGGACGCAAGCGTGGTCGAATGCGAAAGCGGCAGCCCGAAAGGGCCGCCGCTCAAGGCAGTGTGCGTGTCAGTCGAGGTTATTCCGGCAGCTCGCTGGCCTTGTTGTCGCCCGACTGGAGCTTGCCGATGCCCTCGTCGTACTTCGACTTGATATCCTGGATGCGCTGATCGTACGTGGAATAGTCGAAGGGCTGTTCCTCGGTGGCGCTGTCGATTTCCGTATACAGGTCGATATAGGAGTTCAGCGCGTCCTTGAGATCGGCCGTGCCGTCGACGTACTCCTTCTGGATATCCTTGAGGGCGTCGGGGACGTTGAGGTTGTTCAGGTCGTCGATAGCCTTGAACGCGTTGTCGGCCTGCGTGCGCATGCCCACCACGTCGCCGCGCGATACCGCATCGGTAAAGCTCTCCAGACGGCTCTTCAGGTCGTCCATAGTTTGGTTGACCTGAGTCATGTACTGACGGTTCTCGGATTGCTGTTGCGCGGCCGCCGTATCCTGCTGCGCGCATCCGCCCAGAGCCGCCACCATCAAGACGCCTGCGAACATGGCGACCAGCACCTTGGCGAATCTCGTATGTTTCATGTCGTACCTGCTCTCTTGCATCGAATCATCGTTGAACTATCGTAGCGGTTCGCCCGCCGTCGCGCCGGGGATGCGACGCGTTCGTATCGGAACGGTTTCCGGGTCCGCAACCTAGCTTGCCGGCTTGTCCGTCGTGCCTCCGGGGTCGGGCGTCGGCGTGGGAGTGGGCGTCGGATCGGGATCCGGCTTCGGCGTCGGATCGGGGGTTGGAGTAGGAGTCGGATCGGGCGTGGGCGTCGGCGTGGGAGTAGGCGTCGGCGCAGGATCGTCCTTGCCCTTGTCGGCGTCCTTGTCCTCGGCGTCCTTCTTCTTCTCGTCATCCTTCTCGTCGTCGGTGTTCGACGAGCTAGCGGACCCTCCCACATGGTAGGTCGGATCGGAGAAGTTCTTGTACGTGGGATCGGCCGCCTGCGGGAACTGCTCGGTCGGCTGGCCGTCGAGCACCGCGCTCATGAAGGTGCGGAACACGTCGCCGGCACCCACACGGGCCGGCAGCGTTTTGACATTCGCGGGATCGCCCAACCAGACGGCCACCGCCATCTGCGGCGTGATGCCACAGAACGTGATGTCCTTGTACTCGGTGGACGTGCCCGTCTTCGCAGCGACCACCTGCCCATTCGGCAGCGCCGCTTCCGTACCCGTACCGTCCGAGCTGTTCACGACGGTCTTCATGACCTCGACAGCCGCATGGGCGACCTCGGGCGAGATGACCTGCTCGCTATGCGTTTTGGAAAGCGAGGCGTCGGGCGTGGTGTTGTCGACGATCACCTCGCCCTTCGAGTTCGTGATGGTGAGGACGGGCGTGGGATCGACGCGCACGCCGCCGTTGGCGATGATGGCGTAGGCGCTGGCCATGTCGAGCATCGTCACGTTCGACTGGCCCAGCGTGAGCGAGGGGTTCGCCTCAAGCGTCGAGGTGATTCCCATCTTCTTGGCCGTCGCGATCACCTTGTCGATGCCGAGCGCCATCTCGAGGCGCACGAAGCCCGTGTTCGACGACTTCGCGAACGCCCGCTGGATGCTGATGGTCCCGTAGTTGTTGTTGTCGATGTTCTGCAGGGCGTTGGCTCCCGTGTATCCCGTATTGGGAATAGTGGCCGGCGACGAGCAGTCCACCATCGTCTGCGGGCTGATGCCCGCTTCGAGCGCTGCGATGAGCGTGAACACCTTGAACGAGGAGCCGGACGGACGGCCCGGATTGGGAACGCCGCGCTCGCCCGTGGCCAGGTTCAGCTTGTTGTTCTCCCAGTCGTCGCCGCCCACCATCGCCTTAATAAAGCCGGTTTCGGGCTCGATGGCCACGAGCGCGCCGTTGATGGCCGGATCGAGGCTCTCCCGCTTCTCCTTGATGGCGGCCTCGGCGGCCTCCTGGGAGTCGACGTCCAGCGTGGTCTGGATGGTCAGGCCGCCCTTGAAGATCTCGTCCTCGGAGTAGCGGTAGTCGCCGTCGGGATCCATGAGCAGGTCGCGCACGTAGCTGCTGAAGTAAGGATACTTCTCCAGGCCATCCACCGTGGTCTCGGTCGGGTTGAGCACGATGCCCTCCGCTTGGGCGGCATCGTGCTCTTCCTGGGTGATGTAGCCGTTCGTCAGCATGCGATCCAGCACGAGGTTGCGACGCGCGAGGCAGTTGTCCTCATGGTCGATGGGATTGTTGTACGTCGGCGACTGCGGAATGCCGATGAGCGCGGCCGCTTCGGCCAGCGTGAGCTCGCTTGCATGCTTCGAGAAGTAGCGCTGCGACGCGGCTTCAATGCCGTAGGCGCCGGAACCGTAGTTGATGGTATTAAGGTACATGAGCAGGATCTCGTCTTTGGAGTACTGTTCCTCCAACTTGACGGAGAGATACATCTCGCGCACCTTGCGCTTGAACGAGATATCGTTCATCTCGTCGGCCAGGATAGTGTTGCGCACGAGCTGCTGCGTGATGGTGGACGCGCCCTCCTTGCCGGAACCGGTGAGGTTCACGTACACCGCGCGCGCGATGCCCGCGAGGTCGAAACCGCCGTGTTCGTAGAAGCGCTCGTCCTCGGTGGCCACGGTGCCCTCGCGCACGTACTCGCTGATCTGGTCGAGCTCGACGGGGTCGCGGTACTCGACCTGGAAGCGGGCGAGCTCCGTACCGTCCGACGCCAGCATGATCGACGGCAGCGACGAGTTGAGCTGGCCGGCATCGGACACGTCGTAGTCCTCAAGGTCGCCGATCCACGACGAACCGAGGGCGTAGACGCCTGAGAAGCCGGCGACGATCACGGCCAAAAAGACCGTGAACACCGCAAGGAAGCCGATGGAAGGATGTTTTTTCTTGATCCCCGGCCTATTCTTTATAGAACGTGAAGCCACGTGTCACCTCCAAAAAACTCCGCCCATTGTAACATCGGGGCACAGGCCCCCATGAATCAACACAAGTTCGTTGAAAAAAAGTCACACGGGAAAACGCCCGGTCGGGAGCTCAAAACGTGGTTGATGCAAGCAGGGTGCAGCGCTTTTTTCTCGGGCGCGGGAGCCCGCTTGCGGTCCGTTGCGCGCGTGCCGCGCCGATTCGAGACGCTCGCAGCGTGCGATCGGCGCGGCGAAGGACGCTCGGGCCTCAGGCGGTGCCCCCGCGCCAAAAGGCGCTGCGCTT
>OLQQ01001295.1_pt1 | contig 9979 bp, 5 predicted proteins | sample 1672041 | NCBI WGS metagenome assembly OLQQ01 (sample SAMEA3136639, study PRJEB25190) | human gut metagenome
AAAAATGGTCATTTTCAAAATATTGACCTGTGGTTTTTTAAAAAAAGATGGCTATAATAACGCGTTCAAATCAAAAAAATATCTCTATTTCCCCAGGTCAAAAGCCTATTTTTAAAATTATGTTACGAATGCGTTCTAGAACTTGTTCATGTTTTAACTACTTAAATTGTCAAAATTATAGGTAAGACCTATTGATAAATACCTTATTTTGTCTGAGAACAAGGTGATTTTGTTACCCAATTCTCTCTTTTTGTCCTAATTTCATTTCCTTCTTTTTCGTCAGTTACAACCCAATTGTATAAAAATTGGGGTTTATTGTTTCGTTCTATCCATTGCATATGGCAAAAAGGAAACTGTTTCGTTTCCTTAACTAACTTCTCATTGACAGAGCACAGTAAAGGAGGGTAAGTACTTACCCTCCTTTAACTTCTGCAATATGTTTCTTTACTTTTGCCTCATTTATGACACGGACAAAATCTTTCCTTCATATTCCTTGCGGCCAACCTTGAATACGAGGGTTGCGATGAAGTAGATGATAACGATGAGGACGATGTCCAAACCGAAGAATACACTCCAACCGAAGGTCTGGTTAACAACAGCCAAGCCAGATGCAGCGGTTGCGCCAACCAAGTTAACAGGAATAAGAATTACTGAGTAAATCTTATCGTAGTGTAAGTCGCCGAAGACCGAACGAGTGAGGTACGGCAACATAACAGTAACCCAAGCATATACACAGCCATAGATAAAGCCGCCACCGAAAAGAACGGGCAAAATCTTATTGAAGCCACCAAGCCAGATGCAGAGAATACCGCCAGCACCAGTGACTACGCCTAAGATAAGTGCAGCCTGGAGAGACTTGGATTCAACAGCACCAGTTACAACCTTACCAATAGCCATACCAACCATTGAGAATGCTTCCAAGGTACCAGACATGATCATGAGATCAGGAATTGCAACACCAGATGCGTCAACAGCTACAACGGTCTGATAGTAGGTGGTGTAGTGCTGAGGATAAATACCCAAGATGTTCATCAAGCAGCCTGCGATGATGAGTACGTAGAAGTACCACTTGGTGTAAGCCTGCTTTGGCTCCATGCCCTTGAGCTGAAGATGCTCTTCGTCGATCTCTTCGCCTTCAGTTAACTGTTCGCCATATGCTTTCAGTCCAACATCTTGTGGATGGTTGCGGAGAGCGAAAATATAGAACGGCAAAGGAACGAGGCAAGCTGCGCCGAATACCATGTAGAGATTTCTCCAGGTTTCTTCAACGAGCAGGTTTGGACCCAAAACGAACTGACCAACAATGTTGAAGGTAGCGCCACCAACACCGGTCATAGCGTAGGACAAACCAAGGAAGAAACCGAGCTTTTTCTTGAACCAGCGACCGAGTACGCCAGCTGTAACCAACCAGAGAAGGGTGATTTGAGCAAAGCCCAAGAATACGCCAGCGATGTACCACTGCCAAATAGCGGTGAACTGAGACATTGCGAAGAATCCGCCAGATGCACAGAGAACAGCGATACCACTGATGATACGTACGTCGAACTTCTCAAGCAAAGCACCAACGATTGGTGAGAAGACAACCTCAGCGAAGTAAACAACGGACATATAGAAAGAAACATCGGAAACCTGAAGTCCAAGATAGTTTGCTACTGGCTTGTAGCAAAGACCAGGACAACTAAAGGTGATAGCAGAAGTAGTAAAAATACCGACGATACACGTTAGAGCAACAAATAAATGCCTTGCGGTCAGTTTTTGTTCTCCCATAATTCCCTCCCAAGAACATGGAACAAAAGTCCCCCAATATTTAAGGGTGTAAATGCTTTTAGAGAAACTCGGTCTATTCGCCTAAAGGCAGCAACACCCACGAGCAAAAGCTCCTGTCCTTATTGTTCCCTGCCTTGATTCGTAAAAAAATGGTTAGTTCTAAAAGATTGATTGTAGCTTTTATTTTTGAAATGGAGTAGCTAATAAAATTCGATATTGGAATTAGAAAATACCAGGTCAACTGTTATTTTATATTTTTTTGAACCTGTAATTTTTGAACATGTTTTTGTTCTTAACAGATGATCGTTTTTTTGTTTTTTGACATACGATTTTGACTGTCTTATTTCTTTTAGCGGAAATTTATTCTTTTTTCGAATAAGTGACACTGATGTCAGTTTTCTTGTACCAGTTCTCATTGCCCTATAGAAACAGTGGCATAAGCTTTTTTCTGCACTCGTATGCCTGGGGGGGCAATTGAGACAACGCGTTTTATTCAGTGAACGTCTCGAACCTGTACCTAACATTTTTTTGCAATCTTACGAGTAGCTCAAGTCAAGTAGCACAACCCATTGACTAGATCGGACCTTATCATTGTCAGAATAGTCGTGATTAAACCCAATGAAGACTTAATCCGTTCCTCATTAATAAAAGTAAACACATCCCACTTTGCTAATACATTACAAGCTATAAAGCTTTAGAGGTTAGAACGACAACACAAAAGTGGAGGGCAGGTAACTGCCCTCCACTTGGTTTCAGAACTATCGTGTTCTTAGTTTCTTTCTAAGACTGTTTTATTAAGCAACAGCCAAAATCTTTTCTTCATATTCCTTGCGGCCAACCTTGAATACGAGGGCTGCGAGGAAGTAGATGATAACGATGAGGACGATGTCCAAACCGAAGAATACACTCCAACCGAAGGTCTGGTTAACAACAGCCAAGCCAGATGCAGCGGTTGCGCCAACCAAGTTAACAGGAATAAGAATTACTGAGTAAATCTTATCGTAGTGTAAGTCGCCGAAGACCGAACGAGTGAGGTACGGCAACATAACAGTAACCCAAGCATATACACAGCCATAGATAAAGCCGCCACCGAAAAGAACGGGCAAAATCTTATTGAAGCCACCAAGCCAGATGCAGAGAATACCGCCAGCACCAGTGACTACGCCTAAGATAAGTGCAGCCTGGAGAGACTTGGATTCAACAGCACCAGTTACAACCTTACCAATAGCCATACCAACCATTGAGAATGCTTCCAAGGTACCAGACATGATCATGAGATCAGGAATTGCAACACCAGATGCGTCAACAGCTACAACGGTCTGATAGTAGGTGGTGTAGTGCTGAGGATAAATACCCAAGATGTTCATCAAGCAGCCTGCGATGATGAGTACGTAGAAGTACCACTTGGTGTAAGCCTGCTTTGGCTCCATGCCCTTGAGCTGAAGATGCTCTTCGTCGATCTCTTCGCCTTCAGTTAACTGTTCGCCATATGCTTTCAGTCCAACATCTTGTGGATGGTTGCGGAGAGCGAAAATATAGAACGGCAAAGGAACGAGGCAAGCTGCGCCGAATACCATGTAGAGATTTCTCCAGGTTTCTTCAACGAGCAGGTTTGGACCCAAAACGAACTGACCAACAATGTTGAAGGTAGCGCCACCAACACCGGTCATAGCGTAGGACAAACCAAGGAAGAAACCGAGCTTTTTCTTGAACCAGCGACCGAGTACGCCAGCTGTAACCAACCAGAGAAGGGTGATTTGAGCAAAGCCCAAGAATACGCCAGCGATGTACCACTGCCAAATAGCGGTGAACTGAGACATTGCGAAGAATCCGCCAGATGCACAGAGAACAGCGATACCACTGATGATACGTACGTCGAACTTCTCAAGCAAAGCACCAACGATTGGTGAGAAGACAACCTCAGCGAAGTAAACAACGGACATATAGAAAGAAACATCGGAAACCTGAAGTCCAAGATAGTTTGCTACTGGCTTGTAGCAAAGACCAGGACAACTAAAGGTGATAGCAGAAGTAGTAAAAATACCGACGATACAAGTTAAAGCAACAAGCAAGTGTCGTGCGGTCATTTTCTGTTCTCCCATAACCCCCTCCTTCTTAACGTGGACCCTCTATTTCAAAGGCCCTCTTATCCGGAGAGTGCAAATGTTCTTTGAGAGACTCGGTCTATTCTCTCTAAGGACAGTGGCACCCAAGGACTCATAAAGTCCCCAAATGCATTCTCGTCCTCCCCCGTTCACCGAAAAATGGTCATTTTCAAAATATTGACCTGTGGTTTTTCTGGACAAAATAGCTACAACGTGATCTTTACTTTCCCGTAAAATCACAATACCCCTGATAGAAGGGCATATATTGTTTCCTTTTCACTTGTAACCTCTTGTTACAAGTTTACGAACTTGTTCTAAAATTTGTTCATTTTTTTTGACATTTTGAAGCAATTTATCAATTTCTTTAAAAATTATTCTGCTTTTATAGCCTTTAATTCATTTCTATCAGAAATGAATTAAAGATTTTCATATTTCTTTTTTTAGGTACTTATAACTAACATCATTCGGCAACGCCAGCCTTTTATTTCTAGCTCACTCCGTTGACATGATTCCCTGTTCCTGCAACTCCCATGTATCCAAACAAAAAAGCTGGACTGGGAATATCCCAATCCAGCTTTTGAGTTCGAAGCCTCTGTAAGGGTTCTAGCTGTTCTATGTTTACTTACCTATGTGTATTAGGATCTTATAGATAAGCTTTGGATTTTTATGAGCGGAAAATCCTTTTTAACTATGCAGCCTGAGCGGACTGAACCTTGTCACCGCGATAATCTTTAACGCCGAACTTAACAACAACGCTACCAACTACGAAGCACATTATTGCAACACCGATACCAACGATGAAGAAGGTGTTCCAACCTGGACCCTGGTAAATAAGTGCCAAGCCAGATGCAGCGAATGCACCAACCAGATTTACCGGCATAAGAACTACTGAGTAGATCTTGTCATAATCCTTCTCACCAAACAACAAGCGAGTGATGTAAGGAAGAGCAGTAGTAACCAAGGGGTACAACATACCGAAGATAAATCCACCGAAGAAGAGAACGGGGAGAACCTTATTAAATCCGCCGTACCAAATTCCGAGAAGCCCAATAACACCAGCAACTGAGCCGAAGATCAATGCAGCCTGGATAGACTTAGACTCAATAGCACCAATGCTTACCTTGCCTACAGCCATACCAATCATGCAGCATCCCTCAAGAGTACCAGACATAATCATGAGGTCTGGAATTGCAACACCAGAAGCGTCTACAGCGCACACGGTCTGGTAGAACGTGGTAAAGTGCTGAGGATAAATACCACCGATGTTAAACAGGCAGCCAGCAATAATGAGTACGTAGAAGTACCATTTCTTGTAAGCCTGCTTTGCGGGAATACCAGGAAGCTCAAGATTCTCAGAAGAGATAACTTCGCCTGCTTGAATTTCTGCGCCATAAGCCTTCAATCCAACATCTTCTGGGTGAGAACGAATGCAGAACAAGGTGAATGGAATAGAGAGAATTGCAGCAGCAATACCATAGAAGAGATAAAGGTCGCGCCAGGTTGGCTCAGTCAACAGATTTGGACCAAGGATAAATTGGCCAATGAAGTTAAAGCAAGCGCCACCAAGACCGGTCATAGCATAGGAAATACCTAATACCAAACCAAGTTTAGCCTTGTACCAACGATTCAAAAGACCAGCAACCATCAGCCACAGAAGGGTGATCTCGCCAATACCCATGAAGAAGCCAGAAATGTACCACTGCCAAATCTGAGTGTACGTTGACATCAATGCAATGCCACCAGAAACAAAAACTGCGGCAACGGTGCAAATAATACGAGCATCGTACTTCTCGAGCATTGCACCAATGATTGGAGAGAAAATAACCTCTGCAAAATAAACGATTGACATATAGAACGAAACATCAGAAACCTGAAGTCCCAAATAATTTGCTACAGGACGGTAGCAAAGGCCAGGGCAACTAAAGGTAATAGCTGCAGGACCGAACGTACAAGTGATGCACGTAAGAAGAACCAAGAAATGACGCACGGTCATTTTCTGGGTGTTCGCAGAACCAGCCATGATCCTACCTTTCCGGAGCGTAACAGCTGAAGCTATTCAACGCTCCACACTTTTTCCTTTACTTTCAATACAGCAAGTAGTGCCTTCGCTTTGCGATACGCTTCCCACTTCACGCGATGCCGAAAAGCGATGAAATAGCGAAGCATTCATCGCATTGCATGTCATGTTCAGGGTTTTCGTAAAGCGACTCCACTGAGGTGAACCCTCGCTAATAATTTTGAAGTTCACATTTCCTTCATAACATGGTCAGATATTTTGACCTGCCCACTTGACTGGAATACAAATTTATGCGTCTCAAGTATGAATGTCTATTTTTATAAATGATTCGGATATATTTCTATAGGTTTCGCCTATACTTTACCAACAATATTAGTAAATTGACCAGTAAGTGGAAATTTATGAACGTGTTTTGAACCCGTTCACATATAATTTTGCACCTGTTTATTTACGTTACAATAGCGTGGAAATTTTTAAAAAAGAGCTTTTGAGCCGAGTTACCGAAATTTTCAGCCAGTAACAAAAATGAATTGTTTTTTTTAGTTCCAAGCTTGTTCTGTTGCCAACTTAATCATGTTTTCTACGGCACGCGTTTTGTAGGAACTCTTTCGATAAACCAGATATACAGGATGAAAACCTTCACGAACCTCTTCGATTTTTATGGTTTTCAATTGAGGGAACGGTGATAATCCAAGCGTATTGAGTGAAAGTCCGACCAAGCTCGTATCAGCAACAACAACACTTCCGAGAGTTATTTCGTCATCGCACCACTGGTCAATAGTGATGTCAACTTCACCAATAAGCTCTCTAACTTCTTGTCCAACGGGCGTGTCGGGGCGATAGGTTACCACCCTACTTCCCGTTAAATCTTTAATAGACAGTTTTCTTTTGGAGGCAAGTTTGTGATCTTCGTGCACCACCGCAACAAGATCTTGCGAAAGAATGGGAACGAATTGGAGATTTGGTTTATTTTCGACATAGGCACAGATAACGATGTCATACATGCCCTTCTCTAGGTTTTCGACTAGACCGCGCGACAAACCTTGATACAGCTTTACCTCAATTTGGTTTCCGTAGCGCTGTCGATATTCGTTAAGGAGCGCTGGTAAATAATCGGACTGAACAGTAAATATTGTTCCAATATCAATGGTTCCTGACAGGTTATTAGCCTGTTCTTGGGCAATTTGAACGCCCTTATCGATAACATCAAGACCTTCACATACGTACGTATTAAATTCTTTCCCATATTTCGTCAAACGAACATTGCGTCCCTGCTGCTCAAACAGCGGAATGCCTAATTCATTTTCGAGCTGCTTGATAGAATTAGAAAGGGCAGGCTGAGTGATATAAAGCTCTTCTGCAGCCTTGGTAAAATGCTGAACCTGAGCTAGTTTACGAAAATAGCGCAATTGAGAAAGATTCATGGTTATTCCTATCGCTTGCCCATTGACTTGATTGTACCGTGAACTTTTTAGAGAAAAAACGATGCCCCGCACTCAAACGAGTAACGGGGCACGATTGCATCCATACGGTTGTTTTTTTCCTTGTTAGCATCTCGTCTTAAGTTTACAGATTCCTGCAACAACCGAAACAAGACGCTGATCAGAGGTTTTAGTCGAGGTATTCCAAGCGACCGCCATGCTTCTCGCATTCGCGAGCGATGGTAATGCGCTGAACCGTTGGTGCACCTTCCTCAAGCCACATTGCGCGGCAGTCACGATAAAGACGCTCGGTAGGGCCATAAGGAGAATCCTCAAAGTAGCCGTCGCCACCGAAAATCTCGAGCATTTCGTCAGATACGAGACGAACGGTGTCGATAGAGAAGAGCTTACAAATTGCAGCCTTTTCGTCGATGTACTCGTTGAAAGGATTGTTGTCAAAGTCACGAGCGAAGTCGTAAATCAACGTACGAAGAGCGTGAATCATCATCTGCATGTTAGCAATCTTCATCTTGATTGCCTGACGCTGAATGATTGGCTTACCGAAGGTTACACGGTCTGCTGCGCGCTTAAGAGAGATCTCGAGCATGCGCTGAGCCATACCCAGGTTGGAGCAAGCGATATGAACACGAGAAACGCTTAATGAGTGAATTGCCACTTCCATACCCTGGCCCTCTTCACCAAGGAGATAGATCGGGTCGAGTTTTACATTGGTGAACTTAAGACCTGCATGGCCAGCACCGCGACAACCCATCATATGAGGCATTGGAATAAGTTCAAAGCCAGGAGCATCGTTTGGAACAAAGAATGCAGAAAGGCGAGAATCCTTGTGGCTTTCTTGATCGGTTACTGCAATAACATAAGTAAAGTCAGAGCAGTCGGTATGGGAAATGAGCCATTTTTCACCATTCAAGATATAAGAACCATCAGGCTGTTTCTCTGCAGTGCAGTGAAGGTCTGCGCCGGTACCGCCCGTTTTTTCAGTAATAGCAAAGTTGCAATAAATCGACTTGTCTTGGAACTTGTCCATGTACTTTGCTTTGAGTTCTGGCTTGCCATAATCGTCAAGAATACGCCAATTCATGTCAGCTGCATGATGAAGATGCATGCGCATTCCGCCAGGTCCACGAGAGAACTCTTCCTGAACCTTCAAAATTTCGAGCTCGTTCAAGTTCCATCCACCGTATTCTGCTGGAAGATAGAAACGATACAGGTCGTTTTCTTTTGCTAACTCATAGAATTTTTCTGGGAACGTATTAGTTACTTCAATTTCCTTCTGAAGCTCTTCAAAAGGACCTTCTGCGAGCTCGCGGATCTGTTTGAGATACGCCTGGAACTGCTCGTCAGTAATAGTAGCCTTAGGATTCATAAGCCCCTCGCTTTCTTACCTACTATCGTTGTGACAGTGTTGCTTTCCTTCAAAAGGCCCTTTGATACCCTAAAAGCCTTTCGATAGTTTTATTGTGCAGCTCAGCACAACGGAAATCCAATTCCTTAGATTAGCTCTTTTATGTCTTATTTATAACTTTAGTGAATAGGTCAATAAATTTTCAAAAGTTTTGTACATTTAATAGCATCTGTTTAATTAAATGCTCTTAGAAAGATCAAATTGCCCTGATCATTCTTCTATGCTTTCAACATTATTTGAATTTTGGGTAAATATAAGATGCAGAATTGCAAGAAGTCCTGACAGTACTACTGATATGAGGTTTACTGAAACGGGCACAAACGAAGCACCGCTTGATGAAATTAGCTCCCCCATAACCAATGCCGCAATCATAAGTAGTACAGAAGAAACTGTGCCTATGCACTGAAGCCATAGTCTTTGACCAAGCGAACATACCACCATAAGCACAGCAGAAAGAACGAATGCGGCTAGCGTGAGCCACAGAGTGGGATTTTGCAACATAGTAATAAGCACCGCGTTGTACGCGTCGGCGTTTTCGATGTGTAAACAAGTTAGAGCATCCCAGCCCAAAAGCGAACCTGATCCAAGACCAGCATACGAGAAAGAGAACAGCGCTGCGAACAAAGTTGTAACAAGAGTATTTTTTATGCGCAGTTCCGCGCCTGCCAAAAGCGGCACCAAGGGAGTAAGACCAATAGAGCCTAATAAAGGTACGGAAAGAACGGGAAACGACTCTTCAAGACCATTTCTACCCGACAACACCCACCAAGCAACCGCCGCGACAATAAGAAGAATACCTACGAGATAAACCTCATGAACGAAAAGAACTATTCCGAAAAAAACTAGTGCTAATCCAAAGCCAATAGAAGGCAGTAGGGCTCCCAAGACCGTAGCTAAAAGCAGAATAATCCACGAAGCGGGAGAAACCCAGCCCTCAGGAATGAACGAGGCGTTAGCAATTCCAGTAAAAGCTGTAAACGAAACTGCCACGGCACTCCAAACACGCATGAATAGTCTTTTTGCACGATATGAAAGACCTTGGAACGATCGCTCTTCAGAAACCGTTTCTTCCTCGGGGGCATCACCCTCTTCTTCGGCGCTTTCAAAATGTCCCACAATACGCGCCAACTGACGCTTGCCCTTGCGAGGATCGCCTAAACACTGCTTCATTTCCCGAGCGAAATCTGCAACGGAATCATAGCGATTTTCTTTATTCGGATCGAGCGCACAAAAGAGGATATCG
>OLQQ01001298.1_pt1 | contig 9954 bp, 6 predicted proteins | sample 1672041 | NCBI WGS metagenome assembly OLQQ01 (sample SAMEA3136639, study PRJEB25190) | human gut metagenome
TTCATACGATTTTCCTTGTCTCGTTGGTGCGGCTGCCGAATGTGGCGCCGCTGGTTTTCGTCGATTGATTGCTCGCCGGTCTCGCGTCGCTGCCGAGCAGCGGGCTGTTGCCGCCAGAGTCTAGGCGCCCATGCAGCCGAGCTTCTGCCCGTAGGAGCAGTAGTCGTCTTGTGCCATGTAGTCGCCGTCGTGGTAGTACGCCGCGCGCGCCCTACAGCCGCCGCAATGCTTCTTGTGCTCGCACTCGCCGCAGTTGCCGCCGTAAGCCTGCGTGCGCAGGCGCTCGAACACGGGGCTCGTTGTCCAGATCTCATCGAAGGGTTGTTCGCGCACATCGCCGGCGTTCTCGGTCATGTACGCGCATGGGCGCACGATGCCCTCGCTACCGATAACGCAGTAGGTGAGGCCGGCCAGGCAGCCGCGTGTGTAGCGGGTTGGGATGCCGAGCTGGTCGGCGACGCGCGTGAACTGCGGCGCGCAGGTGGGTTTGACGTCGATGTCGACGTCTGCGGCCTTGCGCATGATGTCTTGGAGCAGCGCTTCGTTCTCGAGTACCTTGAGGCTCGTCTCCTCGATGTACTTGCCGCGCCCCACGGGGATGAGAAAGAAGATCGAGTGGTTGACCGCGCCGATGCTTTGTGCAAAGTCCGTGATGTCGCAGATCTCGTCGCGGTTCCAGTTGACCACGGTGGTGTGGATCTGGAAGTTGAGGTCCGCGCGCTTGCATGCCTCGATGCCCGCGAGGGTGTCTGCGTGGGCGCCCGCAACGCCGCGGAAGGCATCGTGCTTTGCCGCGTCGAGGCTGTCGATGCTGATGCCCATGGAGCACGCACCGGCCTCCTTGAGTTTGCGCGCGACCTCATCGGTGATCAGCGTGCCGTTGCTGCCGAACACAGGGCGCAGACCCTGGGCCGCGGCGTGCGCCACGAGCTCGAAAATGTCATCGCGCATGAGCGGCTCACCGCCGCTGAAAATCATGATTTTGAAGCCGGCGCGCGCGATCTGCTCGATCATCGCCTTGCCCTCGACCGTTGTTAGCTCGCGGCTGTCGCAGTCCGCTGCGTCCTGATAGCAGTGCTCGCACTTGAGGTTGCACTTGTTGGTCGTCATCCATGAAACGATCATCGTCTTTCCTCTCTCGAAACCGAGTGAGGATGTTAACGGGCGACGCTGCGTCATGGTCAAGTGCTGCACGAGAAAAAGTTGGCGAGCGGCGCGGCATGCCGATCAAGGCCGTGATCTGGTCGGGCGCCCTGTTTGGCGCCTGGTTTTTCATTGACAGGAATAACTTGGCATTGTGAGCGGAGACCTACAGAGCCGGAGTCGAAGAATCTTATATGTTCAACGTGATGCTAACTTGCAATAACAGGCAAGGCCGCAGGTAGCTAACCTGGGTGCTTGCCCCACCCAGCAAGTCTGGTTACGTTTGGCTTTGGTCTCCTCGTTGGGGACGAAGATCGTCGTGTGCGTCGAGCCCGTCGTACTTCTGCTAACGGTTCTTGGGGGGTGCGGATGGGTCGGCGGCGCATTCCGAATGGAACGCCTTGCGCAAGTGTGAGTGGGTCGCGCGTCACGCCTGCTCGTGCAGCGCCTCGAGCGCGTCTTTGAGGAAGCTGAGCGTTCTGCGTTGGATGCCCGCGTAGAAGTCTCGACCGTACTTCTTGGGGCCTTGTGTACGCTGGTTGGCGAGGCGCTTGAGGCCGGTCAGGGCGCTGGACATACCGCCGAGGCGCTCGAAGCGCGCTGCCAGCTCGCGGCCGCGCTCGCCTCGGGGCTGCACGCCGTCGTGCATGGCCTCGATAGTATCGCCCATGAGCTCGTGCCAGCGGTCGACCGCCTCGTGGGTGAGCTCTGGGACGCTGCTCTCGTCGCAGCCCTCCCCGTTGATGGCCATCCACAGCACGTCTTCACGGTTCTGCATATCGCTGATGGCTTGGGCGAAGTCGCTCCACCGCACGCTCTCGCTCGCAGCCAGGTGCTCTTTGAGGTTGCTGATGGTGTTGATGTTACGCAGGATCTCCATGCTCTCGCGTTCCAGCTCGCACATGCGATGGTCAAGCGCGCCGGAGAGCTTCTGGCAGTCGTCGATGCCCTCTGCTTCCTTGATCTGCGCGAGCGAGAAGCCGAGGAACTTGAGGGTGAGGATGCGATAGAGGCGCTCCTCGTCGTCGGTCGAATAGAGGCGCTGGTTTTGCTCGCTTTTGGAGCTGGGGTGCAGCAGACCCTTTTGGTCGTAGTACTGGATGGTGCGCACGGTCACGCCCACGCGCCGGGCGAGTTCGCCAACTGTCATCAGATCATCTTTGTATGCAGGCATGCCGTGCTCCTCTCACACGTGGAATCGCAAAGTAGTTTAGCAACCTATTATCGCGCGTGACGTTACGTCACCGTCAAGTGCCCATGTGGCGATTGCCGCTGCTGCGATGGTGGTTGGCCAGGCTATATGACCGAGATCAGCGATAGCCTCCATGGCATTGACGAGAAGCTCAACAAGGTTGTTTCGATGATTGCCGACGAGCAGAGGGCTAAGCTCATGAATGCCTTGGACATTGCCAAAACGTATTCAAGGCTCTATGACGACTACCGACAGAAGCCCGATGCGCTGCGCGCGGCACGCAACGAAATTGAACGTTGCTACAACGATGTCGGGGCGGTTGTTGATTGGGCTACTTTGCAGCTGGGCGCCCTTGAAGGGAAGGCCAGGGATGCGAAAGTGAGTCAGAAAGAGCTTCAGCTGATAGTGGACGAGCTTCATTCTTACGAGGATCAGTTTGGGTTGAGCCTTCGTGCGCTATCTGCGCTTGCCGTTACCCGTATGTATTACGATGGCGCAACCGACGAAAGGAGTTCTCTGATTGAGCAGGAACGCATCCTCGAGAAATCGCAGAGGTTCCTTAAGAAACGCGCAACGGTAGCTGGGTTTTGGAGATCAGAATTGGTGCGATAAAGGGCGCGCCTATTGCCCTTCCAAAGGGGTCGGGCAAGGGGCGTTTGAAGGGTTTGATCTCGATGACTCCTCGTGCTGCTGCTAAACAGAATCTTCTTGTATCTAAGATAGGAATGCAGTCAGATTTACGTTCAGCTGAAGCGAGCACTAGGGACGAAGCCCAAGCCTGCACCGATAGTATCAAGCGAATTGCAACTGTTTCTCGTGCTTCGCGCACCATTCTTACCGACGGGAAGACTTGCTGGCTGGTTGATGAAGCGTACGAGGGGTAGAGTGGAGCCGCTTCGCTTACTAGGAGGCAACGTAGGTTTTGCCATTTTTGGCCTTGCTACTTCCTGAACTTATTCAATAGGAACCCGAAGAGGCCGACACCATCTTCTATCGCATTCTTTGTTCTTGTGTAGTCACCCATAGTGTCCTCTTTGATCATTCGCTCTCTATTTTCCTTGAGAATGTGACCCTCGGCCTCAACTCTAGCAGTTGTTAGTACTGAATCTGCAAGGTATTCTGCTGCATCTTTTCGATTTTCGTACATCATGGTTTTGGCGGTTTTGAGTGATTCCCGCCGTTGTTCTTTTGTTTGCGGGGAGGCTTTCTGGGTGCATTGGCAGATGAGTGCCACAAACTTTTCTGAAAGCCCTTCAGACGCGAAGCGATTCTCGAAGGTATCGAAATCTGCGCACTCTTCACCAAGCGAGACTACCTCGCTGCAGAATGCATCTACTTCAGGTCTTAGGCCATCAGGCACGACGAGGTATTCATTAAAATACTGCGTTTTCGCATCAACGCTTTTCTTAACATCGCTATTCATGTTCGTGCCCTTTCTCACATGTGTCATCAAGGTTATGCGCTCCTTATGCTCCTTATGAAAGAGTGCCATAGATACCCATTGAGTGGAATGAACCCATGTCCCAATATCGCTTCTTGTATGTTCCTTTGTTCCTCATTATTGGAAGATTTTGAATAGGGTGAATCGACCTCCCCATCAAAGGTAAATACTTCTTCTAAGGATTAACTTCGTTCAGTTGGTTAGAGCACCGGCCTGTCACGTCGGAGGTCGCTCGTTAGAGACAGCTTGACGAAATCGTGGGGTAGATCATTGCGTTTGGCATAAAGCAAGTTTGATATCGCATCGCAAAGCTGTTCATGCGTCTGAATCCTGGCTTTACCAAATTATTACATTTTTGTGTTTTGGTATATTCCATTAGTGGTCTATAATCTTAATATACAAGTGGAATAGCCTTAACATGGAGAGAGCGATGTTAAAACATGGAATACTTGGCCTTCTGAATTACGGCGACATGACTGGTTACGAGATCAGGGAAGTTTTTAACAAGTCTCTAAATTTTTTTTGGCAGGCTCAAAGCAGTCAGATTTACCGTGAGTTACGCACCCTCGAAAAAAATGGATGGATAACCATCACCACCGTCGAGCAAAGCGAAAAACCCAATAAGAACGTCTGCTCCATCACAGAAAGCGGTCGCACCGAACTTCTGAGCTGGCTTTCCTCTGACTGCGCTGCAGGAGCTACACGCGTGCCCTTATTGATGCAGGTGTTCTTCTTGGGGAACCGGAGTAGGGAAGAAAACGTGGCATATTTCGAAGGCATTGTGAAGGCATGCCGCGAACAGCTTGCTGCCTTTTCTGAGATTGATCAGAGTATCAACTATTTTGAAGACGAATTAGGCTTGCAAGATCATAGCCTCTACTGGAACATGACCGCCGATTTTGGCAGAAGGAGCCTTCAGATGCACATCGACTGGGCTGAACAATGCGCCGCCGAATTGAGGAGCGCCCAATGAACATCCTGGCAATCAATGGTAGCCCCAAGGGCAAACGAAGCAATACTTGGCGTTTGACGAGCGCATTCTTGCAGGGAATTGCTACGCAGGAAGAATGCACCCACGGGCAGGCACCGACGGTCGAAACCCTCAGCATCAGTTCGCTTACCATCAAGCCTTGTCTGGGATGTTTTTCCTGTTGGAGCAAGACGCCGGGTACCTGCTGCATTCACGACGACATGCAGGGGGTTATCGATAAAATCTTGTGGGCCGATGTTGTTGTTTGGAGCTTCCCTCTGTATTACTTTGGGTTGCCCGGTTCACTGAAAACCCTCATCGACCGTCAGCTTCCTATGTCTCTTCCGTTCATGAGTACAGAAACGGAAAGCGGCGGGCATCCTTCTCGCTACGACATGAGCGGCAAACGCACCGTAGTTATTTCTACGTGTGGTTTCTATACCGCGAAGGGCAACTACGACTGCGTTACTAGCTTGTACGACCGACTGTGTGGAAAGGGTAGCTATACCGCGCTTTTCTGCGGCCAAGGTGAGCTTTTCAGGGTGAAAGAGCTTTCGGAGCGCACCGACGAGTACCTTTCTTGGGTAAAGAAAGCGGGTGAGGAATTCGTTTCTGGCGGCATTACGGGAGAAACTCGCAGCAAGCTCGACCAGAACCTATTCCCGCGCGACGTATTTGAGACAATGGCAGATGCCAGCTGGGGTGTGGGCGAATCAGGGGAGAAGGAAGATCCTAGCTTGGTGTTCACCCGGCAGATGGCGGCCCTTTACTGCAAAGAGGCTTGGCCGGGGCACGATGTTCTACTCGACATGAACTATACCGACATCGGCAAGGTCTATCGCATTACCCTTGGGGCGAAGGGGAGCCGGGTTGAGGAAGAGCCCGCAGAAGGTTTCGACGCAGAGTGCACCACACGCATCAACACGCCCTTTGATGTTTGGCGCTCAATTGCAAGCGGCGAGATTGCTGGAGATGAAGCGCTCATGAAGCATCTGTACTCCGTGGAGGGCGATTTCGACCTGATGATGCACTGGGATGAGTATTTCGGCTTGGCTACGAGTTCGGGTGCGAATACGGGCGAAAGCGAGTCGGGTGTGAGCAGGTCCGCTAACGACAAAGGTGCGGACGGTGGCAAAAACGCCAGCGAGCCAAAAACCAACATGCTGCTCCTCTTGATTCCCTGGATTGTGTTCTGGATTGCAGCAGCCATCGATAGCTTCTGGGGTAGCCTGATCAGTGTGGCGGTATGTGTGCTGTTGCCTGTTTTGATGCATCGGACAAAGGCTACGTTGTATGACCAGATTTCTGGTTTAGGAGTAGGTGCATGTTCCGTTGCGTTGCTGGCGGGAGCATCGCCTGCCCTGATAATCCCGATGTCGTACTTCTTGTTCGGGGTGATGTGGACGGCTACCTGCTTTGCGAAAGTGCCGTTAACCGCGCATTACTCTAAAAACAACTACAACGGTCAAGCGGCGTTGCGTAATCCGATCTTCATGAGAACGAACCGCATCCTTACCGCGGCATGGGGAGTGCTTTATCTGGTTACGCCCATCTGGACGTATTTCATTATGCAGACGGATGCGGCCAGCCTTGTCGGCGCCATCAATTCGGTCCTGCCTGCGTTGATGGGCGTTTTTACCGCGTGGTTTCAGAAGTGGTATCCCCGTCACATCGCGCGTGGATAGCGGTATTGCTGCACTTTTTCGATGGTGCGAGTGCACTCGTGTTTGGTGGCTACGGCTTTAGACTCGCACTGGTTTTGCGCAATGGGGCGGGTGTCTTTCGTTTACCGAGTCGTATCTGGGTTTGATAGCGACAAAATAGAAGCGCTTGGCGTTCCTCTTTGGTAGTGCGAGTGTATTCGCGTTTGACTCAAGCGTGGGAGATTATGGGTGATTCCTGTATACTTTCACCATACTGTTTACATACACCTGAACCTGCGTTTTTCTGCGATTGGAAGTGAATCCTGTGAAGAAAAGTGCTCGCATTTTTGATATTGCCTTACGCGTGTTGCTGAGTTTTGCGCTGGTAGTGTCGTTTATTCCTATCGCTCCTTCGTCGTCATTTGCTGAAGAGCCCGGCGTTCATACTGCCGAGAGCGCTGATGCGGGTGCTGGCGCTTCCGGGTCCGATTTCGAAAACTCCGTAGGGGAAAATGACTCCGCCGACAAAGTGGGCGCCAGTGAATCTACCGCTACCTCCAGCGACGCTGCCAGCAGCTCAACATCGAGCTCGTCTTCGATTGATTACGTGCGCGAATACGCCAAGCTTATGGCAGACGGTAACCTTTATGAATGCGACGAATCGGGAGCGCTCAAGCAGCCAACGGAAGAAGCTGACGCTATCGAGCCGTGTTATGTTGCTAACCTCATCGTAGATTCTGAGGTTACTTCTATTCGTTATCTCCAATTTGCCAGTTGCCATAACCTGAAATCGGTGCGCTTCGAGGGCAAAACGCTTGACTCGATTGACGATTCCGCCTTCCATGACTGCCGTAATCTAGCTTTGGTTGACTTTTCGGGAATGAGCATTGGGTATCTTGGTGAATTGGCGTTCGGTACCTGTGTTAGCCTAACCAGCCTTACCCTTAACGAACCCGTTACTATTCAGGCAATGGGTTACGGTTGCTTTTCGTGTTGCGGTCTCACCACCACCAGCTTAGATAAAATACAGGGTCTTACCTCACTTCCCGACGGTGTTTTTAGTCAGTGCTATGACCTTATTGAAACGGGTCTGGACAAAAACACGACCATTCAGTCGATAGGGACTGAGGCCTTTGCTTATTGCTATGGCCTTACCGATACAGGGTTAGGCGCCAATACGTCGGTAACCGCCATTAATGAATACGCTTTTGTTGGGTGCGATCATTTGATCGATACGGGCCTAGGGACGAATGAACGAATCGCCACTATCGGAAATTGTGCGTTTAAGGACTGCAAAAGTCTGCGCCTTACGGGCCTTGAAACGAATACGACTGTTTCAAGCATAGGTGAAAGCTGCTTCAAAAATACCGATATGAGCGGTGGCCTTGTTCTGCCAAAAGGGTCGAAAATAACCCAGATCCCACAGGAAGCGTTCGCCGAAACCAAACTCAGCTTCGTATATTTCCAGTGTGACCATGCGGTGCTTGTCGATTCCCAGACGTTTCCGAATGGCTTTATAAAAGTTCTCGTTCCTACACGTTCGCTCGATTTGTATCAAAATAGCGAAGTCAAACGTGATTGGGAGGCGTGTAATTACGACTTGCCCTACGATGCTTCGAACTATTTGTTTATCAGCGTTGTAAGCGATCCAAACAGGCTTGTATACCAAAAAGGGGACGTAGTTTCCCTTGGTGGCATGCAAGTCAAGTTCAACTATGATGGTACGCAGCACACTTTCGACTACGCCGACCTCGCGAGCAATTATGCGTTTAGTCAATTCTTCTCTTTCAGCCCCGATAACGGGTCGGTTTTCCAGTCGTCCGACGACGGCGCTCCCGTGCGCGTGACCTACAACGACGGCGACTATCTTCTTAACGCCTATTCATCAGGTATTTTACAAGAAGAGGGGAACACGGCGTTTTCCGTGTACGTGGAGAGCCCGACCGCTCAGCTGGGAGAAACGGCAACGGGCGGCGGCCAGTTTGCTTTGGGCGATACGTGCACGGTGAGCGCCGAAACGACGCTCGACGGCAGGCTCTTCGCTTATTGGGCTGATGAGAAGGGCAACGTTCTTTCCGAGAAGAAAACGTACGAGTTTTCCGTCGAGCGTTCCATCGTGCTCACTGCCGTGTTCGCCGACGAGATCGTGGTTTCCCCGAAGGCGCGGCTTAATCTCGCGGATGGGAACGAAGTCGAAGACGTGACGTTCTCTATCGTTGCCGATAACTGTAATTATGGAGAAACGTTCGCCACATATCCCGGCAAAGAGGTAACGATCACGTGCAACTACGATTCCTCGAAATGGTCAATCGATTATTGGGCCTATTCAGATGGCGCTTACCGAATCGTTGGGAGCGAGGGCTCCGCGACCGTTTCGTATACCGTTGAGGGAAAGGGCGATCCCGTTGCTATCCTCAGGGAAAAGGAGCAGCCTGACCCCGACCCTGGCAAGCCTATCGACCCGGTAGTCGCAGTGAATGTCGATTACTCGCAGACGATTGACTTAGGCGGGAGAGCGCTTATGGAGGGCGTTGAGGTCCCGAACGTTTCGGGTTCGAGGTTCCTTTTCGCCGGTCAATTCGTCGCGCTCGACGCCGAACGGCTCGGCATGCTCGATGACGACATCGAGTTCGTGGGCTGGTATGACAAGGAAACGGGCGCATGCTTGAGCGAGCGGCGCGTGTGCGTGTTCAAGCCGGATATGAATATGAGCGTCGAGGCGCGTTTCACGCTGAAAGACGTCGCGGTTCACATCAACTCGGCGCAGTCGACCGACCTCTCCGAGGCCTACGCGCATGTGATCCCGACGGTTGGCAACTGCTATCGCAGCGCGGGCGAGACGGTAGCGCTTTCCGCTACCACCGACAACGCGCAGTTCCGTGGCTGGTACGAAGGGGAAAGCGGTAACGAAAGCTTAATCAGCGACAGCCTGACCTGCGACTATGTGGTTCCTTCTAACGGTCAAGCGCAGGTTGAGATAACTCCGTGGTATTGCGCACAACAGGCAAGCGTTGTGCTTGATGTTGACGGTACCACGGAAGACGGCAGCCCCCAAGGCTCGTTCCTTAAAACAGGGCTCTACGGTATTGGTTCGAGCGTTACGGTGGTTGCCATTCCTGAGCCGTACTATGTGCTCGACTACGTTACCGATGCGGCGGGTAACCGAGTGGATGTTTCAGAAAGCGGATCCTATACCTTTACGCTTACGGGAGATACTCAGCTTACTGCTCATTTTCGCCCTACGTCGGACGGGGATGAGGCATTTAAGGCGCTACAGGCTGCCCTGATCACGGCGCTTGGTGTGGCGATTGTTGCCTCAACGGCTGGTGGCTTCGGCGAGTTCGTCGACCCAATCGCGGTTCCGGCCATCATTGAAGTCGGCGAAGCGGAAACTATCGAAGAACTCGTAGAAGTAGGGGGTAAGGCCCTTAAAGAAATCGAGGAGATTTTCGAGAAGCACAAGCACGACCGCGATCCCGATAAGCCCAAGGGTGATCATACCGCTGAAATTATCGCAACCGCTCAGCCTGAGGCTGGCGGCATCGTAAAAGGCGGGGGCGTTCAC
>OLQQ01001302.1_pt1 | contig 9938 bp, 7 predicted proteins | sample 1672041 | NCBI WGS metagenome assembly OLQQ01 (sample SAMEA3136639, study PRJEB25190) | human gut metagenome
TCAGAAGGACAGAAATTCAACCCGATTAGAAAATGGACGATCATATAAACAACCACTGCATAGCCAGAATACTGGCCCCATGAGGGTCAAAAAGTCGGCGCCTAATAAAGTAATAAGAAATAAGAATAACATTAGTAATAAAGAGCTGAACTATGAATGTCAGGAAGGAGAGAGTTTATGATGGATAAAGAAAAAACATTTATAGGAGAAGACGGACTGATATATTGTTCTGTTTGCAAGGAACCTAAGCAAGCATGGTTGCCAGAGAATAATCTATTAGGAGTCAGGATACGTTACCGGCAGTGTGCCTGTGAAAGGGATGCAAATGCGATGAAAAAGGCTGAACAAGAAGAAAAGGAACGCAGAGTACAAATTGCAAGAAACAGAAGAATTTGTTTTGATGAGGTTGCAATGAAAAACTGTACCTTTGCGAACGCAGAAGAGATGACCCCTGTTATAGATAAAGCAAAAAAATACGTTGATAACTGGGATAAAATGAAACAGAAATCCAAGGGACTTTTGTTCTGGGGACCATTAGGAACAGGAAAAAGTTACGTGGCGACCTGCATTGCTAATGCCCTTTTGGAAAGAAACGTCACCGTAAAAATGACAAACTTTAATACGATTGTCGATACAATGTTCAGAGCCGAAAATAAGGCAGAATATATGAATAAACTATCCTGCTGTTCATTATTGATTATTGATGAGCTTGGTCTTGAAAGAAGCAGTGAATATGCGCTTGGTATTATATTTGATGTAATTGATCATAGATATCGCTCTGGAAAACCATTGATTACGACAACAAATCTTCCTCTGAAAGAGATAAAAGGAGAACCTAATATTGATAAGAGAAGAATCTATGACCGGATTCTGGAGCAGTGTACACCGATCTTAGTGGACGGTAAAAACAAACGGGAAAAGACTGTCAAAGAAAACATGTCTTATTTTAAAAAATTATTCGGCGATAAGGAATAAAAGGAAATACTTGTGACCACGCTTCTATCTACAGAGAGAAGCACAGTACATGGCATTGCATTTCCTAAAAATTTTAAAACAGAAGGACTGCCCGTCATTGAAAGATTAATGATAGGTAGTCCTCTCTTTTAACAATATAAAACCCACTATAAACCTACTTTTTTAGTATATTTTGGTTTCCACTATGGTTACCTGGGCATGATGATGTGCGGAAAGCCCCTTTCTATCAGTGTTTCCGACGCGGCACAGGGTTCAAGTCTCCTCTTCCGCATTGATGAAATGCAAGAGAAACCTTTGATTTTCAAGGGGTTCTCTTTTTTATTATCTGAAATTTGCCCATTTTTGGTTACCTCTGTTTTTTCTTCTCCTTACATAACATCTTTGCATTAATCTTTACTTGCGCAAATGGATTGGAATTGATAAAAGCAACAATCTCACATGCGAGACGCTTTCCATTTATGTGATTTTTCCTCATCGTCCAGGACTTCTCCTCAGAAAACGCTCTATAAAATTTATGAATTTATCGCAAATTTATATATTTTTTTATGTGTTTTTCTTATATTTGTGTTATAATAGATTTTAATTTGGTTTATCTTTCACTTAATTATGGAGGCATAAATTTATGACAAAAACTCATACTGAACAAACTGGATCGAATCTTCTGGCTCACCCCGGTAGGACTTCCGACTCTTCCCCAAAAAATACTGTTTCTAAACAGATGTCTCTATCTGATTCTATTTTATCGGGAGCAGTTGTGTCGTATCGAAAGGCAGGTTATACATTCGGTCGACACTTACATACTAATATTGAGATTTATCGAATTCTTTCCGGAGAATGTTATATGGATATTCAATCAGAAAACCTGCATTGTACAAAAGGTGACTTTATTATGATCCTTCCTGATGTGGTGCATTCTTTTTATCTGAATGATACTTCAGATTGCGAGTTTCAGCATATACATTTCAACCCTGATATGTTTTCAACTATCATTCTTGATAATGATGGAATATTCCCGATTACGCTTCTTCATGCTGTATTATTTTCTTCACATTTTTATTATCGACTCATCTCTGATGAAACGATTGATAAGCATCTTCAGAAATTGATTGATTTGCGTACTTCCTCTGACAGTCTGTTTACAGCCGCTAATCTTAATGTTGCTCTTATGAACCTGATGCTCTATATTCTTGATCACACAGAGCTTGTACATGAACGTGAACATGCAGAGCCTCAACTTCAAAACGGTTGCGAATTAGTTTTGTCCACTTCAAAACAGTTATGTAGCTTATACATTGAATTATATTCAAACTCATTACGCTACAAAAATCTTACAAGAAGACATTGCACAACAATTGCATATTTCCGTCCGTTATCTCAGTAAACTTTTCAAGAGTTATATGGGCGTCACATTATCAAACTATATTAATATTTATCGTATCAATCGCTCCATTGAGCTAATGCAGGATACCAATTTAACCTTAACGGAAATTGCACTGCAGGTTGGATTTAAAGACTCGCAGCACTATTCCAAAGTCTTTGGAAGCGTTATTAATGCAACACCTTCTCAATACAGGAAAACGTTTTTAATAAAATAACTAATCAGAAACCCAGAATTTTACTCCTGGGTTTCTCTGATTAGTTATTTCTTTTGTACCAATTTTCTTTTTTACAGTTCTATGCTTTCTTCTAAATCATAACCACACTGTTCATTACGCCAGTTTATCGATTTTTTACATAAACACATAATAACTACTGCGCTTAGCAGAAATGATAGAATCATGATAAGACTTATAACTACAATCATTTTATCTTATTCTCTTTCTTTTAATCAGTACAACAACAATTCCTGTTGCCAGACAGAGGATTGCAACTCCTGCTACACCTGCTACATTTGCTGCATCACCTGTTTTTACTGCATTTGATGTCTTATTGACAGTGCTTGTAGTATTCTTGTTGGATGTTCCGCCATTAGATGAACCATTGTTGGATGTTCCGCTGTTGCTGTCATCCTTCTTATTGTCATCCTTCTTGTCGTCGCCCTTATTGTTGTCGTCTTTCTTGTCTTCTTTTACTTTCAGGGCTTCTTTTGCTTCTTTTACAGATTTCACTGCTGCGTCGATCTCAGCCTGTGTTGATTCTGGGTTATCCAGTACTGCAATGGCTTTATCGATTGCTGCCTGAAGTGCTGCAAGGGACTCTTCTGTATACTGCTCTGTATCTCCTACAACCTTTGTTGCATCTTCTACTGCAGCTTTCAGTTCATCCTTCTTAACAGGTGCCTCTGGCTTCGGTGTCTCTTTCTCAACAAGAGATTTCTGTGCTGCCTGAACTGCTTTCTCTGCTGCGTCTACTTTTTCCTGTGATGCATTCTCATCAGCTAATACTTCTTTTGCTTCTTTGATTGCTTTCTGAAGTTTCTCGATAGACTCTTCTGTGTATTTGTCAACTAATGCGGCATCGCCTTCTGCTGCTGTAATTGCAAGATTCAGAGCATCTTTCTTTGCTTTCGCTTTCAGAGCTTTCATCTTATCTTCTACATTTGTCTTTGCTTCATTTACTTTATTCTGATCAGCATTTGGATCGTCATAAATAGCCTGCGCAGCTTTGACTGCATCTTCAAGATCTTTCAAAGATGACGGTGTGTATTGCTCTGTCTCTGCAAGTTTTTTGTTTGCTGTATTAATTGTTGCTAACAGATTTTCTTTCGCAATTGTAAGCTCATCTTTTGCAAATGTTACTTCAATTGTATGATTTGCAACAATATCTTCGAAAGCATACTCTGTTGCAATAGTTTCTACATTTTCTCCGTCCACTGTAATACTTTCAATATGGTATCCCTTGTCAGGAGTGATCGTGAATACTTTGGATGTTCCCTTATAAGCTTTTGTTTCGTAACTTGTTTCGTCTTTTGCTCTCTCTTTGATCTCGTCTTTCAGTTCAATCTTTCCGCCTTCACCTGCTGTTGCTGTGATTGTAAACTGTGTCTGAATATCAGCAAGTTTTGCTGTGATTTCATCTTTCTTCTTATCTACAGCTTCCTGAGTAGATGTTGCTGTCAACAGCTTTCCTGCATTCACAAGTTCCTGAAGTTCTACAAGAGCTGCTGCAGAATATTTATCTTTATCTTCTGCTTTAAGAATTTTTTCTGCCTCAGCAATCGTTGCTGTAAGTTCTGTAAGGTCTGCTCCCTTCAGTGTTGTAAATGTCGCTGCTTCTGATTTTTCAGACTCATTTCCTGCAGCATCCACTGCTGTTACTGTTACGTTGTACTCAGTATTTGCTGTAAGGTCTGCCAGATCATACTCTGTTCCTGTGATAAGTTCATCATTTACTTTCTCATTGTTCAGGTATACATTGTATCCGGCTACTTCTACGTTATCTTTAGACGCTGTCCAAGTGAGCTTTGCTCCTGTATGAGCAATCTCGGATGCTTTCACATCTGCCGGAACTGTTGGAGCTTCTTTATCTGCAGCAGCTTTATCTACGTAAGTAATAATCGGTGTAATATGAGCAGATGGTTTGCTTGGATTTCCGTTACATTTTGCTACTACACGGATCATGTCGCCTCGAGTCACTTCGATTTCTTCTGCCTTTTCCCAGTTTCCTTCTTTCTTTTTACTGGTTTCAAGTGTCAAGTTCTTCTTCTCTGTTCCATTTACATAGAGGCTTAATGTAACTGTTCCGCCTGCGTTATCATTCTGACGAAGATATGGCTCATTATCTCTAACTTTGAATGATACTGTTCCGCTCTTTGGTACTCTGTATGCCATTGCTGTTGAGATATTTGTGCTTGGCGGTGCAGAAAGTAAACCGTGTTTGTCTGGACTGCTTGCTGTAGTTACATGCTGATCATCATCAATACCAGGTCCATAATATGTATGAGTAGCCCAGTTTGGCCAGCCATCTTTATCAACAGATGTCATATTCGCCCAGTCACCGGATCCGTCCTTCATCTGTCCGAACCAGACATTTCCCTGCTGTCCGTTTATATAATCTAAAGTCCAGTTGTATTCATTTTTCTGCTTGATCGCATACTCTTTTGTAGTTCCATCTTCCGCTGTGATACGAAGTGTCATTCCGTCTGCTACTGCATCCTTATCTGCCAGTTCTTTTCCAGCATTTACTACAGAAACAGTTGCTGTATCAGCTACCGTAAGACTCGCCTTCAGTTCCTTTACTGTTGTTGGATTTTTCTCTGTGTAAGGAACTTCCAACTCTGTTCCTCTCACTTCATAGTAAGAAGCTTTCAGTTCTTTATCAGAACTTGCAACGACTGTATAAGTTACATTTTCTTTTCCTTCATATGAAAGAACAACTTTTGCTCCTCCCTTTACAACATCTGTTCCTTCAAGTACGTTCTCACCGTCTTTAACAGTAACTTTGACGCCTGTATCTACGATGATATTTTTAAGGAAAGCTTCTACTGTTGTGTTCTTCGGAAGTTCACTTACGTCTGTTCCGGAAACTTTATATACGTTAGATCTCAGGATAAGAGTGTCTGCTACTACATCACTCTCTGCTGCTCCGATCTCCGGTACTGCTGTGATCGCATGGCCGAAGAAATCGTGATCGATCGTATAACCATTTCTGTCAACCACTACTTTACCCTTATTGATTGCCGGAGAATTTTCTGCAAGTTTGTATCCGTCGAATACTGTTTCTTTAGTTGGATCTTCGTGTTTTCTAGCTGCTTTGTCTGTTGCTACAGAATCTGGACCGGAACCTGCATTCTCAAGTACTTTTGTTCCTGCGTTTACTTTTACAGGAGCTGCATCGTTCGGATAATTCTTTACATTATAATATAAGTTATTGCTATAAGTTTTATTTCCGCTAGGATTCCATTCCTTTACATTAACTGGTGTATTACCTGCGAAGTAGAAAATATTATTTTCCATATCTACAGGACCGCCATTGCCATGGCTTCTGTGCCAGATGGTATTGAGACCTTCTTTGATATAGAACGTATTGTTGTAAACCTGACAATTTCCGGAGTTACCTGCCGGGTCCAATGGTCCCATATCTTCGTTCTGACTGATATTGTAACGGAATGTATTGTTAACAGAATTTCCTCCACAGAACATGATGGTACTTGCGGTATTTCCGTGGCTGTAGTTGTACTGATAGTTTGTTCCGTCACCATAGTCAGCATCCCAAGGCTGTCCATCGCCATTACCACTTGCGGCATTCAATGTTTTAAAACATTCATTATACTGGAAAATCGCATTTTTACATTTCCATGGCCAGATACCGGCTGCCACTCGTCCTGCTCCAACGTCCTGTTTACCAATCTCTTTTCCATTTGCATCCAGTCTTGGCTGTTGCTGTGCATAATCTGTTGTATTAATCTGTTCAGCTGCGTTCTCTGACACATTGTACTGAATCAATGGTCTGTCAAGATACATGGTTGTGATTGCATCTCCACCTACGTGGTTCAGATAGTTGTTCTCGATGACTACATTGGAGGAACCATATTTTGCCATCGTTGCATCCGGAAGTTCACCTGTTTCGAACTGTCCCCACTGATAGGTATATCCTACTGCAATTCCCCAACGGTTTACCTTATTCAAAGAACAGTTTCTAATCTGGACGTCATTATATCTTGCAATTCCTGTTTCGCCTTCATTCGTTGGTTTTGCAACGATGAAGTAGATACCACCGTTTGTCATATGCTTGTTATAAACGTTTCCTGTTACATCATGGATATAAAGATCATTCAATACGATATGATCTACTGTTCCATTATCCTTTGCAACTCCGGCAACACCGGTTCTGTCCATTGCGTATGCATCATTATACGCTTTACCTTGTTCAGTATCTGTTGCACTCTTTCTGTCGTTGGTCAGTTCCAGACCTTCGATTTCAAGGTATTCAGTATCTTCAATTAAAATACTGGAGGATACAGTACCTTTCCATTTATGGTTCTGGTTATCCAGCGGATTACCATAATTCAGCTCCCACTGTCCATGACCATTTGTATTGATCTTTGGTTTCTCTCCTTCTCCATAAGTAGATATCTTCACCGGTGCTTCTGCAGTACCGCTGTCCTCTTTTGTGAACTTAAGAGCCTGATCCTCAAATACAGATCCCTTTTTCAGAAGAACTGTGTCTCCCGGCTCAAGGTTAAGCTCATTCACTTTTTTAAGTGTCTGGAACGCCTTGTTTTCAGCTGTTCCAGCATTACTGTCTTTTCCATCTTTTGAATCAACGTAATAGGTTGTTCCTGTCGCAGCAGACTCCTTTGCATTAACCGGAACTGTCGGCACCATTGATGCAACTGTTGTTCCAGCAAGCGCAAGAGCCAGCGTACGACTCATCCATTTTTTCTTCATAGCTTTTCTCCCTCCATTATTGTATATTCTTCAAGGTTATTCGGTTTACATTCTCCATGTTACCTGCCACCTGAGAACCTGTTTCACGCTGCGTGATCATATCATCATACTTCTGCTCACGCAGTTCTCTTTCGACCGCGATCCTTGCCATCTCAAGGTCTGCATTTTCATCGCTGTCTCCAAAGATCCACTCTCGGCTTTGATAGTGTTCCTGTATTTCATCCTCTGTCAGTTTCATACCTTCACGATTGGTATCGTTACAGTACTTTTCTTTTAACGTGCTGATTTCATAATCCAGATAAAGCTGAAACGTATATTCTTTAAGCCCGTAGATTACTTCGCCTTTTTCTACTTTCTCACTTCGCTCTGCATTTTCATCTTTCCAGCGTTTTTCCAGTGCTTCATAACTACTGTCTGTGATATCTCCCTGTTCTTTTGCAAGATCGTAAACAGCATGAATGTGTTTCAACTCTTCTACTGTATTATCCGCCAGAATTTCATACCCGTGTTTTCCATCATACTGTTTTTTCCAGAAGTCATCTTCATATATAGCGCCATACTCCTGCTGAATCTGTATCTTTGTATCATATTCAACTGCCTTCATACAGTTCAGATACTCTTCTTTACTAATTACGTGTTCCGCAACAGTAAGATCGAATTGATTTGCCTTTTTATATTGAATGATTCCGGCAACAGTTCCTGTAACAGCAATCGCCAATAGAATGATTCCAAGCTTTAGGAATTGCTTCTTTCGATTCTTCATAAATCCTGCGCCCTTCCTATTTGAATTTTTGTTTTATCTTCACATAGATTCTTTTTATCCACATTAACTTTATTATAGCAATCTGGTTTTTTTTCGGCTCGTTTTTTTTAGTTGATTTTCATGCCATTTTTGTCTAATTCGGAACTAAACAGAAATTTCTTTTTTATTTATTTCCATTAAAAAAAGACCATGAAAAAAATGTTTTTTTCATAGTCTTTTTTAGCATCAAATTTTTAGTTTTCCAAATCAACAATCTGATTATTCTCTAATGTATAATTACCGCCATCCATATTTTTACGAACGAACGGAACGCCTTTTCTTACATAGAAAGTATTATCTTTGATCAGTGCATCCGGGTTCTCTGCCGGACTGATCGTTCCTCCAAGGTCATCGAAACTGACATTGTTACGGAACGTATTATGAATTGCTTCCTGCAAACAGAACATCACACATCCGCCTTCGTTCTGTCTGCTGTAATTATACTCATAAACGGTTCCGTCACCGGAATCTGCATCATATGCCATACCGTCCTGATTCAGTCTTGTATCAGTGCCTTCATTATATCGGAACAACGCATCCTTACACTTCCAAGGCCAGATAGCTGCTGCCACCTTTCCCAGGCGATTACCCGGCTCGCTATAGATCCGATCATTGATCTCACAGGCGATGGAATCTGTCATATTGTGCTCTATGAGTGGACGAAGTGCATACATCGATGTAATGCCGTCACCACCTGCTGCCTTTACATAATTATCGCGGATCAGCATATTTTCGTGACCATATTTCAGGAAGATTTCCTCATCAAGCTCTGCTCCCTGGAACTTGTCATGTGCATAAGTATAACCGACAGCAATTCCCCAACGGCTCACCTGATACACAAAGCATCCCTCAACTGTGACATCTTTATAACGTGCTACTCCGGTCAGTTCTTCGTTCTCCGGACGAAGCGCTGTCATGTAAATGCCACCGTTATTCATATGCTTGTCATATACATTACCATTCACATCATGGATCAGAAGATTACGCAATGTGATTCCATGTCGCACCCCTTTGTCTTTTGCTACAACAGCAACACCTGTGCGGTTCATCTTGTCTCCAAGGGAATAGTACTCGCCGATAATTTTGTCTGCCTCGTTTGTGATCTCCAGATCTTCTACGATGATATATTCTGCATCATACAGCAGAACTGCGGAAGATACATACCCGCGATATACATGAGTTGGTGAATCTAATGGGGCTCCATAATTCTGATACCAGATTCCCTGCCCACAAGCCTCAATACGCGGCGCATCGCCTTCTCCGTAAGCTCCGATCACGATTGGTGCATCTTCTCTCCCACTGTCTGTCACTTGAAGATACTGTCCGCAAAAGATGCTCCCACGCTCAAGTAATACATGATCTCCCGGCTGCAGACTTCTCTGATTGATTGCAAAAAGACTTGCGAATGCACTTTCGCTTGTCAGTCCATCGTTCGAATCATTTCCTGTCTTCGAACTCACGTAATACGTCTTCGATAAGCTTGTCATATGCATCCTCCCGTAATCTTTTTTCAATAATCTGTTCTACCTCTTCATAAGTAAAGAGATCTCCGAAATATCGACCGAATAAATCCATATTTTTTTCGTAAAATTCTTTCTTCTCCTGCTCTGTGACATCCGGACACAGACCTGTGCTTCGAACCGCCTCACTTGGCTGGACAAAATCCAGTTTCAGTCTTGTCAGCTCATACTGCAAATACGCCGGTGCTGAAAAATAACGTGGTCCATAGAACAGCTTCTCCTCCTGCTCCATCATCTTCAGCTTTTCATTATGATTCTGTCTTCTTGCTTCAAGTCCCTCCATAGAAGGATCCTCAAGCAATCCCATTTTAT
>OLQQ01001305.1_pt1 | contig 9922 bp, 7 predicted proteins | sample 1672041 | NCBI WGS metagenome assembly OLQQ01 (sample SAMEA3136639, study PRJEB25190) | human gut metagenome
ACGGGGAATTCACCCCCGTGCGCCGGTCGCCTTCTCTTACTCATTGGCTATATTCATGCAAACTGGCTATTGTAGAGGTTCGCATAAAATCCGTCCGCTGCAAGCAGGCTCTCATGATTGCCCTGCTCTATAATCTTTCCATCTTTCATAACAAGGATAATATCCGCTTCCCTAATGGTAGACAGACGATGAGCCACTATAAAGCTTGTCCTGCCCTGCATCATGGTAAGGAACGCTTTTTGAATCTTAATCTCTGTTCGTGTATCAATCGAAGATGTAGCTTCATCCAATATCAGCATAGGCGGCAAGCAGAGCATGACTCTTGTGATGCATAATAGCTGCTTCTGTCCCTGTGACAGGCTGCCGCCGTCCTCACCGATTTCAGTGTCATAGCCCTTCGGCAGACGTCTGATAAAGCTGTGGGCATGGGATGCCTTTGCTGCTGCAATGATTTCCTCATCTGTGGCATCAGGCTTTCCCATTATGATATTGTCACGGATTGTGCCCTTCTTGAGCCATGTCTCCTGAAGCACCATGCCATAGTTGTCACGAAGACTCTCTCGCGTGATTTTTCTGATATCGTGTCCGCTCACCTTAATTGTTCCACTGTTTACATCATAAAATCTCATAAGCAGATTGATAATAGTCGTCTTTCCACAGCCTGTCGGACCTACGATAGCCACGCGCTGTCCAGGCTTTACATGGAGATTGAAATCCTCGATAAGCTTTTTATCCGGCACATATGAGAAATAAACATCCTCTATGTCCACACGGCCGTCTGCCTCATCGAGTGTTACCGCATCCGAAGCATCCGGTATCTCCTTTTTCTCCTCAATCAGCTCGAAGATACGAGCAGCACAGGCAAGTGCGTTCTGAAGTTCTGTGATAACACCCGATATCTCGTTGAACGGCTTGGTGTACTGGTTGGCGTATGATAAGAAGCATGAAAGCTGTCCTACTGTGATTCCGCCGGTGAGTGCACTCATGGCACCAAAAATTCCGACTCCGGCATACACAAGACTGTTGACAAAACGTGTACACGGATTTGTAAGACTTGAGAAAAATGTTGCCCTCAGTGAGCATTTCTGTAATCTGTCATTTATCTCGTCAAACTGTTCAAGCGCCTCATCCTCATGGTTGAAGGCCTGTACGACCTTTTCATTTCCTACTATCTCGTCGATGAGTGATGTCTGCTCTCCCCTTGTTCTTGTCTGCAGCTGAAACATGGAATATGTCTTTTTAGTGATAAAGCTTGCCACAAAAAGTGACAGAGGTGTGATGAGCACTACAATGCATGATATCTTCACATCTATTGTAAGCATGAAAATAAGCGTGCCTGCTATTGTTGCAATTCCTGTAAAGAGCTGTGTGAAGCCCATCAAAAGTCCCTCTGAAAATGTATCTACATCGGCGATGATACGGCTGACCATATCACCGTGTGAGTGACTGTCAATATAGGAAAGTGGCATTTTTTCAATGTTTAAAAATGCATCACGCCTTATATCCCTCACTATATTGTAGGTCATCCTGTTGTTGCAGATATTTGTAAGCCACTGGGCTGCTGCCGCTATGACGACTATTATTGCTGCTCTTGTGAGGATGGCTGTCATAGCCGTAAAATCAACCTTTCCTTTTCCTACGATCAAATCAATTGCGCGTCCTGTGAGGATTGGAAAATAAAGCGTAAGCGCCACTGTAACAACAGACAGGGCAAGGGAAATTACAAGCAAAGGAATATATCTCTTCATGTATCTTAATACCTTGCGCATTGTGCCTGCTTTATTCATCTTCGCATTATCCATAGCCATACTCTACACCTCCTTTTGTCTGGTCATATCCGACTCTTTTTTAAACTGTGAATCATATATCTCTTTGTAGGTCTCACATGTCTCAAGCAGCTCTTCATGAGGTCCGAAGCCAACCATCTGTCCGTCATCGAGCACTATGATATTGTCCGCAAACTGGATAGATGAGGTACGCTGTGACACGATAAATATTGTCTTGTCACCATGCATGCCCTTTAATGCCGCGCGAAGACTCGCATCTGTAGCAAAGTCAAGTGCCGATGCACTGTCGTCAAGTATAAGTATGTCAGGATCCTTTACGACCGCTCTGGCAATTGTAAGACGCTGCTTCTGACCGCCTGATAAGTTCTTGCCGCCCTGCTCTATCATGTAGTCAAGGCCTCCCTCTTTACCCTTTACAACCTCTGTTGCCTGTGCTATATCGAGTGCCTTCCACATTTCCTCCTCTGTGGCATCATTTTTGCCCCAGCGCAGGTTGTCGGCTATCGTTCCTGCAAAAAGCACTGCCTTTTGCATTACAACACCGATTTTATCTCGAAGCTGCACTGCATCGTAGTCATTTATATCATTTCCCTGAATCCTTATAGTACCCTTTGTGGCATCATAAAACCTCGGGATAAGGTTTACAAGGCTTGATTTTCCTGAACCTGTACCACCGATGATTCCGATCGTCTGCCCCTTTTGCACTGTAAAGCTTATATCTGTGAGTGTCTCATCGGCCGCTCCCTCATAGGTCATGCAGACATGGTCAAACTCAACCTCAGGTGCGCCGTCCTTTGCACCAATGAGCTTAGGATTTTTCTCAGGAAGCTTTGATGGAATAGAAAGCACATCCGCTATACGATTACCGCACGCCACTGCCTTTGTCACCTGTACGATGAGGTTTGCAAGCTTTATCAGCTCGACAAGTATCTGTGACATGTAGTTTACAAGTGCCACAACCTCACCCTGTGTGAGGATTCCTGCGTATACCTGCTTGCCGCCTGATACGATAACTGCGATTGTTGCGATATTTATAATGATAAATGTCAGCGGATTGGTGAGTGCTGAGATTCGTCCTACAACCTGCTGCATATTGGTTAAAAACTCGTTGTCCCTGTTGAAGCTGTCAATCTCATCATTTTGCTTATTGAAAGCTCTTATAACCCTGGTTCCCTCTAAATTCTCCCTGGTGTGTGAAAGCACTGTGTCAAGAGAGCTCTGTACCTTTTTGTAAAGCGGAAGGCTTGCAGCCATAACTGAGAATACCACTATTGAAAGCAGAGGTATAGTAACAACAAAAACCATTGCCGCTCTTACATTTACTGTAAAAGCCATCGCCATAGCTCCGAATACAATAAATGGCGAGCGAAGGAAGAGTCGAAGTACCAGATTGACTCCTGACTGCACCTGGTTTATATCGCTTGTCATCCTAGTGATAAGTGTCGATGTGCCCACTGTATCCATCTTTGAGAATGACAGTGACTCTATCTTTTCAAACAATATATGGCGAAGCTTTGTAGAAAAACCAACTGCCGCCTTTGCCGCAAAATACTGTGCTGTGACCGAGCTTACCAGACCAACTGCCGCAAGCAGCACCAGCACACCTCCCATCTTCCATATATATGGCTTGTCCGAAGCCGTAATTCCGTTATCAATGATTGCCGCCATGACAAGCGGTACTATAAGCTCAAAGGATGCTTCCAGCAGCTTAAATAACGGAGCACAGATGCATTCCTTTTTGTACTCCCTCAAATATTTTAATATCTGTTTCATCTTTTCCCCTTTCAGATTTTATGTCGCCGATTACAGCTTCACTATTATAGATGATTTTTCTCATATATACAAGAAAAACGATACACTAAAAAACCAGTACCCTGCGGTACTGGTTTCATATATCAGTTCTTATGTATATGCTTCTTGATCGCTTCAAAGCTCTCAGGACTGATGACATGCTCTATACGGCATGCGTCCTCTGCTGCAATCTCCTTATCAACACCAAGCTTCTCAAGACACTCTGACAAAAGCTCATGTCTTTCGTATATCATCTCTGCTATCTGTCTTCCTGACTCTGTGAGTGTGATAAATCCTGCATCACTAACTGTGATATTGTTCTTCTCTCTAAGGTTTTTCATGGCTATACTCACGCTGGATTTCTTATATCCAAGCTCATTTGCTATATCAACTGAGCGTACCACAGGAAGCTTCTTGCTGAGAATAAGTATGGTCTCTAAATAGTTTTCTGATGATTCATTGTTTCGCATTTCGAATACCCCCGTGAGTTTATTTTCGTTCGTTTTAATTCAGTTATTTTATTATAACATACATTTTATTGTTTGCAAAACTTTTCTTTTTGATTTGTACGTGATTTATAAAAATACAAAAAATATCAAAATTCCATATTTGTTATTGACTTCTAATTCATGTTAGTGTATACTAACTATCGAATCAGAAAACAAACGTATGCATGATATATTTCTAAATCTTGTATGCCATAAATGTTTAATTATATCAGATAAGACCGGCCGATCACCGGTCTTATTTATTTTAAAAAATGTACATATTCAGCTTAAACGAGAGCTCTTTTTAACCTTTCCAGACCTTCCATAAGCACTGCCTCGGGGCATGCGATATTCAATCTCACAAAGTAGCGTCCATTGCCTCCAAACTCAGCTCCCTCCGACAGATAAAGTCCTGTTTTTTCGCGAATCATCTGCGTAAATGCCACAGAATCATCTGTGAGTGCACTGCAGTCAAGCCACATGAGGTATGTCGCATCGGCATCAACTACATGTATCTGCGGCAGATTTTCTGCCACAAAGCTACAGACTGTTTTGCGGTTTTCCCAGAGATATTTTCTGAGCTCCTCAAGCCACGGCTCACCCTTTGTGAATGCCGCAACTGCTGCCGTGATGGCAAATGCGTTTGGCTCCGCCACCTCGTCTGTATTTAATGCGCGCCATACCTTGTGACGCAAAAATTTATTTGGCACCATCACTGCCGCAGTCTGTAAGCCAGCCATATTAAAGCACTTGGTCGGTGCAATACAGGTGATGCTTATATCGGCGCAGTCCTCTGATGCTGCCGCAAACGGCACGTATGATTTTCCCGGTGCTGTGATGTCGCAGTGTATCTCGTCTGATATAACCGTCACATTGTACTTCCTGCAGAGTGCACCTATTTTCGCAAGCTCATCCTTTGTCCAGATGATACCGCACGGATTGTGAGGGTTGCAAAATATCATAAGCGAGGTCTGTGGATTGGAAAGGTCATGCTCCAACCTGTCATAGTCCACAAAATATCTGCCGTTTTCGTACCCAAGCGGGCTTTCCTGTACATTTACGCCGTTATTAAATATGGAATTAAAAAATATATTGTATACCGGCGTCATGATAAGCACATTTTCACCAGGTGTTGTGAGCTTTCGAACTGTAGATGATATGGCCGGTACGACCCCTGTGCAAAAAATCAGGCTGTCTCTTTCGATTTTAAGCCCATGGCGTCTGTCCCACCACGAAATATACGCATCATTCCACTCATCCGGAATGATGGAATAGCCAAACACTCCGTGAGAAACACGCTCTGATATTGCCTCTATTATCTGTGGAGCTGTCTTAAAATCCATATCTGCTACCCACATCGGGAGCTCATTTTCTGCCACATCCCACTTTAGTGAGCCTGTATTTCTTCTGTCTACAACGGTGTCAAAATCATACATAGATTATTTTCCCTCACATATTATCTTAGTCTTTGATGGGTCAACTCTGTCCTTTTCGATAGTCAGTGTGCCAATCTCCTTTGCCCTTATCACTCCGCTTGTCGGATTTAAAACACTGTCCACCTTACTGCAAATCTCTGCATCTACCGAAGAATACTCAAATGCCAATGTAGTGTTTATGAGCTTACAGTTTTTCATAACGAGGTTGTCGATGTAGCAAAGCCCCTGCAAGCTCTCGATTGTGCAGTTTATAAGTGTCAGATTCTTTGCGTTCCAGCCAAGGTATTCACCTGTAATAAATGAATCATAGACTGTGACATTTTCTGTATTCCAGAAGGCATCCTTTGAGATAAGCTTTGAATCGTGCACCTCTACATTTCTTGAGCCGTCAAACGAATAGTTGCCGACAAGCTGGAAATTCTTCATGATAAGATTATTTGTATTCATGCCAAAATAATCTCCCTTTGCCGAGACATTCTCGATATCGACATGATCACAGCTCCAGAGGGTCTCCTGGGCATTTGGAAATGTCACATTTTTAAGCTTTAGGTTATTGCAGCGCCTGAAGTTCTTAGGTGCCTCAACTATTGAATCAGTGACAGAGATATTGTCAGTATACCAGACACCCGCACGCGCCATGTCAAACCATGTACAGTCCTTTACAGCTATGTCACTACAGTACCATAGCGGATATTTCCATCTAAAAAAACAGCCTGTCAGGCTAATGCCATGGCTCTCCTTAAGAGGTGACTCTCCGTCATCAAAAATTGTATCATATATATCCAGATCGTTACTTGCAAACAGGGCTCTTTCGCCTGTCAGAAACTCCTGATGGATTTGTTTTCTTTCGCTCATTATACATACTCCTTTTTCCCGGTAATTCTAAATAGTTATCTGCCATAAAATCAAATAACCGCCGAGCACATAATATATGCAGCCCGACAGTTATCATTATACCCCAAACCATACTGAATTTATAGTATTTTATATAAGTTTAATATTGCAAAATTAATATTAAGAGCATGATATTTACAGCTCAAGCCCGTCAAGTATGCTCTTAAGTGCATCAGCAGACTCCTTGAGTTTTAAAGCTTCCTCACCGTTTAACTCGATTGGGATATCGCTCTCCACTCCGTTTGCTCCAACGATTGCAGGCATTGAGAGAACCACACCGTCGATGCCGTACTGTCCGTGCATCATGTGTGAAACAGGAAGAATAGACTTCTCATCACGCATGATTACCTCGCAGATACGTCTGACCGACATAGCGATACCATAATATGTCGCATGCTTTCTGTTAATTATCTCGTAAGCACTGTTCTTTACGTTTGCAGCGATTTCCTCTGTATTCTCCTTATGCTTGTAGTGACCTCTCATCTCGCACATCTTGTGAAGCTCCACTCCGGAAACATTGGCTGATGACCATGCAACCACCTCACTGTCTCCATGCTCACCTACTATAAATGCATGTACGCTTCGGCTGTCCACCTCAAGGTGCTCTCCAAGCGCGTACTTAAGTCTTGCACTGTCAAGCACGGTACCTGAACCGATGACACGCTCCTCAGGAAGTCCTGAAAGCTTCTGTGCCACCTGTGTTAAAATATCTACAGGGTTTGCAACGATAAGTAAGATTCCACCGAAATTTCTCTTTGCAATCTCCGGAATGATGCTCTTGAAGATTGCAACATTTTTATTTACCAGATCAAGTCTTGTCTCACCCGGCTTTTGGCCTGCACCTGCAGAAACAACAATGATAGCAGCATCTGCCACATCATCATAACCACCTGCATATATCTTCATAGGTCTGGCAAAAGGAATACCGTGGCTTATATCCATCGCCTCTCCCTCAGCCTTGTCCTTATCAGCGTCAATGAGAACTATCTCAGAAAAAAGTCCGCTCTGCATAAGTGCAAAAACTGATGCCGAACCAACGAATCCACATCCGATCATGACAGCCTTTCTTGGGTTTGTCTTAACAACTGCGCTAGTTTTATTGCTCATGTACGTTCCTCTCTTTCTTAAACTATAATTCAAATAGTTGCTTTTTATTATAACTATTCATCCCAAACACAAATTCTCAATATCTGCTTTGTTATCGATAGTTCTGAATAATTATCTTTTATTTATATTATACCCGCATTGTACATATAATCCGTTGTAAAAACAACAAATTACTTGATAAAATACAATCAATAGCCCATTGTTCCCATTTTTATACAATTTTAATGCAGATTTTCACATAAAAAGTACAGTAATAAAAAGCAAACCGGACCAATACAGCTGAATGAATTGTCATTTAGCATATTGATCCGGTTATATTAAAATGCTGTATCCGCTTATTTTGTGCTTGAATTTCTGTACTCAAGCGGTGTCATTCCATACAGCTTCTTGAACTGTCTGTTAAAATGCTCCACGTTCTGATATCCTGCCTCTATTGCGATATTCTCAACAGTTGTGATGCTGTTTCTCAGCAGTGTGCGTGCCTTCTTCATCTTGGCATTGGTGACCAGCTCCCCGAAAGTCTTGCCTGACTTCTCCTTTATGTACTTGGAGATATACGGCTCTGTCAGGTTGAACTGTGCAGCCATGTCTGCAAGCGATACTGTCTTGTAGTTGGCCTGGATGAAGTTGAGCATAGCAATATAGCGCTCATCCTTCACGTGACTGTCAGCCTTGGTGGCAAGGTAATGGTTTACCGCAACAACAAGCGCTCCGATTGATGCCTTGATGATATCCTCATCCACACCTGCGCCCCAGAACATACTGCCGTCAACTGTGATACCCACATACGCCATAGCCTTTGATGAAGATCCGTGTGAAAGCGAATGCTCCTCGTATACAGTGAGCTCAAAGCTGATGTCAAAATACTGCTTAATTATATTGCTGACTGCATCGAGACGGCCGTTTCCATTGGCATCTACCTTTCTGGTGCTGTCATTGTGTAAAATAACCGCCTCTGCGAAAATGCCGTTTACCTGCTTAAAGTGGCACTCCGGTATAGTGAAATATGGATGAAAATCCACATAATTGTCTGTAAAGATACTGTGTACCCACTCAGGTGAAAGCTCCTTGTGCTCCTCGTCCGATACCTGCTTGACCATGTATCCGACCTGCTCTCTCATCTGCTGTGGCACATTGATACCGAAGCTCTGCTTAAGGATATATGCCACTCCGCCCTTTCCTGACTGGCTGTTGATACGGATAACATCAGCCTCGTATGTCCTGCCGACATCCTTTGGATCTATAGGCAGATATGGAACCGTCCACTTATCAAGCTTCTTTTCCTCTCTCCATGCCATGCCCTTTGAGATTGCATCCTGATGTGAGCCTGAAAAAGCAGAAAAAACAAGGTCTCCCGCATATGGCTGTCTCTCGCCTACCTTCATTCTGGTAAATGTCTCATACTTCTCCCTGATCTCAGGCAGATTTGAAAAATCAAGCTGTGGATCCACTCCGTGTGAGTAAAGATTCATGGCAAGTGTCACGATATCTACATTTCCTGTTCTCTCACCGTTTCCAAACAACGTACCCTCTATCTCCTCAGCTCCTGCAAGCACACCAAGCTCTGATGTGGCAACACCGCAGCCTCTGTCATTATGAGGATGTAAGCAAAGCACTACTCCGTCTCTGTACTTGAGGTGCTTGTTGATATACTCTATCTGTGTGGCAAAAACATGTGGCATAGCATTCTCTACTGTGGTAGGGATATTGATGATGGCCTTATTATCAGCCTTTGGCTGCCATACATCAAGCACAGCGTTGCACACATCAACCGCATAATCCACCTCAGTGCCCGAAAAGCTCTCCGGTGAATACTGGAAACGGAAATTACCGTCAGTCTCTGCTGCAAGGTCTCTCAGTAAAATAGCTCCGTCAACTGCAAGCTGCTTTATCTCTTCCTTTGACTTCTTAAACACCTGCTCACGCTGTGCAACAGATGTGGAATTGTACAGATGTACAACTGCTCTCGGTGCTCCCTCAAGTGCCTTGAAGGTCTTCTTGATGATATGCTCTCTGGCCTGTGTCAGCACATGTATAGTGACATCATCAGGAATCATATCCCTCTCAATAAGAGCTCTCGTGAAATTGAACTCTGTCTCAGAAGCTGCCGGGAAACCTACCTCGATTTCCTTAAAGCCTATATCTACAAGCATCTTAAAGAAGTCAAGCTTCTCCTCAAGACTCATCGGCTCGATCAGAGCCTGGTTGCCATCACGTAAATCAACCGAACACCACAGTGGTGCTTTATCTATATAATCCTTCTTAACCCAGTCATAAGTGCATTCAGGAGGCAGAAAATAACTGCGCTCGTATTTTTCATATCCTTTCATCTTAAAACCTCTTTTCGTTTGAACTGATATAATTGTAACACATAAGCGCAGTTATTGGAATGATTATATTTAATCACTTTGATTGATGT
>OLQQ01001310.1_pt1 | contig 9889 bp, 10 predicted proteins | sample 1672041 | NCBI WGS metagenome assembly OLQQ01 (sample SAMEA3136639, study PRJEB25190) | human gut metagenome
CTGTACCTGCAATCCGCTACAGCAGGGGTGATGCCAATCTGAGGCTTGTATCTTGTGGAGCTGCCCTTTATAAGTGGCGTTGACGTTTGGGTCTTACGCAACAGGACTCTATGAACCGTGTCAGGACAGGAATGTAGCAGCACTAAGTAGAATCTCCTGTGTGCCGTGAGGGTGCCTGGGCTGAGTTAACTGTAGAGGTAACGTCTGTGAGACCATTCCGAGGTGCGGCGCGCGAAAGAAGATGATTGTGGAACGTCTGATGAGGGCGTTCTTTTTTTGTGTTAAAATAGATTTCTGCAAAATGGGGAGAGCAAATTACTGGAATGCTTTTTCAAACAGGCTCTGGCGCGGTACGCCCCAGGCAAACAAAAAGACACATATTGTATCAGGGCTGTGAATGTATTGTTCACGCCATTTTTACAATATGTGTCCTATTTTTAGTTTGCTATTCTATTTTGAATGCAAGCTGTGAAAAATCATTTGCACAGCTCCGCTACGACCTGATTGATCACCTTGCCGTCAGCCTTGCCCTTCAGCTCTGGCATAATAGTTTTCATGATCTGTCCTTTGTTTCCGGAGGCGATCAGGTCTGCATGTTTCTCTGTAAGGTAAGCCTTGATCTCAGAAGCGTCCATCAGCTTTGGAGCGTATTTCGCAATCACATCATATCTTGCCTGATATTCATCTTTCAGATCCTGTCTGGATTCCGGACAGGTGTCGATCTGCTCTTTCACAGATTTCAGCTCTTTCAGGATAACACGGTCAACCAGTTCGCCACTGATATCGTCACGGCAGCCTTCATCGATTGCCACCTTCTTCACTGCTGAAATCAGGGAAGAGACTGCATCCTTTGTTACTTTATCCTTTGCTTTCATGGCAGCTACCATGTCTTTTCTCAATGCTTCAAGTTCCATTGTATTTTCCTCCTGTCATTTTCTATGTGGTTGTTTACATAATGTTCCACAACGTTCCATCAAATCATAATTCTTTCACCCTGTGGCATTTCAGACGACTTGATGTATTTTTTGCTTTGTTTTTTATCATACCACTAATTTTCTGATTTTCCAACCTGCTCTGCCAAAGATTTTTTCAGCATTTTCTTCTTTTCCCGAAGCTCGCGAAAAAAATCGGAAAGCATGATGGAACACTCTTCCTGAAGGACACCGCGGATTACTTCTACCTTGTGGTTAAAACCATCCATTTCCAAAAGATTCAGCACAGAACCGGCACATCCTGCTTTTGGATTCATGCTGCCGATAACCACACGGTCAATTCTGGACTGCATAAGCGCTCCGGCGCACATCTGGCAAGGCTCTAAGGTTACATACATCGTGCAGCCTTCCAGTCTCCAGTCGCCTAATTTTTTGCTTGCCTTTTTAATCGCGTTCAATTCTGCGTGAGAAAGGGTATTCTTGTCCGTGTTTCTCCGATTATAGCCTCTTGCAATGATCTGCCCGTTGCAAACGATCACACAGCCAATTGGCACCTCTTCCAATGCCCGGGCTTTCTTTGCCTGGCGAATTGCCTCTTTCATATAACGTTCCTGATCTGTAAGCATTTTTTTCCTTTACTTTCTACTACTTTATGGTGAATCCCGGCATTTTTGCCGCTGCGCTGTCATTTTCATTTCAAGCGCCGCAGCGGCAATAGCTTTATTATAGGCAGTTCGTACAGGGATGTCAATTTTAACAACCGGCAGGTGGATCAATCGCACGGTACCAGTACCCTCCCCTGCCTTTTTTCACCTTGATACAGTTGCTTTCTTTGAAGCAGGAAAAGCCGAACATGCCTGCCATAAACTGTTCCTGCTGGTCGTAGCTTCCGGGTACACCAAGTATGTACCGGCCATTTGATCTGTGGCACAGAAGGAGATGTCCGAAATTGTAGTATCCGTATTGCAAAAAACGGTTGTTGCGAAGGGCACATTGTCTTCTTGGAAAATGGACCAGATCCTGGGGTGTAATTTTCCAGCACTGGTTCAGATCGCTGTCTTGGAACGGGCAGAAGGGCTGACCAAATGGGAGTGCTATGGTTTTCTCCTTTTCCTCTTGTTTTGTATTTACTCTACAGGTAATTTTTTGCTCTGCTTCCCATATTTTCCCCACGGTTGGCTCATCTTTTGCTTGTGGTTCATCACTTATCATTTCTTCTGCTTCCAGCAGATCATCCTGCATTTGTTCCACCACATCCTCCACTTCATGCCTGTCATCTAAATCAGGTGTGGAATCTGTTTCCGGCTTGCTTTCATTCTCCAGCTTTTCTTCTGCTTTCTCTTTTATTATTTCACATACGGTACCAGTTTCTTCTTTCTTTATTATACTTTCCTTAAAATTCTCCGGGCGGATTGTCTGGTCATCCCACTCTGTTCCAAAAAAGCCTCCCGATTCTGTAAGCAAAATCATACCTCCCATTTTTTCCAGAGGAATTCCCGAGCCCCCCATATCCATTCCGTCTGTTTCCACCAGACATTCGATTCTATTTGCCTCCGTTTTGCAGCTGCCCAGCAAAATTCCATTCATCAGTCCCTCTTTTCGCACAAATCCATATACTTTGCACACTTCTCCTGCTGCCAGGCCCTCTACCTGAAGATGTGGTTCAATTGTACACATGTGATTTCTCACTTCCACCTTCACAAAGCCACAATTATCTTCCTTTTTCCCTTTTCGGTATTCATATACATATGCGATAAAACGCCGATATCCCACCAACTGACGCCCTCCTCTTTTTTATGCATCTCACTCATTAATGTATATGAAAAAACGGAATTTTCATTCATAAAAACGCATTCTGCTTCACTTGGAACATCCGTTCAAATGAATTAATTTAATTGCCTCTCCCCAAATAAGACCTGGTTAATTTCAATTCTTTTTGAAATTTTTTGAATTTTTTCAATTTTTCTGTTGACAAGCCAGTATATTCTATGTATAATATCACTTGCAGTTGACGAAGTGTGGCTCAGTTTGGTAGAGCGCTGCGTTCGGGACGCAGAGGTCGTGGGTTCGAATCCCGTCACTTCGACTACTTGGCAGGGGCGCCGAAAGCCTTGAGAAATCAAGGGTTTCGGTGTTTTTTTGTTTGAAAAGTGGTAGCGGAAATAAGATAAATCTTTATATTTAAGAAATTCTATTTGCTTTCTTTCGAAAGCTATATTCCATTTTAATACTATAATCTGCGCACAGAAAGTAACTATAGGCTTTACACACCGTTCAAATACCGTTACAATAGTTATATCATAATAATTATAGTAAGGACGGTGTTTCATATGATGGAGGATTTCTACGTGCCAACTGACATCCAATTTAAAGATGACTTACGAAAAGAAGAAATTAAACTGGAAGAATTGTTAAATTTACTAAAGAATCAGGAATATGAGAAGCTTCAGAAAAAGCTGGAACGTGACTTGAAGCGTGTCCGTGAAAGCTTACAGGACTAGAGCGTGTTTGAGAAAGGGGCTGTCTATTCCCCGACAGTCCCCTCTGTATTTTTCCACAAGAGCTGCTAAATTTATTCTTTCAAAACTGGATTTACTTTGTTGCTATCCACCTGTAAAATTCCGAAAGATATTTTTATAAACATAATTCACTGCCACTTCATTTACTCCACCGACTCGGCTGTTCCTGGCAGATCCGGTTCCACTGGCAATCGCCGCAGATTTTCGTTCTTTTTCCCGTTTCAATGATTTTTTTCTGTACTACTTCGGTAAATTCCGGGAATGCAAGTTTCTGACCTTCTTTTAAGCCGCATTCTGCCAGCACTGCATTGTCATATCTTTTCACCTTCTCGGCTGCCTCGCAGATTCCCTGGCTATTGTTTGGACAGGCTGAGCAGATTTCGTCAGTTTTTACTGTGAGACAAACATCTGCCCCTTTTGTAAAAAGCTCCAGCATTTCCTGCATATGGGCTGTAAATCCAGTGCTGTAGCCGTTTCCGATAAAAAACGCCAGGCACATCCCGTGATGAGGGCGAATGGGATATGTCTGACGTTCTTTTTTACTGCATTGGTACAAGCTTGCGTACCCTTCTGGACAAAACAAATGCCAAAGCAATCTTCACAAGATCAGGAATGATAAATGGAATTACGCACCAGCCCAGTACGGTTCCAATTCCAACAGCTCCTGTTGTACGTGTGTATACAACCATAAACCAGATAGTTCCCATTGCATAGCAGACGATCAGGCCGACTACCATGGAAAGAATCTGAATAACAGGCTTTTTGCCCCAGAGGGATTCCATTGCCCACATTACCAGGGCGGAGAAAAGAAATCCGATGATGTAACCGCCGGTATTGTTAAGAAGAATACCAAGTCCTCCTGAAAATCCTGCAAATACGGGAACACCAATAACTCCAAGTAAAATGTAAACCAGTACAGCCAGGCTGCCTCTCTTTCCACCAAGCACACCAACAGCCATAAATACACCAAATGTCTGTAATGTAAACGGCACTGTCATCGGAATGGAAATCCAGGAACAGATTGCGATCAGTACGGCGAAAATAGCTATGTATGCCAGGTCGTATGTTTTTGTCTTTGTTGCGGTTACGGTACTCATATTCTCCTCCTCGAGTAAATATTATTTTTGTCAGATACAATCTAACACAGTTACGTTACAATTGTCAACCTATTATTTATTTTTGGTTTACAATTCTCTTCGTGAAGAATCTGGACATGTTTCCCGCATACGTGCTATACTTCTGTAAAATGGAGGATTAAAAAATTGTGTCAAACATATAAAATTGCAATTTGTGATGACCTTGCCACAGACAGAAATTATCTTTCTTCTCTGTGCGAAATATGGGGCAGTCATAACAGTTATCATATACAGATTTCAGAATTTACATCAGCCGAAAATTTTTTGTTTCATTATGCCGAGAAAAAAGATTTTGACATCCTTCTCCTTGATATAGAAATGGGCGCTATGGATGGTGTTACCATGGCAAGGAAGCTGCGGCAGGATAATCATACCGTACAAATTATATTCATCACCGGATACGCAGACTATATTTCTGACGGATATGAAGTAGATGCCCTTCACTATCTGATGAAGCCTCTACAAGAAGAGAAGTTCTTTACAGTTCTTGACCGTGCAGTCACGAAGCTTATCAAAAATGAGAAGGTTCTTAACATAATCAGTCAGGGTGAGATGATTCGTCTGCCAATCTGTCAGATCAATTATGCAGAGGTAAACAGCAATTATATTACGATTCACAGTCAACAGACTATCACCCTGAAAATGACCTTAAGCGAATTGGAAAAAAAGCTGGATTCTCATTTTTTCAGAGCGGGACGTTCTGCTTTGGTAAATCTAAAAAAAATCAGCCGGGTTACAAAAAAAGAGATTTATTTGCAGGATGGAAGTATAATCCCCCTTCCACGCGGCGCTTATGAGAAGGTTAACCGGGCAATCATTAATATGGACTGATTTGGGAGATTGAAATGCATTTATTTTCGAAAAAAGCAGCTAAAAAAATGGCTGCATATCAGAAGGAACTGATTGAAACTCACTATCAGGAGGTTGATAATATGTATCGCCAGATGCGAGGCTGGCGCCATGATTATCGCAATCATATCCAAACAATGAAGGCTTATGCAGCCACAGAAAACTGGGACGCAATCAGACATTATCTCGATCTTCTTGACAAGGATCTTACCACAGTTGATACTGTGGTAAAAACCGGAAATGCCATGACAGATGCTATTTTAAATTCTAAAATATCACTGGCACGGTCAAAAGATATTCAGGTAATTGCAGATGCTGACATTCCTGTTAAGCTGAATTCCTCTGAGATTGATCTTTGCTGTATTATCGGAAATTTATTTGACAATGCCATAGACGCCAGCCTGCAGCTTCCCAAAGAAAAACGGCTGATCCGCATTTATATGGACATGAAAAACACGCAGTTATACATTTCTTTCACTAATTTTACAGCGGGAAAGAAGTTGAAAAAACAGGGAAATCTTTTTAAAAGTACAAAAGGTGATGGTCATGGTCTGGGGCTGATCCGTATTGATGATATAGTAAAGCGATCTGATGGATATATCAGCCGAAACAGTGAAGAGGGCGCCTTTACCACTGAGATTTTACTGCCCCAGTTATAATTCATCCCCCGAAACATGCAATTCATCCCCGGTTTAATCCGGGGATATTTTTTCTGGTAAAATCATATTAAGAATCTTTTTAATGATACCAGAGTCAAAAGGTCAAAAAGCCGATGCAAGCTCGCTTGCAAGAGGATTTTTGACCTCTTGACCCGCAAAAAACATGAGTAAATAGCCATTTTCCGAAGAAAAATGAGCGGATTACGAATGTTTTTGAAGATTGCGGGAGTGCAAAGCACGTAGCAATCTGGTATCAAAAGAAAAATAAGAAAGAAGGGAAAATCATGTTTCAAAAAAATCCTGTATCAAAATACAGTACTTTTCAAAATATATGGTTCATGATTAAACTTGCCTGCACTTCTCAGGAGAAGAAAGTTCTGGTGATCAGCTTTTTTATCGCACTGTTAACCATTATACAGAACCTTCTTAACCTTTATGTTTCTCCTGTCATATTAAGTGCAATAGAAAATCATGTTTCCATTCAGGAACTGCTTTTTACAATTGTAATTTTTGTGCTTATGATAATGCTGGTATCAGCTGCATTGGCTTATGCAAATCAAAACGTAATTTGCGGACGGATCAGTGTCCGTTGTGAGATTGTAAATCTTTTAAACAAAAAAGCATCCACAACATCTTATCCCAATATAGACGATATGAAATTCAAAAAATTACTGACCAAATCGGCCGAATATACGGACAATAACGATCAGGCCACTGAAGCAATCTGGAATACACTAACTGTACTTTTGATCAATATTGTCTGTTTTTTTATTTACGCCGGTCTTCTTACACAAATTCATCCAATTCTGATTTTGGTCATTCTGTCAACTGCCGGAATCAGTTATTTTATCTCTCAAAGATTAGATGAATATAAGTATCAACATCGGGAGGAAGAAGCTGAATATATACATCAAATGGCATATTTATTAAACCGTGCAGCTGACTTTGGTGCAGCAAAAGATATCCACATTTTCGGTCTTCGTTTCTGGCTGGAAGAATTATACAGCAAAACAGCCAGGGAATTTACAGCATTTCATCGAAAAGCAGAAAATGTTTATATCTGGGCTGGAATTGCAGATTTGACTTTTACTTTTCTGCGCAATGGAGCGGTCTACGCATATTTAATTTATTTGGTATTATACCGCGGTCTTGATGTGCCTGCTTTTTTGCTTTATTTTACTGCAGTGGACAGTTTTTCCACCTGGGTTACAGGAATTCTGGAAGGTCTTTGCACATTACATAGACAGTCTCTTGATATTTCCACGGTCCGGGAATGTCTGGATTATCCGGAATTATTCCGTTTCAAAGATGGACTTACCTTAAATCAGGACGCTAAAAATAATTATGAAATTGTTTTGGAAAATGTTTCATTTCGCTATCCAGGAGCTGAAACAGATACTTTAAAAAATATAAATCTTACCTTACATCCAGGAGAAAATCTGGCAGTTGTAGGTCTTAATGGTGCTGGAAAAACTACGTTGATCAAAATAATCTGTGGGTTTCTTGATCCTACAAAAGGACAGGTAAAATTGAATGGAACAGATATCCGAAACTATAACAGAAAAGACTATTATAAGCTGTTCTCGGCAGTGTTTCAGGATTTTTCATTGTTAGCGGGAACCATTGCAGAAAATGTGGCGCAAACAGAAAATTTCGACCTGAAACAGGTGAAAAATTGTATCAAAAAAGCCGGCTTGCTTCCAAAAATAGAAGCTCTTCCAGATAAGTATCAAACCTTTCTGAATCGTGAGGTTTACAAAAATGCAATTATGTTTTCGGGTGGAGAAACACAGCGCCTTATGCTCGCCCGCGCATTATATAAAGATGCCCCTTTTATTATATTGGACGAACCAACTGCCGCACTCGATTCCATTGCTGAAGCAGACATTTATCAGAAATATGACGAAATGACAAAAGGAAAATCCTCAGTTTATATCTCCCATCGGCTCGCTTCTACCAGATTCTGCAGCAGAATCTTAATGCTGGAGCAGGGAGAAATACAGGAAGAAGGAACTCACGAAGAGCTGTTAAGGCAAAGTGGAAAATACGCTGCTCTCTATGAGGTTCAAAGCAAATATTACAGGGAAGGAGATGAGGAAAATGAAGACAAATGAGAAAAACATATCGTTAAAAGAAGCACTGCAGCTTAATCACAGAGCATATAAGCTTTTTTACCGATATTATCCAAAATTAATTCTTTCCCAAATCAGTCTGACCATCTGGAAAGCACTGACTCCCTATATAATCATATATTTATCTGCACTTGTTATTGAAGAACTTGCAGGCGACCGAAGCCCTGACCGCATTCGTTTTCTGGTAACGATTACTTTATTATCCGGAGCAGGAATCAGCTTGATATCTGCATTTCTTAAAAAATGGAAAAGGACTTGGAGCGCAGGTCTTGGAATGAAAATCAAGCAAATTTTGTGCGAAAAACTTTTTGATATGGATTACTGTGATTTAGATGATAGCAAAACTATGGAGTTATATTCTTCCATTATTCAAAATCTCAATGGACCTGGGTGGGGACTATACAATGTTCTGTTAAATTATGAAGCTCTGTGTTCAGAAGGATTTTCGATCATTTGTGGCTTATCCATGACCATTTCCCTTTTCACCAGCCAGATTCCAAAAACAGCAGAAAAACTTGTTATTCTTAACAATCCGGTATGTGTAACAGCCATAATTTCTGTTATGGTACTGATTACCTGGTTTTCGCCTGTACTCGCTGGAAAGGCAGGAAAATACTGGGTCAGAAGTGCAGATCTGCATACCTTTTCCAATCGTTTGTTTGCATATTACGGACGTCTGGGCTATGATAGCAAAAAGGCAGCGGATATGCGGATTTACCAACAGGAAAAAATATGCGAAAAGCATAATCTGAGCAAAGAAAATCCTTTCGGTTCCAAGGGATTATTTGCCAGATATGGAAAGGGACCTGTTGGATTTTACATGGCAGCGTCTTCCGCAGTATCTGTAATTTTCACAGGGATTGCCTATGTTTTTGTATGCTTAAAAGCCTGGACAGGTGCCTTTGGAATCGGAGCGGTTACAAAATATATTTCCTCTATTACGAAAATATATTCAAGTGTATCCGGCTGTATCTCCACCATTGAAGATATGCAAAACAATGCTGTTTTTCTGAAACAGACATTTGAATTTCTGGACATTCCCAATAACATGTATCAGGAAAGCCTGACTACTGAAAAACGCAGTGACCGAAAGTATGAAATAGAATTTCGAAATGTTTCTTTCCGATATCCGGGATGTGAACAATATGCCCTTCGAAATATTAATTTGAAATTTAAAATCGGTCAGAAGCTGGCTGTCGTTGGTATGAATGGAAGTGGAAAGACTACGTTTATCAAACTCCTATGTCGCCTTTACGATCCTACAGAAGGAAAAATTCTTCTTAACGGAATCGATATCCGAAAATATAATTACAAAGAATATATGATGATTTTTTCCGTGGTATTTCAGGACTTCAAACTTTTTTCCCTAACTCTTGGAGAAAATGTAGCCGCCAAAATCAATTATGACGAAGAAGAAGTAAAAAGTGCTCTGAAGAAATCCGGATTTTACAATCGCCTTTCCACAATGCCAGAAGGTCTGAATACTTATCTCTACAAGGATTTCAATAAAAAGGGAATTATCATTTCCGGCGGAGAGGCTCAGAAAATAGCTATTGCAAGAGCTATTTATAAGAATGCCCCTTTTATTATATTGGACGAACCGACTGCAGCTCTTGATCCCATTGCGGAAGCTGAAATATATGAAAAATTTAATGAAATAAC
>OLQQ01001312.1_pt1 | contig 9878 bp, 9 predicted proteins | sample 1672041 | NCBI WGS metagenome assembly OLQQ01 (sample SAMEA3136639, study PRJEB25190) | human gut metagenome
ATTAGTGAACAAGATCAAAAAACAACAAGCACAAATTATTTTCTCGTAGTGAGACTTAATTCCCAAAGGAATTTGCACTCTTATCATCTCCAAAAGGCATCATTCATCTGATGAAGAACATCTTATAGAGCTTATGCAACATTTGTTTGAGGTGCAATACTGATATTTTGAAGTTGTTCTAGCGTGTGAGCATCAACGCCAATTCCTTGTGCTCCATTACGAACCTTTATTACATAGTCTTCACGGAAAGAAGAATCAATGAAAGGGCCGCGAAGGGAAAGATAGATTAACGCTTCAAGGGTATACGCTCCCCTTGCTGCAGGCTCGTATGTGTTAAATCCGAACGCCCCAGAAATAACCTTGCCTTCGGTTCTGTTTCCCGCATACTGAACTTCAACAAATGATTTTTCATAGCACTGAGTAGAGACGCCCTCAAAACCATCCATTTTAGATTCGTTGGCATTGCTCAAATCCCATAACGCACCCTGAACGTGCTTGCCCCAAGAAGGAACAACCGTTGCATACCCTGCAGCGTCCATCTTAAGTTCATGATTAGGTAGAGTGGCAACGCCCAAATATTCCGCGCCTGGGCAGCGAAACTCCATTTGGTCGAAGTCCATGTTTGATCCGTATGCGAAGTAAAGTTTTTGCATGAGATTCATTATCTATGAAACACAACATAATGAAACCCAAATGGTAAGACGTTATAGCTATAACCAGTTCAAAATTTAGCTGATAGCAATATTCTATGCATTTTAACTGGGGTTTTAATTACTTTCTTTATGCATAAGACACTTTGAATGTGCAAAATCTTTTCCGCAAAAGGTATTGTGTGCGCTCAAAGCACTTGCACCCACATAAGTCACCCATCTTTATACTTTGGCTTAGCTTTTATTGCCTCGTACTCTTAAGCAGGATCTCCACGGTCAACAACTACCTCATATCCAATAGATTTCATGCGCACATGCAAGCACCAACGACATTCTGCAGCTTCTTCACCTGTACATATCTTGTTGTCGTATAGCTCATAATCTTTTCGCACCGCCACGGGGGAAAGATTAGGCATCACCACATTGGCGCCCGCCAATATTCCCTTTTCTCTCCCTTTAGAGTCAAGCGTTCCTAAAGCCGTTGTTGCAGGAAGCAACACACTCGGACGAATAAGGCGAACAAGAGAAAGGAGAAAACACGTTAACTCAACACTTCCTGCAAGCGCATGAGAAAATGGTGTTGCATGATGCGGAACAAACGGCCCAATTCCGCACATTTCAGGCTGAAACTCCTCGATAAACTTCAAATCAAGCGCAAGGTCATGCGTAGTTTGAAAGGGTGCTCCCACCATAAAACCACAGCCAACGGCGTAACCGATCTCCTTTAAATCTCGCAAACAACGCATGCGATTTTCAAACAACATTCCTTCGGGATGAAGCATTTTATAGAGTTTGGACGAAGCCGTTTCATGCCGCAATAAATACCGATCCGCACCCGCTTCAAAAAGGCGTTGATAACTGTCGCGTGTTCTTTCACCCATCGAAAGCGTAATTGCGCAATCTGGATGAGTGTTTTTTATTGTTGAGACAATTTCACGCAGGCGCTCATCACTAAACCAAGGATCTTCCCCACCTTGCAAGACAAAGGTTCGAAAGCCCAGCTCATAACCCTCAGTAGCACAGGCATAAATATCATCCAAAGACAAACGATAGCGCGAACACTCTTTATTGCTCTTGCGAATTCCACAATAGAGACAATCATTTTTACAATAGTTTGAAACCTCGATTAAGCCACGCGTGAAAACGACAGTTCCGTAGTATGCCTGTCGAACCTCAACCGCTTTTCGGGCCGCTTCTTCAGCAAGATTAGAATGCCGTGCAGTATTTTCGGACAAAGAACACTGTAGAGTATTCTCTTCGATGAGTTCGGAATAAAAACAGGAAAGAAGAGTTTCGTATTCTTCAACCGAAAGAGCATGCGTTCTCGCGAGTTTGTTGAGCAATGATATCCCTGACATTTCCAGCATCCCTGATGCCTCTGATATCCTAGGTATTCCCGATATTCCTGTGTTATCGCGCAAACTACATCCCTTACAACACTAACAATACGCAATACTGCACACTACACGTACTTAAAAACCATTTCCAACTTTAATCTAGGGTATCAACAAGAAATGCGCATGCAACATAGAATCCAAAATGCCTTTATCGTTCCTATGTGAGGCAATAAAACAAACCAACGAGAGTGCTATAATTTCGAACTTGAAATAATGAACAGAACGCAGCATTATGTTGCGTATTTTCCTCAAGGAGCTAATGATTAATGGGTTGCGCGATCATCGGTTGCGGAAAAGCACTTCCTGCCCTCGAAATAGCAAACAACGATTTTATTCAGCTTGTCGATACCAACGATGAATGGATCACTAAACGAACCGGCATCAAAACACGCCGTATCGCAGCAACAGAAACTAATGTCGATTTAGCAGAAACTGCCGCTCGCCAAGCTCTTGGGTGGAGCAAAGGCGGCTACTCCGAAAAAACCTTTGCGCCTGAAGATATCGATCTCATCATCTACTCTTCGGTAACGCCTGACACTATTGTTCCTTCAAGTGCCTCGCTGCTGCGACGCCGCCTTGGACTCGTTAACGCAACAGCATTTGATATTAATGCGGCCTGCACAGGTTTTGTATATGGTATGAGTGTTGTGGAATCGATGCTTGCTGCCTCCGCCCCTGGAGCACCCGGAGCAAAAAGCCGCAATACGTACCATCGCGCTTTGGTTGTTGGTTCCGAGCGCCTTACTCGTATCACCAACTGGGAAGATCGTGCCACCTGCGTTCTTCTTGGCGATGGTGCTGGTGCCGCTGTAGTTGAATGGCGTGAAGACCGTCCAGGCATTTTGGCAACCTATCTTGTTAATGATGATGATTTCGACAATGCACTTTCCTGCCCTATGTCCTTTGATTCCAAACCTCCCTTTGACGAAGACGGGGTATCGAAAGAGGTTATAGCGGCCTTAGATCCCAGTCTTTCTTTGATCGACGATGAAATTGGCATAAAAGAAGACGTTGAACAGGGACGTTCTCGTCAACTTCTCTATATGCACGGACAGAAGGTATTTAAATTTGCGTCCAAAGCAATGGGGCGGGCCATTGATGCGGTATGCGAACGTTGTGGTGTTTCAGTTTCCGAGATTAAATGCATTGTGCCCCATCAGGCAAATGAGCGCATTATTAAGTTTGCGGCTAAACGCTGCGGTTTACCCCTGGATTGTTTTCAGGTTTCTATTGCAAACAGAGGTAACTCTTCTTCGGCATGCATACCTATGGCTTTAGCAGACGCGTATGAGAGCGGTCGCATTCAACCAGGAGACAAAGTAATTCTGGTTGCTTTTGGCGGCGGTTTTACCAGCGGAGCTGTTTTGTTTGAAGCGTAAAAAAATAAAAGAGCACCCGCAGGTGCTCTTTTAGCTACACTTACAGCTCACGGCCAGAAATGCTAGGCCATATATCCTTAATGGTTGGAGAACCTCCCCCATAACCTAAGGCTCCCGTTTTGACTGCATCATCGTTGTAAACCGCAATATCAAAACTACCATCGTCGTTAGGTGCCGCCATAACCAAAAAACGTGTCAGAGATTCGTCATAGACCACAGCACAAAAAGCACCATTTCCTTGTTCGTAGTCTTCAACCGACAAGCCGCCATTGCCCTTAATCGCCAAAAGAGGATCGTCGTAGCCAACAACGGTATCCATGTAGGCAACAGGAGAGCCTGTTCCCCCTTTATATAACTCTCCTATTTCATCTTCAGAAAGCCAGTTAACATCACCGTTGCGATTAACCTTCGCAACCCCCAACGAGCGCGAATCACTCCCAAGGTATTGGCTTACTGACGAATCCCAAACATACCCTTTTTGTGAAAGGAGAGTCTGAAGCTGCCAGCCGCGTAACCCTAAAATTGCCGCAACTGTCACATTGCCATACTGATCAACGCAAGCTTCGCCCCATGTGTCAAAAGAAGAATCGCTTCCTGTGTTCTTTGAAGCAGTAGCTGTTGACGAGCCGCTTTGCGCGGAGGTAGTTGTGGTGTCTGTCTCATCAACAACACTCAAATTACCGATTGCATCGGAAAATGCTGTTGTATTACTTGCAAGATAATACTTGTTGTCTTTTACATATGAACCATTTTCAAAAAGATAGCTTTCGTTATCGCCATTTTTCAAATTGAATATTACCGTCAATGATCCATCTGAAGCAGTAACGTCCTTATTTTTCTTAAGCTTGATCTCCCTCATACCGTCTATTACTGCAGCAATCTCATCTTCATCTTCCGAGGCTGCACAAACGCGGGACTCGCCGTCAAGAATTACTTCGAGCTTACTAATTTCTTTGGCGTCAAATCCAACATAAATATCTGAATCTGTGTAAGGAGCAGCGGTGACCTTGAGAAAAATCACCAACGCAATAAAAAATATCAACGTTGGTATAGCTCCCGCTAAAAAATACTTTCGATATTTTTTCCAGCTCGTTTTTATGGCTTCGCCTGTGAGGATCCCGTTCGCCATTTTGGCCACACCCTTTTCTTTCACCCGCACTTCTCAACGAAAAGTACTCCCCTTACCGGATGGCATGCGTTTCGTTTTGTTTAAGTGATTTGTAAATAGAATTCAGAAAGAATAAGATAAACCCAGGTTAAAAGCCAGTTTACATTTGTTCCAATTTAGGTATTTGAATTATTTTTACCCTGTTTGAGCTCACTTTTAAGCTCACTTGGTTCCCATGAGTAAAAAAATTGAACAATACCCATACGAGAATTAGTTTCTGTTTTTTCGTTAATCGAGGCAATATGACAATAGAGTGCCGTACGTGAGAGATACAGTTGTTTAGCAATATCTTGAACAGCAGCATCAGAGGAAACAAGGATTTGCAAAACTTCGCATTCGCGTTCGGTTAATTTCCATGCCCTAGAAAACAAATCAATACGCTCTTCCAAACGCAAGAAAGATTGCTCACTGCTACAAACATCGGAGAGGGAACATTTGATAGAGGCCTCTTCCTGCTCCTCATATATAGGCGGTTTTTGATAGTCTTCCCTCAGTAATAAAACAATGCCGACCAAAATTACCAATGAAAAGGCAACGACAAACAACGCGTTGCTATAAGAAACAAATGACAACACAATAGGAGCAAGAGCTAGTCCCGCTCCATTATTTACGACACGACCCATCCCTGCCCATAAAGCCTGATTTTTCATTTCGCAAGAAAGCTCTATAAAGCGCACGGAAAAGAACACCACAAACGACCCTGAACCAAGATAGAACACTATCGCTATAAGCCATAAAGGTGCCTCAAAAACGGTAGCGAAAAGGGCAAACCCTGAAAGAATCGCAATGCAAACCATATAAAGATTCATATTGCTTCTTGCTTTGGAATCAAATAAAAATCCGGCAGCTACAGCCCCTCCAATTAAAAACAATCTTCCCCCTGCTCCAAGATCAAAGTCTCCTGCAGCATGATGAGCAGTTAGCAAAACATTTAATGTTGCGTAAACAGCAGTGAGAAGCACCGTTGCAAAAATAAGTTTGAGTGCTCTTTTCCGTAAGACAGAATCAGAATCAGAAATTACTCTTGAAACTTCTTTTGCATACGCATTCTCGATAATCTTGTCGTTCTCGCCTGTTGAAGAACTATTAGAAATACGAAAATAAAGGCATCCATTAGGCTTATTAGCTTTAAAGAGCATGCATGAGAGCACCAATACAATCACGCAGAATATGCCTGTTTGTAGTAACGCTGACAAGGTGAATGCGTGAAGCAAAAATTGCAGCCCAACACCAAGGGCATAAAATAAACCCACCACCCGCGCAAGATTAGAACTCAAGCCAAACAAATGTGCAAGTAAATAATGAGCCGCGCCTCCTAGAACACCCAAAAAAAGAAAGGTAGCTACTCCAAATAAGAGTACACCTATCAAAGATTGTCCAAAAACGGCACTGAATGTTACTCCAACGAGTGAGACAACCGCACATATTCCCACGCAAAGCAACACGCGTGAAGAAAAAGGGTATTTTGAAAATAAAGCGTAGAGCAAGAACCCCACAACACTTACCGCTACAACAACAGATTCAAAAAGAGCAACTTCATCTGCGCTGACATACAAAGCAGTACACTCATCAAAGTAGTATTCAATACTTAAATAGGAAAGAAAAAACAGCGAAAAGGCTATACAAGAAACTAGTTTAAGTTTGCTCTGTATTTGTATGGCGCTATTCACCCTGTATATTGCCTCCAGCCTCTTCGTTGTTCGCTTCAGAGGCTCTAATCCAATAACCATTAGCGAGATAATCGCTAATTCCATCAACACTGCTAATACTACTCAACCAAATCTGCAAATCAAAACCCTTTTTGCTTAATTCGATCAATTCTTGAAAACGCTTGTGACCAAGATATGGACAATCTTCATAAAAACTTATGGACAAATAAAAATGACCCGAGCAAAAGCCCAGGTCATAAGATTGCAACATGGCGCCCCCAGCAGGATTCGAACCTGCGACCTTTGGATTAGAAGTCCACTGCTCTATCCAGCTGAGCTATGGAGGCGCATAGCTCATAAATTATAACCACTTTCCCTGCTTTATTCCACTGCTGATTTACTAAAATGCTCACTTCAAATAGCTCCCTAAAATCAACGTTGGATACGCCCTCAATATAACCACCAAACAGCCAAACATCCCAACCAATCACGCCAATTGCATTAAGGGTCACAGATAAAACCCATACCAAATATGAGTATGCCTCCCCTCACGCCTCAAAGAATAAAGACACTCAAACAATATATTTGACGTGCAGTTATTATAAAAACTAATAAAACATCTCCATTCACCAAAGTTCTCTATTGGACGAAAGCAACAAAAACGATGACGATATGAACATGTTATAAAACAGAGGAAGGGGAATCATGGGACAAACTGATCGTGTATCTGGACACACAAAAACAATCGCACTTATCGGAACACCTGTAGAACATTCGATGTCTCCAGCAATGCACAACACTTCATTTGAGCATCTTGGGCTCGACTACATCTATCTTGCCTATGACATTCAACCAGAAGAATTAAAAGACGCCGTTGTTGGCCTAAAAACTCTTGGCTTTGCAGGCTACAACGTAACCATGCCTCATAAAACAATGATTGGCCAATATCTTGATGAACTCTCCCCTGCAGCTGAACTTATGGGTGCAGTCAATACCGTTGTTATCAAAGACGGAAAATCTATTGGCCACAACACTGACGGCGCAGGCTTTATGCGCAATGTTAAAGAAAACGATGTTGACATCATTGGCAAGAAAATGACTATCGTAGGTGCTGGCGGCGCTGGTTCTGCAATTTTCACCCAGGCGGCTCTTGACGGCGTTGCAGAAATTGATATCTACAATATTCATGATAAGTTTTTCGATAGAACTGCCGGGCATATCGCAGGAATTGCAGAGAAAACAGGCTGCAAGATGCGTCTTATCGATCTTGCCGACCAGGAATCGCTCAAGCAATCCGTAGCAGAATCAGTTCTTTTCGTTAACGCAACAAGTGTTGGTATGGAAGGCAATGAGGATGCCAGCACCCTCCCAGCTGAGTTCATGGTAGATGGTCTTGCTTTGGCAGATACAGTATATAACCCACGTAAAACTAAGCTTCTTAAAGATGCTGAAGCGAAAGGTCTAAAGATTCTTCCTGGTCTTGGCATGCTTTTGTGGCAGGCAGCAATCGGTGAAGATATTTGGACTGGCAAAGAAATGCCAACCGATCTCATTGAAGAAAAGTACTTTAAGTAGGCCTTATTCTGCACCGTGAACCCTTACTCACGGTGCATCTTTTAACCTATTCGCTCTATGAGCAACCGTATACATATTTTTTATCAGTAAAAGGGAGAGAAAAATGGGAATCAAATTCGCCGTATTTGGACTGAACCAGGGTTCAAAAATAGCTCGTGACGCTGTTGCAAATCCTGAACTAGATCTTGTTGCTGTTGCCGGCTTTGGTCAGCAAGCAGAAGACGTTGCTAAGGAACTTAACGTACCTCTGTATGCAGACTATAACGACCTTTTGAAAGAAGTCCCACTTGATGCAGTAGCAATCGCTCTACCAAATGGACTCCACGTAGCATCAACACGTGCATGCCTTGATGCGGGCATTAAGAACATTCTGCTTGAAAAGCCTATTGCTAATACCGTTGAGGAAGCTGAAGAAATCATCAAGATGTGTGACGAGGCTGATGCAAAACTCCTCATTGGTCACCATCGCCGTTCATCTTCTAAGTATCTCTTCTTGCGCGACTTCATTGAGTCTGGCAAACTCGGTAAGCTTATTGGTGTGCAAGGAACCTATGCCATCGCAAAACCTTTCTCTTACTATGATGTTGAGTGGCACACCAAAAAGGGCGGCGGTCCACTCTTGATTAATGCAATCCATGATGTTGACGATCTTAATTACACCACTGGCATGACCGTTAACCGCGTATATGCCGCCGCACGTAATAACATTCGTGGCAACGAAATCGAAGATTCCGTATCGGTTGTTTTTGAATTCGACGAAGGCGTTACCGCAACGTATTTTCTCTCAGACGGCACACCAGGGCCTTGGAACTACGACCTCGCAGCAGAAGAAAACCACTTCTTCAAATGGTGCCCCGGTGAAAACAGTCTGAAATTCTTCGGCACAAAAGGCTCTTTGGGCTTTCCCAACATGGACTTCTACAGTTATACTGATGATGACCATTATGGTTGGGGAGAAGAATTACACAAGGAGCATTTCGATATCGAAAAGAACGATCCGATGACTGCCGAGTTGGAACACTTCGTTGATCTTTGCACTGGTCGTGAGACCAAGCCGCGTTGCACGGGGGAAGACGGAATCGCAACGCTTAAAGTTATCAACGCAATTCTTGAATCAGCAGAAACCAAACAGATCGTTGATATCGACTAATTGCAGATGTAACACTGCACACTTTTCCTTTACTTCAATACAGCGGAAAGGGAGTTCATTTTTGGACTCCCTTTTCATTGGCAAGATATTGAAACGCCTCTTCCAAGGTAGTTATTAGAGGGACCATAAAAGAGTTTCTACTAGGAAGTGTCTTGATGGGGTTAAGATCTCAACTAAGTTATCGATAACCACCCTTTAAGCAAAATATCAAGTTGGGATCCATACCGTTTCAAAAGAGCGATTTCCTATTGAATTTAGCTTCTTTGTAAACTTCACTTTCGCACGCGTATAAACTCATTGATACAATATGGCTTTGTAGAGCACAAAGCCATCAAGAAATAAGCTATAGGGCAATTCTTGTGTATTCGTGAGGGGCAATCGTGAATTTGTCGCATTTGACGTATTTTAAAAAGCTCGCAGAGGTAAAGCACTACACCAAGGCAGCAGCTGAGCTTTACATAGCACAGCCTACTCTATCGGTAGCAATTTCCTCCCTCGAAAAAGAGCTTGGCACTCCCCTTTTCGAGCGTAAGAACAATCAGATTCTTTTAACGCCCTGCGGTAAACAGTTTTATCACTATGTTTGTATTGCTCTTCAAAACATCGAAAGGGGTATTACAGCAGTTCATGAATACGCCGGCATGATTAATGGGCAAATTAATCTGGGAACACTTTATGCTATGCAAGGAAAATACTGGTCCGAAGCCATTCGTGCGTTCCATGAGGAATATGGTGCTCCCATCCAAATCAATATCACCCAAGGCTTTACCCCAAGTCTTACAAGAGACTTAAAGGCAGATAAGCTCGATGTAGTTTTTGCTGGACAAACAGAACCCGATCCTGATCTTATTTCTGTTCCCTGTTGGGCTCAGGAGCTTGCTGTCGCAGTAAACAAAGCTCACCCTTTGGC
>OLQQ01001324.1_pt1 | contig 9856 bp, 7 predicted proteins | sample 1672041 | NCBI WGS metagenome assembly OLQQ01 (sample SAMEA3136639, study PRJEB25190) | human gut metagenome
CCACGGATTTGACCGTGATTTCCCAGAGCCCCTCCTTCATTGAATATTTCATCGGCCAGATGGTGGACATGGACATTCCCTGCGTGACCCCCGCTGGCGGTCTGGGCGCCCATATTGACGCAGGGCGTTTCCTGCCCCATATCCCGCAGGAGGACTATCCCGCCGGGGCTCTGGCGGCGGCTTTCTTCATCGCCTCCGGCGTGCGCGGCATGGAACGCGGCACGCTTTCCAGCGTCCGCGACGAAAACGGCAAGGACATTCTGGCGGATGTGGAACTGCTCCGCCTGGCCTTCCCGCGCCGTGTTTTCACGTTATCCCAGGTGAAATACGTGGCGGACCGCATGAAGTGGCTCTATGACAACCGCGATTTGATTGGCGGCCTGGAATTTGTGGAGGAACCGCCCGTCCTGCGCTTCTTCATGGGCAAGCTCCGCGCCAAGAGCGACTGGCCTGAAAAACTGGCGGCCAAATACCGCCGGGACTTCGGGGAAAGCCTGTAAAGGCTGTTTCTCCCGTTCAATTCCGTATTGGCAAGGGCTGGACCGTCAGGTTCAGCCCTTGTTGCGTTGGGGGGCGTGTCTTTGCGGACATCACCCTTCAATGTTTCCGCCGGAAAGCGGCCGGAATCAGAAGTTAAGCAGACCCTGTTTCCAGCATACCCAGCCGATTGCCGTTGCGATGAGCAGGATGATGAGGAAAGCCGTGCCTGCGGAAGATTTTTTCCTGGCCTGGGGAAGAGCCTTCCTCGATACTCCGCCGGCCTGCAGGGTGCCTGCTGCCGCCATGGCGTTGATATAGTCATTCCATGCCTTGGCGGAATGGAAGCGGTTGCGTTCGTCCGGCGACAGGGCTTTGTCAATTCCGGAAAGGAAGTTCATGGGATAAGTTTTCCGCAGGGCCGCGTAACTGGTCACTTTCGGGTTGCGGTCCACCACGGAACGCTGGTCCGCAGGATGGGGAACCTGGCCCGTGAGCAATTCGTAGAACGTGGCGCCCAGTTCGTACATATCGCACCAGGGACCTATTTCGCTCCGGCGTCCGGGGTAGAATTCCGGCGGGGTATAGCCGGGCGTGATCTGGACGAGCCCCTGATGCTGGAGGGTCTTGGTGCGCACGGCGCCGAAGTCGATGAGCTTGGGCGTTCCGTCCGGCTGGATGAAGATGTTGCTCGGCTTGATGTCGCAATGGTACACACCCATGGAGTGAAGGTAGTGCAGGATGTCCAGCAGGCGGAACAGAAGATCCGTGGCCTGGGCCGGTTCCATGGTTTGCCCGGTGGCGTGCATGGTGGTCATCAGGTCGAACAGGGTCTGTCCCTGGATATTCTCCATGACGTAATAGCAGGTGCCGTTGGCGTCAAACATGTCAAACACCTGGACAATGCCGGGATGGTTGAGCTGGGACAGGACGGAAGCCTCCTGCCGGGAATTGGAAACGCTCTGGGAAAAATTGACGGCGGTCTGTTCGTTCCGGGGATGGACAACGCCGGTTTCCATATCCCGGCAGGCGTAGGCGTCCGGCATGCATTCCTTGATGACGACATACCGGGAACCGGGGTTGTCCAGAGCCAGGTACGTGATGCCGAAGCCGCCGGCGTTCAGCACGCTCAATATCGTATATTTGTCTTGCAGAACAGTATTGTCCGCAAGCGGGTAAACCAGTGTTTCTTGTTCCATGTCAGGGGGAAGGGCGGGTTGGAGCCGGGAAAATCTTTAATTTAATACGCAAGTTCTGTCAAGAATCTCTCCGCCGCATTCAGTAACAGGAGACGCGGAATTCATATTCTTCCACGCTGCCGCGTTCCAGGCAGGCGGCCAGCCAGTCGAACAGGGCTCCGAATTCCCCGCCCAGGGTTTCCCCCGTATCTGCCTCCAGCGTCTTCAGTCTTCCGGCGGCCAGCCGTACGGGCGTGAGCTCCGCCAGCAGGGCGGCACATTCTTCATCTCCGGCTTTGAAAATTTCCTCCGCGCCGGGGAGTTCTCCTAGGCGTTCGTCCGCAATTTCCAGGCAAAGCACCCCTACGCCGAACTCGGCGGCCAGCCCGCGGAGGGCGGCGCATTCGGAATCATCCGGCAGTTCCCCCACAATGACCAGTTCTCCGCACTGTGCCCAGCGGGACGTGGCCAGAGTCCTGAAAAATTCCCTTCTGCCGTCTTCTCCACCGGGCATGCGGGCTACGCAGACGCTGCGGATGCCCATCATGGGTGCCCCGATCATGCGGCGGCGCTGAAGTGCGCTTTTGTCAAAAACAAGCGCGTTTTCCTCCCATTCCCCCTCCGGCCATTCCACAACGGCCAGATCCGGCTTTACCCAGGAAGTTCCGGTTTCACTGGTACTGAACACGAAAACGCCGCGGCCCGTGGTATCGTACTGGCGCACGGCCAGGGCCAGCGCCTTGGCGCGGCAGTTCAGGGCGTCTGGTTCGTTTTCCCCGAGGAACAGGGGCAAAAGCCCTCTGGGAGCGCGCTGCCCGTCCCGTTCCCTCATGCGCCTGTAATAGCCCTGGCCGCGTTCCACCTTGGCGATTTCCGAATCCGGCTCGGAAGCCATGAAAGAAAAATGGTAGCGCAGGGATGCGTCCGAATATTCCTCCCCCAGCCTCAGACGCACCAGGCGGATGAGTTCTGTTCCCTTAATGGCCTGGGCCGGATCGGAAGGCAAAAGTTCCGGGAGCAGTTCTTCCAGCTGGGATCGTAAACTCATACGCGCTCCATGAGAACACGGGAGAAGCGCTTCTTCAAGGCGGAAGGAGTTCAGCACATGAAATAAAAAGCTCTTTTATTTGCTCCGGAATACGGCAAGATGATCCGCATGGCATGGATTACCTCCGGTTATATACCTTCGCCCGGGCGCATGGCCGTAATCGCCGGTACCACCTTTACGCAGCTGGTGCGCATGAAGGTGTTTCTCTTTCTTGGGCTCTTCGCCGTGGCGCTGCTGGCTCTGAGTTCCTTCCGCCTGAGCGCGGTGCTGGGGCCTGAAACCGGGGGAATCAATGAACTCGTGCTGCTGAAAAACTCCGCCTACGGCGCCATGCGGGTGTTCGGCCTCTTTTTCTGCGTGGCGGCCACGGCCCTGATTATTCCCAGGGATGCGGAGGACCGTATTCTATACACTATCCTTTGCAAACCGGTGCCGCGCATCGACTATCTGATGGGGAAGGTTCTGGGGGTGCTGGCCCTGACCCTGGTTGCCGTTCTGCTGATGGATGCCGTAATGACGCTGGTGCTGTGGATGCGGACGGATACGGTGGTGGCGGAGCAGATAGCCTCGCTGAAAGGCCGTTATACGTTGGAGGAAATGCAGCCGTACCTGGACAGGATCCGCCTCCAGGGAGCTACCTGGAACGTGCAGACGGGGCTGGGCGTGATGATGTGCGAGTTTGTCGTGCTTTCCTCCCTCACGCTGTTGATGTCCTGCGTGACGAACGGCACCATTATCAGCGCGCTGCTGACGTTCATGATCTATCTGGCGGGACTGTTCCAGACCCAGGCTCTTTCCCTGTGGGTGGGATCCGGCACGGATGGCCTTTCCTGGTGGGAGGTGGCGGGCAGCAGGCTCTTTTCCCTGGTTTTTCCGAATTTCCAGATTTATTCCGTGACGGATTCCGCCCTGAACGGACGGCTTATTCCCCTTTCCCTGTTCGGAACCCTGGCCCTGATTACGCTGGGATACTTCGTCTTTCACATGACGCTGGCGGCGTGGCTGTTCAGGAAAAAGGAATTCTAAGGCGCAACCGTATGAAGGATATCATCAATGCGCGTTGCGGCTGGGCCGGAACCGATGAACTTTACATAAAATACCATGATGAAGAATGGGGCAGGCCCGTTTCCGATGACAAAACCCTGTTTGAATTTCTGGTGCTGGAGAGCGCCCAGGCGGGATTATCCTGGCTTACTATCCTCCGGAAGCGCGAAGGATACCGGAGAGCCTTCCATGGCTTTGATGTGGAGAAAGTGGCGCGGATGACGGCAGAAGATGTGGAACGGTTGATGCGATTTGATGGAATTGTCAAAAACCGTTTGAAAATCAACAGCGCTGTCAATAATGCGAAACTGTTTATGGCCGTTCAGGAAGAATTCGGCAGTTTTTACCGGTACGTCTTGTCGTTTTTCCCCAATCATCAGCCCGTTGTTAACCATTTCAGCGCTCTGGCTCAGATTCCCGCTGTTTCTCCGGAGTCGGAAGCCATGAGCAGGGACATGAAAAGGCGGGGATTCAGGTTTTTCGGTCCGACGATCTGTTATGCGTTTTTCCAGGCAACCGGGTTTGTCAACGACCATATTGAGGGCTGTTTCTGCAACGCGGCCCAGTACGCAAAATCCCAACCGCATGTCCAGCCAGAGACGTTGATAACAGGGCCGGAGGGAACAAACGCGGAAATGGGGCATTCTCGTCCATAGCCATGGGCCTTAATTGGCATTTCCATTTTCTATAAATCGCTTATATGTTGACTGTAAAAAATCATCAACCATGAAAACAGGTATCATCGGACTTGGAAAAATGGGAGGCGCCCTGTTGCGGGGCATGCTGAAAGCCGGAGCAGCGGTTCCGGAGGAAGTTTGGGTGTACGATCATCATCATGAAAACGTGCAGGCCCTGCAGGAGGAATACCCCGGAGTTCATGAAGCTGCCTCGGAGGCGGATGCGGCGGACGCCGTGGAAGTCCTGATTCTGGCCGTGAAGCCGCACGGCGTCCTTTCGCTCATTTCCTCTCTTTCCGAACGGGGGGCGGAGCTTCCCCTTCTGATTTCTATCGCAGCCGCCGTTTCCCTGGATGATATGGAAGCCTGCGCCAGCGACGGAACGCGCATTATACGTGCCATGCCCAATACCCCGTGCATGGTGCTGGCCGGCGTCATCGCCTACAGTACGGGAAACGGCGTAAAAGATGAAGATGAAGAGGCTGCCCGGATGCTGCTTTCCGGCTGCGGCTCCGTTTACAAGGTGGCGGAATCCGGGATGAATGCCGTTTCCGCCATTTCCGGTTGCGGCCCTGCCTACATGTTTACGGCTCTGGATGCGCTTGCAGACGCAGGGGTAGCCATGGGATTGTCCAGGAAAACCGCTTTGGGGCTGGCTGCGGAAACCATGCGGGGGGCTTCCCTGATGCTGGAACGGACCGGGAAGCATCCCATGGCGCTCCGGGATGAGGTCACTTCCCCCGGAGGGACCACGATTGCCGCTCTGAATGCGCTGGATTCAGGCGGTGAAAAGTGCCGTACGGCGCGCGGAGGAAATGGAGGAGCGGTAACGGATGCTTCTTCTGGCTTTCCCGGCAGCCGGCTTTCTCCGGAAAGGACGGCCTGGCGGAGAAGCCTTTATTTGCACCGGAACGGCGTTTCCCTCTGCTTCCTCAGCTCCGGGTTTTGCAGGTTGAACTGGACCTTTCTGACGGATTGGAGCGGAATCCGGACCTTGCCGACTGCGGATGAGCGCCCTTCCATGACCCCGTTCCGGATAGTTTCCAGGGCCAGGGAAAGGACGCTCTGGTCCGTCAGGAAAACGCGGGTGTCTGAGCTGTCTTCCGGAAGGACCTTCTCTTCATGGCCTTTTTGGTCCAGTGCGCGTACCCTGGCGGTGGGAACGGTGACGTCATAATGGTCGGACTTGATGCGGATGGAGCCTTCCTCCTGAAGGGAAATGGCTCCCCTGAGCACGTCTCCGTTTACCAGCAGGGCCTTGTCTCTGGGGGCGGCCGGGTCGTAACGGGAAACGATGTCCAGCTCCTCCTCCAGATGGGGAATGGCTCCATTCCAGTCAAATACATTCAAATGGAACACGGCCATGTTCAAGCTGTCATAACCTCCCAGGGCAAGAGTGTTTCCCGGTTTGAATTCGTGTTTCCCGGCGCTTTCTCCATCTTCCCCTTCATCGTCTCCGCTCTCGTTTTCAAAGATAGTGTCCATCTCTTTGACTTCCTCCCACCAGGCTACCTGTTCACCGTTGACGTACAGGTAATAATTGCCCTTTTCCGGATCGGCGTAAAAATGAACGTCGGAACGCTTGACGCTCTTGTCGGCATACCAGTTCCGCTCCGTGTTCCTTTTCACCCTGCCAAGCGTTCGGTACTGGCCGGAACTGTTCTTGGAAAGTTCCGCTTTTTCCAGGGAGAGATCCAGGTTGATGCTGTTTCCGGATTCGGAATCCTGCCAGAGGGCAAGATTAATCCGGAACGTATTGGTATGGTAAAGGGAGAACTGCACATGGAGGCGGGGTGGCATGGGGAAGGAAGTTTGCAGCTCCGTATTATTGGAGCCGCGCATGAGCCAGTATCCGTTGCGGCATTCGGGCAGCGTGCTTTTGGCGGAAGACTCCCAGCCCTGGAGGGATTCCGTAGCGTTGCGCAGGTAGGCTTTCTGTGAGTCGAACCCAATGTGGCGCACATATTTGCGGTCCACCTGAAGCAGGCCGCCCCAAGCGGTTTGGAGTTGAAGATTTTCCGCATCCAGCGCCTTCAGGGTGCCGTAAACCTCGTCCCCATTGGCCAGCCTGATGATGGAAAACTGTTCCGGTATTTCCAGCGGACGGGAAGAGACCAGCTCGTCAAGCTCCCCCATATGGACATCCACGGGTTTGGAAAGAATGCTGGAACGGACCTTTAGGTAAGGGCGGTTCATCGTATCCATGCTGCCCGGCAGTTTTTCCCCGGATTTAAGCGTAATGACCCCTTCCGCACGAGCATGGGGCAGAAGGAGGGCGGTCGGCAGGGCGCAGGCGCACAGGAAAAGCGTCATTGCTTGTTTCATGGCGGGGTCAATCAGGGAGTGGAACGGGATGGCTGGGCGGGATTCAGGAATTCCACGCGGGTGATGTTTTTCAGCGGCAGGGAAATCTGTCCGAGCTGCGGATGCCGCAGGATGATATTCAGGGAATCCATGCTCAGAATATCTCCGTGCAGGCGGGAACCGTCCTTCATCTGGAGGCTGTGGCGGGCTGGGGGGCGGGAGTCGTCTTTCCTGTTCTGTTCCGCAAAAAAGACGGTATCCAGGTACTTGGACGGGATGGAAAAATCACGGGGAATGCCCGGATAATCCTTGTCCGTGGAAAGCGTCAGCGTTCCGGTTTTGCTGTCGTAACCGCTGACGGAACCCGGAATGGCGTCTTCTTCCTTTGTCAGGACAAGGTCTGTCTCTGCATTCCCGTTTTTGGCCACGGATTTGGCGCTCAGGGTGATGGAGGAAAGGGTCAGTTTGCTGATGGTCAGGGACACGTGCCCTTCCATCTGGAGGCCGAAGGCGTCTCCCTGTAATGGCTGTTCCGGCGGGCTGGGGTCTGTTATCAGTCTGGGCGGCAGATCTCCTATCAACAGCTCGTAAACCTGCTTGTTTCCACCCTGGTGGGAGGCTGTCAATTGAATATCCACGCCCTCCGTCAGAATGGGGGCCGGAATGGCCGTTTCCCCCAGCACGAGGATGCCGGACTTCTGTTCCCGGAGCAGGGTGCATTTTCCGGGCGAGATGCTGAGCATGAGCCTGTTCAGGTTGCTGCCGGAATTGGACCGGAAAGGAATATTTTCATTCCCCCCGAAACAGAAGACAATGCCGGAGCGGTCATTATTGCCGTTCATGGTGATGGTGGTGCGAAAGGTAAAGGAGGAAGGATCCAGGCCGATATTCTTGTACAGGGGTATCCAGGTGGGGTAATCATTGTTGCCCAGCCGGTACTGGTACTTGTCTCCCTGGATTTTCGGCTTCAGGGCATTCATCAGTTTTCTCCCCGCCTGGGTGCGGTAGTCTTCCTCCCGGTTGCCGGAATAAACCCAGCTGTTGTCAAAAATCAGCGGTTCCTGCCAGAAGCCCTTTTCCTGCAGCGTATTCAGCCGGAACCCGGCCACCTGGCTGCGGGGAACGGAACGTTCATGGCCCAGTATGTCCCGGTACTGCACTTTGTCCTGTGTGATGGAAATGATATTGCACGGGATGATGTCCCTGTGCCCCGCAGCCATGAAAATTTTGTCCCGGGCGCGAAGATCCGGAGAGGCGGTTCCCGTAAAGTAGAGAGCGCGGATTCCCGATGGGAGAATGACGGCGTTCTGGCGCATGGCCGGGTGCTTGATGACGATGCCCTGTTTTCCGTAAGAAATGATTTCCCCGCGGAGGCGGTAATTGTTATCCGTAACCACGTCGATGACGGAATTGGCCCAGGCGGTCAGCAGGCAGGCCGGGGCCAGCATCAGGGAAAGGCGGATTCTATTGTTCATAGATGGGTAGAAATCTGTAATTAAGCGCGAGGGAGAGCAGGGCGGCGGAAGTGGAATATGCCGCGGAATGATCGGAAAGCCAGGACCCGTTGGGCGCCTGGGAGGCTCCCAGATAGCGCATATTTTTGTAATTCCATTCCTTCCACACTTCCTGGTCCGCATGGAACAGGGCCTGTGACATGTAATATTCAAAATAAAACGGATAAGTGGAATCCCGGTAGTTCAGGTGCTTTTTCAGGTAGGCCAGGGAATCCTTGAAGGACGGGTCCGTTTTAAGGCGCGCCAGGGACAGCGTCAGGGAACCGATGGCCGTGAGGGTGACACGGGGACCCGCCGGCCCGGTGTAGCCGTAGGCGCCTTTCTTGTCGCGGCAGGAAGCCATATACTTGAGGCCGCGTTCAAAGGCCTCATCCGGCACGGGAATGCCCGCATTGCGCGCCGCGAACAGGGAGACGATCTGGCAGCCGGTCACCGTGCTGTCCGCGTCCGTGGATTCCGGGGAATAGCGCCAGCCTCCCGTTTTGTTTTTTTTCTGGGCGGTCAGTGTCAGGGCCACGGCCTTGCGGAGAGCGGGGCCTATGCGGTCGTCCCGCACCATGCCGTAGGCTTCCGCCAGGGCGAGAGTGGCGAAGCCGTGGTTGTACATGGAATCCCCAATGTAGCCGGATACCTTGTTCTGCCTGGACAGGATGTAATCTACGCAGCGGCGCACCATGGTGGCGTACGGCCCCGCGTTCGGATCGTCTCCGTGAGCCAGCACGGACATAAGGCAAAAACCGATGATGCCGGGCTCCCTCCCGTAAGTTCCATCATAGGTTCCATCCGTTTTCTGGGCATTCTGAAGATAGCGTAGCCCCTTCACATACATCAGTTCCACCTGGGGCGGCACGGAAGAAGACGTTCTCATGGGGGATTGGGCCGCTGCGTTTTGCGGTGCGGCCGTCATGCAGCAGGTCAAGAAAGCGGTAAGCAGGAGGCGGGGATTTTTCATGGAAACGGGAAGTTGCTGTTCATGCGTGAAAAGGCTGTCCGGAGAGATGCGTCTCACTTCTGCAAAGTCTTGTTGTAGGCGTCCAGCGCCTTGCGGAATTCGGAAGGCATGTCGTCTGCGGACATGCCGGTGGATTTGGGAACGGAACGCGTTTCCGCAGCCGTGTCCGGATTGGAAACGCCTTTATCCTGGGAGGAGGCCATATTGGATTTTCCATTCGCTCCGCGTCCGGGATTGTTGCCGCTGCCTCTCTGGGAACCTTCCTGCCCTTTCCCATTCCCTTCCTGCTGTTCCGCGGACTGGGAGTCGCTATCCATGCCGAGCAGCTGGCGCAGCATGTCCATAAGAGCTCTTCCTCCCGGCTTGGGCCGGCCGTCGGCCCCGGTCATCTTGGCCTTGGCTGCCTGGTAAATCAATTCAATCACATCCGACTGCGCGGCCAGCGTCTGGCCTCCGGTATTGTAAACTTCCAGCAGGTCCACGGCGTCATTCATGGCATGGCGGCATTTTTTCAGCAGGTCCACTACCTCCTCATTGGTTTCTCCCAGGATAAGGTCGGAAGTGTCCGCCTGGAGCTCGTCCTGTTGTACTGCCAGTTTGGATGCCGTTTCCCTGTGCTTGGCGGAATATTCCGGAGCGGGAGCCGGAGCGGCGGCGCAGGG